>Ga0209515_10008746_pt1 | contig 11715 bp, 10 predicted proteins | sample Subgroupgradi54m_FD_187454 | JGI IMG/M metagenome (GOLD analysis project Ga0209515, IMG submission 187454) | Subsurface groundwater microbial communities from S. Glens Falls, New York, USA - GMW60B uncontaminated upgradient, 5.4 m (SPAdes)... ... | reverse complement strand
AAGAAAAACCTTCGGCTCGAATAATATCATGTAGCTGAGCACCATTATTTCGCGCTTTACTATGTAAGGAAGGTCTTTTAAGATATTTATTGTATAATCATTCTTGATAATTGTAAAGCGGGTGTTGCGCCATTCAAGGCGGCGTTTTTTGATCGGAATTTGACTCCTGATCTTAACCCGGGAGATGTAATTCCACCACCAGCCGCCACCAAAGCTTTTGGCGGTCTGTCGGTCATGCCAGCAGATAACATTAGGCGAAAAAACCTCTTTCCACCCGAAGACCCTCATCCTCCAAGCGATATCAAGATCATCGGAGTACCAGAAAAACTCGTGGTCAACGATCTCATTTCCTATCCTCAAGCTTTCGAAAGCTTCTTTACGGAAAACGGGGGCGGCGCCTTCAACGGCGAATATTTCCTTTTCCTGGTTAAACTGGCCAATATCTGTTTCTCCTTGTCCGATATTTATTATTCTTCTTGACTTGAATATTTGGAAACCGCAAGTATCGATTATACCATGTTTTAGTTCTAGATTACCTATGTCATGCCTGTATACTTTGGGCTGAAGCGCTCCGACCTTAGGATTTTTTTCCATTGTTTCGACGGTATTTTTTATAAAATCTTTATCCAGAATTACGTCAACCGCTAAAACGAGGAAGTATTTCCCGGAGGTTTCTTTAAATAACTTCTCCTGCTCCGGCCACATGCCCAAGTTTTTTATATTTTCAATCAATTTGAACTTGGCAAAATCCCCAAATTCATTGGCCAGCTCTTTTATGATGGTCTTTGTCGAGTCGGTTGAGGCGTTATCGAGAATATTAAATTCTATCCTGTTGTGGGAATAGGTTTGGTTTCTTACAGAATTTAAGCAGTGGCGGATATATTTTTCGCCATTGAAAACTACAAGGTTGACTGTAAATAATGGCTCATTCATTCTTAAGTCCCAAAATAAGCGCGGCAGTTGTTGTGAAAAGTAAAAATGCCCTTTCGTCAAAAAGTGCCACATCAGTCAGACAATAGGCCAGAACCCAGGGGATGAACAGCAAAGCCGCTCCGTTATAAACAATAATTTCCCAATTTTCAGAATGAATAAAATTGTTATAGGTTTTTTGCATTAGCAGCCACAGGAACCATAGTGTAAAAACTAATGCCGGAACACCCATCTCGGCGGCAATATGGAGGTAGATATTGTGGGCCGAAGAGCCGGCTTTGGCCAATACGAGCTTTTGATTCAGAACCACGGGGAAATTCCCTATTCCTATACCGAGAAAGGGATGGGATTTGATCGAGACCAAAGAAGCTTTCCAGATTGCTATTCGCTGGCTGTTAGATGTCTCACCGAAGTCGAGAATGGATTCTATTCTTTTTTCCAGGAGCAGTGCATCCCCTTTTGACAACAGGAACTGGGGCGATTCAAATAAGGTAAAAGCCACAAAAAACAGCAGGAAGAACAGAACAAGATAAGAAGATAGATATGTTAGAATTCTTGCTTCGTTTTTGAACCCCTGTGTCTTCAGTCGAACTATATAAAACACTGTAAAAATAAGAGACCCAATGCTTCCTGCCCAGATGCCTCTTGTTCCAGTTAGTATGGCGGCCAGAAAAACGGCTGGGATAAAAAGGACCGTCAAGCGCGATCTGGTCATAATCATTTTCCTTAAATTGTCGTGATGTTTTTTGATTAGGCCAGTAAGAGCAATAATAAAAAGAGAGGGCATTCCCAACAAAAGAAATTGCGGGAAAGAATGAGAATCAGGGAACAGAGAGAACATCCTTAGCGAGAGTTGGTCTCCATAATAGGCCAGCCATGTATTTCCAATATGGACCGCAATATAACACCATTGCGTTCCGAACTGGCTACACTGAACTTGTTCGCCCCAAAATCTCATGAATTGATAGATGTCCACGAAGTAGGTTGAGGCAAGCTGGATAAAACCGACTAATGTTACGGCTATGGTTGGAATAGCAATGTTCTTTATCAATCTTATTGTGAAGCTTTCTTTTTGTGCCAGATCCATGACCACAAAACCGATCAAGCTCAAGTTCAAGAAATAAATTATTCTTTTGATAGCCAGCACCTTATCTGGAGCGGGAATAATAGAGAGGAGAGCGAAAATAATGATGCCGTGCAGAACCAGAGACAGTCGTGAGCGATGGTAATCTCTGATCCTTTGCTTTAGGTCTGGGATCTGCCAGACCCATTTCAATAATATTATTACGGATAATATCCGCCAGATGTTGAAGTTGTCGAAGGTTGAGGTCAGCGGGATGGCTATAAAAAAAGGAATAGAGCGTACAAAAAATACCGTGGCATCCTCAAGTGATGCAAATAGGACATATACCGCAAGAGACGCGGCAAAATAAGGGACAACCGCGCGCGGCAAAACACCCGTGATGACCAAGGCGAAAACTACAACCTCATAAACAAAAACCCAGTTAAGCTTTGACCCCGCCCTTGAAAAAAAGTTTCTCATGTATTTATCAAAATTATTACTCTCCCTTGTTTTCAAGGGCGGGATTGATATTTTGAACATTTTCTAAGAATTTATCGGTGAAATTTTTCCAGGAATACTTTCTGGCAAATTCCGGACCTGAATTATTTATTTTTGAAATTTTATCTGTCTGGGTCAGCGCTTTTCTCATTCCTTCAGTGATGCCATCGACATCGTTTCTATCTGCATAAAAAGCGTAGTCCTCGAAAAGTTCATGGCCCAGTTCATTATCGGCAATTACAGGCGGAACGCCAAATGACAGTGCTTCCATCGGAGGAAGGCCGAATGCTTCCCTATCGGAAACGTATACCAATGCGCTTGCTCCGGCATATAGTTCGACAAGCTCACTATCTTTGACATAATCTTTGTGGATAACGGCTTCTCTGCCCAGATTTTTATTTGTTTGGGCTACAAGTTTTTTGACTACAGGCGTTTCGTATTTATCCGGCCCTATCGCAATTAACTGCAATTCTGACATTCCGACATTCTTGAGAATGTCGGAATGTTCCAGAATAAGTTTAATAAGTTTTTCGAAGGCTAAAATTGTTTCTCGAAGATGCCGTCGCGGAAATGCCTGGCCCACACACAGAATATATTTATCATGGCGGGTATTTTCCGGACTACCGTTGGAGAAATCAATGCCGAGGTGATTCACCGTAATTCGTTTTGGGTCAATCTTGTAGAGTCGACCGATGTTTTTCTTGGATGTTTCCGAGATAGTCATTATCTGGGTTGAGAACTTGGCTGTCCACCAGCCAAAGAGTCCATAGGCCAGGCGATAACGGAACGGAAGTTTTCCCTCATGGGCTTCATAATAAATATCTTCAGCGAGCATTACCACGGACCGATTGAAAGCAATTATAGGTAGCATGTAATTGGGCCAGAACATGACATCAAGTCCTTCAAACCAAAGCTTCATTGGCAAAATTGCGAAATAATATATCGGGAACAGCCGATTTTTAAAAAATGGCACTGGGATTTTTTTCTTCTCAAATATTGGAGCATCTAGGAAAGGCAAGTCCGGTATATGATCCTTAAAATAAAGAACAAAACGATGACTCTTTTCCAACTCTGGACGCCGGGCGACCTCTTCAAGGAGCTTAACTATCATTCTTCCGACTCCCCACATCGGCTCTTTCCCCTCGATGGATTCGCATTCAATGCCGATCTTAATCATGGATAAAGTCCCCGATATCTTTAAGTAGTTCTCTAAATAAAACTCTGGCTTTCATCACTTCGGCATCCGATAATTTGTCAAAAGGACTGCGTTTTAAGGGCAGATCAAGAAGCAGGGTGCTTAAAAATCTTTCAGAGAGATTAATATTTATTTTTAATTCCAAATCAGCTTGTAGTTCGGTCGGGGCAAATTTTTTGAACGTAGATATCCATGATTTCATTTCATCTTGCCACTGATCAGTGGGAATATCGTGGGCATACATTGTTGCTCCCCATAACCACAATGCGATACCGGCCGCTTCTGGTTTTGGCGCTATCGAGGACTCCCAAATGTAATATTCGTTGTTCGCCTTCACAATGTCGGTATTAGAAAAGTGGTCAAAAAACGGCTGTATGGCAAGTTTTTGTGCATTGATAAATATAAATTTAATGATGTTGTCTTTTTCCCGGGCAGAAATAAATCCTTTTGTTTGAACGCCATAGTCGCGGCCTGCGGCAAGGGATTTATCCAAACGCATCACAAAATAATCAGAGATGGTCCACTCCCCTGCAAGGTCATAATCTGGAAAATTGGAAATAGTTTCCCAGTACAGCCGGGCGACTTCTTCTTTTTCGGCCGGAGTTGCAAGCGGCCAGTTCTTTATAATACGCACTCCTTGGGGCGATGACTCTTGGATCAAAAATTCCGCACCAGGGATCTTGCCATTTTCTAGGATGTTAGGAACACAGATAACTGGCTTTCCCGAGGTTTCTTTTTGGTATTTTATGAAATCTTGTGCGATTTTAACCAGGTTTTCCTGGGGTGACACTTTTAGCATTGCCGGCTTGCCGTTGTGTGTTCCGTGTCTTAGTATTGACCGGTAGTCATTCGGCCCGAGTTTGGGCATCCAGCCGGGATTATTCATGTCCTCTTTAAATCCTGTTTGTTCCACGACAACTTTATATAATTGTAATAATTCAGATTGTTTCATGGCTGTTATGATATTTTCCCCATCCCATGGAAATACCAGTCCACTATCCCGCTAAAGATTGCCCTTGATTCATCTCTGTGGAATTTAAGTAGGATCTTTATTACCTGCTTACCGGCTATCCACCAGCTCCACGGCCAAACTAATAGTTTAATATAACAAGGTCCATTTTTCAGATTAAAATACAAGGCATTGCGATAGTGGTATCTCAACAAAAGTGGTGAGCCGAGTTTTTTTGTTGATGAAGATACGGCGTGGCGAATTTTAATTTCCGGAATAAAACTTACCGGGATGCCTTGCTTTCTGGCATTGATGCAAAAATCTGCATCCTCGAAATACAGAAAATAATTTTCGTCTAACAGCCCAACCTTGTCGAATACGTTTTTGTGTATCAGGATTGCTCCGCCGATAGCGTATAAATTTGAAGAGTGCAAAGTACTATAGATGTGTGGGAGGGTTGGTTTAAGCCACTCTATTTTTCCGGCGTAAGCGACCCGTTCACCTTCATCCAACGCTAGTCCCACAATGCCATTTTTACCCTCTAAATTGGTTCTTACATGGGCTATTAAGTCTGGCTCTGCCCAAGTATCGTTGTTCAGTAAAAGTATCCAATCCGAGCCTCCGCCAGTTGGCGGATGAAGTGCTCGGCGGATGCCGACATTATTTCCTCCGGAATAACCGAGATTCTTATCATTCTTAATGAAGATTACGTTAGTTTCAGATGTTTTGTAGTTCAGCAATTGGGCGAGGTCCTTTGAGTTGTTATCAACTACAATAACTTCAAAATCTTTGTCGGTCTGGTTTTTGAGCGATTCCAGCAGTTTGATCGTACTTTCGGAGCTATTATAATTGATGCTTATTATAGACAGGCGCATTGCGCCATGATACTAAAAATCGAGGTTTTATGCAATTTATGGCGGCATTGATTTAAGACATAATTTATGTTATAATTATAAAATAGGTCTTTACTATTTAAATACATAGCGTCTTCCATGACGCTTGAGGAGGCAAAGAATGTCACTTCGAAAAGAGTTTCTCCGACAGGCGTGGGCCATTTTGGTCCACTGAAATGGCGGATGCTACTTGTTCTGGGAGTGATCTCCCTGATTCAAGGGCTGTCGTTGATCGGGCCGTATATTCAGGGCACGATCCTCGACAACATCAGTCACGGCAAAGCGATGGCCCAGACCTACGGGCTCATTGCTCTGGCGGGCGTCGTTTGGCTCGTTAGTCACTGGTTGCTCAATTTTCCGAAAGAGATGTATGAAGTCGAGAAAGTGGACTTCGACATCGACGAACGGGCAGGCGACCACACGATGATGCAGATGACAAATCTCTCGGTGGGTCAGCACAATACTTTCCACTCGGGGATGAAACAGAGCATCATCAACCGCGGTCAGACTTCGATGACGGCGCTGGTGAATATGTTCCTCTACGAGATCGTGCCGACGATCAGTCGCGCGCTAATCATGACAATTGCGATGTGCTGGCTTTCGATGGCGATGGGTCTTGTCGTGTTCTCAGCGATTGCCACGTTTGTCTGGCTGACGATCTGGATGAACCACACCTTCAAAGGTGACCTGAAAAAGCTTGAGAGGATGTGGAATCAGGAGTCGAAATTCCGAAGCGAGATCGTGCAACACATTGCGCACGTGCTGGTGAACGCGCAAGAGAATAAAGCTCGATCTGAAGCCGACGCAAAATATGGGGAGACGGTGGCCTTCGCCAAACCTCTCTGGCGTCGGTTCCTGATTCTGGCCTACTTCAAATCAATGACCATCATCTTTGCACGTGTGACGGTGATGGCACTTGGCGCTCACTACATCTACGCGGGCCGATACACGTTTGGCAGTGTCGTGGTGTTCTGGGCATGGTCTAACAACGCGTTGGACAGCGTTTGGAATGTGGGTAGTTTGCAACGCCAGATCATTCGCATGTGGACGTCGATCAGACGCTACTGCGAGTTCCTGAACATGGAGAGCGATGTCAAAGTCATCTCCAATCCTGTCGTGTTAGATCCTGTTCTGGGACGGATCGAAGTTCGCAATCTCTCGTTCATGTACGATAGCCGCATGGTTATCTCACATGACGAGGAGAATGACGAACGGACGAGTCAGACCCAGAAACCAAAACAACTGGCTCTCGATGACGTGTCATTCACAATCGAAGCCGGAGAAACGATTGCCATTGTCGGCGAATCCGGTTCCGGCAAGACCACGCTGGCCAGCCTGCTTATGCGGTCCAGTGATCCGACGTCGGGTCAAATCCTCATCGACGGGCAGGACCTACGCATTCTGGATCTGCGGAAGTTCAGATCAAAAGTTGGTATCGTCGAACAAAACGTACCACTCTTTGACCGAAGCATCCGTGACAATATCCTCTACGGTCTCAACGGGAAAGCCAAAGACGTGACCGAAGAGGAGTTGGAGAGGATCGCCCAGATCTCGCAGATCAGCCGATTCTCGCACAAGCTTGAACAAGGGTTCGATACCCTGATCTGTGAGCGCGGGATAAAGCTCTCTGGCGGTGAACGCCAGAGAGTCGGGATTGCCAGAGCGCTGATCAAGGATCCGGCGATTATCATCTTCGACGAGGCAACTAGTAGTCTGGACGCCTCTGTAGAAGCGGAAATCCGTGAGGCGATCAATGAAGCGTCAAAGGGACGCACGACGATCCTGATCGCGCATCGGTTTTCGACGATCCGCTATGCAAACCGAATTATCGTTATGGACAATGGGAAAATCGTCGGCGAAGGGAAGCATTCACAACTCTATGAGTCTTGCCCGTTCTATCGCAGATATGTGGATCTGCAGACGGGCGAGATTTTCAGCTAAAGCGGTCTCTAAATATGTAGAGAGGGCCTGACCAGCCCTCTTTTTAATTTACTAATTTTAATATTTCATTCCGGAATCTTTCCTGAGAGAATTTTTCGGCCCATTTTTGGATTACAATGGGACTGTAATTTTTGTAGTTTTCGTTCAGGCGCCTGACCCCGTCGGCCAGCGCTTCCGGTATCGGGTCATCGAAGAATTCCCCGGTCATGCCTTCAAGGACAGTTTCCAGCGCACCGCCTTTTCGCAAAGCCAATACTGGTTTGCCAAAGCTCATTGCTTCAAGCGGAGTAATTCCGAAGTCCTCCTCTTGAGGCATGATGAATGCTTTTGAGTTCAGATAATACCCCATTACCTTCTCGTCGTCTTTGTATCCGACGAGTTTTATATTTTTACCGGCAATTTTGGCCAGGTCTCTTCTGGATGGTCCGTCGCCGACAATGACAAGGTTGTGGCCCAATTTATTAAATGCCTCTATTGCGATATCAATATTCTTATGCGGAAATAGGCGCGAAACAATAAGATAGTAATTGTGGTCGGGGTCCTGTCGCTCCTCACCCCAGAGGTGCTCGGCCACAATCCCTCCGCGCCACTGGGGTCCCCAGTCGCGCCACCCCTCTGTGCCTACCCTGAGAATACTTACTGGAGGGTATATCAACTTTGAATCTTTGCCGTAATATTTTTTAATTCTTGCTTGGACGTTTTTGGAGTTGGTGACGAATTCGTCAACTCGTTCCGAGGCCTGTCTATCCCAAATGCGAAGAAGGTGTCTCGATAACACCGAAAGTACTCCCCTGTTTTCATATTCGGCATGCCTATCCCACAAGAATCTCGTCGGACTGTGGCAGTAGCAAATATGTCTTGTCTTTGGCTTTAAGACCAATCCCTTTGAAAAAATGGCCGAAGAGGATATAACCACATCAAAATCAGACAGGTCAAAGGACTCAATAGCCGCCGGCATAAGGAAGAACAAATATTTGTGGAGCTTGCTGATAAATGGGATCTTTTGTAGAGAGCTAGTTCTAACTTCGGCATTCGGTAAAAAATCTTGGACAAATTTTTTTCCGGAAAAAAGAGCGTAGACCGGCGCCTTCGGAAACATCTTATGGAGTTCTATCAATACACGTTCGGCTCCGCCGAGATTACTTAACCAGTCATGAACGAGTGCGATACGCATGGGTTATTAATACCATTTTAGTTTACATCTGATAACTTGATTTAGTGCTAAAGTCATGTTATAATCTGCCTTAAGACCTTTCACAACTCATAAATTGCTACCAGAGAGGAGGAGGCATGCCTAAAAAGAAGTGGAATCGCGAGCTTGTCATTGCTTCCATCCAGAAAATTCATCAATCTGGTGGTAAGCTGAACGGCAACTATGCTCAACAGCATCGGCACAAACTCTATATGGCTGGTTGTGTTTATCTGGGAAGCTGGAAGAAAGCAATCGAAGCATCGGGTATATCGTATGATAAAGTGAGAGTGCTGGAACGCCCACATCCCAAGTGGAGCAAGGATAAGATCCTGTGTCAGATCAAGAAGCTTCACCGTGCCGGCCAGCCAATAAACTCGAACCATGTACAGCTCCACAGCGCCAAAACCAGTCGACTTTATCATTCAGCCGTTAAGTATTTTGGCGGGTGGAAGCAGGCAGTAGAAGCGGCAGGATTTGATTACAACGAGATTCGGCTTCAGACATTTCGGCACTGGAGTAAGTCGGCTATCGCCAAAGCGATCGAGGAACGAGTCGGGCAAGGACTCACGCTGAATGGTTTCGCGGTTTATCTGGAAGACAGAGGTCTATACCACGCCGCCAAACGTTATCTTGGCGGCTGGAAAAAAGCCCTTCGCTTTGCCGGAATTGACTTACGGACAATTTTCAACCCGCGCAGAATCTGGACAAAAGAGCGTGTTCGGGAAGAAATCATCGCGTTGCACAGAAACAGCATTCCGCTGAATCACGCCGCTCTCAAGAAGAGCGGACGCGTAAATCTGATGGCGGCGGCGTGCGTACTCTTTGGGAGCTGGCGCAAGGCAATTCGTTTTTCCGGCCTTCGGTATGCATCTGTAAAGAAAGCTCGATTTCGTTGGTGGACCCCTAAACGGGTGGTCTATATGATAAGGCGTCTCGAAAGAGCTGGGATTCGTCTGAATTCCGCGGCGATCCAGAAATCTCGAGCCGGGCTTTTACAAGCCGCGATACGATATTTCGACTGCTGGAGTCAGGCGGTCGAAGCTGCCGGGTATGACTACTCACGGCACTCCAAGGTGTGGTCATCGAAGGCATGGGTTCGCAAACTAACAGACGACGATCTAAGAAAAATCGATCGTCAGTCCCTGAAAATGAGCAAGATCAGGGAGAGAGGATAGGGGTATGGAGGTTCAGAGCTACGGGGAAGTTCCGGTTTCTTCTGTGTCTATCACAAAGCTTCAGATCAGAAGTTCTTATGGTAAGCGGGAGATGCGCGAGTTGATCAGGTCTGTTCGGGAAGAAGGGGTGATACAAGGAATCGTGGTTCGCCCCTACAAAAGGAACAGACACGAATTAATCTTTGGTTCCCGCCGGCTACGGGCTGCCAGAAAAGCTGGAAGGAAAACCATTCTGGCCATTGTGGTCAACAACCTCAGCGACAAGAATGCAATCCTTTTGGCTTTACATGAGAATCTGCACCGCCAAGACCTCGATCCGTTCGAAGAAGCCAGAGCTATCTTGCGGTTGATGAGGGTGTTCCACATGAGCATCCAGGACATCGCCCGTAAGATCGGCAGGGGTGAGTACTTTATCAAGAGGCGTCTGAAGCTCCTCAAGATGCCCAAGGAAGTCCAGGAACTGGTAGCTCAGAAAAAGCTGCCGGTGAATAGCGTGGACTTATTAGCGGGGCTACCGGTATCGCAACAGCAGGGAGTCGCGGAGCAGGCCTTAAGGCACAAGCTAAGCCATCGTGATCTTCAAATCCACATTCAAGATGCCCTAGGGGCCACACCTCGAATTATGAGGAAGAAAGACATCGCTGACTGGAGTCCTGAGAAGATCCAACTCCGTATCAAGGACTTCACAAGATTCCTGAAGGCAACCAAGCCCGTTGTCCTCGACATGGGTCCCATCGACATTCTCAACATTCGCGTCATGCTCGAGCAGTTGTCGAAAGAGAGCACTGCGATAGCCAAAGAATACAAAATGGCTGTGGTGATTTAGTAGAAAAGAGAGCTAGATTCATGCGCCGACCAATTGGTCGGCGCTTTTTACTTTCAATAAAACTAATTCCAGTGCTGCCAAATCAAAAAGCCCCTTATCGGGGCTTTCTACGTTTTTGTCTGCTCGGACTGAATGGGGTATCCCACCACTGTTCTGTACAAATTGGTGCCAGATTTGCTGTTGGCGCGGGCTATCAGACCAAAGTTCAGCTTTTGATACAATCGGTTGGCCGAAGTGCGTTCGGGACGGCTGGTAAGGTAGACACCTTGATGTCCTGTTTGTGTTCTTTGGCGAACTCCTCGGCCGTTTCGAGGAGCTTTCTCATCAGTTGTTCCCCGACCCCCTTTCCTCTGTGGTTTTTGTCTACGACCACATCGTGTATTTCGGCTATCCAGCCGGACAGGGTTCTCTGGAAAAAGATGGTTGCCATGCCCAGATAATCTTCAGGTATACTTTTCCAGACATTCCGACAAATCTTCAAGAGAAAGTTTCTTGTCTTTGGACAGTTGTGAAAGGAGGGCATTTATCCCATCCAGATATTTAGTGCAAGGGTGATATTCTTGAGAATGAATTACTCTCTTAAGCATAATTCTCACTTCTCCTATCGCCCTAAGCACAGCTTGATAGGCATCATCAAATTTAGGGTCGCGCGGTGAGACAGCCACCTGCATACCGACCTTGCCGCCAGAAGTGCGGTAGAGCTTTACAGGCGGCGCATCGGGAAAAAACTTCCGGAAGGTAGCAGTTGCCGTTTCTTCCTTGTCTTTCAGGGTGTCGTCTTCGACGATATTTATGATATGGACACTGGATTTCTTTTGCATGGAATCACCTCAAAGAACTATGTTTGTAATTTTATAGCATATTTTAAAACAATATAAAAGCCCCGTGATTGCAGGGCTTTTATAGGTTACGCTATCAGTCAACTAACCAGGGAATGTCAGGGTCTGGGTGTCGGATGGGACCAAGCGGATCAATCGGCCGTTTGTCCAGTCATTCGATGTTCCTGTTGGGTTGTCGTCAATTACGCCGGCCGTATCATTGTGAGGTATGGAC
>Ga0209515_10008744_pt1 | contig 11718 bp, 9 predicted proteins | sample Subgroupgradi54m_FD_187454 | JGI IMG/M metagenome (GOLD analysis project Ga0209515, IMG submission 187454) | Subsurface groundwater microbial communities from S. Glens Falls, New York, USA - GMW60B uncontaminated upgradient, 5.4 m (SPAdes)... ... | reverse complement strand
TTTGATGTGTAAAAAGAATCGACAACATTTTCATTCCCGCCCCTCCGGCTCAAGCCAATCCCGCCTGCGTTTCAAGATCATGAAACCTGCACAACAGCATCAACGCCCCAGCGTTTGCTGCAACTGGCGTGCTTCTTTTTCTTCGGCAAAACGCTGATTTTTCGACAGCACTTCGTTGAGCGCCATTTTGGCGCCGAGGGTATCGCCGTTTTTGAGCAGTGCGGCGGCGTGGTGATAACCGATATCGAGATTGTCCGGCGCCTTGTTGCGGGCCCGGTCAAGCAGATCGAGCCCGGCACGAATTTGCGCGGGAGATTGGGCCTGCGCTATCTGCGCCCAACCGAGCGTGTCCATCATGGCGGGGTTGTCGGGGGCTCGTTGGTAGGCTTGCTGCGCCAGAACGACCGCGCGCGCCGGGTCGAAGCTGGTGGTGGCGACCGCCAGATTGTTGAGCAGGGTCAGATCCTGCGGGCGCTGCGCCAGCAGCGTCTCGTACAGTTGCGCGGCGATGCGGTCACGTTTCAACTGGGCTGCCACCGTGGCCAGATAGGTGGTCGTCTCTGTATCCTTGGGGTGCTGCTTGAGCCATTCCAATCCCAACGCAAAAGCTGCGTCGATCTGACCGTAGGCCACCATCGCGCTATGCAGCTTGCGCAGCATCACCGGATTGGGCGCGGAGTCGAGCAACCGGCGATACATTTCGATCGCTGGCCCGGTTTGCCCGGCGGCAAACGCCATATCGGCCTCAACCTCGGCCACCAGCAAACGTGATGCCTTGCTTTCCTTGAGCCGGGCCAGTTGCGCTTGCGCCTCGCCGATCCGTCCGGTGGTGGCGTAGAGCAGGATCAGGTCAATGCGCGGCTCGACCGCCTGCGGGTCGATCTGCACGGCCTTGTTCAGGGTTTGCAGTGCGCCTGCCGTTTTGCCGTCGGCACTCTGGGCACGGGCGAACAATAGCAAGGCCTCGACGCTGCTCGGACGCTGACTGATCAATTGAGCAAACGCCGTCAATGCCGCTGCGCGATTGCCGGTGGCGGCTTGCACGCGCCCCATCAGTTCGGCGACTTCAGCGTCATTCGGGGCAATCTTCTGCGCCTGCTGCACCGCCTGCAAGGCCCGTGTCGTCTCGCCCATGCGCAGAAACTGTCGCGCCAGCTGCACGTTCGGCTTGAGCATTTTCGGCTGCGCCTGTTGCGCCTTTTCCAGCCAGTGCACTACCTGATCAGGGCGCTCGCCGGCACGGGCGCCGATTTCGGCCCGGCCGAGCAGCGCGTTCAGATGATCCGGTCGCTTATCCAGCAGGGACTCGAAACGCTTGTATGCCTCGGCACGCTTGCCTTCATCAAGATCCATTTGCGCCAGATTGAGCAGGGCCGGGTAGTAGTCTTCTTCCAGTCGCAAGGCCTGCTGGAATGCGCCACGCGCCAGCGCAGGTTTGCCCTGACGAATCGCCACGGTACCCTGTACGTTGTGCGCCACCGGTTGCGCGGGGTAGTCCTGTACCAGCTTCTGTGCCAACAGTGCTGCTTTTTCCAGTGTGCCGGATGGCGTCCCCGCGCGTGTCGCTGCCAGTGCCTGCACCACTTCAAACAGGCGCCGCGAGAATTTCAGCGCCGGATCGGCATCATTGCCCAGCACCGGTAAATCGCCCTTGTCCCACTGATTGACCAAGCGTGACACAGCCAGAGTCCGACGCGCGCTCTCGCGCCTGGGATCGAGCCGGGCGGCGTATTCAAGATAGGCGTTGGCCAGTTTCAGGTCATTCCCCTGCAACAGCGCCATCCCGGCCAGCTCAAATAATTGCGGCGAACCGGGAAACATTTGCAACAAGGGCCCCAGGGTTTCAAACGCCTGTTGCGGTTGGCGCTCTTGCAACAAGGCCTGCGCCAGCAATACGCGCGCCATCATTTCGTTGGGTGCGAGTTGCGTAGCCAGCGTCAGCGCCTTGATTGCTGCGCCGGTTTGCTGGTCTTGCAATTCGATGCGCCCGGCCAGCACATGGCCCGGGGCAAAGCCGGGCATTTCGCGCAGCGCGCCCTGCAATTTTTTGCGCGCACCGGCCAAGTCACTCTGGTGGTACAAAATCAACGCATCCAGATAATCAATCAAGCCGTTGCGCGCATCCACCTGCGCCAGTGCCTGCACCGCCTTGCGCGCTTCGTCGAAACGTTTGGCTTCGCTCAGCAGAGTCACCAGCCGCGAATAGCTGACAATGCGTTTGGGCTTGGCTGCCAGCAAGGCTTGCAACGCCGCAATCGCCTGGTCGCGCTGCCCGAGCGCCGCATGCAGATCGGCCTTGATCGCCAGCGCCTCAGACAGTGCGGGTTGTTCGGCCAGTACCGCATTGACCTGTTCGAAGGCTTGCGCCTCGTGGCCACGCACAAACGCGACCCGTGCCTGACCGAGACGCGCCTCCACCAGCGCTGGCGCCAGCATCAGCGCACGCGCAAACAGGGATTGCGCCTCATCGCCACGCCCCTTCGACAAAAATGCCATGCCGCGATAGCTCATCGACAACGGCTCGAGTGTGTGATCGTCGAAAGCCCTCTGGGTGTGCTCGATCACGGCATCGAACTCACGTTGCTCAAGCAGCGCGCGCAGCAGCAATGCATCGATCTCACTCGCGGGCGCACCCAGTTCGCGCGCGCGGCGAAACTCTTTTTCGGCATAGACCGGCTCATCCAGTTCCAGGTATTCCTTGCCCAGCAATACGCGCAGCTTGATGTTGGCCTGATCCTCCTGCAACACCGATTTATAGTGAATCACGGCGGTGATGTGATCGTCCGCCGCGCTCGCCCGGGTGGCCTGTTCCAGTAACTGCGCCGGTGTCGGTTTGTCCTTGCAGCCCGTTAAAGCAACGCAGCACAGCAGTAGTGCAAGGTGACGAAACTGTGATTGAAACCCCATATCCCTGATCCCCCGTGATACCAATGACGATCGCTGCGTCAATCCTGTTGCCAATCGTATTGATGTAATTTTGAAAAACGAATTATGCGCGCTTGCCCCGGGCCCGCGACGTTGCGCCGGGTCTTGATTTTTTACAGTGTGCGCACCACGCCCTGCCACCAGCGCGCATACAAGCCCGCCGCAACACGACTGAGAGCCGCGCTGCGGTCTTCAATGTCGCGCAGGATGTCCACGGGGGCCTGGGTCGCGCCATAGCCCCGCTGCGCCGCTTCGGCCGCAATTTCGGCCACCCCCTCAGCCACCCAGGCAAGTATCAGCGCAGGCGTCATTTCGACATGACATTGCATACCCAGATGCGCAAAAGACAGACCCTGAGCATCGACCCGCTCGATCACGTAACCCTGATTGGCGCAATAGGGGCTGGAAAAAATCGGCACTGCCGCTGGTGGCAGCGAAAAGGTATCGCCATGCCATTGAAACGTTGTAAACCTCTCCAACGACTGCCCCGCGTGATCGCACACCCACTCGCGCGCAGTGGCGTTATCTGCGCATTGCAAGGCTCCCCAGCCGATTTCCTTGACGGCATTACGCGTCACCACGCCACCCAAAGCGCGCGCCATCAACTGCCCCCCGAGGCAATGGCCGATCAGCGGAATTCCCTGCGCGTCCGCCGTGCGAATCAAATCCAGCACCTTGGGAATCCACGGCAACGCGTCGTTAACACTCATTTCACCGCCGAGCAGGCAGATGCCGGCATAGGCGTCGGGTTGGGCGGGCACAGCCGCTCCTTGATCCACCCGAATCAGTTCAAAATTTATGCCATGATCGCGCAACCAGATGGCAAAATACCCGGGTTCAACGCGCAGGGAGAATTGAAAAATGGCAATCGGTTTCATCGCACCAGGGGCCTGGAAAAACATGCGCTACATATACCAACAAACATTCCATCGGGCGTTCCATTATAGGGTCGCACTCTGCCTGCTTTTGCTGGGGACCGCGCACCTTGCGTCAGCGCAAGAAATGAATGTCAGCGTCACCGGCCTGTTTCCCCCCAGCAAAGTACTGCTGACCATCGACGGCCAGCCAAAAGTGGTTGCCGCCGGCAGCACCTTCAATGGCGTCAAGGTCGTCTCCGTGGAAGAAACCGGCGCCACTCTGGAGTTCGGCGGGCGCAAACAATTTGTGCCGATGGGGAGCCACTACGCGGCCATTGCCGGACACGACCAGGAAAGCGCGAACGCCAAATCCATCACACTGGCGGCCGATGCGCGCGGCCACTTTGCCGTCAGCGGCACCATCAACGGCGGCCACATGCAGTTTCTGGTTGACACCGGCGCCAGCTTCATTTCCATCGGCATGCAGGATGCCAAACGTCTCGGCCTGGATCTCAAAAACGCGACGGTCGTCTATATGAGCACCGCCAACGGCACCATCCCGGCCTACAAAATCCGTCTGGCGGAAGTCAACATCGAAGGTATCGTCCTGTACGGTATCGATGCCGTTGTGCACGACAACATGCAAGGCTTTGCCCTGCTGGGCATGAGCTTCCTCAATCGCATGGAAATGAAACGTAATGGTCAGACCATGACGCTGACCAAACGCTATTGAACCTCGGCCGGTGCGGGGCGGCTATAATTCGGCCTTTGCATTTTCAACCGGGCCTGCAAGCCCTGAGCGTTCGCCCCTCTATGTCCATCCCATCCCAACGGCCCGCCCATCTCGATTTGGCGCGCCGTACCCACTTGCAAGGCAGTGTCACGCTGCCCGGCAGCAAGAGTATTTCCAACCGCACCCTGCTAATGGCCGCGCTATGCCAGGGGTCAACCGTGGTACGCGATCTGCTCGATGCCGACGATACGCGCGTCATGCTCGACGCACTTCAACAACTGGGCATCAAACTGCAACGCAGTGGCAACGATTGCACCATCGAAGGTTGCGGCGGCGTCTTCCCGGTGGCGAACGCAGATTTGTTTCTCGGCAACGCCGGCACGGCATTCCGCCCTCTGACGGCCGCGCTCACAATTTCCGCCGCGCACAACAACGGGCACTACACCCTGCGTGGCGTACCCCGCATGCACGAGCGACCGATCGGCGATCTGGTCGATGGCTTGCGGCAGCTTGGCGCGCATATTGATTACAAGGAAAACGCTGGCTTCCCCCCGCTGGAAATTGTTGGCCAGGCATTGAGCGCGCCGGACAAGATTCAGGTGTATGGCGGCACTTCCAGTCAGTTCGTCACCGCCCTGCTGCTGGTTGCGCCTTTGCTGGCGAAAGAGAAACCGCTGCAACTCGAAGTCGTGGGCGAGTTGATCAGCCAGCCCTATCTTGAAATCACCGTGAACCTGATGGCGCGTTTTGGCGTGCAGGTTACAACCAACGATTGGCGTCTGTACCAGATTGCCGCCGGGCAGCAGTACCAATCGCCCCAGGAAATTCGCGTGGAAGGCGACGCTTCCTCAGCGTCCTATTTTCTCGCGGCGGGCGCGATTACTGGCGGCCCGGTGCGCGTCATCGGCGCAGGCAAGTCCAGCATTCAAGGTGACGTGCAGTTTGCCGCTGCGCTGGAAAAAATGGGCGCAACCATCACCTGGGGCGATGACTGGATCGAAGCCAGCGCCAGTGGCCCGCTCAAAGCAGTAGATCTCGATTGCAACCACATTCCCGATGCAGCGATGACGCTGGCGATCTGCGCCCTGCATACGCAAGGCACGACCACCCTGCGCAACATCGCCTCCTGGCGCGTCAAGGAAACCGACCGCCTGGCCGCGATGACCAAGGAATTGCGCAAGCTCGGCGCGCACATCGAAGAAGGCGCGGATTATATTCGCATCACCCCGCCCGCACAATTGCAGCCCGCCGAGATCGAAACCTACGACGACCACCGCATGGCGATGTGTTTTTCGCTGGCGACGCTGGATGGAAAACTGCGCCAAGGCACAGCACTACGCATTCTCGACCCGATGTGTGTCGCCAAAACCTTTCCCGACTATTTCGACGTATTCGGGACTTTATAAAATACATGAACCGCCAAGACGCCAAGGCCGCCAAGAAAGTCTTTAAGGGTTCCCTTGGCGTTCCTGGCGTCTTGGCGGTTAATCCGAATTTCCCATGAATCCCATTCCAGTCATTACGATCGATGGTCCGACCGCCTCGGGCAAGGGCACGCTGGCGCAGAAAGTGGCCGTCCGGCTTGGATTTCATCTGCTCGACAGCGGCGCGCTCTACCGTTTAGTGGCCTTGCAGGCCCAGCGGCTGGGCATCCCCGCCGACAATGTGCGTTATCTCACCACGCTGGCGGAACGATTGAAGGTGAAGTTCGACGCCGCCGGGGTCTGGCTTGATGGTGAAAATGTGACTGACCTGTTGCGTGCCGAAGAAGTCGGCAATCTGGCCTCGGCGCTGGCCGTGCACGCCCCTGTGCGCACGGCGCTGGTGGCGTTGCAACAGGGGTTCCGCCAGGCGCCCGGGCTGGTGGCGGATGGACGCGACATGGGCACTGTGATTTTCCCCGACGCCCAGCTGAAGGTGTTTCTCACCGCCAGCACCGAAAAACGCGCCGCAAGACGCCATAAGCAGTTGATCGACAAAGGGTTTTCTGCTAACCTTGCGGCCCTCTTTCAGGATTTGCAGGCGCGCGATGCTCGCGACACGCAACGCACCAGCGCCCCTTTGAAACCTGCAAGCGATGCCCTGCTGCTGGACAACTCCGAACTGTCAATCGACGCATCGGTAGAACAAGTCCTAGGCTGGTATCAACAACGGTGCCATTGATTCTGCAACAGAAACAATGGCGTTGATTAACCTAACCAAGTCTTTGCCGGTGGCCACAGGCCAACTCTTCCGCATCGACTGAAAGTGAACGTAAACAATGTCTTCCCATATCTCCCTCAACTCCGGCGCGCCTGCCGATAGTTTTGCCGCACTGTTTGAAGAAAGCCTGTCACGCAAGGAAATGCGCATCGGTGAAGTGATCACCGCTGAAGTACTGCGCATCGACCAGAATTTTGTGGTGGTGAACGCCGGCCTCAAATCCGAGAGCTACGTTCCCATCGAAGAGTTTCACAACGATCAGGGCCAGGTTGAAGTCGCGGTCGGCGACTTCGTCTCTGTGGCGATCGAATCCCTCGAAGACGGCTACGGCGAAACCCGCCTGTCGCGCGACAAGGCCAAGCGTCTCGCCTCCTGGCTGAGCCTGGAAAAAGCGCTGGAATCGGGCGAACTGGTCACCGGCACCATCACCGGCAAGGTGAAGGGTGGCCTGACGGTGATGGCCAACGGCATTCGCGCCTTCCTGCCGGGTTCGCTGGTGGATACCCGCCCGATCAAGGACACCACGCCGTTCGAAGGCAAGACCATGGAGTTCAAGGTCATCAAGCTGGATCGCAAGCGCAACAACGTCGTGATGTCACGCCGCGCGGTGATTGAAGCATCGATGGGCGAAGATCGCGCCAAGCTGCTGGAAAATCTGAAAGAAGGTTCAGTGGTCAAGGGCGTCGTCAAAAACATCACCGACTACGGTGCATTCGTGGATCTGGGCGGTATCGACGGTCTGCTGCACATCACCGATCTGGCCTGGCGCCGTGTCCGTCACCCGTCCGAAGTGTTGACGGTGGGTCAGGAACTGGAAGCCAAAGTCCTGAAATACGATCAGGACAAGAACCGCGTTTCGCTCGGTATCAAGCAACTGGGTGACGATCCATGGAGTGGTCTGTCGCGTCGTTATCCGCAGAACACCCGTCTGTTCGGCAAAGTCACCAACCTGACCGACTACGGCGCGTTTGTGGAAATCGAACAAGGCATCGAAGGTCTGGTGCACGTGTCCGAAATGGACTGGACCAACAAGAACGTGGCCCCGAACAAGGTCGTGCAACTGGGCGACGAAGTCGAAGTCATGGTGCTGGAGATCGACGAAGAACGTCGCCGTATCAGCCTCGGCATGAAACAGTGCAAATCCAACCCATGGGACGATTTCGCGCTGAACAACAAGAAGGGCGACAAGGTCAAGGGCGCAATCAAGTCGATCACCGACTTCGGCATCTTCATCGGCCTGAATGGTGGCATCGATGGTCTGGTGCACCTGTCTGACATTTCGTGGCACAAAACCGGCGAAGAAGCCGTGCGCGATTACAAGAAAGGCGATGAAGTCGAAGCCGTCGTGCTGGCGATTGATGTCGAGAAAGAGCGTATCTCGCTCGGCGTCAAACAACTCGAAGGCGATCCTTTCAACAACTTCGCCGCCATGAACGACAAGGGTGCGATCGTCAACGGCACCGTGAAATCGGTGGATGCCAAAGGCGCCACGATTGCCCTGGGTGACGATGTCGAAGGCTATCTGCGTGCGTCCGAACTGTCGTCCGAGCGTGTGGAAGATGCGCGCAACGTGCTGAAAGAAGGCGACAAGGTCGAAGCGATGATCATCAACATCGACCGCAAGAGCCGCAACATCAACCTGTCGATCAAGGCCAAGGACAACGCCGATACTTCTGCCGCCATGCAGAAGGTGCAGTCCGACAGCAGTGCTTCCAGCGGTACGACCAATCTGGGCGCCCTGCTGAAAGCCAAGCTCGACAATAAGTAAGCAAGGTCGAAGAATCACATGACCAAGTCGGAACTGATCGCGCAGTTGGCCGAACGCTACCCGCAGCTGGGTGCGAAAGACGCCGACTATGCTGTCAAAACCATCCTCGATGCCATGATCAAGACGCTGGAAGAAGGTCATCGCATCGAGATCCGTGGTTTCGGCAGCTTTGCGATCAACCGGCGCCCGCCGCGCGTGGGCCGCAATCCGAAATCCGGCGAAAAGGTGATGGTGCCCGAGAAACGGGTGCCGCACTTCAAGGCCGGCAAGGAATTGCGCGAACAGGTCGATCTGAAACAAAACGAAGCATAATATTCGCGGCGCTGACTCAGCGCCGTTTTTTATCCAGCAAGAACAATGAAACCGCCAAGGCGCCAGGAAAGTCGGAACAGCAAATCAGGGCAGCCCTCGTTTGATTTGGCACCCACGCGGCGATCAGTGTTCAACAGGATTTTCCTTGGCGCTCTTGGCGTCTTGGCGGTTGATTGCCCTTACATCCACAACACACATGGAAGCGGACGATGCTGAAACTCTTGCTCAGACTAATCCAGGTCATCATCTTCCTGCTGATCCTCGCTTTCGCCCTGAAAAACACCGACGATGTGGCGCTGAAATTTTTCCTCGACTGGGAATGGCGTGCCCCCCTGATTCTGGTGTTGCTGGTCGCGTTGATGCTGGGTGCACTGTTGGGCGTGCTGGCCTGCACGCCCAAGCTGTTTTCCCAACGCCGCGAACTGAACCTGTTCCGCCAGCGTCAGGCTGCCAGTACACCGAGCCAGCGCAACAACAAGCCTACACCCGACACCGCGCCGCCAGACGAAGCGCCGCCGGCCGATCATGTACGTCTCTGAACAATCACCATGATGGAATTTGAATACTGGTGGCTGATTGTCATACCGCTCATCTTCGGCATGGGCTGGCTGGCGGCGCGTCTTGACCTGAAGCAATTGCTGCATGAGTCCCGCGAATTGCCGCGTGCCTACTTCAAGGGCTTGAATTTCCTGGTCAACGAACAGCCGGATCAAGCCATCGACGTCTTCATCGAAGTAATGCGGCTCGATCCGGAAACCATCGAGCTGCACTTTGCGCTCGGCAACCTGTTCCGCAAACGGGGCGAGACGGATCGCGCGATTCGCATGCATCTGAATCTGTATCAACGCAACGATCTGGAACCGGCGCAGCGCGAACACGCACTGTTTGAATTGGGCCTGGATTACATGAAGGCCGGGCTGCTGGATCGTGCCGAACAATCTTTTGCGGGACTGGAAGGCAGCCGTTACAGCAAGGATGCACTGCTGGCGCTGCTGGAAATTTATCAGCGCGAGCATGACTGGAACAAGGCCCTCACCGCCGCACAACAATTGCAACAATCGCATGGCATCAATCAAGCCACGCTGCTGGCGCACTTTTATTGCGAACAGGCGCAGGAAGCGATGCAGCAGCAACGCTGGGATGCGGCCCAGGCCTTGCTCGATCAGGCTTTGAAGGCCTGCCCGGGCCATGTAAGGACGCAGATTCTGCAGGGAGAATTAAAGCAACGGCAAGGTCAGGACCCACAGGCAGCCGAAATCTGGTCGGTACTGGCGCAACAGCAACCGGATTTTCTGCCGCTGATTGCACGCCGCTATTTTGCTGCGATGCAAGCACAGGGACGCACAGCCGAAGCCGAAACCCGCTTGCGCACTGCGCTGGAAAAACGGCCTTCGCACGATATCCTGCTAACCTTGTTCGACACCGTACAGCAAGCGCAAGGCAGGCCCGCCGCACTCGATCTGCTCAAACAGGAATTGCGTCGCGCACCGACCTTGCAAGCCTTCAACCGTTTGCTCGGTGGGCAACTGGAACAGGCCCCGGCCGATGAGCGCGCCTACCTCGAATCGATCAAGCATCTGATTCATCGCCACGCGCGGCAGATGGAACGCTACACCTGCCACGCCTGCGGCTTCAAGGCACGCGAGTTTTACTGGCAATGTCCGGGCTGCGCCAGCTGGGATAGTTATGCGCCGCAGCGGCAGGAAGAGATTGAATAAAGGAAAGCAACCGCCAAGGCGCCAAGGAAGTGCTCAAAAGTCTGAAATCTGGATAACGGAGCGGATCCCCATCCCAGCCGTCCCCTTGAAGGGGAAAGAGTGAACCGTGCTTTGTCAGCCATACTCCTGATTTTTAAATCTTTCCTTGGCGCCTTGGCGGTTAAATTGAATTTTGTTTAGAGGGTATGCAATGAACGTCACAGTCATCGGCAGTGGTTATGTCGGCCTGGTCACCGGCGCGTGTCTGGCTGATGTCGGCAATAACGTGTTGTGTCTGGATGTGGACCAACGCAAGATCGACATTCTCAACAGCGGCGGTATTCCGATTTTTGAACCGGGGTTGAAGGAAGTGGTGGCGCGCAACCGTGCCGAAGGACGGCTGCATTTCACCACCGATGTCGCCGCCAGCGTGGCCCACGGGCAGATTCAATTCATCGCCGTCGGCACACCGCCGGACGAAGATGGTTCGGCCGATTTGAAATACGTGCTGGCCGCAGCGCGCAATATCGCCACCCACATGCAGTCGTCGAAAATCGTGATCGACAAATCGACCGTGCCGGTCGGCACTGCGGACAAGGTGCATGCCGAAATCGCCAAGACACTGCATCAGCGCGGCGCCGACATTCCCTTCAGCGTGTTGTCCAACCCCGAATTTTTGAAAGAAGGCGCAGCGGTCGAGGACTTCATGCGCCCCGATCGGATCGTCATCGGCCTGCCCGCCGGCCCGCAGCAGGAGGAAGTCAAGGAAGCGATGCGCGCCCTGTACGCGCCGTTCCAGCGCAATCACGAACGCATGATATTCATGGACGTGCGTTCCGCCGAGCTGACCAAATACGCCGCCAATGCGATGTTGGCGACGCGCATTTCCTTCATGAACGAGCTGGCCAATCTGGCCGAAACACTCGGTGCCGACATTGAAATGGTGCGTCAGGGCATCGGCTCGGATCAACGCATCGGCTATCACTTCCTCTACCCCGGCGTCGGCTATGGCGGTTCGTGTTTTCCCAAGGATGTGCAGGCGTTGATTCGCACGGCTGCCGAACACGACCACCCTTTGCTCGTGATGCAGGCCGTGGAAGAAGCCAACGACCGCCAGAAACTGCGCATCGCCCAGAAAGTCACCAAGCGTTTCGGTGACGACCTGAGCGGCAAACATTTCGCCATCTGGGGTCTGGCCTTCAAACCGAACACTGACGACATGCG
>Ga0209515_10008742_pt1 | contig 11719 bp, 17 predicted proteins | sample Subgroupgradi54m_FD_187454 | JGI IMG/M metagenome (GOLD analysis project Ga0209515, IMG submission 187454) | Subsurface groundwater microbial communities from S. Glens Falls, New York, USA - GMW60B uncontaminated upgradient, 5.4 m (SPAdes)... ... | reverse complement strand
CGCCGTCGTGGTGGCTGAGAGCGCTTCGGTGATGGACCCCGTGAGTCCGGTGGTGCTTCCAGTGGACGATCCGGCGGTCGTGGAGAGTGTGGTCTCGGACGCGCTGGGCGCGGGGGTCGAGAGGGCCGTGCCGCTTGAGAGGCTTGAGCTGAGGGAATTCGTCAGGTCGTTGGATAAGGCACTGGTCGGACTGGCGGCGGACGTCGGCGGCGCGGTCGGAAAATCCTCCGAGAGCGACGTATCCAAATCCACCGTGGCCGTTCCCGTCGAACTCACAACGGGAAGCGTGGGGACCGCCTCCACCGCCGGGATCGGCTGATCAGGCGCCACCTCTTCGGATGGCGCTTCGTCTTCCTCTTCCTCGTGTGTCTCTTCTTCTCTCGTCTGCTGGATCACCGTGGTGGTGTCCAACAACGCAGAGGATTCTGGCAGCGGGCCGGCGCAGACGCCGATGAAGAGGAGGGTGCTCCCCAGGAAGAGCCGAGGGAGCAGTACTGCGAGGCTCTCTGACGTGCTCACGCCGCTTCGTACGGCCAGAGTCCTGTCTCCTTGTCTGGAGGCTGACGTATTGTTGCTTAAAATCGTTTAATCGGGATTGTACTCCCTGCTGTCTGAAATGCCAACCAAATTGTTCTGATGGCCTGGGTGGGGTCGTTCTAGGCGCGAATCTCCCCATCAATGAGGTAGCGCAGTTCATAAGGATCGGCTGATACGGTGACCGCAGGTGGGATTTGTGCAGGGGCGGGAAAGAATGCGGTCGATGGCTGTTGGGTGGCAGGCATCCGTCAATCTCGATAACGGGAGAGCTTATTCAGGAGCCGAGACAATTTTTTCTAGCGTGGTGATGAGCGGAGGCAGATCAACCGTGAGGATATCCCACAGGATATTCCAATCGACATCGAAATAGCCGTGAATGAGTCGGTCTCTGGTCCCTCCGATCTCCTTCCAGGGAATGTCCGGAGAGTGTCCGCGGGTGTCGGCAGAGATGCTCTTGGCGGCTTCGCCGATGATTTCCAACAGACGGATCAACGCCAGCGTGAGCTGTTCGTCCTGCTCGACCGTCGCACGCGTGCGACCCTGGATGAATTGTTGAGCCTTCCGGGCGGCGTCCAGCATGTGGTGGAGCCGAACCGCATCCTCACGTGTTGGCATAGAGGACTTCTGCTTCGGCCAACACGTCGTTGCGGAAATACCGGCTCAGAAAGCCCGGAGTATTCAGATCGACCTTGCGTCCAAGGAGTTCGGAGAGTTCATCCTGCATCGCAAAAAATGCCAGCCCGACGCGTTGATCTGGCTCAAACTCGACGAGAACATCCACATCGCTGTCCGGTCGGAAATCCTCCCGGAGCACAGAGCCAAACAGCGCCAGCTTCTGGATGTGGTGCCGCCGACAGAAGTCCGTGATCGATCGACGATCAATAGCAATGTGTGGGCTCATGCGTCTTCCTTCTTAGCCGTTAAGATACCACACTGCTCACCGGAAGCAAAGCTGGGGAGAGCCTCTCTGTCTGACATGCTGAGCGGGGCTCGGCTTTCTTGAGCGATGGCCTGCCTGACCTGGACGATACAAAGAACTTTCAGACTCAAGGTTCAGATCGGGCCAGCCAGACGGAACGACTCCCCGGGCAAATAGTGTCAGACCATCCCCTCCCCTCTCGCCCCTGCCACCCCAAGGCAATCGGAGCCATGAGGTCCGATCCTGTCCAACCATTGTACCCTCCCCTGGCTGGATGAGTTTCGCAACTGGTGCGCGAGCCGGGATCCCACCGAGCTAGTAGCTGGCAGTTTAGTTTAGCCTAAGCTCTACAAGGCCATCTCGATTACCATTCTTCCAAAGCTCTCTTCATTACGATTAAATCCAAACGAATACCCCAGCTTGAGCGTGAGGTCATGCGGGAACGCGAACCAGATCTGGGGCACGACCGCATCGTCATGCGAATGCGTGTTGTAGCGGAGCTCGGCGCCCAAGCGGAGCAGCTGCGTCGCGTTATACCGGAGGCCAACCGAGGGAACAAACGCGAGCTGGCCGGATCTGACAAAAATCTCTTCTGGCAGATTCAGCGTGCAGTTCAACTGCGCAAAGTCCTTCGAGAGGATCAGGCGAGGCTCAAGTGCTGGTTGTTGCCGTCCCTCGGCATCTCGTTCCGTATTCGCCTCAGCGGACACCGCGATGTCAATCGGCTTGTCCCCTTCCTCAAAGAACCGGTACCGCGTTTCGAGGCGTCCGGACTCGAACGTGATGCCTTCGTGTCGAGCATCCCTGATCGAGCCGCGGGCATCGAGCATCCAATGATCAGTGACCCCGTATTCCACCGCCACGCTGTGCCGAAAGAACCCATCGTGGTGCGTGGAATCTGCTTCCCGCTTTGAGCCGGTGTCCAGCCAGTACTCTGGTTCGAGTTCTCCTTTTTCAAGCGTCACGTACACCAGCGTCTCATCGAGGAAATCCTCGCGGTGCGCCCAGGCGCAGGGACTGACGCCGAGGAGGCAGCCGATGAGCGACACGACGAAGCACGCCCTGGGCCGCGCCCCATGCACGGGGGGGATCCGGCGCTCCTTGAGAAAGCGGTGGTGGCAATTGAAGGCAGAGGACATCTGTTTTCTCACTATGGGTGGTGCTACGCCACAACTTACGGTAGCACGGTGGAACCGAATGAGGACGTGGAACGACCGCCCCGTTCAGGGGCAAGGCATCACAGGCGGTAGACGCAGAAGAGGTGCAGGAGATCCGGTGGATGGCGTACGGGAAGCCCCTGGCCGAGCAAGACCGATGCGCTGGCCTCGGTCAGGCGAGCCGTCTGCAGAGACGGATTCGTCACACTGGAGAAATCATGAGGAGGAGTCTTCGAGAGATGCAAGGGAGGTATCGGATGGACCGTGGCATCAACGGAAACGTTCAGGACATGCGCGGGAACTTGGTCATCGTCATCGGTAGCACTCCACGGATGTCCCCAGACATCGTCGAGTAAGTGGCAACTCAAGAACACCACCCAGGCGGTTGCGATGGACAAAGCGGTTATTTGCGTGAGCCGATTAGACGGGATTCTCATGACGCCCAATTATATGCCACAGGTCCTGTAGAAAGCTATGGTCATGTGCGCAGACGCCGTCTGCATCATTGTGTATAACCCATCCAGTCAACCGGAGAGTCAAGCGCAAAAAAACGGGCGGCTTTCACCGCCCGAAACGAACTCCCCTTCGTGTACTCATTTAGAACCTGGCTGACCCTACCGCCGTGGGAGCGGGAACCCGCCCTTTACTCCCTCTTCCACCCAGCTGAGGCTACGACCCAAGCACGCTACTTGCCAGCGGCCCAATGAATGGGGGAAGGTCACTCGGCCCTGAAGCTGGCTCAGGCTCTTGGAACCTTCACGCTCACGGTGAAGTTGGAGCGGCCTGCCAGATCAGCTCGTGGAGGGAGTCACCTGGGGTGAGGAGCGTCAGTTCTTTCTGGGTGAGAGCCGGATCAGAAAAGGCCCTGCTGTCCATCGCCTATTCCGTGAGTTCTGGCGCCCAAAGCACGCGATCGGGTACAGCCGGAAGCCAATGGTCGCGGCCAGGTGGCTGCTGCACCGCTCGATAACTGACCGAGTAGAGGCCGTCCTCGTGAGTCACGACTTTGAAAACTCGGTATTCGTCGACATTAACCGATGCGTTCCGCTCTACATCGAACGGATCGTAACGATAGCGTGTCATGCCCATGACGACCTCAAAGGGCCAGCCATCGATCTCCGATAACACTGGCTCAATTTGGCTACCGCTTGCCAGCGTGTAGAGATGGGCGCCCCGCTTCAGGCGTGACAGGAAGGGCGCGTAGGTGGGAGGCAGTTTGACGGCTTCCCAGTGGTGGGCAGCTACACCTGAGACTACTTGCGCCTCAACGAGCTCACCGAAGTACGGATGCTTCTGGCTCATCAAACTCAAGAGTACCCGATGCGGCAACAGCGTCAAGAAGCCACTTCAAGCCCCTAGACGAATTCTCTTACTTCTGGCGGTTGCTCGGATGCGCTTCACGTACTCACTCTGACGCTTCATGCCGCACCTTGTGCAGGGCCTTGGTTAGAGCGCTCTTGCGTAACCCCACCCGTTTCGCGTAGCGGCGGCTGTGCCGGATTAAGGCCTGAAAGGCCTGCCGCTTGGGCAACTGGGACTTCTTCCACATGCGCCGCTTGACCTCGCGGCCGATCGTGAGCGCATCCTGTTCGGTCAGCGTGCTCCGCGAGAGCAACTGCTGCATCTGCTCAAGGACTCGCATCTTCTCCACGATGGCTTGTCGGGCCACCCCGGACCAGTTGATGTTCGGAAAGCGGCTCATCTTGGCCCTCAGCTCGTCCGGGATCGATAGGGTCAGGTTCATTATTACCCCACCATATTGTAAGAAAAGAGACGGTTCACGCCAGGGTATAGTGCCCTGATTTTTTCGTGCCCACGCGCCGCACCAGCCCCGCGGCCAGCAACGGGTGAAGCAGATCCATCGCACCCTGCTTGGAGACCTTGAGGGTTTGCCAAATCTCTCGAGGCGTCATGCTCTGGTGATCGCGAAGCAAATTGAGAAGTCGCTCTTGCTTGGGACGGAGCAGGAGCGGCGTGCCCCGGCGGTCAGCCTTCAGACGCTCGATCCGCAACCACACGCGATCAAGCGTGCGGTGGATACCCTCGGCGACGTACTCCAGCCACGCGGACACATCGCCCCCTCGCTCACGAACCGACTGTAAGGCTCGATAGTAGCGCGGACGATCCTCCCAGTAGTGCTCATCCACCGAGAAGATGTGGTGGCTGTCGAAGCCGCGCCGATACAGCTCCCACAACGCCAGCATGCGTCCGGTGCGGCCATTGCCATCGGTGAACGGATGGATGTCTTCAAAGCGGAAATGGATAATCGCCGAGGTGATGACCGGCGACCACGGCGCCGAGTCACCGTTCCACCACTCGAGCAACTCGCGCATCAGGCCGGACACCTCGTGCGGCGGCGGAGGCAGATGGCGTCCGACCCGCACGCCGACGTGGCGATACCGTCCGGCCACGCCTTGATCCATCACGCCTCCGGCAATCATGCGATGGAGCGTCAGGACATCATCGTGGGTGATGGGGCGTTTGCGTGAATGACGCTCGATGAACCGCAGCCCTGCAAAGTAGTTCAGCACTTCCCGCTTGGCTCGCTCGGCCGTGACCGTCACGGCACGTCCTTCTTCAATCGCCCGCACCTGTTCTAAGGTCAAGGGGTTGCCCTCGATGGCGGTGGAGCTGTGGGTGTTCCGCACGCGCGCGTCTTTCTGGAGCGCCGGAATCCACGGCACTCGCACCGTCGCCGCGAGGATCTGCTCCCGCAGCGCGGTGATCCGCTCGATGGTGGCCAGCAGATGCGCGGTGACCGTGAACTGGGGTTGGTACGCCATGAAGACAGTCTACAAATCAGTCAAGTATAAGTCAAGTTATTAGTCAACTGTCCTCGACACGGGAGGCGTCGATGACGCCGGGCGCAACTTGGGCTGCGGTCCGAGGCTCCATGGCTAGATCTTCATGCGCTCCTTGCGCAGAAACTCGGCGGCTTCTTTGCCGCGCGTGGGATGTTGAAAAAGATCCAGATAGAGCTGCGTGTTGCACACCACGGGCAGCTGCTCAATCATCTGCCGATGCTGCAAGACCCCCTCATCGTAGGGCGTAATCACATGGACGGTGCCGCCGAACTCGATACGCTCAAGCTGCATCGCGGGTTTCTTGCGAACTGAGCCTACATGCCACCAGTGCCGACGCGATCTGGGAACAAGACGAACGGTCTTCCGCGGTACGGCTGGATACATCTTCTGCCACCAGTCCCACACTCTTCGGAAGACCTCGCCGATCGCTTTTACGATGTTAGCAAGTTGATCCAGCATGAGTCGATGCTTCTCTAATGTGACAAAGCTGAAGAATTCTCTCGCAGGCTGATACCATAGCCCTCGCCTGATTGATGCTCATTGGCACGTGTTCACCCTTTGGATGGACTAGTCTCGCCCTATTTTTCCCTACAACAGCCCACGGCTCTACACCTTCAGTTACGCGTTCATACAGCAAGGTAATCGCCTTCTTCTCCGAGTCGTTCAAGAGCTGTAGCACGAGTGCTAATTTTGACCGGATGGAGATGATTTCAAGATACTTCAGTACCTGCTCATCCCCATACCCCGCAAGCAATCCTGCGATCCGGTAGGCGTAATTCAAGGCGCCCTCAATAGCGACCGAACACAAGATCATGGTACATACGGTCTTGCTATCCCCGGAGCCAGGGATGGTGATCCGTTTCGCTAGGTCCTTTGCTTCCTCCAAAACCCCCCACGAAATATCATAGTGATAGATTTCTGTATGCGGCAGCTTGATATGGAAGAGCTGTATCGAGTTTAGATCGCTCCCTGAACGACCATAAGACCAACGCACTTGTAATATTTGTTGAGTCTTCTCCAGGAAAACTTGAGCGCTTGTCGAAAGATCGCGGCTCTTACAGCACTTGGCCACACTTCTGGCCTTCGCACTCATTTAAATAGGCTTTTCTCCACGAAGCCGTAGAAAGCTGATTTCCTCTCCTAGTCGAGTCGATTTCCACGGCCAATCTTCGTGACTGAGATTCGTCATTTGCTTGGCGGTCCAATGCTCAAACCGTCGGGCAATGGTTTCGAGATGATTGAGCTCTTCCCGAGTAAAGACAGAGGCATCCGGATCCTCCAAAGGTAGGTACCGTTCCTGGTCGTAATTGACCACCTTGGTTTTCTCAACCCGAATAGCCCCTCGCTTTTCCAAGCGCTGAAGGGCTTCGAGCGCATGCTTCGGCATGGGACCAAAGGGTTTTGCCACGTACGCATCACCCGTGATGGAGGCTCCGGTTTTCTCCAACCATTCATAGTCTGTGTAGTAGAGCAGCTTCATGAGTTTGGTTCTGCCGAGAAACCGGTTGTTGACCTGCTGCAAGAAGTAGAGGATGACCGCTTCTTGCCGCACCGGCTGGTACTCAACATTTCGCTGAGCACTAAATGCCTCAATATCGAGTGACACATTCAAAGCCTTTGCGACTTCAGCAAGGGTATGAATGCTGGCCCCTTGGTACTCGGCAATCTCATACTTGTGCACCATAGGTTGCGAAACGTCGAGGTGCTTCGCCAATGCTGCTTGTGTCATGCCAGAGGCGACGCGCGCACGAATGAGGTAGGTACCAATCTCCGAAACATCCTGTGGGCGGAACGCCCCAGGCCCATCCTGTTTGAGGCGGTCGTAGTCTTTGACCTGTTCCTCAAGCTCCCTAATCTGACGCTGGGTAATGGTCTCAAAATTCCGAGCGCCCTCCGCCCCATGCTTTTGTCGGACTCGCTCGATTTGTGCCCTCAAGCCCTCAATGCGCTTGATGGTCTTCTGTCGCTGATCGTCACTCTTGAGCAGGAACATTGCGCTCACCTCCCTCCAGGATTAGTTTGACGATTCCCTTTGCCTTTGGCGGCTGCTCTTTCGTATGACCGAAAAACACATCCCATGCGGCCTGGGACATCTCCCCTGACTGATCGGTATACGCTGGCCACATGTCCATTCGATAAGTCGCCTTCCATTCTTCCTGGTGTTCGGCCATCTCGGTTTCAAGTGCCGACCCTACCGTTGTGAGGACGTAACCGTCAATGTCCCCCGGTGAGGGCTTGGACGTCGTAAAACTACCGTTCAGGTACACTTCGCGTACTCCAAGCGCCTTCAACCGCTCCACCACCGGCTTCAGCCCCTGCTCGATCAGGTCTTGCCGTTTCGACGAAAATCCTAACTTCTGCACCAGCTCCTCCAGGCTCGCGGGATGGATCTCCGGAGGCAGGAGGCCGTACTGATTGAAGGGAGGAATCGGCACTTTCAAGCCCTCTATGCATATAACCTGTAGTTATTAGCTTACATCGCTATGGACGCTCTTGTCAAGCACCAGATGGGCTATCCACTACTCTCGGTAGCACAAATGGTTAGAACAATAAACCCAGACCTGCAAGGGCCTGGGTTTCCGGAACACGAGCTCCCGGGGGAGTACTACATTCTACTCACAGCGCTCGTTCTTTCTTCTTTTCCTCAAGGAGGAGCTGCAGGGCTTTCCCGCCGGTTCCAAGGAAGCCCGCCATGCGCTCGAAGTACCTCGGCGTGAGGGGCGTCAGCACGATCTCGTCGTCTCTCGCCTCAAAGTGCATGCGCGTTCCAGGCTCGATCTGGAACATGGCGCGGATCTTCTTTGGGATGACGACCTGACCTCTCGTGCCGACGATGGAGGATTCCATGCTCTCTCCTCAGGACTACCCGTGATTTTGACAAGAACCTGAGCCCCTTGCCGCACGGTTTGCGTCACAAGGGGCTCAGGTTCGAGTCAAGAATGGCTCCCCTAAGTTCCCGGAGTACTAACCGCCTCTCTGGAATCGCGGAACCCGAGGTCTGGTTCCGTATCGTTCACATAACCCTTGAAAATACTGACGGTTTCGTTGCCTACCGCGAACAGACCGTTGAAATTGCCTTAGGGCCTCATGGTGCCTTCGAAAACGGCAATATTGGTATCTTAACACGCCAGGTGCCCGCTGGCCAGGTCGTCAGCGCTGTCCCGCCACCCCGAGGCAAGCCTAAACCGCCCAAGGCACCGAGGATACCACGGGCGATTGAGTTCCTCCGCAAGGCCCTTGAGTGGCAGGCGCTCCTTGAGGCCGGCGAGATCAAGAGCCAGGGCGACATCGCCCAACGGGAGGGTATCAGTCGGCCTCGAGTGAACCAGGTCATGAGCCTGCTACGGCTGGCCCCTGAGATCCAAGAGCAGCTCCTGCGCCTGACGGACCAGCAGGCGATCCGCTTCCTCAGCGAGAACCGCCTGCGCCCACTGACTCAGATCCACGACCCGCAGCGTCAACTCGAGGAGTTCCAGAAGCTCCTCGCGCAGATCCCTTCGTAGGTGGATTTCGTTCCAATTCCCATCTGCAACCATACTTGCGTTTGGTATAACTATGTGCTATTGTAGTTGCACATGGTAAACCTGGTCAAGCGCCACTATTGGCTCAAGGCGGTCGAGGAGGCCTGGAAGCATCGCTCGGTTATTTGGCTCTCCGGGGTGCGGCGCACTGGCAAGACCTCGCTCTCGCAGAGCTTGGACGGGGTAGAGTATTTTGACTGCGAACTGCCCCGCGTCCGGCGGATGCTCGATGATCCGGAAGGCTTCCTGGCCAGCGTTAGCGGCAAGCGGATCATTCTCGATGAGATCCATCGCCTGCGAGCACCCGCTGAGCTGCTCAAGATCGCCGCCGACCATTATCCCAAGCTCCAGGTGCTCGCCACCGGCTCCTCAACGTTAGGCGCGTCCCGCAAGTTCAAAGACACGCTGACCGGACGCAAAGCCGAGCTCTGGCTGACGCCGATGATCCTTGCGGATCTCAAGGATTTCCACCGCGAAGCACTGCCGCACCGCTTGCTCCACGGTGGTCTGCCCCCCTTCTTTCTCGCACAGACGGCGCCGGACCGAGACTTCCAAGAATGGATGGATGCCTATTGGGCGAAAGATATCCAGGAGCTCTTCCGCCTGGAGCGCCGCTATTCGTTCCAGAAATTCGCCGAGCTGCTCATGGCTCGCAGCGGCGGGATCTTCGAGGCCAATAAGTTCACGACCGAGTGTGAGGTCAGCCGGCAGACGATTTCGAACTACCTGCGAGCGCTGGAGGCAACGTTTGTTGCCCACATCATCCGCCCATTCAGCACACATCGGGCGACCGAAATCGTCGCCGCGCCCAAGGTCTACGGATTTGACACGGGCTTTGTCTGTTACCATCGGGGGTGGCATGAGCTACGGCCGGAAGATCTCGGCCTGTTATGGGAGCACTTCGTCCTGAACGAGCTGCACGGCCAACTCCAAATCAGGGACATCCGCTACTGGCGCGACAAGCAAGGCCATGAGGTCGATTTTATCTTAGCGGACCGCAGCGGACCGCCAACCGCCATCGAGTGCAAATGGTCTGCCTCACACTTTGATACCACCAACCTTCGAGCCTTCCGCCGGCTGTATCCCAAAGGACGGAACCTGCTCTTCGCGCAAGACGTTGACCGTCCCTATGAGCACAAAGATCAGCAGGTCACCGTTGAGGTGCTCCCGTTGTCGGAGGTCAGGAATGCCACCGCGAGCTTTGGAAGCTGGGCCCGCACGGGGAAGTGAGGAATGAGGAAACGCCGCGAAAAGCCGCTGAGTGAGACGAACCCGTCAGATCATCACCAAGGGCCTTCGCCCCGGCTGGAAACCTCCTCGCCAGAAACGCCGCTCATAGCTCTCGTTCCCGCCTCCTTTCCTCAAGGAGCACCTTTGTGGCTTTCCCGCCGGTTCCAAGGCAGCCCGCCATGTGCTCAAAGTACTTCGGTGTGATTGGTGTCAGCACAATCTCGCCATTTCTTGCCTCAAAGTGCACTCGCGTCCCCTGCGTGATCTGAAACGTGGCGCGGATCTTCTTTGGGATGACGACCTGGCTCCTCGCGCCGACGATGGATGCTTCTATCGCATTAGCATTGAGGAAATCGGTTTGTGCCACCGGAATTCCATTTTGGTCAAAAACCAATATAGCCCCACGTCCTATGCATAAATTCTCTCGCCAGTTGAGTATCCTTTGCCGCATTATTTCCACGAAGTAACCATCTTAGATCACTTACCTCCGCATAATTTCTCGCTCTGTCGGGATTTCCCATATTCTCCCAAACACGATAAATTACGCGCCGCAGCACCTCGTAAAGGCTCGCCTGACCAAACTCAGAATCAGGAACGTTCCATACCAGACACTCTAAAAGAAACGAGGGCATCGTATCTGGCCTGATTAGGCCGGTGTCCTCCATATTGTTACGCGCGATCTTGAGGGCTCTCACAGCCCTCTTATACATACCTTCGGTTTGAGTATTCTTCGCAGCTCCCCGCTCGTAGTGTTGTTTCGGAAACCCCTCGATACGGACTCCCTCATCACTCATGAACGCAATTCCTTGGGCCTCTACAACCTCAAAAGCAGCGAATCTCTTGTATTGGTAGCAAGCAACAACGTCTGCATTCACACGATATTCGTTTTTATTAATCCGTATGCACTTGTTCTTCTGTTCCACCATCGCCGCGCCAAACCTATTTGCCAGCACTGAGTGCAGATCATTTTTGAATGATGAAAACTCGTAGTCGGCTGCCACCCTACTAGCATCGTATCTTCTCCTATCCTCCTCAGTCAAAGAGGAGGTATCCGCAAAAAAATAGCCAGTGTGTTCGGCAACAATATCTACATCGCTATCCTGTTTCACATTTGTTCTGTTTCTATACGAACCTTGAAGGTATACGTCAACAGCACCGCCATATCTCTCTTCAATTAGACCCCTAATACCATCGACAGTCCTTTGACACCTCGCTTCTTCGCCTTCGCTGGGCGCTCTGCCCCAACGCTCGATGTTGTATTGATCTACCGGCATATTCTAACCTGCGGTTGCGGGTGGACTGTACGAGTTAGCTCTATCTGTTGGATCTCTGAAGAACCGATTAATGATGTGCGTGCCGGCATCGCGATACAGACTGTGCGCAGCCGCACATAAATCGTGCAAGCGCGTTACATCATCCAAGGCCACCTTACTTTGAAATTGATGTTGCACTCGAAGATATCGTTCTGGTCCTAACAAGCTCGCTACCTGATTTTCGACAGCCTGTGATTGGGATTGGAAAGCCAGTTCAACAAGACCTCGCACGCCCCAC
>Ga0209515_10008741_pt1 | contig 11719 bp, 6 predicted proteins | sample Subgroupgradi54m_FD_187454 | JGI IMG/M metagenome (GOLD analysis project Ga0209515, IMG submission 187454) | Subsurface groundwater microbial communities from S. Glens Falls, New York, USA - GMW60B uncontaminated upgradient, 5.4 m (SPAdes)... ... | reverse complement strand
CCGCCGCTGCGAGATCCACCGCTGGCGGCACCGGAGCGGGATTCGGGATTCGGGATTCGGGATCCGAAGGTTCTTGGTTCACGGATCCCCGATCCCCGATCCCGGATCCCGGGGCCAAGGGAACCAGCGCGATCAGTCCTGCGAGCCAGAGGACGGCGAGCACGCCGACGGTCCCCCACTGCTGGCGCTCGACCGAGGCACGCTGCGCCGAGGCCGTTTCCTGCTCCGACGCGCCGAGGCCGCGCAACGTCGTCACGAGCATGCCGATCGCGTCGTGCCCTTCGCTGAAGATGAGATCGGCGGCAAGGAGGTTCTGCTGCTGCTGAAGATCCTGGCGCGCCTTGCCGTCGAGGACGACGATTGATTTGAAATCCTTGTCGACCTCGCCGAGAGCGGCGGCGGCGTCGACCGAGTGGAGAAGCGGCCGAAGCGCGGCGGCATCCTGGCCAAACTGCTGCAGCAGCATGGCGCTTTGTTCGAGCCACGGTTGATCGGGCTGCCCGGGAGCCACATAGGCCTGTTGTGCCGACGCGATGTCGCCCGCCGTCGTGATCATCCGCTCGATGCGGCTCGAGACGTCGCCGGTCGCAGCGTCGATTGCGGCGAGGCGCCGGTGTGCGGTGAAAACAAAAAAGCCGCCGATGACGCCGGCGGCAATGAGGACAGCAGCAACGACGACGCGGTTCGTGTGCTTCTGCATCGCACACAGAATAGCACCAGACGATCAGAACTCGACGTGCGTTTGAACCAGCAGCCGGTTCTCCTGCGGCCTCGCGGCGGCGGCACCGTAGTGCACGTCCTCGTCGGTGACGACGAGGCCGACGCGGCTGCGCGGCCAGACGAACCAGTACGCGCCGCCGGCGATGACGCGCCGGTTGGAATTGCGCGCGAGGGCGCGGTCCGGATCGAGGTGATCAACGCGGGCGAGCGCGGCCCACCCTTTCATACCCTGCCGAATTTCGACAAAGCCGGACGATCCATTGCGATCGATATCGCGCGGCGCGGCCGCATTCGGGTTCTCCGTTGCCTTCAAATACTGCAGCGTGGCGACCACGTTGGTGTGCTCGAAACTGCCCATGACGATGCCAAGCCGGCGCGGACGATTCGCGGCGTACCAACCGGCGTTATAGAAGCCCGACAGGCGGAAGCCGTTCGCGGCGCCGCGGCCGGCAAATGGCCTCAGCGTCAGGCGGCCCTGCGCGCTCTTGTACTTGTTGACGTCGGTCTGCGCGTACCCCTCGCCGTTGTAGACGCCGGTCTGGATGTCGATGTACTTGCCGAGCGGCGTGAAATACCCGACGCCGAAGTCTGACGACCCTGGAATCAGTCCCTCGCGTTCCGAAAACATCTGCCCCTGGACGCGATACCGGTTGATGCTTTCCTCGAAGTCGAGCCACGGTGTCTGGTGCGCGCCAAACCGCACCCACGAGCGGACCGCGGTGACGTTGTCCAGTTCGACAAACGCGTACTTCACACGAAGGACGAGACTGCCGGAGAGCGTGCTGTCGGTGGCGCGCTTGACGTCCGGCGTCAGCCGGAAGCGCACGTTCTTCGAAAGCTGCCCGTTGATGTTCAGGTAACCGCGGGTCAGGTCGAAGGCACTGAACGCGCCGCGGTTCTTCAGCTCCGCGTCGTACTGGACGTACGAGAGCACACCCACGCGAATAATCGGATAGTCGGGCTCCGCCGGCGCCGGTGGTGGTGCCTGCGCGGATTGGGCGAACGCCGGACTGAGAGGCGCGAACAGGAATGCGAGGACAAGGAGGAAGCGCGTGGTCATACGAACGTCATTTGTACGACGACGAAGTTTCAAATGGATGTCGCGCTCGTTAAGAGTGTGTAAATGGTCCGCCTGAAGGCGGACCCCACCGGTTCGGTGGGGTCCGGCCTTAGCCGGACCTTCAGTAAACGGGCAGGTACGGCTGAAGCGTGCGGGCAATGATCGTGAAGCGATTGGTAAAGATGAGGATGCCGATGATGACGAGCAGGGCGCCCGACGTCATCTCGATCATGTGGTAGTGCTTCCGGATCCGCGCAAAGGCCGCGAAGAACCGGTTGATTGCCAGTGCCGCAGCGAAGAACGGGATCGCCAGTCCCAGTGAATATGCCGCAAGCAGTTTGACGCCCTGTCCGATGGTGTTCTGCGCCGCCGCAATCGCCAGGATCCCCGCGAGGATGGGGCCGATGCACGGCGTCCATCCGAAGGCGAACGCAATACCGACGAGCGTCGCGCCGATGAACCCCGCCGGCCGGCGATTGGTCTGCACGCGCTTCTCCTGGTAGAGCCAGTCGATGCGCAGCAGCCCCATCGTGTGCAGACCGAACAGCACGATGATCGCGCCCGCCACGCGGCCGAGGACAGTCAGCCGCGACATCAGGAACTGCCCGATGGCGCTGGCCGATGCGCCAAGCGCGACGAACACCAGCGAGAAGCCGAGGATGAAGGCGAGCGACGACATGATCACGCGGTTGCGGACCGGTGGGGCGATGGCAACCGCGCCGGTCCCGCGCATCTCGTCGAGTGACAGACCTGAAATGTAGGAGAGGTATCCGGGAATCAGCGGCAACACGCAAGGCGAGATGAATGAGAGCAGCCCTGCGCCAAACGCCGCCAGCAGCGTGACGTTTTCAATCACTGCTTGTTGCCGATCGGCATCAGGGGAATGACCGTTCCCTGCGGCGGCATCCCTTCCATCTGGACGTTGTGGCCTTTGACCGGCGGCAGGTCCTGGTACATGAAGTCCCACTTCCAGCGCTCGGAGGGATTCGAGGCCTGCAGCCAGCTGCGCGCCGGCATCGGCCGCGCGAACCCCATGTCGGCCACCTTCGCGTACGGGGTGCCCGGCATCGCTGACGCCAGGGCGCGCCGGATCTCAGCGTCGCTCCTGTAGGGCAGCGTCAAGCCGAGCGATGCGGCGAGGTTCACCAGGATCTGCCAGTCTTCGCGCGCTTCACCGGGTGGCGCAATCGCACGCGCCGCGCCCTGCACGCGCCCTTGGTCGTTGGTATAGATCGCGTCCTTCTCGACGTAGGCGGCGCCGGGCAGCACGAAATCAGCCGCCGCCGCGAGGTCCGTCATCACCACGCCCTGCACGACAAGGAGCGGAAGCGTTCCCCCGCGGCGCGCCGCCGCGATCCAGGACACATCGCCCATCGAGCCGTCAGGACCGGGATCCAGCACGTACAACGCTTTGACGCGTCCCGCCTCCACCGCGGTGCGCAGCTCGGCCAGGTCCGGCAGACCGTCGTTGCCGGCCCCGACGCGATAGCCCAGATCGCGCGCGCCATTCACGTTGGGCGCGTCGGTTGAGGGCACTTTGAACTTCGTGCCGGGCGGCTGCGGCTTTTCCGTTCGCGTCCACGAGACGGAGACCGCTGTCAGCCCGTCGGCGCCGGGCAGTCCCTCGGCGATCTGTTTGAGCACGAACAATTCCTCGGTCGACGCGTGTGCCGAGACGAGGAATCGAACCGACGCCGCGTCGGCCGACCTCGCCGCCTGGACGGCGTCGCGCAGCCGGGGTTCGACGTCGTGCCATGCCGCCGCCTCGAGCGCCGCGCCGCGCCGCTGCATAGGCCTGCGCAGGCGCATGTCGCCTTCGACCCAGTGGTAGTCGAAGCGTCCGATGTCGCACATCCAGTAGCTGTTGACGTCGGGATTGAAGCGCGGCGTCATGCGGATCAGGCGCGATCCCTTTGCCCACTCGGGCTTCGCCTTGAGCCACGCGCTCGTGCTGCAGCCCTTGGAGCAGAGCGTGCACATCGTGTCGACGACGTTCGGGTTGTCCCAGGGACGGCTCTTGAAACGGTAATCGCGGGTCGTGATCGCGCCGACCGGGCACACATCCATCAGGTTGCCCGAGAGGAGCGAGTGGACGCCTTCCTCCTGAAACGTCGCGATCTCGCTGCCGTAGCCGCGATCGACGATGTTGATCTGCGCGTCGCCGTCGATGTCCTTCATGAACCGCACGCAGCGGGTGCAGAGGATGCAGCGGTTGCGGTTCAACATCAGCGTCGGGCCGAAGTCCACGTCGGCCCTCACGCCCTCGCCGTCGAAGACGCGGCGCGGAAAATCCATCCGGCTCTCCGCGGGGCCGAAGGTGTACGAAAAATCCTGGAGCGGGCACTCGCCGCCCTTGTCGCAGACAGGACAATCGAGCGGGTGGTTGACGAGCAGGAACTCGAAGACGCCGGCGCGCGCGGCAACCACTTCCGGGTCGCGCGTGCTCACGACCATCCCGTCGGTGCACGCCATCGAGCATGATGTCTGGAGCTTCGGCATCTTCTCGATCTTGACGACGCAGACGCGGCAGGAACCGTCGACGGAGATGCCAGGGTGATAGCAGTAGTACGGAACGGAGATGCCGGCCTCGATGCTCGCCTGCAGGACCGTTTTCCCTTTCTCTACCGTGAGTTGCCGCCCATCGATCGTCAGCGTGACCGCATCCATATCCCGGCGATCATATCCCAGTGGGCATTGGGCCTTGAGCTTGACTGCGACGAGGCGAGGTCCTACAGTCCGGATCCAAGAGGTAGAGATGGACGCCACGCGGGCGCGTGTTTCGTCACTGCTCGAATGGCTCGTCGCCGCCGTCGGCATCGTCGCGGTCCTGGCGATCGGATCGGTGCTCGTTCGCGATCTGCGCACAGTGAGCGCGGTCACGCCCGTGATCGCGCACGAAGAGGCGCTTCCCGATCCTCCGGCCACGGTTCCATCCCGGTCCGTTGCCGTTCCCGTCCTCCTGTTGTCCGATGGAGCCGAGCTGCGCGTCGGCGATACGGCGGCGGAGCTGTCGGCGCGGCTTGGCGCCGGCGCGGAGGTGGCGCCGCCGGCGATCGATCGCACGCCGTCCGGCGATCGCGTGACGAGGTTCTATGCGCACAATGGGCAGCGGTTCGCCGTCGTGCTGGGGCCGTTCGCGGGCGACGGCCAGGTGAGGGTCGCCGCGATCTATCTGCCTAGCTCTCGCTGAATCTCGCCAGCGCAGCTGAATCCCGGTTGATTTGTACGTCGCGCACGTTGCCGTTGGTCGGGATCCGCTGCTCGACGTGCGCCTCCGACACCTGCACGACGAAGTCCTGCAGGCGGCCGTCGGCATACTGCAGCGTGACCGTCACGGGCACGTCGAAGATCATCCGGCTGTCCTGATCGAACTGCACGATGACCTCGCCGGGACGGATCGTGGATGAATAGTGCAGGACCGGCAGATCCGCGCCGTGAATCCATCGAATGAAGAAGCGATCGAGAGAACGTCCTGACGCCGCCTCCATCGCGCGCTCGAAATCGTCGGTGCCCGCCTTCTGGAACTTCTGTTCGCCGTAGAAGCGGCGCAGCCCGTTGAAGAACGCTTCGTCGCCGACAAAGCGTCGGAGCATGTGAAGGACGGACGCGCCCTTGTTGTAGATGATCGCCCTGAAGATACGCCCCTGCCCCTGAATCAGGCCGAGGCGATAGCCGAGATCGATCGGCCCCTGGTCGGATTCGGACAGGCTCCATCTGCGAAACTGGCGCAGCATGGCGAAGAATGACGCGTCGCCATGCGCACGCTGCGCGTACAGCGCGGAAAAGTACTGCGCGAACCCTTCGCTGATCCATTGCTCGTGGTAGTTCTTCCAGCCGACCGCCTGTCCCCACCACTGATGGGCGAGCTCGTGCGCGAGGAAGAACTCCGGCATGCCGGCAAACGCCGACGGATCGTTGCCCCAATAGAGCTTCGAGAACGGCGCCGCGTTGTTGATGATCGAAAAGTACGCCGGACTGTGCCCGCCTGGAAGCTCGTGCTCGAGCATCGTCACCGTCAGCGATTCGTACGGCGTGTCGTCCATCACCGTTCCATAGAACCGCATGATGTCCGCGGCGACCGGCGCAATCTCGCGTCCACGTCCGAGCTGCCGCGGATTGGCGTCGACGCCGATGGAGATGCGATCGTAGCGGCGCATGTCCGAGCCTGCGCGTCCCGGCGATCGGAATGTGGCCGGGACGGAAATCGTCGCGTCGCGCGCGTCGATCACCTGGTCGGACACGCGCGTGAGCCGGCTCACGACCACCGCGAAGTAGCGGACCGGCTCGTTGGCGTTGAAGACGTACGCGTGGCCGCCCGTGGCTGTTGCCGCATCCCGCAGCGATACGTCGCCCGGCGACAGCTGCCCGCTTGCAACGCAGCCGTATAACTCGGGCACCGTCACGCGGATGCGCGCCCGGGCGTAGTCGGTGACGACGTTCTGCGGATACCACGCGGCGCGGCTGCTCAGCAGAAAATTCGGTTCCGATTTGATCAGCGAGTCGTCCGTGTCGTCATCCTGCGCTTCGAGGGCGACGGTCTCCCGGTCGAGCGCCTGCGTCGGAAGCCGCCCGCTGTATGCGATGTCGAACCCCATGACCGCACCGCGCTGCGCAGACACCGGCAGGTTGACGATCAAGCTGTCGTCGTTGCGAATGCGAAAAAACAGGAGGCGGCCGAATTCCGCGCTGACCACGCTCGTCACGGCGAGCGGCTCCGCGAGGCGCAGCGTCAGCGTGGCCACGGCGTCGGCCTGGACCCGCAGCGTCAGGTGCGTTTTCCCCTCGATGAACTGGCGCTCGGGGTAGACCACGGTGTCGATGCTGTAGTCGATCACGTCGTAGCTGCGCAGCGCGTCTTCGTTGTAGGTCGGACCGCGCAGGGCGAGCGTCGAGGGAGACGCGTAGAGTGAAATCGCCCGCTTGCGCGCGCGCTCGAAGAGCGAGACATCCTCGGCGTTGCCGCCGCTGCGCGAGTAGGTGAGCGTCCCGAACTTGTTGGTGCGGATCTCGGCGATGAAATCGCCCGTCTGCGGCAGGATATACCAGAGTTCGCGGCTCAAGTCGCGCAGGTCGATATTGAACGACTTCGGCGCTTCGACAGAGAAGACATCCTGCGCGCGCCGGGCCTGGCGCGGATCCGCAGGCATCGGCCGGAGGCCGGACATGTCGACGCGCGTCTCGACATCTGCGGGATGCATCCGCACGAACACGGCGCCAAAGAGCGCCGTCAACGTCTCGCTGCCGCCAAAAATGCGCAGCTGTCCCTTTTCGGTTTGCGGCGCCGGTGAAAACTGCATCTCACCGCGTCCGAGCAGCACGAGCCCCGTCACCCCTTCGCCGCTGATGACCAGGAAGACATAGCCGGTGTGCAGCGTGAATTGAACATCCTGAGAGCGAATCGTGAACTCGCGCGCGATGTACTGCGTCGAGGAATCGAGGCGCAGCCGGTAGAGTCCCTGGACGTAGGTCAGCCGCGTAATCGCGACGATGCGCCACGAATCAACCGCGCCGCCGCGAGGACGCCGCAGGTCGAACCGCGCGGTCAGCACGCGCGCACGGGCAGCCGTTTCGGTGAGGATTTCGACGATGACATGGTAGCCGTCGCCCGGCAGCGAACTTTCGAGCGCCGTCCGATCGCGCTCGTGGACGACGGCCCGCGTCGTTTCGTACGAGAAGAGATCGTCGGTCGCCTGCTCCGCCTCCTCGCCCGTGATGTCAGGCGTCGAAAGCAGCGCGGGAAAGTCGTCGCGATTGTTCTGCTGGAGCAGCTGCTCGAGGCGGTTGAGAAGCACCGCAACGCCATCGGGAGGCCCTGGTGGTCCGGGCGTCTGCGTTTGCGTCTGGGCGTACGAGGGGAGCGCGCAGAGCACGAGCGCCAGCGGGAGCGCGAATCGGACGAACAGGGATGCCGTGCGGTCCCGCATCGCGGTATGGCGTAATTAAACCTCAAATCACGCCGAGGGATCGCCCCACCTTACCGAAGCAATCGAGCGCGAACTGCAGCTCATCCCGAGTATGCGTGGCGGTCACGATGGTACGGACGCGCGCCTTGTCGCGCGCGACGGTCGGAAAGCCGATCCCCTGCGCAAAGACGCCTTCCTGGAAGAGCGCGTCGGAGAGTTTCATCGCGAGCGCCGCGTCGCCGACGATCACCGGCGTGATCGGACTCTCGCTGGCGCCCGTGTTGAACCCGAGCGCCTGGAGGCCGCTCTTGAAGAAGTGCGTGTTCTCCCACAGCCGTTCAATGAGCGCCGGCTCGGTTTCGAGCACGTCGATCGCCGCGAGGCACGCGGCCGCCACTGCCGGCGGATGCGACGTCGAGAAGAGGAATGGCCGCGCACGGTGATGCAGGAACTCGATGAGCGCGTTCGAGCCCGCGACGTAGCCGCCGAGCGCGCCGATCGCCTTCGACAGCGTCCCCACCTGGATGTCGACGCGGCCGTGCAGCCCGAAATGATCGACGGTGCCGCGGCCGTTCTTCCCGAACACCCCGCTGGCGTGCGCGTCGTCCACCATCATGATGCAGCCGAACTCGTCGGCGACATCGCACAGCTCGGGCAGCGCGCCGAGGTCGCCATCCATGCTGAAGACGCCGTCGGTGATGATCAGCCGCCGCCGGTCGCGCGGCAGCTCCCGCACGATCGCCCGTGCGGCTGTCGCGTCGCGATGCGGGAACACCTTGATGGTGGCGCGGCTCAGGCGCGCGCCGTCGATGATGCTGGCGTGGTTCAGCTCGTCGGAGACGATGAGGTCGTCCTTGCCGAGCACGGACGACACCGTTCCCGCGTTCGCCGCGAAGCCGCTTTGAAAGACGACGGTTGCCTCGGTTCGTTTGAAATCGGCAAGCCGCCGCTCGAGCTCCATGTGGATGCTCATGGTCCCGGCGATTGTGCGGACCGAACCGGATCCGACGCCGAGCGTCCGCGTCGCGTCCAGTGCGCGCTCGCGCAGCTTCGGATGCGTCGTCAGGCCGAGATAGTTGTTCGAAGAGAGATTGACGACCGAGCGATGGTCGAAGGAGGCGTGAGCTTTCTGTTCGCCGTCGAGGATGCGGAGACGACGGTAGAGACCTTGAGATTTGAGATTGTCGATTTCGTCGGAGAGGTAGCGAAGCGGGTCGGAACGCATGACGGGAGGGCGGGCCTTGGGAGGCCGGCCAAGAGAGTGTAGGGCGCCCAGGGTGCTACGGCAATGCGAGAAGCACTTCTGGTCCCTCCCGGAATACTTCCGTCGCGCCGAGGCGCCGCAGCGCCGCAGTCGTGTCACGGCCTTCGGCATCGAGGTACGCGCCTTCGTGGACGACTACGTACGTGGCGCCAAGTTCTTTGAGCATCTCCAGTGACACGTCCGGGTGGCGCGGCACCTCGCTCAGCGACACGATCGCGCGGCCGTAGTGCAGCGGGAAGAATCCGCTGTAGCCGTTGAGGATCGGCCGCCAGTGCGCGATCGAGTAATACATGGCGCGCAGGTCGTAGTCGGTCTGGCCAAGGGGCAGATCGGCGAGCACGGCGTCCGGCGGCATGCGATTCACGGTCTTGTAGATTTCAGGCGCCCGATTCGGCTCGGCCAGGCTTGCGGGCGGCGTGTTGAAGCCCCGGACCGGCGACATGCCGTTGACGACAAACGGCGCGGCGCCGGCCTCGTACAGAAAGACTCCCGCGAGCAGGGCGAGAGCGATCGCGCCGTACCGGGCACGCGAGATGACCGCGGCGCCGAACGCCGCGAGCACGGCGAGCATCAGCGTCACGATCATCGCGAAGCGCGCCGGCACGCGAAGTCCGTCAAACCCCGGAACGTACGTCCACAGGAACCGGTACGGCGAGGCGAGATCGAGCGGCCGCCCGAGCACCTGCGGAGACGGACCAAGCGACAGCCACATTGCCGCCAGTAGCGCCGCGACGAAAAACCCACGCGACTGCATGAAGGCTGCCGCGCGCTGCCTGATGCTGGATGACAGACCGAGAGCGACCGCGTACGCCACGGCGGCGCGGAGCAGAAGCTGCGTGGCGTTGCCGAGACGAACGTCGAACAACCACAGGTCGAGCGTGAGGCGGCGGAACACGATCGTGGCGGCCGCTGCGATCACGTGCGCGATAGCCATCGCCCACAGCACCCACGCGGTGGTGCTTGCCCACCGTAGCGCATCGCGCGAAGGTGGGCGCCAGCTTGACGGCTCCGCGGGAAGGCGCGTCCGCCCGCTCGCTACGAGGCCAATCAGCGCGAGGAGAACCGGTACAAGGCCGGGAAAGAGCTCGCCCTCTCGTTTCTGAAACACGCCGGCGAGCCGTGAGCCCCAGAACCGCTCGGCTACCGACGCCGTGCCGTAGGAATAGACGTCCGCGGACAACCGTGTCGTTTCCGTCAGCGAGCGAGCCAACTGCAGCTCGCGGCTGACGCGCACGTACGGAATGACGAAGGGGGCGATCACGACGGCGGCGACGAGGGCCGCGATGCTCAAGGCGCGCCACATACGACCATCTTTCAGTCGGCCGACGCGCCACATCTCCCAGACGACGTAGAGCGCGGCAAACGGCGAGAAGTACAGGAGGTAGTAACCGCACGAGAGTCCCTGTACGACGACCGCGGCGGTGGCGCCGGCGAGCGCGCGCAGGCGTCCACCGTCGACGTACCTCCTGAAGCCGTAGAGCGCAAACGGCATCCACTGCGACGACAGCACCTGGAGGTGCGACGATTGCGGAACGCGGTACGGCGCGAAGGCGAAGAGCAGGCCGCCGATGAATGCGGCCGCGACGTTGCCGGTGAGCGCGCGCGCAAACAGGAACATCCCAAGTCCCGAGAGGACGAACGTCGACAGGAACAGGAGGTTGTAGCAGAGGATCGGGTTCCTGGTCAGCGCATAGATCGGAAAGATCTGGAGCGCCTGCGGAACCAGGTGCTCCGAGTACGCCAGCGTCAGCGGAGCGGGATGAAAGATGTTGGCGTCGAAGAAATGCCGGAGGTGCGAGTAGTGGCCGCCGAGAATGCCGCGGAACTGCTCGCAGTCCCACGACAGGACCCACATGTTGAGGACCGGGTCGCCCAGGTCCCATGCGACATCGCGCGCGAGGCCCTTCGCGAGCGGCCACGTCATCACGACCGCGATCACTGTGTATGCGACGATCGCATACGCAGCCTGCCGTTTCATTCAGCGGCGGTGTCGTTCATGAGCTCTTCGACGAGCGTGTAACGGATCAGCGCGCGCGGGGAATCTGAAGAAGCGGTCACGCCTGCTGCAGATACTGCCGCGTGAACGCGGCGATATCGGCGTAAATCGATCGGAGCTCGCTGGGATCCGCGAGGTACACGATGCGGAACGAACCCGCCTCGGGCGGCATGCCGAAGCCCGAGCCGTAGACGCACAGAATGCCGGTCTCACGCAGCAACGCGAGCACGTAGTCCTCGTCGGTCCGTCCCGGCGGCAGCGACAGCATCGGCATCGAGTAGAAGGCCGCGTGCGAAGGGACGCATCGCATGCCGGGAATGGCGTTCAGCGACTCGGCCGTGACACGCGCGCGTTCCGCCAGCGCCTGCCGGAATGTGATCTGATGCGAGCGATCGCCGGTCAGCGCCGCCACGACCGCGTACTGCATCGGACCCGGACTGCACAATCGTCCGTCGGCGAGCTTCCTCATCGCGGCAAGCGCCTCGTTCAGGCGCGGCGTCGCGCCGGCGACCAGCCATCCCGTTCTCCATCCGGGTGCAAGATACGCCTTCGAGAGACTCGAGAGCGAAATGACCGCGGCGTCGCGATCGAGCGTGCCGAGCAACGGGACGGGACCGTCGAAGCCCAGCTCTCCGTACACTTCGTCCGCCAGAATCGTGAGCCCGTGTTGGTCCGCGATGTCGAGCAGCGCGCGGCGAACGGCGGGCGGATAGACCGCTCCGGTCGGGTTGTTCGGATCGATGGTGACGAGCACGCGCGTCCGCGGCGTCACGAGG
>Ga0209515_10008740_pt1 | contig 11719 bp, 14 predicted proteins | sample Subgroupgradi54m_FD_187454 | JGI IMG/M metagenome (GOLD analysis project Ga0209515, IMG submission 187454) | Subsurface groundwater microbial communities from S. Glens Falls, New York, USA - GMW60B uncontaminated upgradient, 5.4 m (SPAdes)... ... | reverse complement strand
TAAGCACTGTGTCGCAAGCACATGCTCAACTTCTGAGGTGCCGATGCCAAAGGCGAGCGTGCCGAAGGCGCCATGCGTTGAGGTGTGCGAGTCGCCACAGACGATGGTGGTGCCAGGCAGCGTGAGACCGAGCTCTGGCCCGATAATGTGGACGATCCCTTGGCGGTCACTGTGCAGGTCATAGAGCGTGATGCCGAACTCTCGGCAGTTCTGCTCCAAGGCTTCGATCTGCGCTTTAGAGATCGGATCGCGGATCACGAACCGGTCTTCGGTGGGCACGTTGTGGTCCATCGTGGCAATGGTGAGTTCTGGTCGGCGCACGCGGTGCTTGGCAAGCCGCAACCCCTCGAAGGCCTGGGGGCTGGTGACCTCGTGCACGAGATGGCGATCAATATAGAGGATCGTCGTGCCATCGGGGAGCGCGGCGACGACGTGCCGGTTCCAAATTTTCTCGAATAGCGTCTGTGGCATGGTTGGGGTTGTTGATCACCGCATCGGATGCCGCCCGGAGGGCACGTCCTGCGGAATGTCCTAGTATAACGTCACCGACGGGAATTGTGCAACTGCGTCCGTGGTTCTCGTGTCCTCCGGTCTCGACACGTGTTACAATGCTTGCGATCAGGAGCGTCTCGCGTCCAGAGGTGTTGGACCACGGAGCCTCGATGGCATTGGCAGCAACGATTGTGATGGGCTACGGCGTTCTTACGATAGCTGGTGGCGTCATCGGCTATCTGAAAGCGAAGAGTACTGCCTCATTGATCGCCGGCTCAGTCGCCGGAAGCCTATTGCTCATCTGTGCGTATGGGATCACACATGGACATCTGCTGGCGACCATCGGCAGCTCGGTGATTGCGCTCCTCTTAGGCGGAAGGTTTTTCGGCACATGGCGCCGGACGCATCGCATCATGCCGGATCTTGTGATGGTGCTCTGTAGTCTTGCGACATTGGCGGCTGTTGGAGTGTCGCTCCTCAGACCATAGGAACGCGTGTAACCACGGAGGGTGGAGATGACGCATGGGATCGGGGTCCTCTTACTGGGAGCGGTGGCTGGCTATTGGGTGCTTGAACGCGCGGAGACGCATAAAACCGCGCTCCGGCCAGTCGGGCGTCTTCTTGGGTGTTTGGTTATCGTTGTTAGTGTCGCGAGTGCGCTCTGTGCGCTGTGGTGTCCAACTGGCCTGAGCCGCTCTGGGAAAGGCCTGTGTCCTTTTATGCCGAAATCGGCACCGCCCGCCCCTCCACAGATTCCGTAAGGTTCACGCTTCGTCCTCACTACAACCTGCATATATACGAGCGTTATGGCCAAAGGCACCGTACTGATTGTGGACGATGAGAAGAGCATCGCGGAAGCGGTGAAGTACACGCTTGAGAAAGAAGGATTCCGCACGCTCATCGCCCATGATGGAGCTAAAGCGTTAGAAACCGCTCGCCAGCATTTCCCTGATCTCCTGCTGCTCGATTGGATGCTTCCTGAAGTGGATGGGCTCGAGGTATGCCGCCTACTCAAGCAGGATACCAAGACCCAGTCCATTCCCATCATCATGCTGACGGTGCGATCCGCTGAGACTGACAAAGTGCTCGGACTTGAGATGGGCGCGGATGATTATATGACGAAGCCGTTCAGCTCACGCGAGCTGTTGGCTCGGGTCAAGGCGGTACTGCGCCGCACGGCGACATCTCAGATAGCAGAAGTGACGCGCATTGGTGAGGTGCAGGTGGATTGGGGAACCCATGTGGTACGGATGGGAAGCAAGCCAGTCGAGTTGACGGCCAAAGAGTTTGCCCTCCTGAAAGTGCTCATCGAAGCTAAGGGACGGGTGATCAATCGTGATGCGCTCCTTGAACGGGCCTGGGGCTATGAGCGTTCGATGGAAATTGAGACTCGGACGGTCGATCTGCACATCAGCCAGCTGCGCCGGAAACTCAAACGCATTGCGGGTCGGATCGTGACGGTGAAGGGGACAGGCTATCGCCTTGTCCACGATGAGTAACCCAGCACCCACCACGCCTTCCTTCCCTCTTCAGCGCAGCAGCGTACTCCTCCTACTTGCCACGCTACTCAGCCTTACCGGTTGTGTTGTGCAGCCATCTCTTTTAGAGCCGCGCTTTATCGGGGGACTCTTCATAGGTGCTGGGTTGATGGGCGTGCTCTGGCTCTGGTGGGTCGCTGGGATCAAGCGGGCGTGTCGAGCATGCACCCGCGCAGCGACGGCCTACGCCAGCGGAGATCTGGATGCGCCTGTTCAGGCGCATGGTGGGCGTGATATGGAAGCACTCTCCAACGCGCTCACCCGCATGGCGCAGGCGATTCAGGCGCAGATGAGCATGCTCACAGCACAGCGCAATGAGCTCATCGCGATCTTTGAGAGCATGGTCGAAGGGGTGCTGGCGGTCGACCGGCAGGGCAAGATCCTACTGGTCAACTCGGCGGCGGCACGGTTTCTTGGTGTGAGTCGGGAATCGATGCTCGGGCAGCCACTCTTTAGTATCGTGCGCCACCATGAGCTGCATGCGCTAGCACATCATGTCCTGGAGGGGGGCGGGCAGGAGACGAAAGCGCTGACGATCTTTCAGCCGCAGGAGCGTTTGTTGCGCGTGCACGGAGTACCGTGCTCAGGGGCAGCGCCGACCGAGCCGGCGGCGGTCCTCGTCATGGAGGATATCACCGAGCATCAGCGCTACGAGCAATTGCGCAAGGAGTTTGTCGCGAATGTCTCGCATGAGCTGAAGAGCCCGCTCACCGCGATCCGCAGCCTGACCGAGACGCTCCTTGAGGGCGCGCTCGAAGATCCGGCGAACAACCGCCGGTTTGTGCAGCTCATCGACGAGGACGCTGCGCGACTCTCACGGCTGATCGATGATTTGCTCGCCCTCTCCCAGATCGAATCGCAAGCGGTGCCGCTGGCGTTGGCGCGTGTTGCGCTGAAGCCGCTCGTCGAGTCGGTCATCGTTTCGCTCCGGCCAACTATCGCTGCGCGTCGCTTGAGTGTTGATATGCAGATCGCCGCTGGGCTGAACGCTCACGCTGATCCTGAGCGTTTGCGACAAGTCCTTGCCAATCTGATCGATAACGCGATCAAGTACAACACGGATGGGGGAGGGCTGCGCATCGATGCGCTTGAAGAGAGCGAGGAGCTGCGCATGAGCGTTGCCGATACGGGGATGGGCATTCCTCCGGATGATCTTCCGCGGATCTTCGAGCGGTTCTACCGTGTTGATAAGGCGCGCTCCCGCGAGCTGGGTGGCACAGGGTTGGGACTGTCCATCGTCAAGCATATTGTGGAGCTCCATCATGGACGCGTGACCGTCGAGAGTCGGCTAGGCCACGGCTCCACGTTCACCGTCATCCTGCCTCGTTAGAGCGGCTTGCCAGGATACACCGCGCTTGGTTTCGCACGATGTCGCCCCGGTTTACACGAATCTTACGCCATGCTGCACGAGGCGTGACACGGCGTCGCTATCATCCAGCATGGGGCTATCAGTGGCGCTTCGGTCGGCACCGTCAAGACCTGGCGATTGACGCATGCGCGAGTCGGTGTTAGCGTAGTAGCTCACTTCCGAGGGACCTCATGCGGCTGTACCTCATGCGCCATGCCACCGCTGTCCCTCACGGGACGCCGGGCTCTGTTCAAGATGCCGATCGTGTGTTGACCGCTGAAGGCAACGCCGAAGCAACGGCCGTTGCTAAGGGATTGCAGCGGCTTCGGATCATGCCCGATCTCATCGTGACCAGTCCCTATGTGCGCGCCATAGAGACCGCGGATTGGGTGGCTCGTGTGTTGCAGCCGCAACAACCGCGCCAGCAGCTGAATGAGCTGCGCAGCGAGGCCGATCCTCGATCCACGTCGATCGCTCTCGGTGCGTTGAAAGGGTACGACGATCTCCTGCTGGTTGGCCATGAGCCGCATCTGAGTGCATGGGTCGCCGAACTCGTTGGCGGCCGTGAGGCGATGCGTTGCCAGATGAAGAAAGCCGGGGTGGCGTGTGTCGAGATTGAGCGTGTGCCGCCCGCTTCAGGCAGCGGCACGCTGCGCTGGCTGATGACGCCGAAGCAACTAGCACTCATTGGAGACGCTCCATGAGCCATCGCTGGATCAGGCCACGCACCACATGACTCTTGGAATCATCGATGTCGGGACCAACTCGATTCATCTCCTGATTGGGATTCTTGGGCTCGATGGGAAGTTCCATATCCTCTTGAAGGAGCGCGATCTCACCCGGTTGGGGGAAGACGGCTTGGCCAACAATGCGCTGACGCCGAAGGCGATGCGGCGGGCGAAAGAGGTGCTCAAGCGCTACGCGGCCCTGATTCGCCAGTGTGGGGTGGATCATATTGAGGCGGTCGCGACGAGTGCTGTGCGCGAAGCCAGGAATGGGCGTGCGTTCGTACGACAGGTGCGCTCACAATTGAGCATTCCATTGCGCATTATCAGTGGGCGTGAAGAAGCACGCCTGATCTATCTCGGCGTGCTCCAGGCGCACCGGTTTCGCCGGGCGACGGCCATCATCACGATTGGTGGCGGCAGTGCCCAGGTGATGCACGGGAGCGGCAGGCGGCTGAACTATGTCGGCAGTGTGCCGCTTGGCGGTGCGCGGCTTGCACAGCGCTTCATTCATCATGATCTGCCATTTTTTGAAGAGTGCGCTGCGTTGAGCCAGGCCGCTCGACGTGTCTGGGCGCCCACGGTTCGTGCGTTCCGTCGGCACCGATGGCACGAAGCGCTCGGCAGTTCGGCCACGATCTATCAACTGATGCTGGCCGCGTACCTCCAGACGCATCGCCACATCTCAAAACACAAACCGCATCGACTGACGATGAGTCAGCAGGCTTTGCGTCGTCTGGTGGCATGGCTCTCGGCCTCCACGGCGAAAGAGCGCATCCAGCTGCCTGGGCTTGATCCGCGGCGCGAGGATCTTGCGCTGCCGACGGGGATTGTCTTGTTAACATGGATGGAAGAGTGCGGCGTGAAACGATTGCGTTATGCGTCCGGTTCTCTTCGCGAAGGACTCGTGATTGATTACATTATCCGCCACCATCAGCGGATGGCCGGGCGGATGGAACATCCATTGGCTGAGTGGGTCAACGCGAATGGTGAAGGAGAACTGATGCCGCTGCGACGCCCCGTGCTCTTTCAGCGGATCGCACGGCCACGGCGTCGATTGAAGGAGCGACAGCAACGATGAGTGGATACGGCGAACCGCATCAATACCCTGGACGGCTCATCATTGTAGAAGGGATTGATGGGTCCGGAAAAAGCACGCAACTGCAGTTGCTCCAGCGATGGTTGGTTTCTCAGGGGCATACGGTCTTCTTTACCGAGTGGAACTCCTCCAAACTGGTGAAGGAGACGACGAAGCTCGGGAAGAAGAATCGTACCCTCACACCGCTCACGTTTAGCCTGATTCATGCGACCGACTTCGCTGATCGGCTCTTCTACAATATGATCCCGCCACTCAAGGCCGGGATGATCGTGTTGGCCGACCGGTATGTCTACACCGCCTTCGCGCGAGACGTGGCGCGCGGGTGCCATGGCGAATGGGTCCGAAAGCTCTACAGCTTTGCCATCCGGCCGGACATCGCGTTCTATTTCAAGGTGCCGGTCGATGTCTCCTTAGGCCGGATCCTTTCCGGGCGCGCCAAAATTAAGTATTACGAGGCAGGGATGGATCTGAATGTGAGCCAAGACCCGGTCGAAAGCTTCAGCAAGTTTCAATCGCGCGTCTTGCAAGAATATGATCGCGTGGTGGAGGAATACAAACTGTACGTGATCGATGCGACCGCAGAGATCGATGAGCAACAAGAAATTGTGCGGGAGACGGTGACCCGCTCACTGAGCAACTATCAACCACGGCGGAGCCATGGCCAAACCCAAGTTCTTCCGGGAGGGGATTCCGTATCTGGATCCAGCCTCCCTCAATCTCAAGGGTAAGTTGATTGTTATTGAGGGCACCGACGGCGTCGGCCGCACCACACAGATCGAGCGGCTGCGCAATTGGCTCGAAGTGCAGGGGCACGGTGTGGTCGAGACGGGGTGGACCCGCTCCGACTTGATGTCGAGTCTCATCGCGTTGGCGAAAGAGGGCAATACGCTCACGCGGGACACGTTCAGCCTGCTCTACGCCACCGATTTTGCCGATCGGCTGGAGAATCAGATTATCCCATCACTGCGCTCGGGCTTCATCGTCCTCTCCGATCGCTACATCTATACCGCCTTTGCGCGCCATGCGGTGCGCAGTGGGAGTCCGGAATGGATTCGCGATGTTTTTGGGTTTGCCATCATCCCCGACATCGTGCTGTATCTCCGCACCGATGTGGAGTCGCTCGTGCCCCGCGTCATCGCCTCGCGTGGGATGGACTATTGGGAGTCCGGCATGGACATGCACCTTGGGGAAGATCTCTACGACAGTTTTATCGTCTATCAGCGGCGGCTGGTCGCAGAGTACGAGGTAATGGCGAAAGAGTTCAAATTCGAGATGATCGAGACGACCCAGCACAGCCTGGAAGCGATCGAGCAGGACCTACGCGCGCGCATTGAACCGATCGTGCGCCGAACCCGAAAAATCGATGCATCACTTCTGGATACGGCATCACTCAATTTAAAAGTGGAGCGCTAGCGGCGCGAACATTGTTTGTCTCGGCAGAAAACATACAGAGCCCTGTCCATCGTGGACAGGGCTCTGTTCGTGATGAGTCACGGCGCGCTCTCCTGCTCCAAGCCTGTTTGCCACTTACAGAGAACTTACATGGCCCTGAAATCCACCTGACAGTCCTCATATACGCTTGCGTAGACAACACAGAAGAGCAGAAGAAGAGGAGGAGGTGGCAGATGGTGGAAGCAGAGTTGTTGATTGGGCACTTGCGGAATCAGGTGCGACACCTGCAGTCGCTGTTGCACTATCTGGAGGCTCGGGATGCGATCGAGAGCGACGACTATTCGTATAGCTCTCAGCAACTGCGAGAGCTGATCACGCGTCTGCGAGAGCTCGAGCGGTTTTCCTTGGAGCGAGGTACCGCGCGCCATCTGCAGGCGGAGTGGCTGAACTGAGCCAGCCGCCTCGTCTAATTAAGGTTGAGACAATGTTGGAATCTGACGTGTTACGAGATAACATCCGGACCCAGCTGTTCTGTCTCAAAGGATTGCTGTCGTATCTTGAGGATCGCGACAGGTTGGGGACCGGAGAGTTTTTCTACTGCCAAACCAAGATTCATCAAGTGTTAAAACAACTGAAACGGATCGAACGAAAAATGGAAGTGGGTGCAAGCGACGTATAAGTGTTGCTGGCTAGATTGTGGGAGATCCGGCCAAGGTATCGTAGCCCGGTGCGACCGGCGTAGCGACAGGAGGAGAGCAGATGATGAGGTGGAGGCGATGGTTCCTTGTGGGGGCATTGGCGCTTAGCTGCCTGCCCGGGATAGCGTCGGCAGAGAGCGAAGTTGATCTGCTCTTGAATAAACTTGTCGAGCGGGGCATTCTCACGAAGACCGATGCCGGAGAGATCCGAAAAGAAATTGCGGACACGAAGGAGGCTCGGAATACACAGCTTGCCAAAGAGATCGTGCCAGACGCTGTTCGCAACTGGAGCTGGAAAGGGGATATTCGGTTACGCGACGAATATCGTAATCAAACCGGCGATGGCAAAGATGTGAACCGGCAGCGCATTCGGTTTCGCTACGGGTTTGAGGCGAAGGCGAATGATCAACTGACCGTTGGGGCGCGGCTCGCAACCGCGAATACATCAACGAGCGGAAATCCCAACCTGAACAGTCCGATTTCGACGAACCAGAGCCTTGACACGTCCTTCAATCATTTGGCGTTCTGGCTGGATCGGGCGTATGTCAACTATACGCCTGAAGTGCCTGGTGTGACCAAAATCATGCTGTCGGGCGGTATCATTGCCAATCCGTACTGGCACCGCGAACAACTCGTGTGGGACGACGACCTCAACTTTGATGGGGCGAATGTGCACGCCGAAGAGCAATTGGGGCCGGTGAATCTCTTCACAAACTTGGGCGCATACTCACTCAACACCAACATTGTCCGCTCCTCGGCCTTATGGGCGGTGCAAGGGGGGACGGCAATCCAACCTTTTCAACATAGCGGTTCAGGTGAGCTGGTCGACAATCTCAAGCTCACCGGTGCGCTGGCGTACTACGACTACATGAATGTGACCGGCAAGACGAGCGACACGACCGCTTTAGCGAACGCCGGAGGATTAGCTGGAAGCAGTTCAAGCCTCAAGGACTGGAACCTTCTCAACCCGAACTTCGCCATCGACAGCCAATTTATGGAGTTCCCGTTTGGCTTCTACGGCGATTGGGTCCACAACACGGCAGCCTTCGACAATGGGAATGGCTACCTAGTTGGATTTAAGGTGGGTAACGCGAAGGTTCCGTTTGATCTCAAGAAAGGCTGGGAGGCGGGCTACTATTTTGAGCACTTGGAGCCCAATGGCACCTTTGGAGCCTTCTCCTTCTCCGACTTCGGCAACGGCGGGACCAATCATCGAGGGTCTGTCTACTGGATCAAGCTCGCTGTTCTGAAGAATTCTACCGCCGGGCTCACGGCGTTCAATACTCAAGAACTCAGCGGAACAAAAAACCACGTAGACACCTATCAAATGGATTGGGTGACCACGTTCTAGAGAGATTACACAGAGCTTACATGTCACTTACAGTGTGGTAACACGGACCCACGATAATAATAGACGAAGCCATACATGGGAGATGCATGATGGGACACATGAGGACGATGCGAACCGTGATCACAACAGCGTGGTGGCGAACGGCTCTGGTGACGCTTAGTCTGATGGGAGTTGGCTTGAGCTCTGTTCGCGCTGAGGCGCCAAAAAATCAGCTGCAAATTAAAGGTTCAGACACGATGGTCAACCTGGCCCAAGCCTGGGCTGAGGCGTACATGGCGGCAGATCCTCAGGCGAGCATATCCGTGACGGGTGGTGGTTCCGGGACTGGGATCGCGGCACTCATCGCCGGCACGTGCGATTTGGCGTCCGCTTCACGGAAGATGACGCCAAAAGAGATCGCCTCAGCGAGTGCCACCGGCGCGCCTCCACAAGAATGGACCGTGGCACTGGATGGTCTGGCCGTAGTAGTCCATCCCAGCAATCCGATCAAGCGCCTCACGATTGAGCAACTGGCAAAGATCTTTACCGGTACGATCCATAATTGGAAAGAGGTGGGCGGTAAGGATGCACAGATCATCTTGCTTTCCCGCGAAGTGAACTCTGGCACCCATGTCTACTTTAAAGAACATGTGCTCGCATCGCTCAAGGACGGCGGTCCAAAAGAGTTTGCGCCAGAGGCGCTCCTGCTTCCTTCATCGCAGGCGATCGCCGACGAGGTGGCCCAGAACTCGACAGCGATCGGCTATTACGGGATGGGATATCTCAATCCAAAGAACGCCGTGGTGGCGGTCGCGAAAACCGCGGCAGACCCGTATGTGACGCCTTCTGAAGAAACGGTGCGCTCAGGAAGCTACCCTATTTCACGCCCGCTCTTCTTCTACTCACGAGGCACGCCGCAGGGTGCTGTCAAAGCGTTCCTCGATTTTGTCATGTCGCCCGAAGGGCAGGCGGTGGTGCGCAAAGTGGATTTTGTTCCGGTAAAAGGATAGGGACCGCGCGTGATGTCATGGCAACGATGGAGGGAGCGAGGCATTGAGGGGCTGATTGCCCTGTGCGGCCTCTCCTCCATCGCGATCGTGACGCTGATTTTCATTTTTCTCCTCAAGGAAGGTGTCGGGCTCTTTCATTCCGTTTCTCTCGGCCACTTCCTCGGTGGTCAGCGCTGGTATCCGATTTCTGAACCGCCCCTCTTCGGCACACTCCCGCTCCTGCTAGGCTCTTGCGTGGTGACGCTAGGAGCTGTTGCGCTCTCACTTCCTATTGGGATCGGGAGCGCGCTCTTTGTGTCGGAGATTGCCACCGGGTGGATGAAGGAAGTCTTGAAAACTGGGATCGAGCTGTTGGCAGCGATTCCCAGCGTGGTGCTCGGTTTTGTCGGGATGGCGGTGCTCGTCCCAACGCTCAAACACGCCTTTCATCTCGCGACTGGACTGACGGCGCTCACTGGCTCTATTACGCTGGCGCTGATGGCGATGCCAACGATTGTGAGCATTACCGAAGACGCACTAGCCGCGGTGCCGCGTGGCTATCGTGAGGGGGCGCTGGCCCTTGGCGCCACCCGATGGCAATTTATGTCCCGCGTGCTGCTGCCTGCGGCTCGCCCCGGCATTCTCGCGGCGACCATGCTTGGCATCGGGCGCGTGATCGGCGAGACGATGGCGGTCATGATGGTGACCGGGAATGCCGCAGTCATTCCGCATACGATGTTGCAGCCGGTGCGGACCATGACCGCCACGATCGCCGCGGAGATGGGCGAGACGGTCCGAGGCTCGGACCATTACTTCGCGCTCTTTGCGATCGGCATCGTGCTCTTCGTCATTTCCTTCGCGATCAATGTGGTGGCGGATGTGTTTCTCCATCAGGAGCGGACGTAATGGTGACGACCCCCTGGCGCCGAGCGCTGATGGTCCAGCGCATCGCGTTTGTTGGGCTCGGTCTTGCGACGCTCTGTGCGGTCCTCCCAGTGATTGTCGTGATCGGCACGATCCTCATGCATGGGGCGGGAGCGCTGTCATGGAATTTTTTGACCACGATGCCAACCCAAGGCATGCGTGCTGGTGGGATCTTTCCAGCAATCGTCGGCACCATGGAACTGGTCGGACTGACGATTGTTGTGGCCCTCCCGATGGGGATTGCGGCGGCCATTTATCTCACTGAGTATGCGGCGGATAATCCGCTGACGCGGCTCATCCGTCTGGCGATTGTCAATCTCTCCGGCGTGCCCTCGGTCGTCTACGGGTTGTTTGGGCTCGGGCTCTTTGTGATCTTCTGCCGGTTCGGCACGTCACTCCTCGCCGGAGCGCTCACGCTGGGGATTATGATTCTTCCGGTGATCATTACCGCATCCGAAGAAGCGCTACGCAGTGTCCCGAAAAGTTTCCGCGAGGTGAGCCTGTCGCTTGGCGCAAGTCGCTGGCAAACGATTCAGCACGCAGTACTCCCCTTTGCGATCCCCGGGATGATGACCGGCGCGATCCTTGGTATCAGCCGGGCGGCGGGCGAAACAGCCCCGATTCTCTTTACCGTCGCCGCGTTTTATTTGCCCCGGCTGCCGCACTCTCTGTTCGATCAGGCGATGGCGCTGCCGTACCATCTGTATGTGATCTCAACCCAGATCCCGAACATCGCGCTGAGTCAGCGCTATGGCACCGCCCTGGTGCTCCTCCTACTGGTGTTATCGCTCAACATGCTGGCGATCATTCTGCGGGCTCGATTCCGCCGGAAGCGGCAATGGTAGTCACTGCCATCTCACCTGAGAAGATTGCGCTGCATGGGTGGTCGGTGTGGTACGGGCCGCTGCAAGCGCTGAAGTCGATTACGTTCTCCATTCAGTCTCGGGAGATTGTCGGGGTCATCGGTCCGGCCAATAGCGGCAAGACCTCGCTATTGCGCAGCCTGAATCGGATGAGTGAGCTCCACAGCGCGTTTCGATATGCCGGGAGCATGCAATTGGACGGGAAAAATCTGTACCGTGATCTCGACAGCCAAGAGGTGCGGCGGCGGATCGGGATTGTGTTTGCGCTGCCGCTGCCGCTGCCACTCTCTATTCGTGAAAATGTCACGTATGGCCCTCGGC
>Ga0209515_10008739_pt1 | contig 11720 bp, 7 predicted proteins | sample Subgroupgradi54m_FD_187454 | JGI IMG/M metagenome (GOLD analysis project Ga0209515, IMG submission 187454) | Subsurface groundwater microbial communities from S. Glens Falls, New York, USA - GMW60B uncontaminated upgradient, 5.4 m (SPAdes)... ... | reverse complement strand
TCATTTATCACAACAACAGAAACAGTGGCAAAAGATTTCATTTCTTCGCTAAGAAAAGTATGGGATAGAATGGAGAAAACAACTTCAGAATCAATCATTAATTTAAAAATATCCGAACAACAAATACAAAATCTTCAAAATCAATTAGATTTATTAAATCAAAAAAAATTAATTGGTGATGTGAGTTTTGATGAATTTAAACAATTAAGTAGTGCTTATGATCTTTCGAAAACAAATTATTCGAGTGAAGTTCCTACAATTGAGGAATGGCTAAAACACAAATCCATACTTCATCAAACTTATACTACAAAACTTCCTGAAATAATAAAATTTATTCCATTTGAAGTGTTAAAAAATGAACAATTTGAAACTTTTGACCTTCAACTATCAAAATGGAAGAAAATCTATTTCGAATTAAAAGAACAATTCAACATAAACAATTGTAAGGATTTAAAAACCGCAATGAAATCTGCTATTATTTGTCAGATAATTGAAAATGAACAAAACAAACTTTATTTACCTATTGTAAATCCTGATTCAAAAGAAAGAAAAAAATATGTTCAATTAAAAAAGAAATTAACAAAAGTTCAAAATAAAATACTTCCTTTAGAAGATGAATGTCAAAATTGGAAAATAGAACCTTCTGAAAATGAAACCATTCAACTATTAAAAACCTTTGAATCTTCCTCTTTTTTCAAGAAAAGAAAAGCTAAAAAAAGAATATTAGAATTAACAACATCAACTTTTATTGAGCCAATGAAAGCATTAACGAATTGGCTTATTTATTTAGATTTAAAAAAACAATTAACTACAATAAAAATTGAATTTTCAGAAATTGGTATAGAATCAATCGAAAGAGAACTGATTCAAATAGAAATTTTAATTCAGCAATTAAATCAAAAAGATTGGTCTATATATTCATCCATTTCGGCTTCCAAAAGAATCGAATATTGTCAACATCATACTGCATTAAATCAATTAAACTCAATCCTAAAAACATATTTTTATAGATTGGAAGACACTGAAATATCTACACTTTTCACTAATACGTTAAATTATTTCGAAGAATTAATCCGACTTCGTCCAACCCTATTAAAAATAGATAATGCAAGCTACCGTTTGATTGGAAAGATGAACAATTTAGAAGAGTACAATGCATGCGTTTTAAAAAGTAATTGGGTGAGATTTGAAAGCTTTTTTCCTGAATTAGCAAAATTCAATCCTTCCGATATTCATGCTAAAATTGAATTAATCATTCAGGAACAAAACAACGAAAGCACCCTTTTTTCAAAACAAATTGAGCAAAAAATTTTAACTAAATTCAAAGATTACCATCGAATATTAAGAACACCTGCTCAAAAATTATCCACATTAGAAAAAGAAAAAAAGAAAACTTTACGAAAAGGAAAAGCGATATTAGTAAAAGAATTTTCTAAATCTAGGAATCATCCTTCCATTCGTGAACTTTTACAAACAGAAGCAGCTATTTGGATTCACCTTCTTAAACCAATTTGGTTGAGTAATCCGTCACAAATATCGAAATGCTTCCCTTTAAAAGACGCTATGTTTGATGTTGTTGTATTTGATGAAGCAAGTCAAATTACACTTGCAAACGCTTTGGGTTCTTTACATCGAGGAAAAAAAATAATTATAGCAGGAGATGATCAACAAATGAGTCCAATTTCCTATTTTAAAGTAGGAGGAAATGAAAAAGTAGATTTATTACATCAAGCAAGTTTTTATTGGAAAAACATATATTTAAAGCACCATTATCGAAGTGTTCATCCTGCTTTAATTCAATTTTCTAATAAACATTTTTACAATAATTCATTGATTGCTTTTCCAACAAGTGATTCCAATAAAAATCCTATTCAGCTTCATTTTTGTGGAAATGGAATTTTTGAAGAACGTAAAAATGAAGAAGAAGCAAAATTAATGGTTCACTTAATCGAGCAAAAAATAAAAGGAAATAAATCTATTGGAATCGTTGCTTTTTCTGAAACTCAACTCAAATGTATTTATGACAACTTATCTCCTACCTTAGCTCTGATACTTAATGAAAAAATAGAAGAAGGAAAGGTGTTTTTTAAAGCATTAGAAAATGTACAAGGAGAAGAATGCGATCAATTGATTATAAGTTTGGGGTATGCAAAAAACTCAATAGGCGAATTTAATATGCGATTTGGTCCACTAAATCAAAAAATAGGATCAAAAAGATTGAACGTTTTGTTGACAAGAGCAAAAGAAACTATTGATTTTATAACATCTGTTAAGTCTTCCGATTTTAAAATTAGTGACAATGAATCGATAAATTTACTGCGATTATTTTTAATTCAAATAGAAGAAAATTCTAAAAATGATTTAAATCAAGATCAATTAAATTCATTTCCATACAACTTAAAACCTATTTATAGCAAGAATTCAAATACTAAAATTTGTTTTCCTTCCATCTATACTACACTGAAAGATGTCAATGAGTTAATTACATTTCAACGTGTTTTAACAAATAGAAAATGGCAAGTAAGTTATTAAAAAGAAAAAATCCTTATTCTACAATGAGAACAAGGATTTAATAGGATATATTATATTAATTTAAAATTTAAGCCAAAGCAAGAGCAGCACTAGAGCAAGGAAAAGTCCTATCTACTTTTTTGAATAAGCCTTGTAATACTTTCCCTGGACCAACTTCAATTACTTCAGATGCTCCGTCAGTTATCATTTGATTCATAGTCTGAGTCCATCTTACTGGCGCCGTTAATTGCGACACTAAATTTCTTTTAATCTCTTCAGGATCAGAAACAGCTGAAGCTGATACATTTTGGTAAACAGGACATTTAGGTTGATTGAATTTCGTGTTCTCAATTGCAGTTGCTAATTCTTCTCGAGCAGGCTCCATTAACGGAGAATGAAAAGCACCTCCAACTGGTAAAACTAATGCACGTTTCGCACCAGCTTCTGTTAATTTTACACACGCTTCATCAATCGCACCAACAGAACCAGAAATAACTAACTGACCAGGACAATTATAATTCGCAGCAACAACAACACCGTTTATTTCATTGCAAATATTTTCTACGATTTCATCATCCAAACCAAGTATAGCCGCCATTGTAGAAGGTTCAATTTCACAGGCTTTTTGCATCGCTAAAGCACGTTGATATACTAATTTAAGCGCATCTTCAAAACTCAACGTTCCATTTGCCACCAAAGCAGAAAACTCTCCTAAAGAATGTCCAGCCACCATATCAGGTTGAAAAGACTCACCTAAACAAGCGGCCAAAATAGTAGAGTGAAGAAAAATAGCTGGTTGAGTAACTTTTGTTTGTTTCAATTCTTCATCAGAACCTTCAAACATTATTTTCATGATATCAAAACCAAGAACTTCGTTTGCTTTATGAAACATTTCTTTCGCTAAAGAAGAATTTTCATAAAGATCCTTACCCATTCCAGTAAATTGTGCCCCTTGACCAGGGAAAACGTATGCTTTCATATTAAATAGTATTTCATTTTAGTAATGCAAAAGTAAGAAAATTGAACAGTCGATCCTATATTAAACAACAAAAGACCCAAGTCACTAATAAATTAGAAATTCTAATCGATTAATGTCTTGGATCTTAAGACCTTTTATATAAAAAAATTATTTTCTGATAACCAATTTCTCAGTAGACATAACTCCGTTAGCAATAAAGTTAACCATATAAACACCATTTGCAATTGCATCCGTGTTAATAGCTACATTATGCGCTCCAGTTGCAATTGAACCAAGTACATTAGAATACACTGTTTTTCCTGATAAATCAGTAACCGTTACTTCAACAGAAGAATAATCTTTTAAATTGAAAGAAACATTAGCAACCGTATTCGCTGGATTAGGATATACATTCACTTCAAAGTTGTTTGAAAGTTCTTCCATTCCTAATGTAGAAATAGAAGAAAGACGAATCATTAAAGCATTTGGATCTTTCATTCCTGTTGCAGAATCAGCTACTAACCAAGCACCAACAGTTCCATCTGGACAAGATTGTGCCATTCCGATACGTAATGAATTTGCATCATTTTCAGTTCTGTAAAATTTCACTCTGTATGAACCTGGCTCTAAATCAATTGCTCCACCATCAGCATTTAAACGCAACCAAGATCCATACATAGTTGTATCAATATCAGCAAACTCAGTAACCACTACCTCAGACCAACTACCGTTAGATACATCGTATTTATCAACAGAAGCATGAACATAATCATTAATTCCTTCAGGCTGAATCGATGGAATATAGGTAAGAATAGAGCCAACTGAATACGTATCAAAAATATTCATGTAATTGAACCAAGCAGTAATCGGAGCATCAACTAAACCTGTGGTAAAAGACGTCATCACACCATTATCTCTAGCAAAATCGGTTCCTCCAATAACAATACCTCTAAAAGAAGTTGTATCATTTGTCAAATAATCATCTATTGTATCTCCCAAAGAAGTAGATACCATAACATCATAAGTTCCTGGAATAGTAGGATTAAAAGGAGTTGTAATATGAAAAGTGTCCGTTTGATTCATTGCAAAATTTGCTCCAATTACTGTTCCTAAACCACTATATGCATCATACCCTGTAGACGTAGCATGAATTTGAAAATTATTTTGTGTTTGTGTTCCAATGTTTGATGCAACTGTTCTAAAAACTTGACCAGGAAAAGAAACTTGCCCAGTTGGAATAGCATAATAATCACATCCTAAAGTTGTTGCGGTATCCGTACCCATGAATGAATAATCCAAATAACCATCATTTACAAAAGTTTCTCTTAATGAAACATCATCAACAGCCCAAAACCAATCGTAATGACCAAGATAATGAAATCTCATTTTAACTTGAGAATATCCTGCAATGTTTGTTGTAGCTAAATTCGCTAATATATGCCCTGGATTATCTGAGTTTTCATTTGTTGGAACCGATGTGTTTACTTGAATAGATGTCCAATTGACTCCATTGTCATTTGAAAAATCGACGAAAAAAGTTTCATTGTAACGTCTAAAAATATTATCAAATTCCAAGGTAATAGAAGTACCTGGAGCTAATGCTGACAAATCAATTGTTCCATTGTAATTGAAATAAGCATCTTGCGTCCCTGACGACCCTGCTCCATCTGAATCAACAAATCCAAAATTTCCACCAGAAGCAGATAAAAAAGTAATCGGGAAATTTTTACCTGCAATTGATTGATCAATTAAAGACTGTGTAAGTTCAGTAGCAATTGTCCATTTCCCTAAAGTTCCAACATGACCTGGACCAGTTGATTGAACCCAATCTGATGGATCACTAAAATCATTTTCAAATAGTAGATCTCCAGCTGCTTTTACTGTAGAAGAGTGAACTGGTGTTTTTTTAGCAACACTATTTGTGTTCTTAGACATTTTAATGAAGGTAGTGTTTTGAATGTTTTGTGCATTCACACCTATACACGAGGCAAGACACAAAAAGCTTAAATAGATTTTTCTCATAGTTTTAGCGTATTTAATTATTAATTCTGTAAAAATAAGACTTTTAGTAACTCATCTAACAAAAACTTGATATTTTTTTAACAAAATAAGCCATTTAAGTTAAATAAAATTAAGTTTAACTATTTTTTTAAAAAATTAACTAATTTTAACATTGTATTGATGTTTAACTATTTTTTGATAAAAATGAACTCGAAAACGGAATTATAAAGACATCTAAACATTTAATTAATTCTTGTTTAATTAAATTCACATTTTTAAGAAAACTATAAAAAAAACAGGACCTTTTTTAAGATAAAAAAACTTTGCTATTCCCGAACTTTGTTTATCTTTGGTAACTTACGAAACAAAAACTTTTGAAAACACTTACATTTTCTTACCAAAAAGCGATCATTGCATCTATTGAGGCTTCGAAAGTTATTATGGAATTTTATGAAAAAGGGTTTAAATCGGAATACAAAAAAGATGGATCTCCGGTTACTGAAGCAGATTTTGCAGCTTCAAGAGTAATACACGAACATCTTTTAGAAACAAATATTCCAATTTTAGGGGAAGAAAGTGAACATCCTAGTTTTGAAATTAGAAAAGATTGGACATCGAATTGGTGTGTTGATCCTTTAGATGGGACGAAAGAATACATTAATCGGAATGGTGAATTTGCTGTAAATATTGCATTAATCGAAAATAACATTTCTACTTTTGGAGTGATTGCTTGGCCAACAGAGAAAAAAGTTATTTTCGGCGGATCTCAAATAGGTGTTTTCGTATCTCATTTTGATTCAATTCAAAATTCAACAACTTGGGAAAAATTATCGAATCAAAAATTAGTGAATGCTCCGTTAGTTATGGCAACTTCAAGATTTCCTGATTCTGGTGATTACGCTCTTTTTATTGAGCAACTCAAACAAAATCATCCTCATATAAATTTTCTTAAAAAAGGAAGTGCTTTGAAATTTTTTGACCTTGCTTATGGATTCGCCGATATTTACCCTCGTTTTGCCCCAACAATGGAATGGGATATTGCTGCAGGTCAAGCCATTATTGAATGCTTAGGTGGCGTCATCTATTCTGCGGAAACAGGTTTGCCATTGCGATATAATAAAGAAAGTCTTTTCAACCCATATTTTATCGCTATGACACATCCATTAGTGAAAATAAAATGAAAATAAAATTTAGCTTTCTTTTATTTATTTTTCCAATCGTTTTATTTTCTCAACAGAATTTAATCCCTACTAGTTCTTTTTACAAGGATAAACTATTTTCTCCTTTCGATTCTTCTTCATTTTCGAATGGTTCATTTTTCCCTGTTTCTGAAAGTGAATTTAATTTACCTGAAAAAATAGCTGATAACTCTAAACAATATTCTATTTTTTCTTCCTTGCTGTACAAAAAACATTTAATCGAATTAAAAGGGGAAGAGTATTATATTACTATTTCTCCAACATTTGACATTTCGTTAGGGAAAGATTTAGAAGATACTTTATCACGAAAATTTCAAAATACACGTGGATATGTAATTGAAGGTGACTTATTTAAAAACTTTTCATTTTCAACTTCTTTGTATGAAAATCAAGCACGATTTACCAAATATGAATCCGAATATTATTTACTCATTGGAGAATTATACCCCAATGGTGGAGGTTATTCATCTCAAAACGCAGTAATTCCAAGTGCTGGAAGAACAAAGTATTTCCATATTGACGGCTTTGATTATGCGTATGCAATTGGAAATATCGTTTATTCTCCAACTAAAAACATACAACTTTCAACTGGAAATAATTCTCATTTCATCGGTTCTGGATACCGATCCTTATTATTATCTGACAACAGTATTAATTCTCCATATTTTCAAGGAAATTTCAAGATCACAAATAAATGGTCCTTCAATTATATGCGATCTAGAATTTTGAATTTAATGAGAAGGCCTTATACTTCCAATGTTGAATCATTCTACGAGCAAAAAGCATTGGCAATAAATTATTTAACTTATGAAGCATCAGAAAAATTAAACATAAGTCTGTTTGAAGGTACAATTTGGAGCCGAGGAAATGCTACTACTTCTACTTCAGTAAATCCTCTTTTCTTCAATCCAATTCCTATTATTTCAGGCCAACTTATTGATACTTCTAAATTGAATTCATTGTTAGGAATTAATTCAGAATATTTAATTAATTTTAAAAACAGAATTTATAGTCAATTAGCTGTAAGTAATTTAGACTTTAATTCAACAGGAATTCAGATTGGATATCGAGGGTATAATTTTGGAAATTTGAAAAATTTTATGCTCCAAGCTGAATACAATTATGTATCAAAAGGATTGTATTCTTCTACCAATAGAAGGCTAAATTACAGTCATTATAATTTACCTTTAGCACATCCTAAAGGAAATGGATTCCAAGAATTTATTATTCGATCGAATTATGAATACCAGCGGTTTTACATTGATTTAAAAATCATTGTTTATGCTTTAGATGGATATCAAAGAGCTTCTTTGCTTCCAGTTGATAAAGGTCAAAATAAGCAACATGGTCAGATTCAACACGAACAAATTGAAGTTGGTTATCGTTTTAATAAAAAATTGAATTTAACTTTATTCGGATCTTACATCTATAGAAATGATGCAACTGAAATTACTTCTATTACACAATTTTTCAACGTTGGGATCAGAACAGGTTTGATAAATCATTACAACGACTTTTAATGAATTGGAAATTAGTAATAGCACTTTTTATAGCATCTGTTAGTTATTCACAAACAGAAGTTGGTTTATTGTTCGAAGAATTACCGAATGATACTGTTGTACCCTTATCCATTTCTCAACATACATCCATTCGTCCTTTTATACGACTTGAAAGCAAGACACAATCAAAATTATCTAAAAGCATTGGATTAAAAAATTCTAAATCAATATTGATTTCACCATTAATTGATCTAGGAGGACAAGTCAATACTGATTTTTCATTTCGTTCGGGACTTGGAGCAACTATAACGAGTAATTTTAATTCAAAACTATATTTTAGAATTTCTACGGTTCAAGGAATGGGTGTGTCTGAAAAAAAGGATTTTCAACCGAAATCTTTTGCATTTCATAATGAAGATGGTAATAGATATAACTACACAGACATAAGAGGAAGAGTTTCATATACACCCAATAAAGTATTTAATTTTCAAACAGGAATTGACCATACTTTTTTAGGTGAAGGAAATCGATCAATGTTCTTAAGTGATTATGGAAAACCATATCCTTTTGCGCAAATTAGAACAAAATTTTGGAGAGTAGAATACATGCTGTTGTATCAATTTTTAAAAGAAGATGCTCCTCATAATAATTGGAAATCAAAATATGGATCTACTCATGTTCTAAGTTACAATGCTACAAAATGGTTGAATATAAGTATATTTGAATCGGTTCTTTTCATGCCGAAAGATACAACGTTGAACAGAGGGTTTGATGCTGAATATTTAAATCCAATTGTGTTTTTTAGACCTCAAGAATATGCATTAGGATCATCAGATAATACATTTCTAGGACTTCAAGTTTCTATTAAACACAAAAAGCAAACATTGTACAGTCAAGTTATCATAGATGATTTTGATATTCATGAAATGATATCAGGTAACCAATGGTGGGCCAATAAATTTGGAGGTCAAGTTGGTTTAAAAGGAATAACTCAGTCAAAAGGAACACTTTTATTTTATAGAGTTGAAGTCAATTTTGCTAAACCTTATTTATATTCACACGCAAGTTCAAGTCAAAATTATGGAAATCAAGGAACCGTATTAGCACATCCTTATGGCGGAAATTTTTATGAACTATTAGGTGAAATCAAAAGGCAAAAAAAGAAATGGATTTTTAAACTTTTTGCTAATTATCATTTATATGGTGCCGATTATTCAGATACAGTAAGTTATGGAGGAAACATCTATGCTTCTTATAATTCTCACCCAAACAAATATCATAATTATATTGGACAAGGAATAAAAACAAATGGAGTTAAATTTCTTTTTTCAGTAGGTTATCTGTTTGATAAAAAAAGTAATTTACAAGTATTTGCCGAAAACCATTTCCAAGGAAATACTTATTATAACATTCCAGGATATCAACTTGTAGTTGGAATAAGAAGTTGTTTATGGAATGATTATCGGAATTATTAGACTTCGACAAGCTCAGTCGAACGACCGCTTTGCTCAAAGACTGATGTTTTGGAGGTGTCTAGAGTCTAAAAATCAAAATCAAATACCTACACAGTCATTTCTCCTTGTAACGAAACGATCAATTTTTCTTTTACTTTTTCAATTGATTCTTCGTTTCCTAATAAATACATCATTTTAGCTAAAGCCGCCTCAGTAGTCATGTCTTTTCCTGAAATAACGCCGATTTTATCAAAAAAAGAACTTGTTTCATATTTTCCTTGTTGAACACTTCCGGAATTACATTGCGTGATATTTAAAATAATTCCACCTTTTTCGATATAATTGATGATCAATTGACGAAACTCATCATTGCTTGGAGCATTTCCAGCACCAAAAGTTTCTATTATAATACCTTTAACATGTTTAATATCAAATAAATTTCTATATACATTAGCCGCAAAACCTGGAAATATTTTCAAAATAGCCACATGATTATCAAAAGCTGTAAACAAATCCAATTCTTTTGATGAAGAACTTAAAAATCGTTCTTTGTTATAATTAATATCAACACCAGCAACGGCAAGTTTAGGATAATTAGGTGAACTAAAGGCTTCAAATTTATTCGCAGAAATTTTAGAACATCTATTTCCTCTAAACAAAGAATATTCAAAATAAACTGCAACTTCTTTAATTAAACTATCTCCATTTTCATCTTTTGAAGATGCAATTTCAATCGCAGTAATTAAATTTTCTTTGCCATCTGTTCTAATTGTTCCAATTGGAAGTTGTGAACCTGTTAAAATCACTGGTTTCGATAAATTTTGCAGCATAAAACTCAATGCTGATGCAGTATAAGCCATTGTATCAGATCCATGAAGAATAACAAATCCATCGTAATTTAAGTAATTATCAAACACTTTTTGAGCAATATCAGCCCAAAAAACAGGATTCATTTCAGATGAATCAATAGGAGGATCAAAACTAATCGTCTCTAAAGAAACATTCAATCTTTCTAACTCAGGAATATGATTGTACATGTGATTAAAATCGAAACTGATTAACTGTCCAGTTTTAGGATCGTTCACCATTCCGATAGTTCCTCCTGTGTATATAATGAGTAATTTTGGTTTATTTGTCATTCTACTTTGTGTTGTTTTTTTTGAACCTTATAAGGAATATAAGAACATATAAGAATGGTATCCCTATTACCTATGCCCAATTCCCAATGACCTATTACCTAATAATCGTCTAATTTAAATATTTCCAACGCATTTCTTGTGGTTATCTCTTCAACTTCTTTTAAAGAAATTTGATAAACGTCGGATAGTTTCTCTGCAATGTGTAATAAATAACTGCTTTCATTTCTTTTTCCTCTGAATGGAACTGGAGGTAAATAAGGAGAATCTGTCTCTAAAACGATATTTTCGATTGAAATTTGCGAAAGAACTTTGTCGAGTTCTGCTTTTTTATACGTTAAAACTCCTCCAATCCCCAACTTGAAATTTTTGTAATTTATAATGTGATTTGCTTGCTCTATGGTTCCTGTAAAACAATGAAAAATTCCTGTTAAATTTTCATCAATGAGTTCATCAACTATTTCAAAAATTTCTTGAAAAGCATCTCTAGCATGTATAACGATGGGTAGTTTCAATTCTTTTGCCCAATTAACTTGTTGTTTGAAAGCTTCCACTTGTTCTTTTTGAAATGTTTTATCCCAAAATAAATCCATTCCTATTTCACCAACAGCAATGTATTTAGAAGTAAACAATTCTTTTTCTATAATTGTTAATTGTGTTTTCCAATCTTCTTTCACGTGACCTGGATGAAGTCCCATCATTGGGTAACAATTTAACGGATATTTAGCCACTAAGTCATTCATTTCATCAATTGTCAATATATCAATATTTGGGAGTAGTAATTTCTCTACTCCTGAAGAAATGGCGCGTTGAACTATAAGGTCACGATCTTCATCGAATGAATCGGAAAAAAGATGTGTGTGTGTGTCTATGAACATTTTGAAAAAAAGATTTAATTTTTTATTTCAAAGTTAAACCTTATTTTCAAGAATGCTGGTGGAGACGTAAAATTTTACGTCTCT
>Ga0209515_10008737_pt1 | contig 11722 bp, 11 predicted proteins | sample Subgroupgradi54m_FD_187454 | JGI IMG/M metagenome (GOLD analysis project Ga0209515, IMG submission 187454) | Subsurface groundwater microbial communities from S. Glens Falls, New York, USA - GMW60B uncontaminated upgradient, 5.4 m (SPAdes)... ... | reverse complement strand
TTAAAGGGTTATTTAAAGTCCGAGAAGATTGTCATTGTGAGGAAGTCACCATGGCGACTGACGAAGAATCTCAAGCAAGATCCCCCGCGAATCTCCAAGACGATCCTCGCGAGACGCTAGGCTGAATTTTTAAGGAGAATAACTACTACAGAAATCAAATGGTAAATTCATGGCCGTGGGCAAGATTGTCAACAGAAGTCTTGACTAACACAGTTGATGTTTGGCCTGGCAGTTTATTCAACTGCTTCTTCAATCGCAGCTTTGATAACCGTATCCATGCCAAACGACAGGCCAGATTCAATGCACTTCTTTGCCGTGCGTAATTCCTTGTCGGTCAACTTTCTGCCGATTTGATTGATGGCCTCATTTTGTAATTCCTCAACTGTTACGGAAAACATGATTTCGTTATTGTTATCCATCATTTTATTTCTTGGCTGTTTTCTCAAATCCTGAATTGTACTCGACCAGTTTCGCCCAATTAATTTTCCCATCATCACAAAACTTTTGTGAGAACTCCAGTGTTAGTTTATTCACAATCTGAGCATAGTTTTCCATAAACTCCTCGTTCTTCTGTCTTGCTTTGTAGCCAATCGGCTCAATGATGTCTATGTACAGTCTTTCATTTTCAGAAATAAGCTCCCAAAATCTTTGTCCGCACAATTTCAAATAGCCCCCCTTATCTGAATTGTTGTCTTTGCCAAAACAACACCCATTGATCGCAACAATTTTTTTACCGGTTTTTGCTCGCAGTGCTTTTTTCGCGACTTCAAAATTGACCCGCAGTTGTCTGATTTGACTTGAATTGCCCCAATTCCATCCGGCCTTGATTTCAACGATATAAATCGTTTCGTCTTTCTTAAACTCCAAGTCAATGCCAGTGAGTTCTGATTTTTTTGCACCATATACTTTGTCGCAAACAAAAATTGCCAATCCTTCAATAAAATCTCCAAACAGCGTTTCCTCTTGCGATTGCAAGAATGCGTCAAGAAAACCCTTGACCAAATCTTGCGCTGTCAGCACATTCTTGGCTTTGAAAAGATAGGGATTTTTCTGCTTTAAAATCTTGAGCAGATCAACTTTATTTCGCACATAATCTAATCTCCGCTGATGGAAGATTGATATATGCTTTTCCACATATTCGTAAATTTGATGCAAGTCCAGTTTTTTCATACAGCAATTTTATTATGGTTGAATAGGGCCGGTTCTTTTTGCATGATTTTTGCTTTAACTATTTCTGCATATTCCGGCATTATTTCGATGCCAATGGAATTGCGCCCCATGCTTCGAGCCGCCTCTGAAGTGGTACCAGAACCTAAAAATGGATCCAAAATCCAATCCTTCTCTTGAGTAAAAAGTTTTATAAACCATTCTGGCAATTCTTGCGGAAAAGCCGCGCTGTGATTTTTGTTGTTGCATACTGTTGCAAATTGCAAAACATTAGTCGGGTATACCCTGCTTCGCTTCAGCCAGTTTGATACATTTTTGCCAAATCCGCTACCGCTTTTGGAATTGTCCCGTATTTTATCCGTTTCGCTAAGATTTTTCAGCCGACCATTTGCCCAGTTGCCAACCGGCACCATAACTGCTTCTTGGTACATATTGAAGTTGCGGGTCTTATTGAATTGCAACAATCGCTCCCATGCATCCCGAAAACGATTTGGCCACTTGCCCGGATAGCAATTTTTTTTGTGCCAAATAAACTCTTCGGTCCACAACCAACCCTGTTTTCGCAAGGCCAAAATTAAATCCAGCACATAGGTGCTGCGTTCGCCTCTCTCCGCTTTCTCTTTGATGTTCAGGATAAAAGTGCCTGTCGGTTTCAGCACACGCAATAATTGTCCGCTAATTGGCAAAAACCAATCAACATATTCTTCGGGATCAATGCCGCCGTAGCTATTTTTCCTTCTATCTGCGTATGGTGGAGAAGTCACGATTAAATCAACTGCATTATCATCAAGCGTTTTAAGCACTTCCCGCGAGTCGCCAAGTAATATTTTCGTCGCTATATCACGCATAGTTTTGCTTTAGCATTTTTAAAGTCATCTGTGTGGTCGTCACTAAAGATTTTACAGGAAATCCTTGAAAAGCAACACAAATTTTAACTAACCTTGGTTCTTCCCTGCGTAACAAACAACAACCTTCCTTCAATGACCCAACAAAATACATCACTTAAACCAAATATTCCGGTCGAGCGTGCGGTAATGAATCGCTTCAGACATGTGGGCGCCGTCGATCACTTCGCTGGCTTCCAGGTCCGCGATCGTGCGCGCCACCTTAAGCGATTTGTGGTAGGCACGGGCCGAAAACCCGAGTTCTTGAATCGCCATTTTAAGGAGTTTTTCGGCTTCTTCGGTTATGGGACAATATTTTTCGACAAGCTTCGCTTCAAGCTCGGCATTTGAAGCTATTTTCTCGGCCTGATACCGTTCGCGCTGGCGCTTCATCGCTTCCTCAACGCGGCTTCGAATTTCGGAGGAATTCTCCCCCGCCGCTTTTTTCGTGATTTCATCCACTTTGAGCGAAGGCACCTCCAACTGAATGTCGATCCGGTCCAAAAGCGGGCCGGATATTTTGGACATATAGTTGGAAATTTGCGTTGTTGTGCAATGACATTCTTTTTTCGGATCCGTGAAATAGCCGCACGGACAGGGATTCATCGCGGCCACAAGCATAAACCGCGCCGGAAGCGTGAGTGTTGACGTGGCACGCGAAATGGTGATCTTTCCATCTTCCAAAGGCTGGCGCAAAACCTCCAGCACGTGGCGGCCAAATTCGGGCAGTTCATCCAAAAATAGAACACCGTTGTGCGCAAGGCTCACTTCGCCGGGCCTGGGGTGCGTGCCGCCGCCGACCATCGCCACGTTGGAGATCGTGTGATGCGGATCGCGGAAAGGCCGGGTCTCCAGAAGATCTGATTTTGATGAAAGAAGTCCCGCAACGCTGTGAATTTTCGTCGTCTCGATAGCTTCTTCAAAAGTAATACTCGAGAGAATACCGGGCATTCGTTTCGCAAGCATGGTTTTTCCGGCGCCAGGCGGACCAATGAGAAGAACGTTATGACTTCCCGCCGCTGCGATCTCAAGGCCACGCTTGGTATGTTGTTGTCCTTTGATATCCGAGAAATCAAGAATTCTCCTAGGCGCGTGCTTTAAAAGCGCCGGGTGGAGCGGCAAACTTTGCGCTTCAGCGATTTCTTTTTCGCCCCGTAAAAACTGGACAACCTCAAGCAGCGTCTTTGCGGCATAGACCTTTAACTCTTTGACACAAGAGGCCTCTCTGGCGTTCACAAGCGGGACAAAGAAATCTTTCCTTTGCGCTTCGCCTAAGAGAGAAACCGCGCGCGGTAATATTCCCGGCACTCCTCTTATGCGACCGTCCAGCGAAAGCTCGCCGCAAAAGACTCTGTTTTCCACTTTTTCCTTTTCAATCACCTCATCCGCAACGAGTATCCCAATCGCGATTGCCAAGTCAAACGCCGAGCCTTCTTTTTTGAGATCAGCGGGCGCTAAATTCACCGTGATTTTTTTGGCGGGAAACGGGAGGTCTGAATTTTTTATCGCGGCCCTGACTCTATCCGCGCTTTCACGGCAGGCCATGTCCGGCAAGCCGACGATATCAAACCTCGGCAGACCATTGGAAATATCAATCTCGACTTCCACGGGAAACGCGTCTATCCCGACCACCGTACTGGATAAAACTTTGGACAACATTTTATTCTCCTTCGGAAAAAGCGTCTTTGATCACTTCGATCCTAGGCTCTTTGCCATTTTCCATAAGAATGGAAACCACATCAAAACGGCAGGGCACTTCGACGATCCGGTATCTTTTAAGATAATACTGGGCGCATTTTGCAAGCTGGGTCCTTTTGTGAAACGTCACGGATTCGGCCGGCAGTCCCATTTGAAGAGAGCTGCGGGTCTTGACTTCCATAAAAATAAGCGCGCCTTTTTCTTTGGCGACCAGATCGATCTCCCCCAGCGGGCACTTGTAATTTTTAAGAAGCACCTTGTATCCGTTTCTTTTAACAAAATGGTACGCCAGTTCCTCGCCGAGAATGCCGAGCGTTTGGGATGCGGTTTCCATCTTTTCGGGTTTAATCGGCTACGCCGTCGGTTTCTCGGTCATAGGCCTCGAGGACCCGGTCCTCAAGCTCACGCTTTAGGTCATTGCTGGTAGTTATGATGTCAAACCAGCGTCCGTCTTTACCGGCTTTTCTCGGCATGGCCACAAAAATGCCCTGTTTGCCCTTCATGACGGAAAACCCTTTAATAATCAGGCCTTCCCCTATCTTCACATCCGCAAAGGCCTTTAGGTTGCCATCGCCATTGATCTTCCTTATATCTGCCACTTCTACGTCCATCGTTTTCATCGCATATCCTTTCGTTTTAAGCGTTTTTAAGCGGAAATAAGCTCCGTTGTCCTATTAATCGTACCTTCGCTATACAAGACGACACAGGGTGCGCTTTTCGTTCAAACTATTTTTGAAAATAACCGAAAAAATAAGGACTATCAGAGGTACAGGCGGGTTACAAGGATACCGCAAAATGGCGGGCTGTGACCTTGTGCCCATCGGACACAATCTCAACAGCCGCATCTTGATCCGTGCGAAAGACTTTATTTCCGGAAATTGATTCTAAAATCTTCAAAGTTTCAGATGCCGGATGATGAAACTTATTCTTCTCTCCGACGCTGATCACGCTGATCTTGGGGCCCACGGCTTTCACAAATTCCCCACCCGTCTGGTCAAGCTTCGCCCCGTGATGCGGGACTTTTAAAACATCGGACTTGATCATTCCGCCTTCACTCAACAAATGAGCCATCGCTTTTTTCTCGATGTCTCCCGTCAAAAGAAAAGACGTCTCTTTATAGATAATTTTCAGGACCACACAGTCATTATTCACGTTTTTATCAGGCGCTTCATCGCTGGGCGGATGAAGAACAAACATCCCGATCTCCGGAAACCCTTCGACACTCCCGCCTTCATGAACGACCCAATGCTCCACTTTCTTTTTTTCTACCCTACTCTTCAATATTTGAAACGTTTTGGAATCATACTCCATTCCGGCATCAATCATATGCCCAATCTTAAACTCATCAAACACCGCTGCCATGCCTCCGACGTGGTCCTCTTGGGGATGGGTCGCGACCACCGCATCAATCGAGCGGATGCCTTTCGACCAGAGAAACGGCTTGATCACCCCCCGCCCGCGGTCACCGTCCCCGCCTTTACCGGCGTCGATGAGCAAATTGCCGCCCACAGGAAATTCAAAGTAAATCGCGTCCCCCTGCCCGACATCGAACACGGTCATCTTAAATTCTTTGTGAAATTCTCTGAACGCGGCTTGAGACAAAAGAATACATCCTATGAATAAAATTAAGACCAAAGCTCGGGCAATTTTGTTTTCCATCTGTTTACTGTAAAGAAAATAAAAAATTCCGCCGGCAAGCAGCGCCCAAAGAGCCGGGTTCAGCTTTCCACAGACAAAATAAGCACCCGGCAGATTTTCAATGACCATAAGACAGCGCGTGAAAAGTTCGATACCAAGCTTAATCGAGAAAGGAATGATGGGGAGGAATTTTCCAACCCATCCAAAAGTCAAAAAGAAACAAACACCAGCAAAGAAAATAAGAAACGACAGCGGCACAACAATCATATTGGCCAAGAGCGAGAGCGGTGTCACAATGTAAAAATTCTGAATCGTGACCGGCAACGTTGCCAAAAGACAAACGAAAGAAATCCAAAAAAGTTCTTCAAGATATAAAATAAATCTCTCTTTAACCGTCCATTTTTCATTCGGTAAAAGTTTGAGCGGGCTGATAAATAACGGCAGAAATTCTGCAATGGCGTAAACCGCCAGAAACGAAAGCTCGAATCCCACATCAAAAAGCTGTTTGGGGTTCACCATTAAAATCACAAGCGCCGCAAAGCCCAGTGTGTTTAAAATATTCGTCTTGCGGCCTAAAAGCTGCCCCGCGATAAAAACCGTTGCCATGAACGACGCGCGCACCACGGGCGCCTGCCAGCCCACCAAAAGACAATAAAACCAGACCACAAAGATCATGATCCCATAGCGCGTATTTTTCGGAATTGAAAACGGTTTAGATAAAAAAAGGAGCGTGACAATAAGAAATCCGATGTTAAAACCGCTCACGGCCAGAATGTGCATCGTTCCTGTTTTGATAAATAAATCCTTAAAGTCTTCCTCCAAACCGCTGCGTTCACCGAGGAATAGAGCCTTGAGGAATGCCGCGTCTCTTGGGCTGAATTCTTCGGAAAGAGTTTTCGATAGAAATTGTTTTGCCTCCAGAGATTTTTCCCTGACAAAATGACCGTGGCCGCGGCTTAAGATTTCGGGATTTGATTTTCTGTCTCCATAAAATAGAGTCCGGATTCCCATGCGGTCCAGATACGCCCGTTTGTCAAAACCTCCGGGGTTTCTCGCGCCTTTGGGAATTGTCAACTCGCCCTTTATTAAAACTTCGTCGCCGTAGGACAAGACTTCATCGGGATTGGTGAGCGTGCACTTCACGAGGCCGGTTACATTTTTTGAATTCTCTTTCGATTGATTCAAAATATTTTTTGCCCGCAAGACAAACGTGACATTTTCATCGCCATATGAAGTCCATCGTTCATCAACTTCCGAGACAACGTCACCTTTCAATAAAATTGAGCCATTGTATTTGGCTTGCCAGAAAAGATCATCTTGAGGAATAGGCTCCGGAAGGAAATAATTTTGAAGAAGAATTCCCAGCGAAAAAAGGATCGCCGCATAAAAAAGCGGCTTCCGGCGAAAGGCTTCGGGCATTACTTTGCGGCTTGAATGCTTGAATCGACGAGTTTTAGATGAATCTGATTTTTGGTGCGAAGATAAAGATTAACTGCCGAAAGCGCGATGAATATCGCGGACAACACTAAAATCATTTTTCTTTCAAAAGAATTCATGCTCAATGCATCTCGATTTGTTTTATTTCAGGCTTTTTTCTGGCCTTATCCAGCGCGGGCCTGGTTTGCGATTCCTTGTCATAAACAATCAAAGCGAGAATGTCCGTGAGACTTTTTGAATAAAGGTCCGGGTGATGCACCAAATTTTCCTCCAAAGCGCGGTCATAATCATCAGGTGACTGGCTGAGCTCAACCCCGTTGTGAGTGAGGATATACATCGACATCAGGATCTGGTCCAAACGCTCGCCCGCGGACATCTCAAGCCATTCCAGCCCCGTCACGGGTTCGGGGGTGGTTTTAGAGGCTTCGTCAGCCAGACCGGCGGAGGCAATACTCAAAGCAGCGATGAAAATAAGCAGCTTGGATTTGGGCATAGATATGCTATCCTTGGCCACGCGATGCAGCACTTCTGAGATGAATGTCTGATACTTCACGCCCAGTTTCTGCGCTTTTTCTTTGATCATTTTAAGATCATAGCTATTCACGCGGATATTGAGCACGGCATCCTTGCGGCGACGCGCCAGCATGGCGGCAATTCTGTCGAATTCTTCTTTTGAAACAGGAACGTATTCCCCCCGCACCAAAGCGTCTTCTATCGCTTTTTCTTCCCTGATTAGTTTTATTTGTTGCATTGGCACTCCTGTAAGTTTCAAATTATAAGTCAATATTTTTGTATATACAAGCCTAACAAAACCTCTACTTAATAAGACGACACAGGATGAGTTTTTCGTTCAAAGTTTTTTCATTTTCTTCAAGGTGTCCTTCTTGAAAAAAATCATTCTATGCCCAAACACAAAAAAAATAAATCAGCTTGGAGTAACGATAGCTTGCTTCGAAAGCACTTTGTCGCGGTATGGCTTAGACGTAAATAGCAAGGGAACGTCAATGGCAACGACCCTATTCTTAAGTGGCTTGTCGTTGCCAGTGACAAGGGTTCCGCTATTTACGGAGAAGCCATGCGACAACGCTTGAGAAGCAAGCTATCGTTACGATACCGCTATGGTATAAATCTTCTTTGGGACGTATTTCTTGTGCGTGATCTTTTTGCCTTCGATGGCGAGGCGGACTTTGCTATCTTTCAGGACTTCCTTTTCAACCTCGCTCTCGTCCATCTCCGCGGAAATGTTGATCTTTGATTTAACTTTTCCGTTTATCATGACGGCGATTTCGACGATGTCATCCTGAACGAGCGCCGGATCAAAAGTTGGCCAAGGTTCGTAAGCTAAAGATTTTTTATGGCCCAATTTTTTACTCTGCCAAAGCTCTTCTGCTAAATGTGGTACAAACGGCGAAAGCAAAAGTACATAACTTTCTATAAAAAATCTCCATGTCGTCTTAGGACTTGCTTCAAGCATCTCATCTCTATATGGAATTTCGTTCGACAATATCATCAGAGAAGATATTGCCGTGTTAAACGCCATTTTTTCTATATCATCTGTTACTTTTTTTATTGTCTTGTGAAGCATTTTTTCAAGCTGAATCGGTACCAACTGATCATCCAATGGTATATTAATTAAACCGTGATTTTTATCATAAAACATATTCCATACACGTCCGAGAAACCGGTAAACTCCTTCAACACCTTTCATCGACCACGCCTTCATCTGCGTCAGCGGCCCCATGAACATCTCGTAGAGCCGCATGCTGTCGGCGCCATAGTTTTCGACAATGAAGTCGGGATTGATCACGTTGCCGCGCGACTTGGACATCTTCTGGCCGTCCTCTCCCAAAATCATTCCTTGATTCACGAGTTTCATGAAAGGCTCGGGCGTCGAGACAAATTTCAAATCGTACAAAACCTTGTGCCAAAAACGCGAATAAAGAAGGTGCAGCACCGCGTGCTCCGCGCCGCCGACATAAAGGTCAACCGGCATCCAATATTTTTCTTTCGCCGGATCGCAGAAAACATTTTTATTTTTTGAATCGATGTAACGCAAATAGTACCAGCACGACCCGGCCCACTGCGGCATGGTGTTCGTTTCCCGTTCGGCCGGGCCGCCGCATTTCGGACATTTTGTATTCACCCAATCTTTGGCTTTCGCCAGTGGCGGCTCGGCATTACCGCTCGGTTTAAAGTCCTTCATCTCCGGCAAGCGAAGCGGCAGGTCTTTTTCGGAAAGCGGGACAATGCCGCATTTTTTGCAATGAACGACCGGGATCGGCTCGCCCCAATAGCGCTGTCTCGAAAAAAGCCAATCGCGGAGTTTATAATTTACGGTCTTTTTTCCAAGACCTTTCTCTTCGAGCCAAGAAATAATTTTCTTTTTGGCTTCCGGCGTCGAAAGTCCTGAAATAAACGTGCTATTTACGCTTTTCCCATCGCCTGTATAGGCTTCTTTAGAAATGTCCCCGCCGGAAACAACTTCAATGATTTTCAAACCAAACTTCTTCGCAAACGCATAATCCCTCTCATCATGCGCCGGCACGGCCATGATGGCGCCTGTGCCATAACTGGCCAACACGTAGTCGGCAATCCAAATTGGGATTCTCTCTTGATTTACAGGATTCACGGCATAAGCACCGGTAAACACACCAGTTTTCTCTTTCGCAAGTTCGGTGCGTTCCAATTCACTTTTTTGGGCTGATTTATTTTGATATTCTTCGACCGCTTTTTTTTGTTCTATGGCTGTTATTTTTAAAACTAACTTATGTTCCGGCGCCAAAACCATATAAGTTGCGCCAAACAAAGTATCCGGCCTTGTCGTAAAAACTTGTATCGTCTCACCCGTAGAAGCCTCTTTAAAATCCACGAGCGCTCCTTCGCTTCTCCCGATCCAATTCTTTTGCATCTCCTTGATGGACTCAGTCCAGTCCACGAGCGCGAGATCTTCTAGCAAACTATCCGCATAGGCCGTAATCTTTAACATCCACTGCCGCATCGGCCGTCGCACGACCGGATGGCCGCCGCGCTCGCTTTTGCCATCGACCACCTCTTCATTGGCAAGCACGCATCCGAGCACCTCGCACCACCACACCGGCACTTCGGCAATATAAGCCAACCCTTTTTTATAAAGCTGCAGGAAAATCCATTGGGTCCAGCGCACATAGTCGGGATCGGTCGTGTCAATTTCCCGGTCCCAGTCGTAACTTAAACCCAGACTTTGAATTTGCCGCTTGAATGTCTGAATATTTTTAGCGGTGGTGATAGCGGGATGCGTTCCGGTTTCTATCGCGTACTGTTCGGCGGGAAGGCCAAACGCGTCCCAGCCCATCGGATGCAACACGTTAAACCCTTGCATGCGTTTGAAGCGCGAATAAATGTCCGTCGCGGTATACCCTTCGGGATGACCGACGTGAAGCCCGGCTCCCGACGGATACGGAAACATATCAAGAACGTAAAGCTTTGGTCGGACGCCGTCCCGTGGGGAGACATTAGCCAAACTCGAACACATTTCTAATGTCTCCCCCGCGGGACGACGTCCGGTTGCTTGAGGATCAAAAGTTTTAAAAGTCTTATTTTTATCCCAAAACTTCTGCCACTTCGGTTCTATTTCTGAAAATGGGTAGAGAGGTTCAGGCATGAGGCTTGCTTATTTTTTTCAACACTTCAAAAAAATCGTGGCTGGCTTTAAATTTTAAAATTCTCGCGGCTTTTGCGGTATCCGCAAACGAACGCCGCACGTCCCCGGCCCTTGCGTTTTCGTAACGGGCCCTCACCTTGCGCCCAAACACGCGGTTCAAATTTTTTAGCAAACCGTTCAAACTCGTTTCTTTTCCGGTGCCAACATTGAAAACCTGTCCGCTTATTCCCTTTTGCCGGGCGGCTAAAATATTCGCGCGGACCACGTCCCCGACGTAAATAAAATCTCTCGTCTGCTTTCCGTCACCGTAAATCACGGGCATTTCATTTTTATTGAATTTTTTTATGAAAATCGAGATTACTCCCGAATAAGGAGAATTGGGATCCTGCCGCTCGCCGAACACATTGAAGTATCTCAAACCCACGATGTCCATTGTGTGATAGCGGTGATAGAGCCGCGCGTAATTCTCGCAAATCGCCTTTGACTCGGCGTAGAACGAAACGGAATTGGGCGGCAAGGTCTCTTTTTTCGGCAGCGCGGGACTGTCCCCGTAAACCGCGCAGGAAGACGCAAAAATCACGCGCTTGACTCTTTGGATCCTTGCAGCTTCGAAAACATTCAAAGTGCCCGACACATTCACCTCATGGGTCGTCTTCGGGTCTTGGATCGACCGCGGCACGGAGACCAAAGCGGCCTCGTGAAAAATCGCGTCCACACCATTGGTGCATTTCAAAACCGTTTCCAAGCGGGTGATATCGCCGCGAATAATCTGGACGCGGTTTTTGACGGCTCTTAAATTTTCCATTGTCCCGCTTGAAAAATTGTCAAGCACCCGGACAGGGCAGCCGGATTTTACAAGCGCCTCAACCAGATGAGAACCGATAAATCCGGCGCCGCCCGTAACCAAGGCTTTCATCATTCATCCTCCGATTTTACGACATTATACGTTGCAGCGGACTTGTTTGGCATAAAATTTTATCAAGTTTTATCCGGCCTTTCGTGGAATACATCAAATGGGACCATTCTCTCGATGGGTTGACAGGCTTTGAGGAATTCGATAAGATGAAAACCCTTTGAGATAATTTCAAAATCCTTTTGGGCCTGTAGCTCAGTTGGTAGAGCGCCTCAATGGCATTGAGGAGGCCAGCGGTTCGACCCCGCTCAGGTCCATTTTTATTATTAAGCCGAAGTGGCGGAACTGGCATACGCGATGGTCTCAAAAACCATTCCCCTTACGGGGTTGTGGGTTCGACTCCCA
>Ga0209515_10008736_pt1 | contig 11723 bp, 9 predicted proteins | sample Subgroupgradi54m_FD_187454 | JGI IMG/M metagenome (GOLD analysis project Ga0209515, IMG submission 187454) | Subsurface groundwater microbial communities from S. Glens Falls, New York, USA - GMW60B uncontaminated upgradient, 5.4 m (SPAdes)... ... | reverse complement strand
ACAAAAGAAGGGGAGTCCCACTTCTTTAGGGTAAACCTCCGCAAACTCTTCTAACCAAGGGTCTACTTTCTTTTGTACCCAGAAGAGATCATCGTAAAACTTAATGAAATTGGTTTGATACCGTTCCTTCATCTCTTTTAATTCGGCGCATAATCTTTTAACACTATAGCGGTTGTGGATAGGTCCTTTTCCGCGATAGAGTTGGTTCATCTTAGGTTCAAAACAGTAGGTGCATTCAAAGGGACATCCTCGAGAAGACATAAAAGAACGAAGCGGGAAATCTTTAAGGTGAGTCTTTTGGTAAATCAGTTCTCTGTCAAATAGAGGAAGGTCGTCTAAGGCAGTGGTGCGGGGAGCTAATCCGGCTCTTCTTTGGTCAAACGAAGAGTTCTTCCATTTTCCGTGCCAGTTCTCTTTGGTGTAGATGTTGGGGATAGAGTGAATATCTCCACCTGTTTCCATATTTTTTAGAAGGGCAGGCCAGGCATCGTCACATTCGCCTACGCCAACGGCATCGATGGAAGGGTCTTCGACGACTTCTGGGAAAAATGTGGTGTGGGCTCCACCCATGACTACAAATATATTGGGGGAAATTTTCTTTGCGAAGGCTGCTTTGTCTAAATAGGTCTTAAATTCTCCCGTTTTTACGCCGCTAAAGACTAGCATGTCTGGATGGATCTTCTTTAAATCGGTCTCAAACTCGTTTTGGGAAAGAACCGTTAGATAAGTCGTATGCCCGTGCACTCTTGCCAAGGCGGATATAAGCTCCGCGTGCATAGGCTCTATGTACTCTACGCTTCTTTCTACTAGGAGGATTTTCATGGTGGATGGTTGAACTATATATTATATCAGATATTAATCTTTAGTTTCTTCTTCAACTCTTCGATTTGTTGAGAGGATTTTTCTCTATAGGATTCATCTTTTCCTTCGTAGACTTCGATCCAGATTTGTAGGGATCTTAATGTATTACCGTTTTCTTTATAGATATTGGCTAAAATGGATTTAATAAGAGTGGGGCAATCTGGATATTTTATGGCGTCTTCTAGAAGATGAATCATAGAATCGAATTTCCCTTTTTGTTTATAGAGGATCGCTCCCAAATAAAGTTGAAACTTCCAATATTGGGGATGCCTAGAAATTCCTTCTTGTAAAATTTCGATGGCTTCTTCGGGTCGGTTTAAATTAAAAGCTAAGGCTCCTGCTCCGTAAAGAGTAGCGTAGTGGAGCGAAGGGTCTAAGCGCACCGTGCGCAAAGTCAATTTCTTTAAAGAGGGATAATTTCCGCTGCCGAATTCGGTACCTTCCTTTTCTTCTGCTTCCGCTGCTCCATAATATTGTAGAACACTAATCCATGCCATGTCCGCGCCCAAGCGGCGCATTCCAAAAAGAAGTGTAGAGAGATCTTTGCCACTATCTAAAATGAGTTCTGTTAAAGGGGGGAAGGAATATTTTAAGTTATTGGTAATCTGATTTGAGAGGAAGACTACCAGGAAAGTTAGAAATAGAAGCGGTGAAATACACCTCACTTCAAAACTCTTTTTTCTTGAATACAAACAGAGCCAGTCCAAAAGCCAGCGCGCTATAACTTAAAGTATAGAGCGTTCCTTGAATGGTTAGAGAGAGCCATCGATCCGAGAAAAGTGTCCAGAGGTCGCGCGCGTTTAGGTATTGAAAATGGGGAATGAGATGGTAGAAAATATTGATAAAAAACTTTAGAAACTCATTCTGAACAGATTGGATAAGAAATTTAAGTTCTAAAGCAAAGTGTCCCAAAACCCAGAAAAAGAAAGTAAATGTTAAAGCGACAATATTAGAAGAAGAAAAAATGGAGAAAAATAGAGCCAAACTTGAGATTAAAAAAACCTTCTCAAAAGAAGTAAAAATTGAAAGAAAATAGAGTAACCCTTCCTCGAATTGCCACCCTTTTAAGACCAATAAAATTAAATGGGCGCTTACCATAATAAGAACACATACAAATGTGGAAAGAAGTGTCCCCAAAAAGCGTCCCAAAAGGTATTCTCCTCTAGAAACAGCTCGTGTAAGAACTAAATAGATTGTTTTAGATTCCATTTCTTCTAAAAGTAGATTGACCATTAAAAAAACCGAGGTTAAGAGGGTTAATTTCTCGATCGCTACTAATCCTAAATCTATGAGCATGCGCAATTCTTGTTCCTGGCTTAAGAGTCCAAGGAGTAATGAGGCGGCCAAAAGAATAAATCCAAATAGAATAAGAACTAAAAATATTCTATTTCTAAAATGGCTTAGGAAAGTGTATTTTGCAATCGCAATCATAGAGAGTCGGTGACCCCATATTGGCGCACGGTATCGATATAAATTTCTTCTAAGGCGCCGGATTTACTGGACCAATCTTTCGCTTCTAAAACTTTAACTAATTTTCCATCCACCAGAATTCCCACGCGGTGAGCAATTCTTTCCACTTCGGCCAAAATATGGGAGGAAAATAGGATGGTTTTTCCTTGCGCGTTTAACCGCGCAATTAAATCTCTCATTTCGTTTAAACCTAAAGGATCTAAACCGGTAATGGGTTCATCTAAAACAAGCAAAGAGGGGTTGTGGATTAAACTTTGAGCTAGAGAAAGTCGTTGCAGCATTCCTTTAGAACATTCCCGCACTCTTTTGTTTTGGTGTTCTTCCATCTTCATAAGTTGAAGAATTTCAGAGGATCTAGATTTTAAATCTGAATTGGAAACTCCAGACAATGCCCCATAAAAGTAGAGAACTTCTTTAACTGTAAGATATTTTGGAAAGTAGGGAACTTCTGGAACAAAGCCTGTTTTTTGAATAGATGCGCGGTCTGGCATTTTTCGATCGAATAGGTGAATAGATCCTTGGGTCGGAAAAAGGAGGCCTAAGATTAGTTTAAGGGCTGTGGTTTTTCCTGCGCCATTTTGGCCCAATAATCCAAAAATTTCTTGTTTACCAATGGTGAGATTGACTTGAGAAAGCCCAACCGTTGTTTTGCTTTTCCAGAGGTGGGATTTTTTATAGACCTTACTTAGTTCGAAGGTTTGAATAATGGGATCTTTCACAGATCACAAATTGACTGTCCAGACATTAGTAATTCCGGAAAATTGTTTAATTTCTTTAATGACTTCTTTAGGAATTTCTAAATCTACATTTAAAATGGAAACGGCTTCCCCTCCTAGAGATTTTCTGCCCACTTGAAAGGCGGCAATATTGATTTGGTTTTTGCCCAGAAGAGTTCCAATAAAACCAACCACTCCCGGTCGGTCTATATTAGAATAAATTAAAAGATATCCTTGCGGGATCACATCCACGGTTAGTTCATCTATGCGAACAATACGGGGGTTCCCTTTGCTGAAGATAGTTCCAGAGACGGATTTTTTACCTTTGTCTGTCTTTACTTTAACGGTAATTAGAGAGGTGTAATCCTCGGCCTCTGATACAGCGGTTTCTTCTAGGCGGATTCCTCTTTCCATGGCGATGGTTTCCGCGTTCACCCAGTTGACTTCTTCTTTTAAAGCGGTGGAGAGAATCCCTCGCAGCACGGAAAGTTTTAATATGTTGCGCATGGTGTTGGAGAAATCCCCAGAAAATTCTACCTTCACTTCTTTAAGTCCACCTTCGGAGATTTGAGAGATAAATTTGCCCAACTTTTCCGCAAGAGTTAAATAGGGAGAAATTTTTTCTAAAACTTCTGGTTCCAAAGAGGGTAAGTTAACGGCATTTCTGATTAAACCTTTCTCAAAGAAATCGCGTACGGCGATAGAGACTTCTAAAGCAACTTTTGCTTGAGCTTCTTCCGTAGAAGCGCCTAAATGGGGCGTCAAAATTACATTTTCCAGTTTGCGAATGGCGTCGTTGGCAAGAGGCTCTGTTTTATAGACATCTAAGGCAGCCCCTTTAATTTTCTTTTTTTCCAGAGCATCAACCAGAGCAGATTCATCGATTAAATCCCCGCGGGCGCAGTTAATGAGGCGCGCTTCTGGTTTCATCAGGGAAAACGCCTTCGCGTCTATAATATTTTTGGTTTTTTCCGTCGCGGGAAGATGGAGGGAGATATAATCTGAAGTTTTTAAAATATCTTCCAAACACATGGGATGAACGCCCAGAGATTTCATGTGGGATTCGGAAACAAAAGGATCGTAGACTAGGACCTTCATGCCAAAAGCCATGGCTCTTTTAGCCACTTCGTTCCCAATTTTTCCAAATCCAAGGAGACCCAAAGTTTTTCCTAAAAGTTCCGTCCCAATATATTTATCTCTCTTCCAGAGTCCGCTTTTTACAGAGGCGTCGGATTGCGAAATATTACGGGATAAAGTGAGCAATAGCGCGAAGGTATGTTCCGCCGCGGAAATGGTATTGGCTCCCGGGGCATTGGCGACCACAATTCCTCGTCGGGTGGCAGCGCTTATATCGATGTTGTCCACGCCTACCCCTGCCCGTCCCACAAATTTCAGTTTCTTGGCGCCATCTAAAAGCGCGGCAGTCACCTTAGTTTTGGACCGAACCAGTAAGGCATCCGCGTTTTCCAACTCTTTAGCGAGTTTAGCGGCTTCTTCTACAAAACAAATCTGAAATCCATTATTATTAGCAATGGGTTCCAACCCTTCCGCATCAATTCCGTCGGTGACTACAACTTTTATTGTCATTTTATTTTGCAGTGACTTGAGAGATGGAAAGCGTTTCTGCAAGCGCTTTCATGCCTTTTTCTATGTCCGCTTTTTGGATAAAGCCCATGTGGGCGACTCGGACTACTTTTCCTTTTAGCTTTTCTTGGCCGCCGGCTAGGGAAATGTTATATTTTTCAACGATCTCTTGCACTATTTTTTCTCCGTTCATTCCTTCTGGGAGGATAAAAGAAGTTAAGACTTCGCAAGGATCTTTTGGAAAAATCTTTAAGCCTAAAGATTTTCCGTATTCTTTCGTAAAATTGGCGAGCTCCTTAGTTTCATTCCAAATGGTTTGCATTCCCTTTTTACGGATCATCTTTAAGCTGACATTGATCGAGCGCAATAGGGAGATGGCGGGGGTAAATGGGGTTTGGCCGTCGTGGAACGCTTTTTCAATGGTTCTTAAATCCCAATAGAAGCGGGGGGATTTAGATTCCAAAACTAGTTTCCATGCCTTAGGGCTTACCGCGATAAAACCTAATCCCGGGGCGGCCATTAAGCCTTTTTGTGAAGCGGAAATAACTACATCTAAATTCCAGTTATCCATGTAAAGTTCTTGCCCGCCTAGGCCGGAAATAGCGTCTACCACTAAAATAGAATTTGATTTTGATGTCAGAGCTCCATACCCTTTCACATCACAGGCGACTGCCGTAGAAGTATCGGTATGGGTAGCGAAAACTGCTTTTGCATCTGGATTTTCCTTTAGGGTTTTTTCTAGATCGCTAGGTTTAACGGCGCTTCCCCATTCGGAGCGAATGACAATGACATTGGCTCCAAAAGCTGTAAGAATTTTGACCCAGCGTTCGCCAAACGCTCCACAGGAAAGGACAATTGCTTTGTCTTTGGGGGAGATAAGATTGGCCACCGCGCATTCCATGGCTCCTGTACCGCTAGAAGCGAGCACAAAAACTTTTTCTTTGGTTTGAAAAACATACTGTAAATTTTCTTGAGATTCTCTAAAAAGTTCCGCGAACTCTTTAGTTCTGTGGTGAATAATAGGTTGGGACTCCATGTGAAGTGTTTCTGGTGGTATGGGTGTGGGTCCCGGGGTCAATAGAATCTGTTGGTTCATGGTCATTTCTCCTTAATTTCTAGGGTCGTCGAGAGTTGGGACAGGTACACTCGCCATGGGCGAGTGTACCTGTCCCAACTCTATGCTAATTCCCTATAGCGGCTTTTAAAACTTGGTCCATGTGGCGGACGCTTACTAATTGTAGTTGGTCTAAAATTTCTTTGGGAATTTCTGTTAAATCTTTTCTGTTATCTTCGGGGAAAATTATTATTTTAATCCCTTCCCTGTGGGCAGCGAGGATTTTTTCTTTTAAACCGCCAATGGGGAGAACATTCCCGCGCAAGGTAATTTCGCCCGTCATGGCTAAATCTTTGTGGATGGGTTTCCCTTGCACTAGACTAGCCAAGGCGCAGCCAATGGCAATTCCAGCGGAAGGTCCATCTTTAGGAACTGCTCCTTGGGGAACATGAATGTGAAAATCTGTCTCTTTAAAAAATCCATTTTTGATCTCGAACTTTTCGGCGGAGGATTTAACATAGGAAAGGGCTGCTTGGGCGGATTCTTGCATGACATTTCCTAACTGGCCGGTTAAAAGAAATTTCCCTTTCCCGGGCATGGCGTTGATCTCTATGGGGAGGGTTTCTCCTCCTAATTCCGTCCAGGCTAACCCTGTGGCAATCCCTATTTCGTTTTCAATTCTATTTTCCCGTTGGAATTCTGCCACTCCCAATAGATCGTGAAGATCCACAGGTTCCAATTTTCTATCTAAATTCTTTTTGGATGAAATATTTTTTGCCGTTTTTCTGCAGATTTTAGAAATTTGGCGGTCCAGATTGCGGACGCCCGCTTCTCGAGTATAGCTACGCACAATGTGAGTTAAAGTTTCTTCCTCCAAAGAAAAGGACTCCGTAGAAAGACCATGATCTTTTTTCTGTTTAGGAATTAAATAACCTTTAGCAATGCCCACCTTTTCTTTTTCCGTGTAACCGGGGAAACGCATAATCTCTAACCGATCTTGCAAGGAAACAGGAATGTTATGCAGAGTGTTGGCGGTAGTAATAAACAGAACTTCACTAAGATCGAAACCAATGTCTAGAAAATGATCTACAAAATTATTGTTCTGTTCTGGATCCAACACTTCTAAGAGGGCGCTGCTGGGATCCCCTCTCCAATCGGTGCCCATTTTATCGATTTCATCTAAGAGAAAAACAGGATTCTTCGAATTAGATTTGCGCATGGACTGTAAAATTTTTCCGGGGAGGGATCCAATATAGGTGCGCCTGTGCCCTCGGATTTCTGCCTCATCCCTTACGCCGCCTAAGGAAATTCGAATAAAATTTCTTCCCAACGCGTGGGCAACGGAACGAGATAGGGAAGTTTTACCCACGCCCGGAGGTCCTACAAAACAGAGGATGGGCCCTTTAATGGTTTTTACTAAATTTAAAACCGCCATATACTCTAAAATTCTCTCTTTCGCTTTTTCTAATCCAAAATGTTCCTCGTTCAGAATTTTTTCCGCGTGGGCAAGATCTAAATTGTCTTCCGTTCTTACTGACCAAGGGAGGTGAACTAGCCAATCCAAGTAGGACCGCACCACGGTGGCTTCTGGAGAATAAGGCATCATTTTTTCTAATCGTTCACACTCTTTCTTGGCAATGGATGCCGCTTCTTCCGGCATTTTTGCCAGCTTAATTTTTTCGGAAAGTTCTTGAATTTCTCTGGAGAAATCGTCTTTCTTTTTTAACTCTTTTTGGATCGCCTTCATTTGCTCTTGCAAGTAATGTTCTTTTTGGTTTTTATCTATGGAACTTCGCACTCGAGTCTGAATTTTTTTATCGATATTTAAAAGTTCAATTTCTATGTCTAAAATAGTGATGAGCATTTCTAACCTTAATTTTATGTTGGTGATCTCTAAAAGCGCTTGTCTATCTTTAAGTTTAATCGTTAGGTGGCTGGCAATACCATCCGCGGTTCTATTTGCAACTTCTAACATTTGTACGGCAGGAAGAATATCTTGGGCAATTCTCTGGTTTAGTTTGGTGTATTCTTCGAATTGCGTTAGCGCGTGGCGCCGTAATGCTTCTAACTCCAAATCGTCTTCAATTTCATCTTCTAGAATTTCAAGGTTAACTTCTATAAAATTTTTCTCATTCTGGGGGGATTCTATCACTCGGGCTCTTTTGACTCCTTCCACCAACACTTTTAAGGTTCCTTCTGGAGTTTTCGCGGATTGTAAAACATTACAGATGGTTCCCACTTCAAAAACATCTTCTGTTTTAGGATCTTCCACTTGAATTTTCTTTTGCGCGCTTAAGAAGATAGCGCGATGGGTTAAAGTGGCTTCTTCTATCGCGCGAATGGATTTTTCTCTCCCTATAATAAGAGGAACTATGGATCCGGGGTAGAGGACGACATCGCGGATGGGTAAAAGAGGAAGAACTTTAGGCGCTTTTTTTAAGTTCATTTTCTCGGATGAGAATGGGGGGTCTTTTTCTTTGAACTACGGAAATATCTATAACGCATTGCCTTAATTTTTTATCTTCTGGCAAGTCATACATAACATCTAAAAGCAATCCTTCTAGGAGTGATCGCAAACCTCTGGCCCCAGATCCTCTGGAAAGGGAAATATGGGCTATTTCTTGGATGGCTTCTGGGGTAAAAATAAGCTCTACCCCTTCAATGGCGAACATTTTTTGATACTGTTTAATTAAAGCGTTTCTGGGTTTGGTCAGCACATTTGTTAAAGCATTTTCATCTAGGCGTTCTAATATGGAAATAATGGGAAGTCTTCCAATGAGCTCTGGAATTAGACCGAACTGAATTAAATCTTCCGGCTGGACATGTTTAAGTAGGTCATGACTTTTTTTATCTTCTTTTAATTTTAATTCCGCGCCAAAGCCAAGGGATTTTTCACCAATGCGCTTCTCTATGACTCTTTCTAAATTTTCGAATGCTCCGCCGCAAATAAATAGAATGTTGGAAGTGTTAATGTGCACATACTCTTGTTGAGGGTGTTTTCTTCCACCTTGCGGGGGAATAGAGGCATGGGTTCCTTCTAAGATTTTTAAGAGCGCTTGCTGAACTCCTTCTCCAGAAACATCGCGGGTAATACTGGGGCCATCTGTTTTGCGAGAAATCTTATCAATTTCGTCGATGTAGACAATTCCGCGCTCGGCTCTTTTGACATCGTTACCCGCGTTTTGTAAGAGGCGCAGTAATATGTTTTCCACATCTTCACCCACATACCCAGCTTCTGTTAAGGTTGTGGCGTCGGCGATGGCAAAAGGAACATGAAGCAACTTCGCCAAGGTTTGGGCCAGGAGAGTTTTTCCCGTTCCCGTTGGGCCAATCAAGAGGATATTCGATTTTTGCAACTCCACATTGTGGAAGTCTAGGATACTTGAGCCAGAAGAAAATCTAAATAAGCTGTTTGGATCTTTGGGTGGGAGATTTTTGGCCGTTTGTTCTATGGCTTCCACCCGACGGAAATGGGAATAGACAGCAACGGAAAGTGTCCGTTTAGCTTTTTCTTGCCCAATGACATATTCATCTAAGGCTTTTTTAATTTCCGCTGGTCTGGGAAGTTGTTGAGTTGTGGCTCTGCGATCGTCCTCGTCACTAATCTTTTGTAAGAGTGTGTAGGAATTGCGAATACAGTCTTCGCAGACATAGACCCCGTTTCCCCCAATTAAGCGGAGGCTGTCCCGTTTAGATCGGGTACAGAAAATGCATTGAAATGATTCTTTACCGGTTTTATCGACGGCCATTATATTTTTTTACGAATTTCTATCACTTCATCAATTAATCCATACGCTTTTGCGTCCGCGGCGGACATGTAGAAGTTTCTTTCTGAATCTTCCCGCACCTTCTCAACTGTTTGTCCGGTATGGTTAGATAAAATTTTGAGCAGTTTATCTTTGGTGCTTAAAAGTTCTTTGGCTTCAATCGCGATATCGGTGACCTGTCCAGAAATTCCTTCGCCATAGATTAGAGGCTGATGAATCATAATTCTGGAATGAGTGAGGGCAAATCGCTTTCCCTTGGCTCCGGCAGCTAAAAGCAGAGCTCCAAAGGACATCGCCATTCCCATGCAAATGGTGGTAATGGGGGGGCGAATATATTGCATGGTATCGTAAACCGCTAAACCGGCGGAAACCATTCCTCCAGGGGAGTTAATGTAAAGATTAATATCTTTCTCTGGATCTTCGGCTTCTAAATAGAGAAGTTGGGCGATAATAAGGTTGGCGGAGTCCGTAGTCACGGCTCCTTCATAACCGCCCACAAATATAATGCGGTCTTTTAGGAGACGAGAAAATATATCATAACCGACGGCGGCTCCTTGGTTCCATCGTTCTATAATCGTAGGGACGAGTGCTGGCATTTTATACGACCTCCTTAACTTTTGCTTTGTCCAACAGAAATTGAAAGACTTTACTTTCCGTAAGGCGTCTTAAAATTTTTTCTTTATTTTCAATAAAAGATTTTTCTACTTGCGCCGATTGGTTAGGGTAATTCTTTAGCGTGGCCTCCATCTCCAATTTCCAATCTTCCTCGGTGGCGGAAAGTTTTTCTTCTCGCGTAATGGCGGCAATTAAATAAGAAAGCCTTACCGCTCTTTCCGCTGGAACTTTTAACTCTTTGGCTAAAGAGTCCTTTTTCTCTTTAATTTCCGGTGATAGATCTTCTTTTTCTGCCTTGGGTCCAAACTCTTTTTTTAAAGTTTCACTCACCATAGAGGCAAGCTGCACGGAAACAAGAGTTTCTGGCAATGGAATTTCGTTTTCTTCAATTAAATGATCGCAAATTTGCTTTTCTACTTGAGCATGGGTGGTTTCATCCGCAGTTTTTTGGAGATGAGTTTGAACCGCCGTCTTTAAATCGGCCAAGGAAGCCACGCCTAAATCTTTGGCGAGTTCATCATCTAAATTTGGGAGAACTTTCTCTTTAATTTCTCGTAGAGTTACCTTAAACATTACATTTTTTCCAGCGAGAGCTTTGTTGGGATGCGCTGTGGGAAAGGGGACGGAAATCTCTTTAGATTCCCCTGCACCCAACCCCATAATTCCTTCCGCAAATCCCTGAATAGTTTGAGGAGATGCACAGTCTATAAGCTGGTTTTCCGCTTTCATGTCCGCAAGAGGTTTTCCATCTAAAGAACCCGCAAAGTCAATGACGGCAAAGTGATTCTTTTCTAGTTTAGCCGCTTTGGAGGGGGACAGTTGGGCATTTCTTTCGCGTAAAGTATCTAACTCTTTTTGAACATCACTCTCTACAATTTTCTTTACTTTTTTTTCTATAGAGATATTTTTATAGTTTTTGACCTTAAAATTAGGATTCCTTTCTACCACCAGATTAAAGCTTAAGACCTGTTTGGCATCTAAATTAATTTGGTCTACCATGGGGGTAAATAGGGGAATAATGTTTTTTTCTTCCAGTATTTGTGGAACCGACTCTTTTAAAAGCTGGTCTACGGTATGGCTTTTTAATTTATCGGCATAATTTTTCTGAATCAATTCAATGGGGGCTTTCCCTGTACGGAACCCCGGCAATTGGGCTTCTTTTTGGAATTCCTTCGTGACCTCTTCTTCTTTAGCCTGGACAACATCCCGGGGAATCTGCACGGCAAATGTAACCTGACAAGGCTTTTCTTCTTTAGTTTTAAATTTAATTTTTTCTAATGTTAATTCCATAAAATCCTTTCATGTTTGTTTAAAATTAGGGACAGCGCTCTTGGTTCTAAGCCCATCATTACTTGGGCGCGAGAGGATTCGAACCTCCATAGGTTTCCCCACTAGCTCCTAAGGCTAGCGCGTCTGCCATTCCGCCACGCGCCCTGAAACATTCTTGTAAGAGCAAACTACAATTATAGGTTTTTTGAAGGGTCCTTGAAAATAGGGACAAGGCTATATATTAAAAAACGGAACCGTATTTTCCATTTTTAGTCCAAATATTGAATTAACGATTTCAAAATTTAGGATTCTTAATTTTTCCTAATTTCCTACAACCGTAAAGTTATTAAGGGACAATTAAATTTTCTTTGGAGGCGGCCTGAATCT
>Ga0209515_10008735_pt1 | contig 11723 bp, 10 predicted proteins | sample Subgroupgradi54m_FD_187454 | JGI IMG/M metagenome (GOLD analysis project Ga0209515, IMG submission 187454) | Subsurface groundwater microbial communities from S. Glens Falls, New York, USA - GMW60B uncontaminated upgradient, 5.4 m (SPAdes)... ... | reverse complement strand
ATCGCCGTGCCGGGCTGGCGATCAATACCGCGTTCAAAGACCTCCCCGATCACGTTGCCGTGGAGCTCGAATTCATGGCCCGCCTCTGTTGCGAGGAGGCTAGAGCAGAGTCGGCAGGCAGAGGCGATCTGGCCCTTCGTCTGAAGCAGGATCAGCGTTCGTTCCTCGATGCGCACCTGGTTACCTGGCTCCCCGCGATGTGCGAAAGGGTCCTCCGCGAGACCACTTCCACCATGTATCGTGGCTTCGCCGAGATCGCCACGATCTTCGTCGGCTGGGATCGGGATCGGCTCGATGCGGAACATCTCAGCGGTGTGGAGGCCGGGGCATGAACCGGGTCGCTGCTGTCATAGCGGTCTTGTCGGTCTTCTTCATCGCCAGGGCCGTGGATGGCCATGATCCGGTTTTCTCGACCCTGCCGGAGAATCCGTTGGAGGGGGCTCGCGTCTTCGACCGGAAGGGGTGCGGGAAGTGCCACGCCATCTGGGGTTCCGGGGGGACCCTGGGCCCGGACTTGGCGACTGTTGAACAAGGTCGGAGCGTGGTGGAGTTCGCAGGTGTCCTGTGGAACCATTCACCGAAGATGATGGAAGCGATGGAGGAGATGAAAATCTCCCGGCCAAAATTAACCCCGGAAGAGATGGCGGCCCTCACAGCCTATCTCTTTTACCTGAATTTTTTCGACAAGCCCGGGGACGCCGCCAGAGGCGAGAGGCTCATCTCCAACAAGGGGTGCATCAAGTGCCATTCGGTGGGCGGGCGGGGAGGCAAGGTCGGGCCGGCCCTCGATAAGTACGGCCACTATATCTCGCCGATCTTCCTCGCCACAGCCATGTGGAACCACGGCGCCAAGATGGCCGAGAAGATGCGCGAACGCCAGGTGGCCAGGCCCCAACTGATGGGCCCGGATATCGCTGATATCCTGGCCTACATCAACGGAGCTGCGAAAGGGGAGGGCCGGCACTTTATTCATATGCTGGCGGGGAGCCCGAAACGGGGAGCGGAGCTTTTTCGCGAGAAGAAATGTGTCGTCTGCCACGCCGTGAGGGGCAAGGGCGGGACCGTCGGACCGGACCTGGCTGAGAAGCGACTGCCCAAAAAGGCAAGCGCGGTGGCGGCGATCATGTGGAATCATGCGCCGAAGATGTGGGCGAAGATGGCGGAACGTGAAATCCCAATCCCGACCTTCGCCGACAATGAGATGGCGGACATCATCGCTTACCTTTCCTACCTGGTCTACTCCGATGAGCCCGGCGACCCGGTACGGGGTCAAAAGGTGGTCCGCCAGAAAGGGTGCCTCCACTGCCACTCGATAAAGGGACGGGGTGGTGATGAAGGGCCGGACCTTGCGGAGGAGGAAGAGGAGGTCAACTCTCCGATCCGGCTTGTGACCGCGATCTGGAACCATGCCCCAAAAATGGAGAAGACGTTCAAAAAGGAAGCGATCCCGTGGCCGAATTTCACCGGCACGGAGATGGCCGATCTCGTCGCCTATATTATAGCAGCGCAACATGAGTAGGGAGACCAGGTGGGGGAAGAGAACGTCATCAGTGGTCCCCTGATCACATAACCAGGGGAGAGAAACGGGGGCGCTTCACGAAAGGAGGAGGGTCATATGAGACTGCCAGCCGAGCGGATCGCCTCGATCATGTGTGCGGCCACGCTGCTGTGGATCGCGAGCGCGGCGTCGGTTGCCCCGGCGTTTGGGGCGGACCTAGCGAAGGGGAAGAAGGTCTATACGGACAAGTGCCTGAAATGCCACGGCGAGAAGGGGAGAGGGGACGGGCCAAGGGCCTGGGATTTGTCGAAAAAGCCCGCAGACTACACCGATAAGGAGAAGATGTCGAAGTTCACCGATGCGGACCTGAAAAAGGTCGTGAAGGAAGGGAAGAAGCCGATGCCGGCATTTGGTGCGAAGCTGAGCGACGAAGATATCGACGGCGTGATCACCTACCTCCGGACCTTTGCCGGGGCGCGCGCCGAAAAATAGCCGCGTTCCCCTTTGTTGCTGCAGGCCGCGGCGGATGGATCGCAAGAACCCGACCAGCTCGCGGCATGGGTGTTGTGCCGATAGCGTTCCCAATGAAGGCCGATCCGACATCGGTGGGGCGCAAGGCTCATCGCACTGACGACCGGGAGCGGATCGTAGCGGTCCTATTGGGGAAATTTTTGATTAAGATCAAAACCTTGTTTGATAATTAAGATTGTTCGCTTGTCCGGTCGATGATAGAAAGACAGGAAGAAAAGGGAAGGACTTGACATCTGGTTGGGCATCTTATAATGTCATCCGCCAAGTCAAGGAGAGTCGCGTTGCCGGTCCACACTCCACAACAAAGGGGTCGAAGATGAGGAAACGTGACACTGTTCTAGTTCTCCCAGTCCTGCTCGCCGTCGTCTTGCTGGGTGGATGGTCCTGCAGTCGCTTTAGCTCACCGTTCTCCGGAACCGAAGGTCTGCACGCCCAAGCCCCCTCTTCCACGAAGACTGATGCGCCTCAGGCCCCCTGGACCGGTCCGCCGCCAGGCGCCAAATACGTCGGGGCCGAAGCCTGCGTGGAGTGCCACAAGGAATCGACGGACAGCTTCCACAAGACGAAGATGGGGCACATCATGTCGGTGAACCCGCGCACCGCAAAGGAGCAGCAGGATTGTGAATCCTGCCACGGCCCCGGGGGCCCGCATGTGGAAGACAACGGGGGCGCCGTGGAGACGCTGATCAGTTTCCGGAAGGGCGCCGAACCGGTCGAGGTGCAGAACGCCACCTGCGTGAACGGCTGCCACGAAAAGGGTGAGCACACCTACTGGACGGGGAGCACGCACGAAATGCGGGGAGTGGCCTGCGTGTCCTGTCACAAGGTGATGGAGTCGGTGTCCGCTCGGTACAACCTGGCGAAGCCGACCGCGATCGAGGTCTGCTCGCAGTGCCACTTGACCCGACGTGCCCAACTCCAGCGCAGCTCGCATATGCCGCTCCGCGAGGGGAAGATTTCGTGCACCGACTGCCACAGTCCTCACGGCACCGTCACACCGGCGATGCTTCGCGAGGACTCGGTCAACGAGAACTGCTTCAAGTGCCATGCCGAGAAGCGGGGGCCGTTCCTCTGGGAGCATGCGCCGGTGGCTGAGAGCTGCACGAACTGCCATGAACCGCACGGCTCCACCAACCCGAGACTGTTAAAGCTGAGGCCCCCACGCCTCTGCCAGCAGTGCCACGTCGAGACCCGGCATCCTACGAACCCCTACAATCCAGCCACTGGAGATAAGCGGATCATCAATCGGGCCTGCGTGAACTGCCACGCGAAGATCCATGGGTCGAACCATCCCTCTGGATTCGCCTTCGAGAACTGAGGCGACGATGCGTACCGTGAGGAGGGGGACCATGCGAACTGGAATACGGATGAGTCGGATCGGGGGCGCACTGGTACTGGCCGCAGCCCTGTCGCTCGCGGGTGTGACAGCCTGGGCTGAAGAAAAGCCAGCCAAAGCTGAAAAGGCCGAAAAGAAGGCCCCGCCGGAGGAGGTGGCTATCCCTTCATGGGTCAACTGGCTCAACGATCGGCTGCCATTCAGCCTGAACGTGACAGGGATGGATATCGAGGGTGGCTACCGGTTCATCGATGGCGATCGGAGCTCCGCCAAGTTCCAGGAGTACCGGGTCCTTCAAGAGAGCCCCTTCCTCGACCATGCGGCCATCTCGCTTGAGACCAAAGACAAGAAGCGCTACATCGAATTCTCGACTTTCGATCCCTTCAAGAACGACCAGAGCTACAACCTTCGCGCCGGGAAGTACGGCGAGTACGAGCTGGAGATCTTCTGGGATCAGATCCCGCACATCCTGAGCACGACCGGACGGACTGCGTTCTCCACAACCCGGGATGACAGCACCGCCACCCTGACCTTGCCGCCTGACGCTCCGAGGAACAATCCCTCGGCCTCCGTGTTGACGAACTTCCTGAATCAAAGGGCCGTGCCGGTTGATCTGCAGTTCACGACCAGCAAAGGCGGGTTCGGGCTCAAGTACGCGCTGACCGAATCGTTGGATTTCGGCGTCCGCTACACCTACACCGAGAAGGACGGGACTGTCCCCTTCGGCGCTGGCCTTGGCAGCCCCGGCGGCCAAATTATCGAGCTGCCCGCCCCGCTCTTTAACCGGACTCACCTGGTCGAGGCCAAGACGCAGTATGCACAGCCAGGCTGGAATGTCGGCCTCGGCTACACGGCCTCGCTTTTCGACCAGGGGATCGACAATATCACCTTCGACAACCCGCTTCAGAAAACTGACAGCACGACCCTGTCTTCCCGCGGCCGGACCACCATGGATCCGAGCAACCAGGCTCATAACGTCTTCCTCACCGGCGGCATCTCCCTCCCCCTCCGCACGCGGATCACAGGGAAATTCTCCTACGGTTGGCGGACCCAGGACGATCCCTTTGTCGCGCACACGATCAACCCGGTTCTGGCAACCGATCCCCGACTGGCCCTCCCGAGAAGTAGCCTTGACGGAGACATCAGGACGACCCTTGTGACGTTCAACGCCACGAGCCGGCCGTTCGCATTGCCACTCACCCTGTCCGCCGGCTACCGTTTCTACGATCTCGATGACCAGTCGCCGGAAATCGTATTCCCGGTCCACGTGGTTCGGGATCTTGGCCCGATAGTTGTTAACACGAGAATCAATGCACCATTCTCTTACACCAAGCACAATGCTCACCTGGATGCGGGATATCCGCTTCTGAGCAATCTCAATCTCAAACTGGGGTATGAGTGGGAGCGTTGGGACCGCAATCCGCTTCATCGGGAGGTCCCGATCAGCGACGAGCATACGCTCAAGAGCAGCCTGGACTATTCGCCACTTGACTGGCTTCTGTTGCGCGCCGCGTACCGGCGTGGCTGGCGCAGCATCGACAAGTACAACACCCAGGCCCACGAGGCGCATGTGGTGCAGGACTTCGAGGGGGACGTGTTCACGCTTAATGCCCAGGGCCAGTCGATTCTTCTCCGCAAGTTCGATGAAGCCGACCGGACCCGCGACAGAGTAGAGCTTCTGGCCTCGATAACCCCGCTCGAGTCCTTGAGCTTCACGGCCACGTACAGTCTCATCCAGGACAATTTTGACAACTCCCCGCTTGGCCTGCAGGAATCGAGGGGGTGGAGCCTGGCCGGTGATCTCGCCTACACCCCGTTCCCGTGGCTTTCGTTCTTCCTGGACTACACGCGGGAGGAGTTCCGCTACGATCAGCTTTCCCGCTCCAGGGTAGTCGTCGGCACCACGACTCTTGACTTCCCTGACTTCAACTGGCGGAGCGTGAACACCGATACGATTGACACTTACGGGGTCGGCGCCGACATCAGCCTGATCCCCAACCGCCTCAACTTCAAGCTGACGTGGTCCTTCTCGGAGGCCGACACCATCATCAGATCGTTCAACCCAGTGAAACCGACAAGCGGGACGGCGGCCCAGAACCTCACGGCGACCGCCTTCAACTTTCCCACGGATAATACGAACCTGCATACCCTTATCGCTGCGCTGCGCTTCAAGCTGACGAAAAATTGCAGCCTCAAGGGCGAATACCGCTGGGAGCAGTTCCGCGAGACCAATTGGCAGACCGACCAAATTAACCTGACAGCTCTGGGCGGTACAACGGCTCCGATCGGGACCGATGTCTTCCTCGGCGCTCGGTTCCTGCAGGATTACGACGCCCATATCGGAGCATTCACCCTCCGCTATCAGTTCTGACCCATCCTCTTCGCGCTCAGGATTTCTTCGGTTAGGGGACAAGAGGCTCTTGAGAAAGAGCCTCTTGTCTTGTCTGGTGGAATAAATTATCATGCGAGTGCTCAGTTCCCAGAGGACTATCGGGCTCTGGCTGGACCGGAAGGGGAGGCAGGGATGATAGCCATAATTATGAAGCGATGGGTCCCCCTGGTCGTATGGCCATCTCTTACCCTAGTGGTACTGGCCATCTCGATCTGGTCGAGAGCACACGATGCTCGAGCCCAGTCCGCGCGCGCGACCTGGGGATCCGAGGAAGGCAAGGACTGCATCCAGTGCCATACCACGCAGAACGTCGCCCTTGTGGAGGAGTGGCGTCTTGGAGTGCACGGGCAGAAAGGGGTGAACTGTTTCGACTGCCACCGGGCCGAGAAGGGCGATCCGGACGCGTTCGAGCACGAGGGGGAGCTGATTGCCGTGATCGTCTCGCCCAAGGACTGCGCCCGCTGCCACCAGAAAGAGGTGGACGAGCAGAAGGGGAGCCATCACGCCAAGGCCGGGCAGATCCTGGCGTCGCTCGATAATTTCCTGGGCGAGGTAGTCGGGGGCCCGCCGGCAGTGGCTGTGGGGTGCTATCAGTGTCACGGCTCCACGATCCGTGTCCTGCCAGAGGGTAAGTTCGATCCGGCCACCTGGCCCAACACAGGGATCGGCCGGATCAACCCGGACGGAAGCTGGGGCAGTTGCAGCGCCTGCCACACCCGCCACCGGTTCTCCAAGGCCCAGGCGCGGGAGCCCCAGACGTGCGGGAAGTGCCACTTAGGGCCGGACCATCCCCAGATCGAAGTCTATCAGGAGTCCAAGCACGGCATCCTGTGGGAGGCCAACAAGCGCAACCTGAACATCGAACGGGACAAGTGGACGGTGGGGGTGGACTACACCGCGGCGCCGACCTGCGCGACCTGCCACATGAGCGCGACCCCGACCCTCGGGGTGACCCACGACGTAGGGGAACGCATCAGTTGGACGCTTCGGCCGGCGATCTCCACCAAGCTGAACATGATCGTCTTCGAGGACTTGTGGAAGGAGGATCTGCCAGATGGGGTCCCTCTCCCGAAGGTGGGGGAGAGTATCAAGGCCAAGGATGGCAAGGTCCGTAAGGTTGTCCAAGTCCTGACCTGGAAACAGCGGCGAGAGCGGATGCAGGACGTGTGCAGCCAGTGCCACTCCACTGGCCAGGTGACCGGCTTCTACAAGCAGTTCGACGACCTGGTGGTGCTGTACAACGAGAAGTTCGCGAAGCCGGCCACAGCGATCATGCAGGAGCTGACGAAGGCCGGCAAGCTCACCCCGGCCCCCTTTGATGAGAAGCTTGACTGGATTTACTATGAACTCTGGCACCACGAAGGGCGGCGAGCTCGCCACGGGGCGTCCATGTCGGGGCCGGACTATGCCTGGTGGCACGGCATCTACGAGGTGGCCAAGACCTTCTACCTGCATTTCATCCCGGAGGTAAAGCAGGTTGCAGGCGAGCCGTTGGCGACGCAGCTCCTGGACAAGTACGTCTACTCCCAACCTGGCCACAGATGGCACAAGGAAGGGATGAGCAAAGAACAGTTGCAGAAGATCCAAGAGTTCTACAAGAGCCGATATGGGGACCAGAAATAGGCTAGATGCCGGAAGTAATGCCAAGGCCAGTCTGCCGCCAGGCGGGCTGGCTTTCCCCTTTCTCCTGTCAGGGAGGACATTGAGGTGCCAATAGAAGAACCGGTTGATCAGGGGCGGCGATTGGTGAATCTGTTTCTTGGGACAAGCCTCGGTGCCCTTTTCATCTCCGTCTTTTACCCGATCGTAAAGTACCTGAGCCCGCCAAAGCTCGCAGAGCCGACCTCGTTCAGCGTGACCATCCCCTGGAAGGTCACGGAGTTGAAGGCCAACTCTGGGCGGATCTTCCGTTTCGGAAGCCGGCCCGGGCTCCTCATCAAGACGCCGGCTGGCGAGTTGAGAGCTTTCTCAGCGATTTGCACCCACCTGGACTGCACGGTGCAGTACCGGGAGGACAGGCAGGTCATCTGGTGTGCCTGCCACAACGGCGTGTACGACCTGAACGGGAAGAACACCAGCGGTCCGCCGCCCCGGCCCCTGGACCCCCTACAGGTTAAGATGCGGGGGGACCAGATCATTGTCATGAAAGGCTAGTGTGGGATGAGCGTCAACCGCGTCATGGATTGGCTCGAGGAGCGGATTGACCTCAGCGCGGTCAGGCATCTCCTCCAGGAGAAGGTCGTCCCGGTCCACCACCACACTGTCTGGTACTACTTCGGAGGGATGACCCTTTTCCTTTTCGGGATCCAGGTGGTTACTGGGATCCTCTTGACCCTTTACTATCGGCCCAGCGCCGAGGAGGCGTACGAGAGCGTCCAGTTCATCATGACCGAGGTCCAGTTCGGCTGGCTCATTCGGTCAATCCATAGTTGGTCCGCCAACCTGATGGTGGCGACCATGATGATTCACCTGTTCAGCGTGTATCTCACCCAGGCCTATAGGAAACCACGGGAGCTGACCTGGGTAACGGGGATGCTCCTGTTCGGCATCGTTCTCTTCTTCGGATTCAGCGGATACCTCCTGCCATGGAATGTCCTTTCTTTCTTCGCTACCAAGGTCGGGACCAACGTTGCAGGACAGGTCCCGGTCGTCGGTTATACCCTGGTCAGGTTCCTCAGGGGTGGCGACGAGGTCACGGGCGGGACCCTTTCGCGCTTCTACGGGCTCCACATCGCTATCCTGCCGTTGCTGACCACGCTGATCCTTGGCCTCCACCTGTTCCTGGTCCAAAAGCAGGGGATGAGCGTCCCGCCGGACGTGGAGCGGGCCTCTGCCCACCAACCGATCAGGACGATGCCGTTCGCCCCCAATTTCCTGCTGAGGGACCTCTTCGGCTGGTTCGCCGCCCTGGGAGCGCTGGCTGCGCTGGCGGCGATCTACCCATGGGAGCTTGGGCAGAAGGCTGACCCCTTTGCGTCCGCGCCTGCCGGCATCCGTCCGGAATGGTACTTCGTCTTCATGTTTCAGACGCTGAAGTATATTCCGGCCAAGCTCGGCCCAATTGATGGTGAAGTCCTGGGAGTCGTGGGGTTCGGGATCGGCGGGTTGTTTCTCTTGCTGGTCCCATTCCTGGACAAGAAGACCGCTCTGGGCGAGCCTAGCCCGCTCTTCCGATGGATCGGGATCGGCATCATCGTGTACATCGTCTTGTTCACTGCTCTAGGGTACCTCGCACCGGGTTCCAAATGAGGCAGTCATGAGGACCGCGCTGCGCGTGACCTTCTTTGGGATCCTTGTGGGCGCTAGCGGCCTCTTGACCGTTCCCTCGGCAAGGGCGATGCATGCCTGCATCGATTGCCACAAGAATCTGAAGGAGGAGCATCTCAGCCGCCCGGCCCGGAAAATCACTGACGACTACCATCTGGTCAGAGGACTGAAGTGCCAGGACTGCCATGGGGGCGACCATACCGCTTTCGACAACAAGGGGGCTAGCCACAGCCGCGCCAGGGGCTTCGTTGGCAAACCGAAGCGTGAGGACATCCCTGCATTCTGCGGGAAATGCCACAGCGACCCCCGCTACATGCGGAAATTCAACCCATCCATTCGGACTGACCAGGTGAAGGAGTATTACACCAGCGTCCACGGCAAAAAGCTTCGCGAGGGGGACCAGAAGGTCGCTGTCTGCATTAGTTGCCATGACGTGCATGCCATTCGCGCCATCAAGGACCAGGCGGCCTGGACCTATCCCATCAAGGTTGCCGAGACTTGCGGCCGGTGCCACGGTGACGCCAAATACATGAAAGACCGCAAGATCCCCACCGATCAGTTAGAGAAGTACAAACAAAGCATCCATTACGAGAGGTTGACCAAGAAGGGCGACCTTTCCGCCCCTACCTGCAATAGCTGCCACGGCAACCATGGCGCCGCTCCACCCGAGGTCGATTCGGTGGTGAATGTCTGCAGTCATTGCCATGCTGCCACGGCCGAACTCTTCGAAAAGAGCGCGCACAAGGAGGCCTTCTCCGATCTGGGGATGCCGGGGTGCGTCACCTGCCACAGCAATCACGACGTGCTGAAGCCGTCGGAGGATCTGTTGGCGGGAGGGAAGGATACTCCTTGCGCCACCTGCCATGAGGAGAAGTCCTCAGAACTCGAGAAGGCCGCCGAGATGAAGACCCATATCGAGGGTCTTTCGAGGGCGATGGAGCAAGCCGAGGCGATCCTCACCAAAGCAGAGTACGCGGGAATGGAGGTTGGCCCTACTCGGTTTGAGCTGATTGAGGCAAAGGACTCCCTGATCAAGGCCAGGGCGGAAACGCATAGGCTGAAGGTCAAACGGATCAAAACTCTCACCGACCCTGGACTCGTAGTGGCGCAGAAGAGTGTCAAGAAGGGTGAGGAGCTGATGGTCCAGTTGCAATTCCGCCGCAAGGGACTGGCGGCCTCCCTGCTAGTCATCGCGGCCGCGCTTGTCGGCCTCTTCTTCAAGATCCGGGAGGTCGATCGTCGGGGACCTTCCGGATAACGATGCGCCCGCTGTTGACATGAGTGAATAGAACGGCAATACTCCGCGTATGGGCGATCTTAGGCAGGGGCCCATTAGGCCCAACACAGCGGTTCTCTTCACGGCGGTGCTGCTTCTGCTGCTGGCCGATTTCGTATGGTCGGCCGAGCCACCCGAAGGCGACCGAGAACAAGGACGCCGCCTGTTCGAGGAGAAGGGGTGTATCCAGTGCCACGTCCCGTCGGGTAAACCGAAGGAGATCGGCCCGCCCCTGGCAACGTTGCAGCGGCGGCAGGGACTGCTTGAGCTGGCTGGCCGGCTGTGGAATCATGCGCCGGCCATGCAACAGGAGTTTGCCGAACGCGGAAAAGCCTGGCCGACGCTCAGCACGAGAGAGATGGCCGATCTCGCTGCCTTCCTTCTCGCACGGCCAGGCGCGGATCCGCCGGGGAGTGAGACAAGGGGCCAGGTGCTCCTCTTGAAAAAGGGGTGCCTGAAGTGTCATGCCTTCTTTGGCGAAGGGGCCGGGGTCGGCCCCGATCTGACCCGCAGCTCCGTGTACGACAGCCCGCTTGAGTTGGCCACAGGTGTATGGGACCACGCCCCGAAGATGCGAGCGAAAGCGGAGCAGCTAGGGACAGAGTATCCACGCTTCGAGGCCGATGAGATGGTGGACTTGGTAGCGTTCCTGAAGGCATCAGCCGACCGAAACAAGAGGCCTCGTTGAGGCCTTCGTTCATGGAGACCTTTCAGAGGAAAGGAGGCAGTATGAGACGGATGGTCGGAATGATCGCATCGCTGGTCCTCGCGTGCTTCCTGGTCGTGGCCTTAGCTGTGCATTATGGCTTCGCCCAGGAGGAAATAGAAGAAAAGCCGGGAAAAAAGCCCAAGATCCCACCCCCATTTACCTTCGAGCAGAAGGAAAAAGATGAAGATGGGAAGTTGAGTTCAGGCAAGGTGACATTCGATCACAACATCCACTTGGGGAAGGCTGAGAAATATAAATACAATCCGAAGTATGAAGCGAAGGCGAAGGAAGCGAAGTGTGCCACCTGCCATAAGGGCAAGGGCCCAGAGAAACTCTTCCAAACCAAGAATGGAAAGACCCCCGATATGAACATGAAGGCCTATGCGGAGGGGAAGAGATGCGGCAAGTGTCACAACGGCGCCGATTCGTTTAAGATTCCCCCCACAAAGGATAAGGACAAGGAAAAGGAACTCTGCGAGAAGTGCCACAAAGAAGAAAAGAAAGGGTAGCTCAGCCTCCGCGCACCATCGAGCATGGCGCCCTGATCCGATCCTGGGGCGAGTGCGGGAGTTGGAGCTCGGCGTGATCCTTTACCTCGCCTAATACAAACGACAATTTTAAAGTTACATCGGGCGGGTGGCCGAGGCGGGGCGCCCCATCCGCCCGCAACGGAAGGGCCCCACTGGGGGATGGGTGGAGTGAGGACGGATGGGG
>Ga0209515_10008734_pt1 | contig 11724 bp, 11 predicted proteins | sample Subgroupgradi54m_FD_187454 | JGI IMG/M metagenome (GOLD analysis project Ga0209515, IMG submission 187454) | Subsurface groundwater microbial communities from S. Glens Falls, New York, USA - GMW60B uncontaminated upgradient, 5.4 m (SPAdes)... ... | reverse complement strand
TGGTGCTCGGGACCGCAGCCCGCCATGACCGCGTTGATCGCCAGCTTCTCCACCGTGGCGATGCCGAAGCCCGGCTCCAGCGTCGCCACGATCTCGCCCGGGTCGCGCCGCGTCCCGCGCAGCACGGCCTCGACCGCACGCGGCGTCGGCGCCACCAGCGGGAACCCGTCGCTCCAGCCGCGGGCGAGGAAGTCCTGGTTCAATCGCTCCCAGGCTGCGAGGAGGTCGTCGCCGTCGTAGACGAGCCGCTCCTCCACCACGGGACGGTCCACGTCCGCGAAGGGGTCGACCGGCCGCGTGAGGCCGGCCACCACCTCCTCGAACGCCGCGTCGACCATGCGATGGATGTCCTCGGGCCGCTGGTTCGTCAGCGGCATGGGCACCACCGCCAGCGGCAGCCCGGCCAGGCCGAAGCTCTGCGCGCTCCGCCGGGCGTCGTGCACGAACGTCGTCGCCGTGAAGATGACGGTCGGGATGCCCCGCCGCTCCAGCTCGACCATGTCGTGGACCCCCCACGACGTGCACGACCCTCAGTCGTTGGTGGTGCCGACGACCGCGTGGACCTCGGAGGCGATGCGGTCGGCGTCCTCGGCGGTGCAGTGGCGCATCAGCCAGCCCACCGAGCCGGTGTAGCGCTTGAACGTGGCCTTCGGGTAGCGCTGCCGCAGGAGCTGCTCGGTGCGGTCGAGGGCGGCGTCGCCGCCGGCCTTGATGTTCCAGTACAGCCCGATGGCGGCGCCGTCCAGGGTGGCGGGGCGCGGCGCCGGCTTCACCGAGTGCTCGACGACCTTCGCGAGGGGATTCAGGATCTCGAGACGCGCCATGTGTGGTCCTCCCCGATGCTGGCCCGCGATTCGGTGCGCGGGATGGTGCGCCCGAGCATGGGGCGTCGGGACCGGCGCGTCAAGTGATCCGGCGGCGCGTGCTCCGGCGGCGCGGTGCCTTCGACAGGGCTGCGGTGGCTTGGCGTCACGGGGGCCGGGTTCGCGGCTTCTCAAACCCCTCTCGCCTCAGCACCTCCGCGACGTCCCGGCCGCTCACGTAGACGTCCGCCACCGTCCGGCAGTAGACGTCGGTGACGCGCGGCACGATCGTCACGGGGCCCGAGCGCAGGAGCTCTACGAGCCGCCACTTCGCCGCGCCGGCCTTCGGCTGCCCGAGCTCCGGCGTGTCGATCCCGCGCAGGCGGATCGCTGCGCCACCCACGTAGAAGGTGTCGCCGTCGTGGACGTGGATGTCGCGGGCCGCGACGGTGCGCGGGCGAAGCGCGCCGGCAGGCCGGGTCGCGCGGCGGGCGCAGGGCCGCGGCGGATGCCGGCTTCCGGCATCCGCGAACGCCGGCCACGCGGCGAGCAGGAGGGCGAGCGCGGGGACGAGCGGTGCGAGCATGGCGGCCTCCCTGGGTCCGAGTAGATCGCGCGCGCCGCCGCCCGGGAATGCCCAATGTTCGATACACCGCGTGTTGACTTCGCTTCGACTCCGATGACACCATGCGGCGTCTCGGCGCCGGGGGAAGCCAGGATGCCGGCGCCCAACCAGGAGGGGGCGCACCATGGATCACGACGGCACAGGGGTGAGTCGCAGGGAGTTCCTCGGGCGCGCGGCGGCCGGCGGCATCGGGCTGGTCGCGGCGGGCGCCATGGCGGGCCGGTGGGCGCCCGTGTGGGCCGCGAAAGGCACGGTCACCCTCGCGGACGTCGGCGTGGGCGATCCGGGCGGCGACTGGTCGAAGTTCAGCGGGCCCACCGGCTGGGACGTGAAGCTCGTGGCGATGGGCAACGCGCCGTCCGGCGTGCTCAACGTCCTCATCGCCGGCGGCGGCACGCAGATCTACGACATCGTCAACATCGTGGGCGGCATGCAGAAGCCGCTGGTCGAGAACAACCTCATCGAGGCGCTCGACACCTCCCGCATGCCGAACTGGGGCAAGGACACCTACATCCGCGAGTTCCTCTCCCCCGGCAAGCCCGGCTTCGACTTCATCGGCTACAAGGGCAAGGTCTACGGCGTGCCCACGGTCCTGCAGGGCGACTCCTTCGCCTATCTGCCCGAGAAGACCGGCCCGCTCGACTCCTACGGCGCGCTCTTCGACCCGAAGTGGAAGGGGTACGTGGCCCTCGAGGACAACTTCACGACGACCGGGCAGAAGACGGCCCTCTACCTGCAGAAGAACAAGCTCGCCTCGATCAAGGACCCGTCCAACATGACGCCGGCCGAGATCAAGACCGTGATCGACTTCCTGATCGAGAAGAAGAAGGCCGGGCAGTTCCGCGTGATCTGGTCGAGCTTCGAGCAGTCGGTCAACCTGCTCACCAGCCGCGAGGTGTACGTGATGGACTGCTGGGAGCCGATGGTGTTCGTGGCCAAGAAGAAGGGCGTGAACGCCGTCTACGCGGCGCCGAAGGAGGGCTACCTCCTCTGGGCCATGGCCGCCTACATCGTCCGGAGCCCCAAGCGTTCGAAGGAGCAGGAGAAGGCGGCCTACGAGCTGCTCGACTTCATGCTCGGCGGCTGGTACGGGGCGAAGATCACGCTGAGCCGCGGCTACATGACGAACCCGGCGGCGGCGCCGTACGCCAAGAGCGCCGCCAAGGAGTTCAGCCCGGCCGAGGCGCAGGAGATCGCCGCCATCGACGCCAACGTGCGGAAGAAGTTCCACTTCGGCGGCACCTGGCAGAACCGCTGGCCGACGCACGTGGAGGTGTACGAGTCGGAGTGGGCGCGCTTCAAGGCTGCGTAGCAGGCCGCTGAAAACGGCCCATCTGCGTCGTTGGCTCGATTGCTCCTCCCGGGCAGGCGTTATGCGGCATACGCCTCAGTCGTCGCTCTCTCGCTGCCTAGCATCTGGGCCGTTTTGAGCGGCCTGCGCCGCGAGGTTGTTCCCGACATCGGGGCGTTCGTGAGGACGAGGGGGCCGGCGGTCGGCCGGGGCGCGCTGCTGGCCCTGCCGCTCGCGTTCGTGGCCGGCGCGCTGCTGGTGCCGCTCGGCCTGATGTTCGTGTGGAGCTTCTGGGAGCGGGCCGGGTTCTGGATCCGGCCCGCCTTCACCCTGGCCTCCTACGCGGAGTTCTTCGCCGGCCCGCGGCTCTCGGTGCTCGAGCGGAGCCTCGTCGTCGCCGCCGGCGTCACCGTGCTGGGTCTCGTGCTCGCCTACCCGATCGCCTACTTCCTGGCCCTGCGCGTGCGCCGGGACCTCGCCCGCAACGTGCTCCTCCTCTTCACCGTCCCCTTCCTCGTCAACTACATCATCCGCACCTTCTCCTGGGTCTACCTGCTGAGTCGCACCGGTCCGGTGAATCGGGCGCTGATCGCGGCCGGAGTCACGGAGCGCCCCGTCGACTGGCTCCTCTTCAGCGACTTCGCGGTCTTCGTCGGCCTGATCGGCTCCTACATGCCGTTCATGATCTACCCGCTGTGGGCCGCCCTCGGCGGCCTCGACCGCCGCCTGGTCGAGGCGAGCTGGCTCCTCGGCGCGAGGCCCCGCGTCACCTTCCTGCGCGTCACGCTGCCGCTGTCGATGCCCGGCGTCTTCGCCGCGGTCATCTTCGGGTTCGTGGGCGCGTTCGGCGACAGCGCGGTGCCGATCATCCTGGGCGGCGTCGGCTACCAGCTCATGGGCAACACGATCACGAGCGCGCTCGACGTGCTCAACTACCCGCTGGCGGCCGCGATGTCCAGCGTGGTGGTGGCGACCATGCTCGCGTTCCTGCTCGTGTGGTACCTCGCCTTCGACCTGCGCGCCGTGCTCGGCAAGATCGCGCAGTGGCGGTTCTGATGGGTAGTCAAGCAGGTCGAGGTCATCGTTCGACTGGTGTAGCACCTCGCCTTCGACCTGCGCGCGGTGCTCGGCAAGATCGTGCGCTGGCGGTTCTGATGGGCAATCAAGAAGGTCGAGACTATCGTTCGGGTGCGGGAGTGCTCGGCAAGATCGCCCGCTGGCGGTTCTGATGGGGCCCGGGCGCGCGGGGCGGGCGGTCGCGTGGGCGTACATCGGCGTCGTGCTGCTGTTCCTCTACGTGCCGCTGGTGCCGCCCCTCCTGTTCTCGCTGGGCGGGGGCGGGGAGGCGGGCGCGCTGACGCTCCGCTGGTACCGGCAGCTCTGGGACAACCCGCTGCTCGTGGGCGGCATCCAGAACTCGCTCCTGGTCGGCGCCCTCGTCGGCGTCATCACCCCGCCGCTCGCGCTGCTGGCCGCGATGGCGGTGCGCGAGCTCCGCCGGCCGCGCCTGATCGTGCTCACCGTCCTGCTGCCGCTCTTCATCCCGGGCGTGAGCATGGGGCTCGCCAGCGCGTTCTTCTTCCGCCAGCTCGGCGTCCTGCCCTCGCTCTGGACCATCACCACCGTGCACGTGGTCTGGGCGCTGCCCTTCGCGTTCCTGATCATCCTCGCGGTGATGGCGACCTTCGACCCGGTGTACCTCGAGGCCGCGTACTTGCACGGCGCCGGCCGCTTTCGGGCCTTCGTCGACGTGGAGCTGCCGGTGATCCGCCACGGCATCCTGGGCGCGGCGATCTTCTCGGTGATCCTGTCGTTCAACGAGACGATCCGGACGGCGCTGGTGCAGGGGCCGAACAACACCGTGCAGACCTACATCTGGTCGACGTTCCTCCAGGTGGGGCTGTCGCCGACGCTCTACGCGCTGATGAGCCTCCTGATCGCGCTGACCCTGGGGCTCGTCGCCGTGCTGCTGGTGGTCGGCGCCCGCGGCGCGGTCATTCCTCGAGGAGGATGACGTCCCCGGCGTCGAAGCCGCAGGCGACGGGCTGCCCCGCGCCCTCCGCCTCGCGCCGCGTCGAGGTCGCCACCAGGCGCTGGCCGTCGGGCAGCTCCAGCACGTGGTCCACGTTGGTGCCGCGGTAGATCACCTCCACCAGCACCGCCTCGAGCCGCGTCCCGCACGCCGCCGCCCCGCGGCCCACGCGCACGTGCTCGGCGCGGATCGCCACGTCCAGGCGGGGGCGCTCGGGCAGCGCGACGCCGTCGAGCGGAACCGTCACGAGCTGGCCCCCCAGCCGGATCTGCGCGCGCCCGGGCTCGCGCCCGACCAGGTCGGCGGCCAGGATGTTGCAACCGCGGAAGAAGTCCGCCACGAAGCGCGTCCGCGGGCGGCGGAAGAGGCGCTCGGGCGCGTCGCACTGGACGCAGGCGCCGTCGTGCAGGACCGCGATCCGGTCGCTCATCGTGAGCGCCTCTTCCTGGTCGTGGGTGACGTAGAGGAAGGTGGTGCCCGTCTCCCGCTGGATGTGCTTCAGCTCGGCCTGCATCTCGCGGCGGATCTTCTCGTCGAGCGCCGAGAGCGGCTCGTCGAGGAGGAGCAGCGAGGGCTCGAGCACGAGGGCGCGGGCCAGGGCCACGCGCTGCTGCTCGCCGCCGCTCAGGAGCGTGACGTTCTTCCCGGCCATGCCCGCGAGCCCCACCAGGGCGAGGAGCCGGGCGACCTTCTCGCGGATCTCGGCCGACGGGCGCCGGCGGACGCGGAGGCCGTAGCCGACGTTCTGGGCCACCGTCATGTGAGGGAAGATCGCGTAGTGCTGGAAGACCATGCCGAGGTTCCGGCGCCAGGGCGGCACACCCCGCACGTCCTGCCCGGCGATCAGGATGCGGCCGGCGTCCGGCCGCTCGAGACCCGCGATCAAGCGGAGGATCGTCGACTTGCCCGAGCCGCTCGGGCCGAGGAACGTGAAGAACTCGCCGCGGTGGACGGTGAGCGAGAGGCGGTCGGCGGCGAGCGTGCGCTCGAACCGCTTCGTGACCTGCTCGAGCTGGAGGATCGCCTCGGCCATCCGGGGATCAGGCGGCCGCCGCCAGCGACACGCCAAGGACGATGCGCACCGCCTCCACCATCGTGGCGAGGCTCATGGAGGCGAGGTCAGCGCGCTGGTGCAGCTCGAGGAGCTGCTCCTTGCGCAGGTCCTCCAGCAGCGCCGCCACCTGCTCGGGCAGGTAGGGCAGGTGGACGAAGCCGCAGGGCACGCCGCGCGCGGCCGGCCCGGTGTGGAGGAACGTGTACATCGTCGCGTTGCAGAGGAACGTGCCCGCCGTCGCCGACAGGCGCGCGGGGATGCCGGCGCGGAGGAGCGCGCGCTCGATCGCGCGGAGCGGCAGCGTGGAGGCGATGGCCGTCGGCGCCGCCGCCGCCACTACGTCGTCGCGCAGCAGCGCGCCGTCGTTGTCGGGGATCTCGAAGTCGGCCAGGTTGAGCGCCACCCGCTCCAGGCGGATCGCCGCCTCGCCGGGCCAGAGGCCCAGGCTCACCACCACCGCCGGCTCCACCTCGCGCATCAGCTCGTGGATGCGCGACCCCAGCGCCCCGAAGGAGACGGGCAGGACCCGGCCCGCCACGCGCGCGCCCTCGACGTCAGCGCCGTCCAGGCGCGCGACCACCTCGGTGGCGGGGTTGACCCCGCGCCCGCCGTAGGGCTCGAAGCCGGTGAGGAGCGCGACCCGGCTCATCGCTTCCAGGGCCGCTGCGAGGGTACGCGCAGCGCACGGTTGACCTTGACGGCCGGCCGCGGCGTCAGCTTCACACCCTGGTTAAGCTAGACCGCGCCGACCCGGGATCGCGTATCGCGTCGATACTCCACGGCCCCGGCCCTGCGGCGGCCAAGTAGAGCCAGAGAAAGCAGAAGAGGATGGCAGGCACGCCCTGATTGAGAACCGGCCAGAAACCGTGCGGCGCGTGGCCCATGAAATACGCGACCGCCATCTCGCCTGACAGGAGGAAGGCGACGGGGCGCGTGAATAGACCCACCAGCAGGAAGAGACCTCCAAACGCCTCCAGGATACCGGCAAGGCCAATCAGAGACCCGATCGGTGCGGTGCCACCGCTGGGGAGAATGGCCGCCGGAAACGCGAACAGCTTGGCCGTCCCGGGTTGCATGAAGAGAAAAGCAGCCATGACGCGCAAGATGCTGAGGAGATAGGGCGCCCAGGAGCGCCAGCGAGGGATGAGGCCCGGATCGTTCATCAGTCCTCCGTCGGCAGTCATATCAACGTGTGCGCTCAGCGGCGGGCCGCGTGGCACGCCGGTTGCCCTGCAAGCGGCGTGGCGTGCGAGACCGACCGCTGCAGCGTGTCGTCGGGCCGCCGCGGCGGCGTCACTCGCGGCCTACCCAGTAGGTCGGACGCCGCTTGAGGTTCATGACCGCCAGAATCCGGATACTGCTTGGTTTGATCTTGTAGAGAAGCGCGTAGGGGAATCGGCGGAGGAGGCGACGACGAACGGAACCACGGAGGATCACCCCGGCTTCGGGATGCTCCTCAATGGACTGTAAGCACCGATCGACCTCCTTGAGGAAGGAGGACCCCAGCCCTGGGCTCTCGAGCTCGTAGTACTGGGCCGCCTCGTTCAGTTCGCGATCGGCGAGCCGATGAAACTCGGGTGGACCCATTCATTTCAGCTTGGCCCGAGCGTCCCGAAGCACGTCGGCTGCTGGGCGGGCAGTACTTGGCGCTGAATCCCAGTCGGCGTCGCGCCGATCCGCCTCCTCCGCCCAGAGGCGCTCATTCTCCTGGTCCGAGAGGGTCTCGAGGCTCTCAAGGAGCCTTTCGGCCAACCGTGCCCGTGCCTTCGGATCCAGCTTGAGGGCTTCGGCCTCGATTTCTTCGATGCTCATGCCCGAGATTCTACCACCAGTTCGCCGACCAAAGTGTGTCGGCCCAACGGCTTGGTTGGGCGGCGGTGGACTGGACTCAATGAAACACCACCCCCGAATCCACAACCTGTGTCTGGCCGGTGATCGAGTCAGACCGACAGAAGAGCACGATCTGCCGCGCGACGTCCTCCGGGCTTGTCGTGCGCTTTAGAGCGGCCTGATCCCTTAGCGCGGCAACGCGGGCAGACATCCGTGTGCCCTCGATAAGGCCGGGCGCCACGCAATTTACCGTGATGGAGGGCGCAAGAGCCAGCGCAAGGCAACGAGTGAGATGGATGAGACCTGCCTGTGACACGGCTAGAGCGATGCTTCCCATCGGCGCCAACCCGGGAATGCCCGAGACGTTTGCGACGCGGCCTTGATGTTCCTGCCTGAGGTGGGGGGCCGCGGCCCGGGTCATGAGCAAGGGGCCACGAAGGTTGGTATCCAGGGCCCGATCCCAGATCTCCGGCGTGAGCGAGTCAAGGTCGTGAAGCGGTACGGCGTCGTTCCAGGCGGCATTGTTGATGGGAATGTCGAGGCGACCGAGTGCCTCGATGGTAGCCTCGACGGCGCCACCACAAGAGGCAGGGTCGGTCTGGTCCAAATGTACGAGAAGACTCTTGCGCCCTTTCTTCTCGATCTGGCGGCACACGTCGAGGCCTTCATTGCGGTGCCCACGGTGAGTCACTGCGACGTGCACCCCCTCATCAGCAAGCATGCAGGCGGTGACGCTTCCGAGCCCGCCGCTCCCAGCGGTAATCAGGGCGACTCGATCGCGCAGTTCCATCGACGCCGCCTCGTCATCCGCTCATAAGACCGTGCCGCCTGAGGTTCCTGCCGCCCAACGTCAGCGCTCAGCGGCCGGCGCAGCCGGTCCACTGAAGCGGTTCGTTAGCCGGTTGCTCACGGCCGCAAAGAGCGCGCTACGGCCGGGTCAAGCGTCCCCATAATACGGATCCGAAGTGTCGCCATCCTTCCTGGATGCTCAGGTCCTCCACGCTCACTTGCCACGCTTCCGCAGCGAGTCGCAAGATCGTTCCAAAGAGCGGTGCATTCGCGCATCCTGGCCAGTCCGACAGCCGATCCAGCACGGAATCCCCTGCGGAGGTGCCACAACTCCGGGTCAGCGGTCTCTCGATCCCGACCCGTTCGATTCCGGAGCAGAGTGCTTACGGCTTGGAGAGTCCACTTGTAAAACTCCTCGACATCCAGCTCGTGCACCCACCCCGCCGGAATCGAGGTCACCTGTCCGTCTACGTCTACCTCGAGCATGAGCGAGCATCGGAGCATAGACACGCACAAGCTCGGCTAGCGGGCGAAGGGAATCGACAACTGCGTCGCGAGGCTCAACTCGCACGGCTGTGCCGCTGCCCGACATGGAGGGACCTGTTCGTAACTCGCCTCGGCGTCCCACCCCTCGGAGATGCAGTCGGTACCTCTCTCCTCCATCGCGATTGGACCCGACGGTGACGTCCTCTCCGAGCATGAACACCGACAGGAACCCGATGCCGAACTTGCCAGCCGGGCGGGAGCCCCGGTCCCGTGCCCCCGGGAAATCGCTATGGAACTGCGATGCCCAATAATCGGATGCAATGGAGATCAGGTAGTCCGTCATGACCTTCCGTGTCATGCCGACGCCTGCATCTGTGATCTCGAACAGCGGGGTAGAACTTGTGGTTCTCAGTGCTAGTCGGATGGGAATCGAGAGCGTCGCTCTGTCAAAGTCAGTAGCGGCGATAGCGGCTTTGAGTATCACGGCATCGCGCGAGTTCTGAATGAGTTCGCGCACGGGAAGAAGCTGGACTAGCCTCTCGATTGAGCCGGTACGGAGGTTAATCTCGATGGGAAGAAAGCCGGTCGTCGGGATAAACGAAGAGGCCTCTTCCGGGGATGTCACGCCACGCACGCCCTGCAAGGACAATCGGCCCTGGCTCGAGGCGCGTCGATCCAGGTATCGCCTGACCGTGCGAATCTCGTCGTCAAGCCCCTTGAGCATCTCGTAGTACAGCCACCACGCGTCCACGTCGGCCATCGGTGCGGCCGCTCGATACACCAAGTCGGCTCCGTCCCGCTCCGGCCCGTCAACGGATTCCTGGGCAAGCCAGTGGATGAGGCTCTCTCGCTCGATGGGCATGCGAAAGGCGCGGTCAATCCTCGGCGCGCGGTCTCTATTAAGGTGGGCGTAGTCGATTGGCGGAGGAGTGACGCATTGTAGCCGATATCCCCCCTACGACCGCCCGGTAAGGGAACGACTCCCGTGGAGCCAAGCTCGCGCTCGACTTTTTCGAGGCTCCAATGATGGCTCGCAGCAACCCTGCCACATGTCTCGGCCCATGCCTCTCTGATGGATGCCGAGTCGAACAAGTACACGTCGGTTCCTGGGATCGGGGTCGCGGCGAGCTCACTCGCGACCTCAGCGTGGAGCGCCCTTACCGCGTATGCAAGCGCTCTCGCCTGAAATGACGCATCGCCGAGGGTGGAAGCTGGAGTGCTCGCCATGATGCTCGCGTACACTGGCGAGGAACGGATGCGGCGCATTCCTTCGTCCGTCGCGGCGTATGCCATGCCAATGTCGTGGAGGTAGAAACCGCACGCGAGAAGAAAGGCCTCCCCGTACGACAACGCTGTCACTTCCTGCGGTGTAAGGACACGATCAGTGACACCCCAAAGGGCATCCATGTGCCTAATCGTGTGATCGGTAAACGCGGGCACTGTCCGCGACACCGTGTCAGCGAGACGACCAGCCACCTCCCGCAGGGATAGCACGGCTGTAAGCAATTCAGGATCACCGCTGAGCCGACCGTAGAGATTAGACCTTGTGACTACGTGCGGGATATCCACCTGACACCTGGAATGCGGCGTGCCGGCGACCAGTCGCCGCTTCGTCTGTTGTGGGTTCGCGCACCGTGCTGCGCGCATTTCCTCGCGGAAGGGCAAGGATGGTTCGGCGGGGGACGTCGCGGGCTCGGCGGGGCTCAGGCTCGCGGGGTCACGGGAGGCGGACGAACCCCTCCATGAGCCGGCGGGCGGTGCGGTAGACGGTCACACGCCGGGCCGTGGGGCCCGGCCCGACCTCGGCGGCGATCGGGAGGACGCCCGACGGGTGGGCCAGGCGGACGTCGCCCGCGGTCGCCGGCCCTACGGCCTCCTGGACCACGGTGCCCTCGATGCGCGCGGCGACGGCGAGGCAGATGGCGGCGGTCAGGGCGAAGGCGCGGTGGCAGTTGCCCATGGAGATGACGCGCGCGAGCACGTCGGCCGCGGTCGCCTCGTAGCGGGTGCCGTCGAGCGCGGCGAAGGGCGCGGACGGCGCCACCAGCGCGATCTTCGGCACCGCCGCGCTGCCGGGGATCCCCATCAGCGCCGCCGCCGCCGTCCGGATCTTCTCGAGGCGCGCGCCGAGGGCCGGGTCCGCGTCGATGTCGGCCGGGGACTCGGTCCCGGCGAGCCCCACGTCCTTGGCCCGGACGAAGACCATGGGGCTGGTCGCGTCCACGCACGAGGCCTGGAGGCCCTCGATCACGTCGCAGGCGTGCCCGGTCGGGAGGAGCCGGCCCGTCACGGCGCCGCCGGGGTCGACGAAGTCGAGCGCGATGCGGGCCGCCTTGCCGGGCACTCCGGGTAGCTCGAAGTCGCCCGCGACGGCCGCCTCGCCGCCGCGGACGGGGACGTGGGCGAGAATCAGCTTCCGCGTGTTGGTGTTGTGGATGCGGACGACCGTCTCCGGCTCCACGGCGGCCACCAGGCCCTCGTCGATCGCGAAGGGGCCGACCGCGGACGAGCAGTTGCCGCAGTTGCCCTTGTAGTCGACGACCGGGCGGCTCACCTCCACCTGCGCGAACGTGAAATCGACGTCGGCGTCGGGATGCGTCGTGGGGCCGATGATGCACGCCTTGGAGAGCGAGGAGATGCCGCCGCCGAGCCCGTCGAGCTGGCGGCCGTAGGGATCGGGGCTGCCGAGCGCGCGCAGGAGGATCGCGTCGCGCTCCACGCCGGGCCCCGGGAGGTCGCGGGCGTGGAAGACGAGGCAGCGGCTGGTGCCGCCCCGCATGTAGACCGCGGGGATCCGGCGCTGGGGCATCACCG
>Ga0209515_10008732_pt1 | contig 11725 bp, 11 predicted proteins | sample Subgroupgradi54m_FD_187454 | JGI IMG/M metagenome (GOLD analysis project Ga0209515, IMG submission 187454) | Subsurface groundwater microbial communities from S. Glens Falls, New York, USA - GMW60B uncontaminated upgradient, 5.4 m (SPAdes)... ... | reverse complement strand
TGATCCAATATAAATACTGTCCCCAATCATCTCGGGTGAGGCAAAAATTCGTCCGCTGGTCGCAAACTCCCACGCAATCGTACCCGTATTCAAATCAACGCAATACAACTTCTTATCAAGTGAAGCCACATAAAGATAGTCTCTACTGATGAGAGGCGTTGAATAAATTCCTTCGCCGGTTTCAATTTTATACACCAATTCTCCGGTTTTTATCTTGAGCACATAGATATGCTTATCAAAAGAACCAAATGCAACCAGACCGCGTTTTTCATCAAAAGCAAATGATTCTTTTACCTCTCCCCCTGTCTGATATTTCCAGATCAACTCTCCGCTCTTTGCCTTAAAGCAATACACTCCAAAGTCATTTGAACCGATAACGACAACCCTTCTTGATTTACAATACGCAGGTGAGCTATGCGTTAAACCAGAAAAACTATAATCCCACTTTTTCTTACCGGTAGCAGTATCAAGTGCTGCAATACCTCCCTGCTTTTTCCAAAAGCCGAATTCAAGACCGATAAAGATCAGACCAAGGTTCGGCGCGACACACGGAGATGACCCGATCCAGTCTGCTTCCATAAAAGTCCACTTGGGCTTGCCGGTCTCTTTATCGAGCGCGTAGAAATTTCCGTCATAGGCGCCGAAATACACAATATCCTTATATATTACTGGAGAAGAAAATATATATTTGCCCTTCGAATGCAGGCTGATCTTATACTTCCACGCGACCGAACCATCCGATTGATTGATCGCCCAAAAGTTCCCATTGTCAGCGCCAAAATATATTTTTTTATCATCTGCAGCCGGTGCCGATTTTGGCACGACATAAAAATGATTTGGATTTTCACTTATAAACTGCCACTCGGCTTTAAAAGGCATAGAAACCGGCTTATCTTTTTTATCAACTAGATTTTTAACATGGAGCAAATCGGCAAAATCATCTAACGTAAAAAGCGACTCCACTTTGATTCCCTTATCGTGAAAATACGTATAGTAGTCAATATCCCGAAAACGCAAAATTGCGAAAACGGTATCTACTTTCCTGCCAAGCTTCTCCAAAACTTCAACTTGTCGAATGAAGCTCTTGCCGCTATTTATGATGTCGTCAACCAAAACAATATGTTCATCAGTCAATTCTCCCTCTATCATCCGCAAAAGTCCCTCCTTCTTACGCGATTTGCGGATAAAAAAACCATTTGCAAGTCTCCCTTTTTCTCTCAACTTAAGCGCAAGCGCGGTAATGAGCGGAATAGCCGCCACCTCGATTCCTCCAATTTGAAAATGAGGCAAGTCCTGAAATGTATCCCAAAAAATCTCCCCTAAATTGTCCAGCACATCGGGATTCAAAAGCACTCTTCGAAAATCAAAAAGCCACCTGACATCTTCGCCATTTGAATCCACTATGCGCTCCTTGTCTTTTGTAACAAAAACATCGCGTGCTATTTCTTCTTTCAGTTTTTTGTATCGTTCATCTATCATAACAGCCCTATAGTACTACGTTTATGCAAAAAATGTAAAATAGTTAGGACTTACGCGTTTGGTGTCATTCCCAGCGTATGCGGAAATCCAGACCCCCCGTTGTCATTGCGAGGAGGCTTCCGACGACTGCCAGCAGGCGTCCCGTGAGGGAAGCAATCTAGAGTATCACGCGATAGAGATTGCCGCGTCGCTGCTGCTCCTCGCAATGACATAGTAGGGCCTAATAGTAATATCCCTTCAGCTATAGCAGGATTATGGATTATAAATTATTATGCAAGTATCGTTATCTGAATGATTTTATGAAAAATTTTCTAAGAAAAATCAGATCATCTCCCGTCATTATTATATTCGGCATTTTTTGCATGATCCTTGGCTTCCTTACCATTACACATTGGCAAAAACCCATCTCTCCCGATAAACTTCTCTCTTGTTCTCCGTACAAAGACGGAAGATATACGACAGATGCTTACTGTGTCGAGCGCATTGTCGGAGAACTTATGCAGGTCTATTCAACGAGTGATTTGTTGAAATATATTGCGACAGCATCGACGTCGCATGATGCCTCTCGCAATCATTTGATTCCCCATTTAATTGGACATTTTATTGGCAAACAAACATTTTTGAAAATGGGATCAATTGAGGCAGCTCTTGAACAATGTAAGGAAGACACGGGATACGGATGTCTTCATGGAGCTATCGGCGCCGCTGCAGCTAAAGAATTAGGCGTAAGTGCAGGAGAGACGGAAGATCTCCCCCATGCAGACGCAAAAACAATAGAGCGTGTTGCCGCGAAGTATTGCGCAAGTGACAATATTCAACTATGCCATGCCGTTGGCCATATTCTCTTTGAGGTATTATCCGAGTATCCCAAAGCGCTGGCAATCTGCGACAAGACGGATCTGAAAGACCCCGGTAGAAGAGAAACCTGTGCTCGCGGCGTATTTATGGAAAGCTCGGGACCAACGGGATCTCTCTCACCCGACCAAAGCCACCCTGCTTCTATGCGCGCATACCTCAACCTTTGCAAGCAAACCTCTTCTGAATATCAGCATGCCTGCTTTCGATATTTACCCAGAATTCAGATGCTTTTTTTTGAAAACGCGAAAATTACTAGCGTTACCGAACAACTTACTATCTCAATATCCGTCTGTAAAAATCTCAACGGACGCGCCCGCGCCGATTGCATTGAAGCCATAAGTTTCAATGCAAAAGAATTCTTTAGCGGCCCTGATTACCCGAACATTCAAAACTTTTGTGACCAATTCGACGCTGGAGCCGACAGGCAGTCATGTATTCTTGGAATAGTAGGATTACATGTCTGGAAATTTAACTACAGCAGCGGAGTAGATTATTGCCATAACACAGCAGATTTAGATTTGCGAAATTTTTGCTACAATGTTCTCTTCCAGACTTCGGATCAGGTCTCCATGGGATCAGCCATGCAGACAATCTGCGACAAGGAATCAATATCAAAAGAATGCAATCAAAAGCTCAAAGAATATCGCAGCGTTGAGTCAACTCTGCCGAATTATAGTCTTGGACTATACGGAAACAAGCGATAATGTCCAATGCATACGCGCGTGTGGATAACTGCCCTGTACTTCCTTCAATAGTCCACTATATAATATAGTCACATGGTATCTATATTTAGTATCAAAATATAATAACGTTAAAATAAAAATGGTCACTACCCTCAAAAAAATAACTCGGATCGGCATCTATAGCGTACTGTTCGGGATTTTGGGTTTATTCGGCTTTCTCTTTTCAAAAAACAAACGCGAGTATCATATCAATCTCAACCCTCTCAGCGATGACGTTATTTCCTCTGCGCACGCAGAATTAAGTGATTCCGGCGACGGTGGTGACAGTGGGAGTAGTAGTGACGGTAGTGGCGGCAGTGACATGTGACCAATCTCTCAAAATTTACAGAACAATTCGGAAAAATTAAAAAAGTTTCAATGCTTGATAATAGCCCTGGCGATGCGCTTAATAATATCCCCGGCGGTACGCTTGATAATATTCCTAGTAATACCAAGGGAAATAAGCCTATACGAATAATTATAATTCTCCTCTTGTTGGGAGTTTTTTCCTTTAGCTACTTTTATTTCGTAAATAAAAACAGAACAACGCCGTCCCTTACTGCACACCAAACACTCCTATCAACAAGCAAAACCTATAAAGAAGCGGAGGATCTCAACTCTCAAAGAGCATACGACAAAACAATCGAAAAATATAATGCAGCCATAAGCGATGCAAAATCTCCAAGCCAAGAAATACTCATCAAACTCAAAATTGCACAGGCAACAAGAAATGCGGGAGATAATTTTAAAGCCGTTGAACTTTTCAAAGACATCGTCGCCAATCCAGCATATGCAAGCGATTTACCGGAAGTGAAGCAAGCAAAGGCGGTTGCGCTGATTGGACTCTCCTCCATCTTTTATCAAACGCGCGACAAAGCAATCAGCGAAAAAATATTTTCCGGTAAACCGTACGAAGATTTTATCAAGCAAGAGGACGGCGGTGATATCACTATCGCCTATCGGCGCCTACTGGAATATGCTTCATCGTTATCTTCTTTCCCTGATCTCTTAGCGGAAAGTCGCATTGCCATGTGGTATGCTCTGAAAATTTCCGAACTAAAACAAAAACAGGCACTAACCGAAGAAGAAAAAACGCGCATACAAGAATACACGGGCATTGTTAAAACAAAATTGACATACATAGATACCCATTCTCGCGATCCCCAAAACTACTATGGAGGTTCAAGGAATGCGACTCTCCCGTTTCTATTAACATTCAAAGCTATTTCAATGGGAGCGCTGATGGTATCGGGAGACACTTCTCTGGGTAATCCAGAAGAAGTATTTCTACAAGCATTGTCGCTCCCCCAGGCTGCATGGACAAAATCCCAGACCAAATTTGCTTACGCGGTCTTTCTTGCAGCTGCCTACAAAGAACAGCGTAAAAACGATATCTCAAATTTATTGTCAGATGTCTACGATCCGCCTACAGGATCAGAGTTCAACTGGCGCACATTCTTAACAAACGAGAGGAACAATCCAACGCTCGCCGCCAACACAATTCAGTTATTAGTAGCGGTTGATCCAAAATTCAAAGCTTTTCTGGTAAGTCTCGGCTGGAAATTCTAACATATTCCGCCCTTTCAAACACTCGCCCATATGCGGATGTTTTTCATTACAAAAAACTGGCAACATCTTCATGTTGCCAGTTACGACACCAGCATATTTGCTTGCATCTTACTGCTTCTTCAAACGGATCGCTCCGAAGCCAGCCTCACTTACATATGTTCCCAAAAGGAGATTATCCTTTATGGTGAGGTCAAGCACTACGTTACCGCAGCGCCCCCCCAGATTATATTGCACCAAAACTTTTTCGGCTGTCTTCACTGCCTTGAGGTTTTCCCAATCCTTAGAACAAGGATCTGTAGAAAAGACATAGGTGGCTCTCATCCGACCCGTCATATGATCTCCGTCACTGGCTTGCAATTCAACTTCCATCTGCCCATGAACTTGAGACCTTCCACCACCTTCCCATGTACCTTTCCATTGCCCGATTAAAGACGAGGGAATAGCGATTGCTGGCAGCGATACTGCAGGATCAAGTACGGCTGTTGTCATCGGATCCGGCGCTTTCTGCTGGGCTGTTGCGGAAAACACGCCGATCAAAGAAAGTATTATTGCTGCTGCTATTGTGGTTCTCATGGAACCTCCTATTTATCTCATTTTGTTAGGGTACGTTTTTGTATTGTAAGTATACACCATAAATAATAATAAGTCAATAGTTGGCCATTTGCGGATATAATATCCCAAATAAGCACGCAAACAAGCTCTTTTTTGGATGCTACTCATATTATGGTACAATAGAATGCGCATCAGCCTTTGCGAACCCATGCTATCACAAGATTACGCAACTAGAAGAAGCGAATTCCCTGCCGGTTCCATTATCGTCTTTGACGACACCTGCAATCTTTGCAACGGCGCTATTAATTTTGTCCTCGATCACGACAAAAAGAAAATGTTTTACTTTGCCGACAGAAACGGACTCGCGGCCAAAAAACTAAAAATAGCAGCCCAACTTCCAAACTATATCAGTGAGCAGACAATCGTCCTTTTTACCGATACCGCATACTATGTCAAATCCCGAGCAGTGCTGGAAATTATGAAGGGGCTTGGTTTTCCCTATTCCCTTGCCTATCCTACGATCATAATCCCGCTCCCTATTCGCGACTTTTTCTACGACATGATAAGCAAGAAAAGATACCTCCTTTTCGGAAAATCCAACACCTGCCGCGTCATGACCGACGACATCCGCCCAAGATTTCTATAATTCCTAGCGAGGAGCAAAATGAAAGCCTACTTTCATTTTGTCCGAGCGACGGAATTTCAAGCTCGCTTATAAACAAAAAACACTAGCCTAAGCTAATGCCCTTTGTGTTCTATCTAATTAGCGCTTCGTCAGCGTATATTTTCCGACGGTCACCGAACCCTCTACTTTCATTGATTTTCCAATCTTTTTAGCCGTCTTCTTTGCTGCCTTCATCTCCTTCTTTACTTCCTTTTTTACTTTTTTTACAATTTTCATTTTTTTAGAAATGACGTGCGCATCATCGCTGACGATCACCTCACTCCCTACCCCTTTGTTGTAAGCGTAGCAGATCGACCAACCGCTACAATATAACTACATCATAACAGAGACGCCAGCCGCAAACAATCTTTTTAATAAGAACACTTGCCAACTGCTTCTTTCTTTACCCTTATTTGCTATAATAAACGCATCGCACTCTTGGATTATTATCTGACAATCCCCCGGCTCGGACGAGTCTTTAAAAATAGAGTGGAAAATAAAGGTCGAATAGAAAAAATAATATTTTTTACTATGAACAAAAATTCTCTCATTACCCTATTGGTCGTAAGCCTTATCGTTGTTACAAGCATCGCCTTGTATCTAAACAAAAGCAATACAGGCTACAGCGTACCAACTCCCACCCCAGAGTCATCAAGTACGGAGACATCCGCTCCGCAAGCCAATCAGCCGGCCTCGGCTCGAGAAGCGGCATTGCCGATTATATTCACCGATTCAAATGCTGCGGTATCAAGCTCTGCGGCAGTCGTAAGCGGCAAAGTAACTCCCAATGGCGCACAGACTTCCTATTGGTATGACTACGGAAAGACAACAGCATTGGACAATCACACAAGCTCTCAAGCTATCGGATCCGGATTCATCGACATCCCCGCTCCGGCCTACATCAGCGGACTTAGTGCAAACACATTGTATTATTTTCGTTTAAGTGCGCAGAACCGCTACGGAACAGTGAATGGCGCAACATACAGCTTTACCACAAACAATAACCCGCCGCCTCAAGCAGCTGCACCCACCACGCGCACCGATGCGGCCACAAACGTCTCACGAACAACAGCAAACGTAAAAGGAGCAGTAAATCCGAATAATTCTCAAACCTCTTTCTGGTTTGAGTACGGGGAGACCAACGATCTCGGCAACACCACCGCATTCCAGTCAGCAGGATCAGAAGGCAGCTTAGTAACGGTCTCATTATCACTCTCGGACCTCAAACCTCTTACCAAATACTACTTCCGTCTAAATGCTCAAAACAAATACGGTACGGTAAACGGTGCAATCCTCTCTTTCACCACCCAGGGTCCGGCGGCCTCCGCAACGCCAAGTGCTACCACTGACGCAGCAAGCAGTATTGGCACTGGCTCCGCAACATTAAATGGCCGCATAGTCCCCAACGCCGCCGATACGGAATACTGGTTTGAATATGGCCAAGATTCCCTGCTCACCGTCATCATGAGCAGTACGAACCGCAAACAAATAAGCGGATACGATAAGATGCATGTCGAAGATTCAATTAACGGACTTGCCAGAAACACAAAATACTTCTATCGACTGGTCGCCCGAAATTCATACGGCACGTCAAACGGCGACATCATGACATTCCGCACAAAGCAGTAGTGCCAATCCGTAACATAAAAATACCCCCGTATGGGGGTATTTTTATGTTGAGACTTACTCCATTAGACCTGTTGCCTAATAATTTTCGTTATGAGATTTTCAGATTTCGAGCGAGACGAAGGAAAAATTATGAAGCATATACGGCGTATATGTTGAATAATTTTTCCGAAGTCGCAGCCGAAATCTGGAAATCGCAGTAGAAAAGTTATTAGGCAACAGGTCTATGACTCACCCAGTTTTAATCCAAGAAAAATCCCCGCAAGTCCGCCTATGATCGAAAAAATAATGGAAGAAAATGAAAAAATATCAGCTCCCCATAAGGTGGGGATAAAACTGCCTATGGTAGATCCTATAAACATTCCGAGCCATATGAGTGATTTTGAATTCATTAGACCTGTTGCCTTATAATTTTCGTAGCGAAATCTTCAGATTTCGTCTGTGGCGAAGGAAAAATTTTGAAGCATATACGGCGTATATGTTGAAAAATTTTTACAAAGCCACAGGCGAAATATGAAGATTGTAGCCGAAAGATTATAAGGCAACAGGTCTATTACTAAATATACTTATGAAATAATTTATTATAAAACCAGAGCGCGATGAAGTACCCCATGCACGCGCTGGGAATTGCAAGAATGAGCGTTTGTATAACGGGTATAGACGGATGAATGGGAAATGGAGTAACAATAAAGCCCATTGAAACGACACCTGCCAGCACCATTGCGCTTGAAGCGATATCACGGATCAACGGTTTCTCTTTAAGCGCCATATAAATAATATCGAAAAGAAACGATATATATAAAAGAAAATACGGCACGGTTGATGTCGGATAATGAATACCGATAAATAACGTATTCATCACATAGCGAAATGCCACATACGCGGTAGCAACAATGGTTGCATCAAACGCATAGAACTTAAGCCGTTTGATCAAATGAAACACAAGGACGATACTCATGACTGCCCACGCGCCGTAGAGCCAATCAGGGAGACCTGCATATACATTTGCATGCGTACGGAAAAAAGCAGCGAGCAATTCGGGATCTGCTATCTGAACTCCGTGCTTCAAATAATAATCCGCAACCACTGCCTGCTCCGGCTGAACCAACATAAACCAGAACGAACTGAAAATAGATACAAAAAAGAACAGACAGTAGAACTTTTTAACCGCCGAAGAAATGTGACCGTGCCGGTAGTCTCGCGAAACATAGAGAGCGGCCCCCACGGTAGCCATGAGGCTGCCTAGATACAACGTAATATGCGCCGGGCTCCATGTGGTAAGATCCACCCCAAACGTCGAATGATACCATTGGTCAAAAACAATGCCTAAAATAAAGACGAGTAATCCCTGCCAGATGATATTCAGCTGCTTACGCGCCGCCGAGGGTTCGCAATACCACAAATACAAAAACATCGCCACCACAAGCATATCTCCGGCACCATTAATAATATGCGGCATTTGATAGAATTCTCGGAAGTATTTAAAGTGATATGACACATCAAATGCCGCTCCGATTTCTTTCAGCAAAAATCCCAACGCCAAAAAACTGTATATTACGATATGCCGCCTGACATTATTTAATTTAAGAAAGTTTCTCACTATATATTATTAAAAAATTTACCTTCACCATGAAGTGCACTGCATCAAACTATTATAAGATGTCCCGTACTTATTTACTAGCATTCCAAAAAGTCACTTATCGAAAATAAAAATACCCCGCGGAAAGGGATATTCCATTTTTGATACTCCGCACTATGCCCGTTACTTCAGAAAAGAAAGCCGATTTGTAATGAACTCCGGCAACGTGTCAACGAGAAGAGCTACTGCACAGTATAAGATCGCTATGTCTCTTACCGTTATATCGGTGATGCCGCTCACTACGAGTACGCTAATGACATGAAGAGCGGCAACAAAAGATACGATCCATACAAAAAGATTGAGAAGCAAGAGAATGCCGACGGTCATATCGAATATCGCCGTCGCCATCATCACCTGCATAAGCGGAACAGGCAAAAGACTCAATGCCCATGGCTGCACATACCCGCCCCAGCCCACCGGATTTCTAAAAATCAAAACACCAATCCATAGAAAGGTTATTCCGAGGCCTATCCGTGAGATATGATATGAGATTTTCTTCATATGAGATGAGCTTTTCTTTACTGAACTACGACCGAGACCGTATAAGGCTTTTGAATGTTAGTCGAAGGCAAGTAAGGAGTAAATGAAAATGAGCTATGTGCCGTGAAGCTGATTGTCTTTGTAATTCTATCAAAACTAATGTCAAAGTTATTTATGATAGTAATAAGCATAACTTAATTATGCACCCGTCGGATTAAAAAGCTATCCGCGTATTTGATTCACTAGACCTACTGCGCAATTATTTTCGGCTGCAATTTCCAGATTTCGGCTCCGACTTCGCAAAAATTATTCAACATATACGCTGTATATGCTTCATAATTTTTGCTTCGTCTCGCCTGAAATCTAAAAATTTCGCTACGAAAATAATTACGCAGTAGGTCTACTTGATTCCACACACTTTTTTCAGGGCCGCTAGATCATCTGCTGTCAGCTTTTCATTTATCCCCTCGTTAAGATAATACATGATAGCCTTGGGATTATCGAGATGTCCCAGTCCCAATGCATGTCCAAACTCATGAGCAAGAACTCTCACAAGCTGACTCGTATTATTAAATTGAAAAATATTAATTGCCGTCCCATTTGCATTGCTTACATATTCGCCCTCATTGAATGTTTTGCCAGTCGATGAATTAACTGTATTGTATGTGCCCACCTGAAGGTTAAGTTCGACGACTAATTTATTAAGAACTATTTCTGCCGAATTTATAGTATCAACTAATCCATTCAAAGAGCTTGCGGCTTGATTAATTATTGCGACCTGATTATTTAAATCAATTCTTTTTTGTTCCAATATATCACGTTCTGCCTTTGACGCTCCGCCGTGGCTATTCCAATAGTTAACATCTTTTTCGAAGACACTCTTGTCTGCATTATAAGTCGCAACCAAAGTCTCTACTTGCGCCTTTTCTTTATTATACGAGGCAACGAGTAAAGCATACTTGGCTTTTAATATGTCATAGGTAACCCGGTCATCATTAATAACAATTCCTATTTTTCTCATTGCATCCGTGGCTTGCTGCCGATAGTCATAAATAAAATTTATTTTTAAATCTCCCGCGGGCGAATATTCGAATAGCTGTTTATTGATTGGCGATTCCCATATTTTTTCAGCCTGTTTTATATCATTCAATAATCCTGCTTCTGTTAAACCAAAACGCCGATCAAGATTTACAATAGAATATGTTATCGGCTTTTGGCAAGGTTGAAATCGATTTAAAAGTCCCCATAAAATACGACCCTCATCTGCATTATAGTAGTAGCCATAACCAAGAAGCAATAAAATGACCATGACAATACCGAAAAAATTAATTCGGAAAGATTTCATATCTATATTTTATCAGTCATCAACCTTAACGTCCACAGTAGCTCAAACCAAAAAGCCAAATAAAACTGGCTTTTTAAATCTGCTCATCTCTATAAAAAACATGCGAATTTTTTATAAAAATAAGCAAGCTTGAAATTCCGTCGCTCGCCTATAATGAAAATCCATAGGATGAAACCATAAATTTTCATTATAGAACTCACTAGGAATTATAAGCGTAGCTTGAAATTCCGTTGTTCGGACAAGATGAAAGCGAGCTTTCATCTTGCTCCTCGCTAGGAATTATAAAAGCGTCCCGATATGGGACGCTTTTATTTATGCCTCTGCTGTCTAGGCAACCTTGCTGACTTTGACCGCATTCGGTCCTTTCGGACTGTCTGCAACTTCAAAGGTCACTTTGTCGCCTTCACGAAGCTCATTGAAGGTGGTACCCACAAGTTCGTTGGAGTGGAAAAAGAGATCCTTTTCCTGGCCATCGAGCTTAATGAACCCAAAACCCTTTTCCATGAGTCGAGCTATTGTTCCTTCTTGCATATGATATGTAGAGAAGAGTTAATAATATATCAAACACAGATGGACTGAAAATTAAGAGTCGATCCTTGTTCTCTAGATCAGTACTGATTTGATAAAACCATTGTATCATACTATCATTTATTTGTCAACTAGTCGTAATGGTTCAATAGCTTGGAATACCCCTCTGTTACACTATGGGTATGCCATATACATCAAATCCCCACATCGAACATGTTCGCATGCAGGCCGTGCGCATGGTGCTTAGCGGTCAGAGTACGGTA
>Ga0209515_10008731_pt1 | contig 11726 bp, 10 predicted proteins | sample Subgroupgradi54m_FD_187454 | JGI IMG/M metagenome (GOLD analysis project Ga0209515, IMG submission 187454) | Subsurface groundwater microbial communities from S. Glens Falls, New York, USA - GMW60B uncontaminated upgradient, 5.4 m (SPAdes)... ... | reverse complement strand
GGGATATGCGGATCTCCGCCCGCCGCAGGTCGCCGATGAACTCCAGGACGCGCTGGTCCATTGCCCGATTATGCGTCAACTCGGGCCCGCCGGCGACCCGGCCCGTCGAATTTCTTCATTACGTAGATGTGACTGGAGCGATAGTCGAACCCACCCATGCCATGCTCAGCGTCCGGGAGGGGTCATGAAGCTCCTGTTCATCGTCTCGCGGGGCGAGCCCGAGCTGTTCTGGGACCTCGCGCGGAAGTTCGCCAACGAGGCCGCCGACGTCGTCCTCGACCGCCGGGTCGGGGAGCGCCGGCGGCACCGCGTTCCCTACCGGGGGGAGCGCCGTCGCTGGGAGCGGCGCTACCGCCCGAGCATCGACGAGGACCTCGGGATCATCGGGTGGGCCATCGTGCGGACGCCGTGAGACGCCTCGGAGGGGGGCTGCGCCCCCCTTCCGAACCTCCCCCCGGGATCGCGCCGGCGAAGCCGGCGCTCGAAAAATCGGTCCCCATTTCGCGACGGGGGGCAGTCCCCCGGTGCCGGGTTCGTTGACTTTTCGCGCGCGAGATGGCAGCGTGAGGGGCCGATGATACGGTACTGCCGGCGCATCCCGTACCCGAGCCTGTCGCTGGCCATCTACCTGGCCTGCCTGGTGCTCGTGTGCTCGTTCATCCTGTTCGAGGTGCTCGACGTCGACGGGTCGGACTTCCCCGCGCGCCCGTCCTCGCCCACCGCCATCCGCGCGGCCGAGCCCTCCCACGACATCAAGCGCGCCCATCTGCAGATCCTGGCCGACTCGTGGGCCGACAGCTATCGCCTCTCCACCGGGAGCCCGACGGCGTCGCCGCGCGACCAGGTGGCGACGCTCCCCGTGGCCCCGCTCCGCCCGCTCGTGGCCCGCCCGTACCGGCCCGCGCTCCCGCGCGCCGCGCTCGCCGACCCGCTTCCCTCCGCCTGACCGCTCGCCGTCGTTCCGGTTCCGACTTGACCGAGGGAGGCGTATATGGTTCGCATTGTCGGTGCCCTCCTCTGCCTCGCGCTGGCGCTCACCGCGCCGCCCGCGGGCGCCGAGGAGCGGGTGACGCGCTTGACGCTGGAGGACGCGCTCGTGCTCGCCGAGCGCGAGAACGCGGCCCTCCGCGCCAAGCAGTTCGAGCACCAGTCCGTGAAGGCCAACGAGATCACCGCCGGGCTGCGCCCGAACCCGACGGCCTCCTACCTGGCCGAGCAGTTCGGCGCCGCGACCGATCCGCAGTACACGGTCGCCGTCGGCCAGCCCATCGAGACCGGGGGCAAGCGCAAGCGCCGGGTGGAGAGCGCCCGCGCCGCCACCCGCGTGAGCGGCTGGGAGCTGGCCGACGTCCGGCGGCAGCTCCGCTTCCAGGTCCAGAGCGCGTTCAAGGACGTGCTGGTGGGCCAGGCCACGCTGGCCCTCGCCGAGCAGAACCTGAAGAACCTCGACGAGATCGAGCGGATCCAGCGCGTGCGGGCGGCCAAGGGCGACATCTCCGAGCTGGAGCTGCTGCGCATTCAGGTCCAGCGCTTCGCCTTCGAGCGGGACGCCGCCGACGCCCGCCAGGCGATCCGGACGGCCAAGATCGCGCTCCGGGCCGCGGTCGGGCGCGACCGCGTGGGCGCGGACTACGAGATCGCCGGCGACCTGGCGTTCCGCAACCTGCAGCCCGCGCTCGACGAGCTGTACCACGCGGCGCTGGCCAACCGCCCCGACCTCCGGGCGGCCGAGGCGTCGCGCGAGAAGGCCCGGGCCGACGTCAACCTCGCCCGCGCCAACGCCTGGTGGGACGTCACGCCCCAGATCGAGTACCAGCGGATCGGCAACGACAACACCATCGGCTTCGGCCTCAGCATCCCGCTCCGCGTCTTCGACCGGAACCAGGGCGAGATCGCCCGCACCCAGGCCGAGGTCCGGCGGACCGACGCGCTCCGCGAGCAGGCGCGGATCCACGCGCTGGCCGACGTCGACACGGCGTTCTCGGCGCTCCAGACCGAGCGCACCAAGGTCGTCGCGTTGCGCGACACCTATCTCCCGAAGGCCAAGCAGGCGCGCGACACCGTGGAGTACGCCTACCGGCGGGGCGGCGTGAGCCTGCTGGACTTCCTCGACGCGCAGCGCACCTACCGCGAGACCGCCGTCGAGCACCTGCGCGCCCTCGGCAACTACTGGGGCGCCGTGTATCAACTCGAGGCCGCCGTCGGCGGCCCGCTGGGGAACTAGCCATGCGCACGCCTGTCGCGATCCTCCTGCTCGGCGCCGGCCTCCTCGCCGCGGGCTGCGGCGACGCTCCGCCGAGGGCGCCGTCCGCGTCGGCGAAGCCGGCCCCGGCGCCGGCTCCCCCACCCTTCGCCCGCGTCGAGACGGTCGCGCCCGAGTACCGGCGGCGCGACACCGCGCTGGAGACGAGCGGCAAGATCCAGTTCAACGAGGAGCGGCTGACCCGCGTGCAGGCGCCGGTGACGGGGCGCGTGATCGAGGTGCTGGCGCGGCCGGGCGACGTGGTGGAGCCGGGCCATCGCCTGCTCGTGCTCGACAGCCCCGACCTTGGGGCCGCCAAGGCCGACTACGCCAAGGCCGTCTCCGACGCCGAGCGGGCCGACGCGGCGCTGAAGCTGGCCCGCGACCTCTTCGAGGTCAAGGCGATCGCCCAGAAGGAAGTCCGCGACGCCGAGAACGACGACCGGAAGGCGGTGGCCGAGCGGGAGCGGGCGGCCTCGCGGCTCCGCGCGCTCGGCGTGCCCGAGTCCCACTTCAAGGACGTCGCCGCCCGCGCCGACACCTTGACCCGGATCGTGGTGACGGCGCCCCGCAGCGGCGTCATCGTCGAGCGCAACGCCAACCCCGGCCAGGTCGTCGCCTACGGCCAGTCCGACACCCCGGTCAACCTGTTCGTGATCGCCGACCTCGGCACGATGTGGGTGCTGGCCGACGTCTACGAGCCCGACGTGCCGCGCGTGCGCCTCGGCCAGGCCGTCACCGTGACCCTGCCCTGCTGCCCCGGCGAGCGCTACGAGGGGCGCGTGACCTACATCAGCGACGCCGTCGATCCCCAGTCGCGGACGGTGAAGGTGCGCGCGGCGGTGCCGAACCGCGGGCGCGCGCTCAAGGCGGAGATGTTCGTGAAGGTCGCGATCGCCACCGGCGCCGCCCGCGTCCTCGCCGTGCCCCAGAGCGCGGTCCACCGCGAGGACGGCCAGACCTTCCTCCTCGTCCAGCGCGGCCCGTCGGAGTTCCACCGCCAGCCGGTCACCCTCGGCGCCGACCACGACGGCTTCGTCGAGGTGAAGGCGGGCGTCGGCCCCGAGGACCGGGTGGCGGCGACCGGGAGCATCCTGCTCAAGAAAGCCGCGCGGTGATCACGCGCCTCCTCGCCTTCGCCCTCCACCAGCGCTTCATCACGCTGGCCATGGCGCTCCTGCTCACGGTGGGCGGAATCGTGTCGTTCGCGCGGCTCCCGATCGAGGCGTACCCCGACGTCGCCGACGTGCAGGTGGACGTCATCACCATCTGGCCCGGGCACGCCGCCGAGGAGGTCGAGCGGCTCATCACGATCCCGCTCGAGAAGGAGCTGAACGGGATCGCGCGGGTGACCTTCCTGCGTTCCATCTCGAACTTCGGGCTCTCCAACATCCGGGTCCTCTTCGCCGACGGCACCGACAACTACTGGGCGCGGCAGCAGGTGCAGGAGCGGCTGGCTCAGGCCGCGATCCCCGGGGACGCCCGCCCTCAGCTCGGCCCGCTGTCGACGGTGATTGGCGAGGTCTACCGCTACACCCTCGAGTCGACGACCACGCCGCTCGTCGAGCTGAAGGCCCTGCAGGACTGGGTGCTCGAGCGCGAGTTCCGGAAGGTCCCGGGCGTGGTCGACGTGGTGTCCTGGGGCGGCGGCATCAAGCAGTACGAGGTCGTCGTCGACCCGGGGCGCCTCCGCGCCTACAACCTCACGCTCAAGCAGGTCTTCGACGCCGTCGCCGCCAACAACGCCAATGCGGGCGGCAGCTACATCCGCCAGGGCGAGTACGCGCTGATGGTGCGCGGGATCGGCCTCATCCAGTCCACCGCCGACATCGAGAACATCGTGGTGGCCGCCCAGAAGGGCACGCCCGTCCGCGTGCGGGACCTCGGCCGGGTGGGCGTGGGCCACGCCATCCGCTTCGGCGTCCTCGGGCGCGACCACGCGGACGACCTCGTGCAGGGGATCGTCCTCATGCGCAAGGGCGAGAACCCCGGCGCGGTGATCGAGGGCGTGCGGAAGAAGATCGAGGAGGTCAAGCTGCTCCTGCCGGCCGGCGTGGAGATGCGCCCCTACTACAGCCGCGACCGCCTGGTGAACACCACGGTGACGACCGTCATGCGCAACCTGGTCGAGGGCGCGGCGCTCGTGGTCCTCCTGCTCTCGCTCTTCCTCTACGACCTGCGGGCGGCCCTCATCGTGGCCCTGACTATCCCGCTCTCGCTCCTGTTCGCGTTCATCTTCATGGACCTCCGGGGCATCCCCGCCAACCTGCTCTCCCTGGGCGCCATCGACTTCGGGATCATCGTCGACGGCGCCGTGATCATGACGGAGAACATCATGCGCCACCTGGCCAAGCGCCGGCCGACCGGCCACCGGGTGACGCGCGAGGTGCAGCACGCGGCGATGGAGGTCGCGCGCCCGCTGACGTTCGCCGTGCTCATCATCATGACCGTGTACGTGCCGATCCTCACGTTCCAGCGGATCGAGGGCAAGCTCTTCCGCCCGATGGCCGTCACCATCTCGCTCGCCGTGATCGGCTCGCTCCTGCTCACGCTCACGCTGATCCCCGTCCTGTCGAGCTTCTTCTTCCGCCGGCCGCCCTCCGAGCGCGAGAGCCCGCTGCTCCGCTGGCTCCGGCGCCCGTACCTCCCCGCCCTCCGCTGGTGCGTGCGCCGGCCCCTGGTGCCGGTGCTGGGCGCAGGCGCGCTGCTGGCCCTCGCCCTCTTCACCTTCACGCTGCTCGGCAAGGAGTTCCTCCCCGAGCTGGACGAGGGCGATCTCTGGCTCCGGGTGAAGTTCCCGGTGGGCATCTCGCTCGAGGGCGCGCGCCCCTACGTCCACGACCTGCGCGAGCGGCTCCTCGCTTTCCCCGAGGTGCGCGTGGTCGTGTCGCAGCTCGGCGCGCCCGACGACGGCACGGACCCCAACGGCCCCGACAACGCGGAGTTCTACATCGGGCTCGAGCCGCGGGAGGCGTGGCGGTTCCGGGAGAAGACGGCGCTGATCGACGCCATGGACCGGGCCATCTCGACCGTCCCCGGCATCACCACGAACTTCTCGCAGCCCATCAAGGACAACGTCGACGAGGCGCTGGCGGGGGTGAAGGGCGAGCTGGCCATCAAGCTCTACGGGCCGGACCTCTTCGTGCTGGAGGGCAAGGCCCGGGAGATCGCGACGGTGCTGGCCGGCATTCCCGGCGTCGCCGACCTCGACTACGACCACCTGGTGGGCCAGCCCCAGCTCCAGCTCGTCGTCGACCGCAACGCGGCCGCCCGCTACGGCATCAACGTGCAGGACGTCCAGGACGCCATCGAGGCGGCCACCAAGGGGCGCACCGTGACCGAGGTCTTCGAGGGCGAGCGGCGCTTCAACCTGGTCGTCAAGCTCGCCCAGGACGGCGATCCCCTCGCCGGCCTCCGGAACCTCGCCATCAGCGCGCCCACCGGCGAGCGGATCCCCGTGACCCAGATCGCCGAGATGACCAAGACGGAGGGGCTCGCCCAGATCCTGCGCGAGGGCAACCTCCGCCGCGTGGCCATCAAGTGGAGCGCGCGGGGGCGGGACATGGGCGGGCTGGTGGCCGAGGCGATGGACAAGGTGCATGCCCGCGTGCCGATGCCCGAGGGCTACCAGATGATCTGGAGCGGGCGCTTCGAGGACCAGCAGCGGGCCCTGGCCCGCCTCTACGTGATCGTGCCGCTCGTCGTGTTCATCATCTTCATCCTGCTCTTCGGCGCCTTCCAGTCGCTCGGCGACTCGCTCCTGATCATGCTGAACCTGCCCTTCGCCCTCATCGGCGGCACGCTCGCCCTGTGGCTCTGGGGGACGAGCTTCAACATCTCGGCGGCCGTGGGCTACATCGCGGTGTTCGGCGTGAGCGTGCTCAACGGCGTCGTGCTGGTCTCGTCCGTCCGCCAGGCGTACGCCGAGGGCCTGCCGCTGCGGGAGGCGATCGTGAGAGGCTGCGAGATCCGCTTCCGCCCGATCCTGGTCTCGGCGATCGTGGCCGTGATCGGCTTCCTGCCCGCGGCCCTGTCCCACGGCATCGGCGCCGAGATCCAGCGGCCTCTCGCCCGTGTGGTCATCGGCGGCCTGATCTCGTCGACGGCGCTGACGCTGCTGGTGCTGCCGGCGATCTACGCCCTCTTCGCCCCGCGCGAGGTCAGCGCGTCGGGTGACCGGCACGCGTGACGGGGACTCGGGGAGGGCGCGCGGGCTGGAGTGACGCGGCGCGAGCCACGCCGTTGCGCGCCACGCGCACCGGCACCAGCCGCTCGCCGTGCGTCATGGTCTCACGGGCCGCGCGGGAACTCCGCGGCGGGGATCGTGCGCGCGCCGCGCGGGCCGCGGAGATGAAGCACCGCGTCGAGAGCGATCATGCAGGCCGGCAGCTCGGCCGCGGGGTCGGCATGAGCCAGGCTCCCCCCACCGTGCCCCGCGTCCGGGTCTGGAGGTGGCCGATCGAGGGCGCGGCCTCGGCCAGGAGCGGCGCGCGCTCCGCGATGCGGGCGTCCCGCTCGAGCTGGCGCTGGCGCACCAGCGCGCCGAGCGTCAGCCCGCGGTCCTCCGCCTGGATGCCGCCCAGGCCCGACACGCGGTTGAGGTTCAGCACGACGGCCGGGCGCGCCAGGCGCAGGTTCATCATCGGCACCAGGCTCTGGCCGCCCGCGAGCAGCTTGGCGTCCCCGCCGTGACGCGCGAGCAGCGCCAGCGTCTCCTCGATGTCGCGCGGCGCGACGTACTCGAAGGGCGCCGGCTTCACACCCGCCCGAGCTTGGGGTGCTCGAAGGAGGGCAGCTTCACGCCCCAGGGCGCCATGCGCGTGCGGATCCTGGCCAGGAACTCCGGGAAGACCGCCATCTCGTCCTCCGGCGTGCTTCCCCCGAGCCCGGCGTCGCAGGCGATGCGATCCGCCTCGATCTCCTCGGGAGTCGCCGACCCGCCCTCGATGGCCAACCAGAGGTTGCGGTAGCCGCGGAACTCGACGTTCTCGATCATGGTCGTGACCGCCTGCTCGATGTTCCGGATCGTCGGCGGCGTGAAGCCGGGCGCCCACGCCTCGAGACACTCCCAGCCGAAGGCGATGTGCCGGACCTCGTCGCGGAGGATCAGCTCCATCAGACGGCGCACCGCCGGGTTCGTCGCCTTGTGGATGGTCGCCTTGAAGACATCGATGAGAATCTCCTCGGCGGCGCACACCAGGCTCGCGAAGATGGCCTCGAGCGACGTGTCGGGGTCGAAGGCCATGCGCCTGACCCCGTGCGTGCCGACGGACGAAACGGTCGGCGGGTTCCGGGGCTGCGGGAAGTACCCACCGAGGCGGTCCGCCATGAGCCAGGACGCTTCGGCGTGGCGCCCCTCCTCCTGGGTCCGGATCGTGAAGAAGAACCGGAGGTCGGGCACGCGGTTCTCGAGGCAGAATCTGAGCAGCAGGGCCGGGCTCTCGGCGATGGCCCCGTACTCGCCCCACGTCCGCCGGCTCCAGTACATGCGCGCGGCGAGGATCTGCTCCGCCGAGTACCACTCGAGCTCGAGCCGCTCCCAGGGGACGTCGGTCTCGGGATCCCACTCGAGGGTCTTGGCCCGCTGCCACAGCGCCCAGACGCCGGGCATCTGCGGCGCCAGGCGCAGCGGGAAGCGCTTCTCGAGCACGTACTCGGCCGCGGCTTCCCTGTCGATCAGCATGGCTACTCCTCGGAGGGGGGCTCCGCCCCCCCTTCCGAACCTCCCCCCGCGAGATCGCGCCGGCAAAGCCGGCGCTCGCCCCGACGTCAGTCCAACATACCCCTGGCCTTAGCCGAGCCCAAGGAGCGTGGGGGCCGTCGAGGCCACCTTCGATGGTCTAGAGGCGGCCGAGCTCGGGATGCGTTGCGACCGGGACGACGACGTCCCATTGTCGCAGTCGCTCCCTCACCTGCCCGACCGTCGCCCGGAGCACGCTCTTCTCTTGCTCGACCGTCGAGGCGCCGAGCCCCGCCCCGGCAGCAGCCGCCTCGGCCTCCATCAGGCGACGACGTCCCGGCGAGTCGGGCAGGAGCCACGTGTTGCGATAGCCTTGGAGGATCACCTGCTCCAGCATCTCGCGGACCGCCTCGCCGACCGCCCGGCGTCCTGCCGCGTCCAGACCTCCGAGCCGGGCGCCGAGCCAGACCCAGGCGAAGAGCGCGTGCCGGGCCTTGTCGGTCGCCATCAATCGCAGGACCGCGCGAACCGTCTCGTCGGTCGCCCGCTGGAGATGGCTCACGTGGAGATCCAGGTCGAGCTGGTCGTCGAGGCAGCCGAGCGCCGCCACGGTGACTTCCGGTCTCACCGCGGGATCGAGCGCCATCTGCGCGAAGGCGTGATTGCTCGCCAGCGCGACCGCCTCGTCACCGGGATCGGGGACGTAGCCGCCGAGCCGCTCGGCCAGGGTGAAGCAGGCCTCGAGGTGCTTCGCCTCCTCCGCCGGCCGGAGCGACAGGAACAGCTTGGCGTCCATCTGGCTTTCGCCCGACTCCAGGCACAGCCGCAGCAGCAACGCCGTGTTTTCCGCGATGCCGGGGTAGGTGCCCCAGGCCCGCCGGCTCCACGTCAGCCGTGCCGCCTCCCGCAGTGATTCGGGAAGGCGCGCGCTGTCGAACCTCGCCCACGGAACGTCGGTCTCGGGGTTCCAGCGGAGGCCCTTCGCCTGGTGATAGAGCTCGCGCAGCGCCGGGACCTCCGAGGTGAACTGGAGCGGGAACCGGCGCTCCACGAACTGGCGCTCCTGTCGCTGGAAGGCGCGCAGCAGCTCCTCCGCCGTGCGGGTCATGCCGTCTCCAGGAGGAGAGCTCGGAGATGGCCGGAGGCGGCCTGAGCGCCGATACCGGGACTGGTGCCGATGAGTCGGAGCGGGGACGCCACGTGCGGACTCTAGCTCATTCGACAGAGCCCGGCAATGCGGGCCCCGCAACGTACGCGCTTATCGCCCCGCGCGAGGTCAGCGCGTCAGGTGGTACGGCACGTCGGTGACGATGACGTCCCGGCGGAACAGGAGCGCGCCCTTGATGAGGAGCGCCGTCTGGTTGTGCAGCAGGTGCTGCCACCAGTGGGCCGGGATGAACTCCGGCAGGACCACGGTCACCACCGAGCGCAGGTCGTCCGGCCGCTTCTGCAAATGGTCGAGGTAGTCGAGGAACGGGCCGAGCAGCGACCGGTACGGCGAGGTGAGGACCACGAGGGGCACCTCCATCCCCCACTTCGCCCACTTCTCCTGCATCCGGAGCGTCAGCGCGGGATCGGTCTCGACGTAGACGGCCTTGGCGTCGGGCGAGAGGAGCTTCGCGTACTGGACCGCGTGGACGACGCCGCGGTGCACGTCGCCGATGGGGACGAGGACGGAGTGGCGGATGGGTTGCGGTCCGCCGTAGCCCTCGAGGGAGAGCTGGCGCGCCACCTCTTCGTAGTGCCGCTTGACCGTCTGGAAGCCGATCACGATGAGCGGGACCAGCAGCGTGACGATCCAGGCGCCGTGCACGAACTTGGTGCCCGCGATGACGACGGTCACGATCCCCGTCAGGGTCGCGCCGACGCCGTTGACCACCAGCCGCCACCGCCAGCCCCGCCCGCGCTCCGCCTTCCAGTGCCGCACCATGCCGGCCTGGGACAGCGTGAAGGAGATGAAGACCCCGACCGCGTACAGCGGGATGAGCGCGTTGGTGCTGCCGCCGAAGACGACGAGGAGGAGCGCGGCGAGGGCGGCCAGGATCAGGATCCCGTTGGAGAACACCAGGCGGTCGCCGCGCTTCATGAACTGCCGGGGCGCGTACTGGTCCCGCGACAGGAGCGAGGCCAAGCGCGGGAAGTCGGCGAACGAGGTGTTGGCGGCCAGCACCAGGATGAGGGCGGTGGCCGCCTGGATCAGGTAGTAGAAGGGGCCGGCGCCGAAGAGCCCGCGGGTGAGCTGGGAGACGACGGTCTCCTGCTCGACGGGCACGACCCGGAGCGCCGACGCCAGGACGGTGATGCCGAGGAACAGGACGGCGAGGATGCCCGCCATCCACCGCGACGTGATCGCCGCGTTGCGGGCCTCGGGCTCCTTGAAGGCCGGCACGCCGTTGGAGATCGCCTCCATCCCCGTCATCGCCGTGCAGCCGGAGGCGAACGCCCGCAAGACGAGGAACCAGGTCAGCGCCGTGGCGGCCGGTAGGGGCGCCTCGGAGAGCGGCGCCGCCTCGCCGCGCAGGAGCCGGAAGAGACCCGCCACGATCAGCGCGCCGAAGCTCGCGACGAAGAGATAGGTCGGCACCGCGAAGATGCGGCCGGACTCCCGGACACCGCGCAGGTTGGCGAAGGCGACGGCCGCCACGCAGAGCACGCCGACCACGACGCGGTGCGGGAAGAGCGCCGGCAGCGCCGACGTCACCGCGGCCACGCCCGCCGCCACCGACACCGAGACCGTCAGCACGTAGTCGATCATCAGCGAGGCCGCCGCTACCAGTCCGGCCAGCGGGCCCAGGTTCGCGCGCGCCACGATGTACGAGCCCCCGCCGCTGGGATAGGCGTGGATCGTCTGCTGGTAGGAGATCGCCACCATGATCAGGAGCGCGCAGATGGCGACGGCCGCCGGCACCGCCAGGTGCAGGGCGGCGGTCCCCGCCAGCACGAGGACGAGCAGGATCTCCTCCGTGGCGTACGCCGTCGACGAGAGCGCGTCCGAGGCGAAGACGGCCAGCGCGGTCGTCTTCGCGAGCCGCTCGTGGCGCGCCTGCACCAGCGGCATCGGCGGGCCGACGAGGATTCGTTTGAGCAGGTTCGTTTCCATGAACGGTCGTCGTCCTCCCCGGCGGCGCGCGACAGGCTCCGCCGGACAGATCCCAGTGAAAGAACAGCTCGCTGATGAGGCCGCGAGCCCGGGACGGGGGAGGGATCAGGCCAGGGGTGGGGCGCGGTCGGCGGCGGCCCGCCGCGGTCGCAGCGCCGCGAAGGCGGACGCCGGGAACAGGGCGGGGCCGAGGAGGATCAGGGTCAGGCTCAGGAGGACAGGTACGGACGCGAGCGGCAGGGCGTCGCCGGCGGTGAGCGAGAGGATGGCCTCGTCGAAGTCGGCGGCGTCCCAGATCCCGGCGATCCACGTGGGGTCGGGCGGGTTCGCGTGCGCCATCGGCACGACGGCCGCCAGGGTGCTCACGATCAGCACGGCCAGGAGGCGCCGCATCACGCCTCTAGCCTACGCCGGCGCGGGCCCCGCGCAAAGCCTAGCGACTGAACGCCACCCACGAGGCCTTGAAGACGTCCTCGCCGCCGTCCCGGGTCACGGGGTGCAGGCGGCCGTCCTCCAGGCGCACGAGTCCGTGGAAGGAACCCTTGGCGATGACGTGGGTCATCGAGAACTTCCAGCCCAGGGGCGCCGCCGTCACCTGCTCCTCGACCTCGGCGCAGTGCGTGACGTCGGCCACGTCGCCGACCAGGTGCAGGACCCGCACCGGGCCCTCGGAGGCGCGCAGGCCGAGCACCACCTTGTAAGCG
>Ga0209515_10008729_pt1 | contig 11729 bp, 14 predicted proteins | sample Subgroupgradi54m_FD_187454 | JGI IMG/M metagenome (GOLD analysis project Ga0209515, IMG submission 187454) | Subsurface groundwater microbial communities from S. Glens Falls, New York, USA - GMW60B uncontaminated upgradient, 5.4 m (SPAdes)... ... | reverse complement strand
GATCTGTCTTGGAATTAAAAACAGTTTTTTATCTACGATTTTCAGACGTACTTCGCCAAACCCCACTTCTGCCAGAAAATCCTGGAGTTCAATTTCGACCGGATCCATTGGCCCGAGTCCTCCCTTTCCCTATATCATTCCCCTCCAGAGACCTCGCACAACCAGCCTTGTGGCCCGTGGCAGGGTTTTCGCTAAACATTCATGCCTCTCTTGCTTTGGCTAAGATAAAATGGCATAATCTTGTAAGAGATAAGCGTGGCTAGAGGATACGGCTGCACCCGACCAAGGAAGGCAGTATATCCACAGGACCTTGAGGGTCTTTTCGCCACGCTTATTTTTTTAAGCTGTAGCTAGCGTCTTGACGTTATATATTCCCTTTTGGTAGGAGGCGACCCGTCATTTGGGTGGAGGGCCCTCGCCTTTGCGAACCGGAATTACTTCCGGAGTGCCTTTATCGAAGGTTAATCACGCAACAGCAATTCAGCATGCATAAAGCTCACCGCCAATTTCACGTTCTATTATTCTGACTCGCTTTATATAAAGCCGTAGCCCGTGGTAATATTTCTTAAAAGCTTTTCCCGATTTTTCTTCCTTGTACTTCACATCCTTCTCCTTTCCGTTTCGTTTCCATAACCATTCTTGATCGCCTCACTCTCGGGAGATGCCACAACCGCTCGAGATGGTTTCAATGGATAATTAAATGCAAATCCCAGAGCTTCATAAATGCGCCGCACCATCTCGACGGCTTTGCGTGAACCTTGGTACGTGACCGCAGGATAAACCTTAAGGTACCGGTGAAGGTACGAGAACGCGTACCGGTAGGGTTCCCCGGCATGAGAATCCACGAAGTGATGTTCAATATCCGTAAGGAAAAAATCAATTTTCAAGATCATTCTTGGGTCCCTCTGCCGGATATGGTGAATCAGTATCAGAAGAACTGTCATTCGATTGTTGAACCATGCCCGAAAGAGAGCCTCGGTTTCTTTTTCGCTTTCTAATGCTTGCGTTCCCTGACTCATTTGCTTGCCCTTTCTTTATGATGTCGCTCTATAGATTTTAATATTACTAATTTTTATATTAATTAAAGTCTATTAAACTTGTTCAATCTTGCCATCGCTATCCTTGTAACATGCTTAACTATCTAACTGAATGAAAGCTAGCCGATAAATATCTGCTTTTCAAGGATGGTAAAATAGATTTTTTTATGATTATTCAAACTACCTATTGCAATCTAATCAAAGAGGCTGTAAACTAGAAGGTTAAGAAAAGAAGGAACCGGCTCAGAGGTATACGAACAGGATAAAAAAAGTTGGAAGGTAGGCATATGTACGACCAATTTGTCTCTGATTTCAAGGCACTCCTCCCAGAATTTCCCTCAGAACCCGATCTCGACCTCGGCTTTGCAATCAAACATATTCGTCTCCGCATGGGACTCACTCAAGAGGAGCTCGCTCGAGATGCCAGGATGAATCTTTCAGCTCTTAAAACGCTTGAGAATGGCTACGCGAAGTCCACCACGATCTCTAATCTGGAGGCTTTATCCCATGTCCTCAGGGTCCCTCTTCGGGACATCCTATTGGAGGCACGGGAATGGTTTCCGGGAAATTTTTTCGTCTTGAAGCTGGGGGAACCATCCGCGGCAGGTACCCGGAAGCGAAAACGAAGCGAGGAAATTTGGTTTAAAAGGAAGAGCTTAGCTTATAACGGCTTCCGGGTCGATCTTTCTTCACCGCCTCTTCGAGTACCTGCCCACTTTTGCCTGGCGATTCTCGAGATTGCCCCAGGAAAAGAAGTCCCCCGTCTGAGGCTCCGTTATCCCAATCAAGTAGTGGGCTTTGTCGAGCGGGGTACCTTGAAGATCGTTTACGGTCCAAATCAAGAAATGAACCTTTTCGGAAATCAGGGCTTTGCCCTGCGAGGAGACAAAACGCACCACTTCATCAACCTGGATAAGGATAATCCCTTGCGGCTTGTCTTGGCGTTCCATTTGACTCCGTCAAAAACTCTCACGGCGGATTCCGGGTCACGAAAAGGTCAAGCTGGAGTCTCGGTGGGGAGAGCGATTCGACGTATCCGGGAACTCTATTCCGATTCGAAAGAGCGCCTTTTGAGTTTTGCCGAACTTTCCTATCTTACCGGACTTGAAGAAAAAGGCCTGCAATATTTGGAAAGCACCACGCAAGCCGATCAAGTAGTCTACTGGAATAAGGTTGAAAAAATAACGCAGGCTCTCAAAATACCTTTTACCCGCTTCCTTGATTTTGCTGAAGGTAAAGACGAAGGATCGTTCTCGCTTGCCACGGCCCACGACCGGGCGCTCATTGATTACCGCCACTATTTGGGGGTCCGTATCAAATCGACGGTGTTTCCAAGCACCGGCAATACATTTCATATGTCGGAAATGTACATTGAGCCGAGAGGGGGCATCCGGCGCGTGACTTGGAAGCGAACTGACGACGCCAGGATTGCGGTTTATATCGAGGATGGGGAACTCCGGGTAGAAGTTGGAAAAAACCGGAAAGTAAATCTCCAGCAAGGAGAAAGTGTTTATTTTGACGGAAGCCTAGGATATATTTTCACCAATCCCGGGTCACGACCGTGCAAACTGTTCATCGCGACCCACCCGCCCATTATCTTTTAACCCAGCAAACCTTTCTCAACGGCTATGGTTTTCACCAATTCGATGAGTTCGACAATGTCAAACGGTTTAGCGATGAAGCGCTCACAGCCCGTCTTCTTCAGCCTGGCCTCCATCCCATCGGGCAGAGGGTCGGCCGAAATCGGGATCATGGTGGACGAATGAGCCGTTTTAGCCAGTTCTTCAATCAATCGGTCCCCTTGCATCCCCGGTAATTTGATATCAACAAACAGGATATCCACGGGATCTTTTTTAAGCGCCTCGAAGGCGACTTGGCCATTTTTGAAACAAAATACCTGGTAGTTTCTTTCTTTAAAGAAATCGGTAAAATGCTCGAGAATATCCTCTTCGTCTTCGACCAGCCCAATCCGGCATCGATTTTTCTTATAGATTCGGTCCTCATATTCACTACCAACCTCTGACGTCACCACCTGCGCGCCCAACTTTGCGTTGATAGACGATTCGAGATCCTCAAAGGTGAACGGCTTCGTTACCACATCCTTTAAATGAATGCCGTGCGCTTCGAGACGCTCTTTATATTTCGGCAAAAATCCCGTGATAATAATGGTGGGCGGAAGCGTTAAGCCCGCCTGTTTGATCTTATCCAAAACTTCGAACCCATCGAGCCTCCTCATCTTAAGGTCAAGCAGCATGAGTTTAACCGCAAAATGACGCAGTTTATCCACCACACTCACCGGATCCTGGGTTGCAATCGTCTCGCAATTCCGTCTCTTGAAATGGTCGGTCAAAAGATCAATAATTTCCTGATCGTCATCGACCACCAAAATCGTATGCCGTTCTTTCGTCATGAATCCTCCGGATGATTTTTACTGCAATTTCTTATCTTTTGAAATGAGCGCCTGGATCTTGTCAATCAGTACATTCGGCTCGATATCGTCGGGCTTCTCAAGGTAATCCGCAACGCCTAATTTTTCTGCCTTTTGCCTCAAGCCCACATCGACGTACCCGGTCATCGCAAGAACAATCGCACGCGGCCATTGGTCTCGAATCGCCTTGATAACATCCAAACCGGTTACAGCAGTTACAAGTTTAAGGTCGATCAGGGCAATATGCCATTCCCGTTCATGTATCAAACGCAAAGCCTCCTCACCCGACAATGCAAATTTGACATCAAGGCCCATTCTTTCTCGCAGAATGCCGGCCAAAAAATCACAGAGGTCCTCTTCGTCATCCACAATAAGCGTACTAATCATTTTTTCCCATCTCTGCTAAGGGAAGTCGGATAATGAAGGTGGTCCCCGTTCCCGGCATACTTTCGGCAGTAATTGTCCCCTTGTGAATCGACTCAATCATATGTTTACAGATGAAAAGTCCCTGCCCCTGACCAGCGGCTCCGATGCTATCGCCCTTTTTATTCTTGGTTGAAAAACCTTGCAGCCATATTTTGGGAAGTACCTCAGGAGGAATCCCGGGACCGTTATCCAAAAATTCAATACGAGCCATTTTCGGATCATCCGGATCGACATCGCCCAAGATTTCTATCTTCCGATTGTTCTGATGGCTCATCGCTTCGTATGCATTCTTGATCAGATTCACAAAGACCTGGATTAACTGCTCCAGATTCCCCTGGATAATGATATTTGCTACAATCGATTCGCGAATCTCACAGCCTGCTAAGTTCTCCTCATACGTCGAAAAACGGGTCGCCTCAATTGCCTCCCGGCATAAGACAATCAAACTCAAGGGCGTCATCTCCCCTTTCGTATCCTTCAAAATGTTCGTCAGCGTCTTCACCACCACATTAATCCGGTCCCCAGAACGGCTAATCCTACGCGTATGATCATCGATCTGCGCCACCAAGCTGGTCAGAGATTGGAAGTCCGCTTCCGGAATCAAATTGGCACTCTTCTCAATCAATTGTTTGCATTTCTTCAGATCATGCGTATAGATCGATTGCGCCCGATAGACCACCGTCGACAAAGGATTGTTAATCTCATGCCCAATCGCCTTCGCCATCCCCACCATCGTCGCATTCTTCTCCGCCACAATAAGAGACGCTTGCGTCACCTTAAGCCGCTCGTTAGTTTCACGGAGCTCCTGGTTCATCCTGGCCAACTCTTCTGTCCTCAATATCGCCTCATCGTATAGACGCGCATTCTCAATTGCAATCGCCGATTCTTGAGCCAGCGTGTAGAAAATGTCGAGATCTTCTTGAGAGTAGGGCTCATCGGATTTCTTCGCACCAAGAAAAAGCAGACTTCTTAATTCGAGATGCGGCTTCCCCATCCCCTCCGTCATGCGGCCAAGAAAACTCGGAATCACGGCCTCGGCCTTGAGCGTTTTCATAATACCAAGCAGCGGCTCATACTTCTCGGCCTCTTTTTTCTCGGATTCCCGAATCCAGTTCTCAAGCTCATAAATTTCAAGAATGCGTTTCTCAGTCTCAAAATAGAGAATCAGAGGATGATTCTTCTGAATCGTATAATATTGTGAATCCGCCAGCAAGGGTCTGGCCGCATGCAATGAGAAATCATAATCCTTATCCGGGCGCACATAAACCGCAATCTTCGAGATCCGGGCTCTCTTAATTAGAAATCCTACAATTAATCTTGACAACCGCTTCAGGCTCTTGATCGTCGCCATCTCCTGGCTCGCTTCTTTAAGAAGAACCTTGTAGTCAATCCTCTTCTGGAAAAGATAACGATCCGTCAAGTCTGTTAAAAATGCCTCCAACTTGCGGCTTCCGAGAGCGACTAGCAAAGTCACAATGCCCAGAATTCCCCATCGAGCCGCACCGCTTGTGCTCTGCTGCAAGATATCCGTAACCAAAAAGGAAAAAAAGGCGAACAAACCAAAAATAAAAGAAAATAGTCCTGTAAAAACAAGCGTACGCTTGATAATAACTTCTATGTCCATGAATCGATAGACAAGAATCGTGTAAGCCATCATGGGAGGGTATAGAATTATCAAAACGCTTAAGTAGGGGGGAACTGGGAGATTGAAAATTAAGAGAAATAACGAAACTCCTCCGGAAAAAGCCAAGGCCAAAGCCACGAAAAAGTAAATAAGACGAGCACGTTCTGTTCCTTTTGTTCTTCCAATTTCACGGCCCATTTCATATTGCGCGTAACCAGGAAATACAAGAAACAATGCCGAGTAAATGGGATAGAGGATTCCCCATTCGGGATAGAACCGCAGCCCCATCTTTGGCAATAATTCTTTAACGACCAAAGGAGTAAGAGACATGCAAAACATGAATCCTGACAAGACATAGGACCAAAGAAAAAATCGATTTCGGGGTTTTCTTCTGAGAATAGCCCAAACAAAATGCAAATACGTGATAGGGATGAAAGCGCCACAGGCGTGCGACAAACGACTGGCAACAATATTTGCTCCGTAGCCAGGAAATTCAAGCAGAGTTACAAAATAACCCAATGCCCACAGTGCTACTGACGTGCTAAAGATGAAACAGCGTTGATATAATAAACGCCGGGTGTCTTGGGCATAGACATACAGGCCCGTCAGAAAAAAAGTTAATGACGTTAATCCTGTTATAAAAGCGTAGAGAGACATTCAAATTCGAGGCTGCATAGTTCCACTGGAAATATTCAGTGTCGGGTCTAATCGTTGCAGACTTTCCAATATCACATCAGCGATTATTTTATGCCCTTTATCATTCGGATGGATTCCGTCACTGGCAACGGTGCTTTCTAGCGAGTTCTTCAGTCTCGAACGAATGTCGATCAATCCGATACCAGATTCCCGCGCCGCATCTTCAATAGCATTGCTATATTTGACATGGATTTCTTCGGTCGTCAGATTCATGCACTTGCGATAATCGTCCAATTCGGGAAATTGACGCACAAAAATCATCTGGTCGATGAGCTGCAAATTGCAAAGCAGCGCCGTCTGACGGTTGTTTTTTATTCGCGTTACCATTGCATCGATATTTTGCCGGAATTCCTCCAAAGGAACGTTCGGCTGCCCAGGGCCAATCAACCACCCATCATTATTGCCAAATAATAAAATGGCATGAGAAAACTGAGGCTGTTTTATCACATCCTCCTCAAGACGTTCCAACCCATCACGACTTGTATTCCAGTTTTTTGCACGGAGAGATACGGGTATTTTAAGCGTGTTTTTGACTAATTTGGCACATCCAAGCTCGCGCTCGGACGCACCCGTTCCTGCCAAAACACTATCGCCAAAAAATATAAGCCCCCTGAGGCCCATCTTATTTAACGGTCATTGTATTTTGGTTGACGTTTCTCTTTGAAAGCCCTTAATCCCTCTTTCATGTCCTCAGATTTACAAACCTCATAAAAATAATCCAGCTCCTTTTCCAGCCCTTTCTCAAGCGACAATAATAGGCCCTCACGAATTGCCTTTTGCGATAAGTACACCATCTTTTGGCTATTTTTAATAATCCGTTTGGCTATATCGATCGCCTTTTCAACAGCCATCCCTTGCTTCACAATTTCATCGATAAAGCCAATCTCATAGGCCTCATTTGCCGTAATCATGTCTCCCGTCAAAATCATCTTTCGTGCTCTGGAAGGCCCAATAATTCTAGGAAGTCTCTGAGTACCTCCGAATCCGGGAATGATCCCAATGGTAATTTCAGGCTGTCCAAACTTTGCCCGCTCTGATGCAACCCTGATATGACACGCCATTATTAACTCATTCCCTCCCCCCAGGCATAACGCGTTAATCGCTGCAATAATCGGCTTGTCAGATTTTTCTATCCTATCGCATAACTTCTGGCCTTTCCGCGCGAGATCAACCCCCATTTCAGGGCTTTGAATAGATGCAATTTCATTGATATCCGCACCGGCACAAAAAGCGCGTTCGCCCGTTCCTGTGATTACCAAAACCTTGGCAGCAGATGCTTGTTGAAAATCATCAAGACACCCATTTATTTCTTCCAATATTCGAGATGAAAGCACATTGGCGGGAGGATTATTGATGGCAGCAACCCAAATCGCGTCTTCTTCCTTCTTTTCAATCAAGATATATTTGAATTTGTCTGCCGTATTAGGCAAGATTAATCCCCTTTAACTTTTCATGCTTTTTTGGTCTTCGAGCTCTAAAATATAATCCACAATTTGTGATATTGTTCTTTTTGAATTGGCTTCATTTAAATTTGGGCTGACTTGGAACTCTTCCTCAATAGCGTTCATTAAATCTATGGACTCCAGGGAATCGACTTCCAAATGGTCAATCAAATCTGTCTCCCAATCAATCTTAGGCCTGTTTTCGGGCTTTTTTTCGCGCATGATTTTTAGCATATTTATCAAAAGCGTCTTCAAACGTTCAAAGATTTCTTTGCGCCGTCCATTTCGGTCATTTTGACTCATCTTCGTCACCTCCAAAAATCCCAAATACTATTTTCTTGCTAGGAATAAGTTATACATGTTCCACTGATCGACATTAGAATCAATTTGCTTAAACTCTGCTTCCTTAAGCCATTTTGTCAGCACTTCCGGCTGCCGGTAATAAAGAATCCATGCCCCTGCCTTTGTCGTACAAACTTTCTCCATGAGTTTTCTACTGGGATTATTTTGTTGGCTAAAAAATAAGAACAATCCTCCGTTATCCAATCCTTCATGGATCTGCTTAAAAGCGTTTTGCGCCTTGTTATCATCAAGGTATTCTATCAATCCGGAGGCGAGAATAACGTTAGGGAGCCACTTGATTTTACCACCAAACCTTTTTAAATGCTCAAGACGAAACACATTTCCCCTAAGAAACCGGAGGGTTTCTTCTGACACGTGATAAGTTTCAGCGATTGAACGGCCAAGCCCGAGAGACTTTGAATCGTAATCAACTCCTATAATTTCGACCCCCTCTTGGTCAAAACTGGCATTAATCTCAGCCAGATATCTGCCTGCGCCGCAAGCAACATCCATTATCCTCGTAATTTTTCCCTCCTTTTTCCTGGTCTGAATCTCTTCCCCTATAACTCTAATGATATTTTCTTTTCTTGCTCTCGTGGCCTTAACAGCTGGTAAATGCAATAGTATGTAATCAATAATTTGTCCTATTCCAGAGTAGCCACTGGCCTTATTTTGGTACATGTGATCAAAATTATATCCTGCAGAAGCCTCGCCCAATACACTTTGCCGCCCCAGCTTGCTTGTCAGCATAAGGCGTCTGATTACTTTTTTATATAAAAAATTTTCAAGGGCTTGCTTAACCATTTTTTTTTCCTACTTTCTTAAAAATCAACGCCACGTTATTGGATCCGAACCCGAATGAGTTTGATATGACAACATTCACATCTTTCTTTCTTGATTTATTCGGGACGTAATCCAAGTCGCATTCTTCGTCAGGATTGTGGAGATTAATCGTTGGAGGAATACAATTATGAGCGATGGCCAAACAACTAGCGACTGCCTGTATCGCACCAGATGCACCGATCGTATGGCCTATCATCGACTTTATACTACTTACGGGAATAGCGAAGGCACGCTTGCCCGCGAGACTCTTAATTGCGTTTGTCTCCGCTAAGTCATTAAATTTTGTGGAAGTGCCGTGGGCGCTTATATAATCAATATCTTCCATCCCCAACCCCGCATCATTCAAGGCTTCTTGCATGGCTTCTTTTGCATCTTCTCCGGTAGGATCCGGAGCCACCATATGATAGGCACCGCAGTTCGAGCCAAAACCAGCTACCTCGGCATAAATAGGCGCACCTCTTGTCAAAGCATGATTCATTTCTTCAAGGACTAAACAAGCGGCTCCTTCGCCCATTACAAATCCATTCCTGGTTTTATCGAACGGGCGCGATGCCGTCTCAGGATTCCCATCAACGGGCGTTCCTAATACCATCATCGCTTGGTACAGCGTCATATTAACAAGGCTGATTGTCGCTTCAACCCCGCCTGTTATAGCAATATCGACTTTACCGTTCCTGACTTTATGAAAGGCTTCCCCAATCGCCTGGGCACTCGATGAGCAGGCAGTAGAAATGACCTGGTTTGGCCCCTTTATTTTGTTTTGAAGAGCAATATAAGCGGAAACGGCATTCGGGGTAATGCGAGGGACAGAACTGGCAGCAATTTTTTTAGGATTAGAAGTCTCAAGCAAGGTGACCATCATTTCTTCGTGGAAATTCAATCCTCCGAGACCAGAACCGATAATAATGGCGGCTTTTGCGAGATCGCTATTTCCTTCTGCTAATTGAGCATGGTCCAACGCCATTTTGGCTGTCGCTACTCCAAATTGAGCGAATCGATCTGTCTTACGCACAACCGCAATTGGCATATAATCCGCCGCATCAAAGTCTTTCACTTCAGCCGCAATTTTTATATCCAAAGTCGACGGATCAAATCTTGTAATAGGCCCAATACCGCTTTTGCCTGTGAAAATGGCGTCAGCGAAAGCTTGAATTCCATTACCGTTTGGGGCCAACACACCCATACCTGTCACTACAACACGTCTGGTCATAAATACTCACGGATCGTTATTAATAGCTGATCAAGGTCAAAAGGTTTAAGAATGACTTCACCCAGCAAATCCGCTTTCAATTCTTCGTTTGCACCAGCGTAACCGGTTATAAAGATGATCGGGATATCTTTCGGAGTATGCTGCTTTACAATACCGCGAATTTCACGTATGCACTCCACCCCATTTTTCCCGGGCATACGAATATCAGAAACAATCAAATCGAAATCTTGTCGTTTAATTTCATCAATTGCCTTAGAAGCATTCTCGGCACTGGTCACAGCATACCCCGCCCTATATAAAAGATTATGTACACTCTTTAGAACCAATTCATCATCATCTATTACTAATATTTTTTTATCCGCTGCCATTTTTGCGACTCAAATCCCGTCTATAGAAAAATGCGATTTTTTATTAATCTCCTAAATGAACAACTGAGGACGTTATGATATGAGGCATAAATGCAACTTGCTGGTAAGTCTAAAGATAGAAAGATTATAAGTCAAAGAAGGAAAAAATCGAAGATAAAAATACCTCTTCAAAAGGGTGCTATTGCGAGTGACGATTCTAACCCTAGTGTGGAATTACTCTTGCAAAATCAATTTCGTAAGACAGGGCGGATGTTTCTCCGGCTTTAGGCGCAATCTGAATACGCTCAACGTGGACGGCCGCATGAGAGGCGGCTAACTCATAAAGAACTGCAACCAGGTTTTCCATGCTTCCTTTTGCACGGACGCTTACTTGCATCCTTTTAACGGAGTTATTCTCCTGGATTCCCCGGGGAGTCAACTGGTCCACCTTCAGATGATGGGATTCGAGAAAAGACATCAAGTCACGCACCCAGTCATTAACAAGGTCTCCTGGGCTTAAATCAGAGCGATAGGTACCAACTGAAGTGAAGAACTGAACAACAAACAATACTTGGTGTCCAAAAAGTGTCCATACAGGGCCCAAATCGGTGTGAATTGGTGGGAATTTAGATGAGTCAGTACAACACTGCAACTTATTGTCTGTTAATGGAATGTGTTGAATTTGAAGCAGTTACAGAATCCTCTTTAGAAGGATTACCCCTCTTACAGGACTGAAAGTAAATTAGCTCTTCTTCCCATCTTATGTCTGAAACCCGAAGACTTAACGCCTGTCCGATTCGAACCCCATAGGTAGCCAGTAATTGGAGAATCGCATAATTCCGGCGACCGCGGCGCGTCCTTTTGTCTGGCGCTGACAATAGCTTTTTTACCCAACCCCAAGGGATCACCCGCGGAAGGCCGGCCAACCGTGGGGTTGTAATAGTCGGCACTGCAGGAACCAGGTTACGATTCAAATAGCCGCGGAAATGAAGAAATCTTAAGAAACTTCTTATTGCCGAAACAAGTTGTTTACGACAGCCACGGCTCAGAGACTCTGTGGTTTCAATGATGTAGTCATGGATCGTACTGGCGGTAAGACCGCAGATCTTTGATGGAGTGCCACGTTCCTTTAGAGCAGCGAGAAATACTGTCACATAATTTCGGCGAGCGCCTATCGTGGTTGGTGCTACGCATTGATGGTCCTGGAGAAAGAGGGCATCCTATTTTTAGTTGAAAGTTGAAGTGGACAGCTCCCTTGTGGATAATCCACGTGGGAAAAACCTCCGAAAGGAGAAAGAAAGGAGCTGTCCAATGAAAAGAATAACGAAAAACCG
>Ga0209515_10008725_pt1 | contig 11735 bp, 11 predicted proteins | sample Subgroupgradi54m_FD_187454 | JGI IMG/M metagenome (GOLD analysis project Ga0209515, IMG submission 187454) | Subsurface groundwater microbial communities from S. Glens Falls, New York, USA - GMW60B uncontaminated upgradient, 5.4 m (SPAdes)... ... | reverse complement strand
CAAAGGCTAAAATAGTTTATACTGAAAATATGGACCCAGTTCCACCTGTCTCCTCACAATCAACACCCCCACCTCAGCCTACTACTGCTCCAGAAACCCCCAAACCTAAAATTTGGCCGTGGGTCTTAGGTGGAGTTCTGTTGTTGGCAACAGGAACGTTGGGGGGAATTGTCTTGGGCAAACAACTTTATTCTAAACCAACATTACTACTCACTCCTTCTCTAATTTCCCATCCCACATCTACTCCAGACATAACTGCCAACTGGAAAACATATGCAAATAAGGATTTAGGGTTTTCTATTGCCTATCCTCCCAAACTAAAAATAAGCCTAGAACCAAATTCCCATGACATAAACTTAGGATCTTGGACTTTCAATTTAGACGATCGAAAGGACGGAGACGGAACAACTATCACTACAAGCGTTAGTGTTCAGTTTGACAAGAATCCAGTAAGTGGGGAGAGCTACAAACCCATTACAGACATTAATAGCATCTCTGTCGGAAATGAAGTCACGCACTTTACTCTTCAAAATTATCCTGCCGTAAAAAGTAAAATTGAGTCTACGGATAAAAATGGCAAACCAGCCGAGACGGAACTATTTTTAAACATTCTTAAGGGCAAAACATTGTGGTTTCTATATGGACATATAAAAAGTGTTCAACCCAACGATGTGGCCGAAATTGACCAAATCCTCTCCACCTTCAAATTTTTGACTCCTTGCAGTTCAGGTGCGGGTTGCCCTCCACCAACTAGTTGTCAACAAGGCTACTGTGTTCCTCCGGCTAGTCCTTCGCCAATGTCAAATTACACCTGCCCCAACGCTCAATATGTAGATTGTATGCCGTCCATCGGGGCTACAAAACCTCAGTGCGACAGGGCTTATCTAACCTGGGCTACAGCCAACTGTCCCAATTTCAAAGGCGCGGCTTATTGATTTTTCTAAAAAATCAGCGACTTGCCAGCTCGTCCAAAATCTCACCGTCTTCCTTAAATATCTTGTTCAACCACTTGAGATATTTCATAGTTGGCTTCCTTGTCCGATCTCTTCCTGAAATAGGTCTCCCAGTCGACCAAGCAAGTTGGTCAAGAGCAAATCCATACTTTTTCTCCACTTCGATAATATCTTTTTTAAGCTCTCGCATTGTGATGGGCGTGTATTTTCTGTTCTTCATCGGAGTCTTACTCAGATCATGAACTATTTTGCACAGAGCTTGATTACTTCCTTAACCCGTTTCTTCACTTCTTCCAAAGTTTTACCTTGAGTGTAGCAACCTGGAATTGAGGGAACAGAGGCCACGTAGTAACCATCTTCATCTACTTCAAAAATGACATTAAATTGCAGTGCCGCCATGAGGAAATTATATCATGAGATGTTATACTCGAGCTATGGATCCAGTTCCACCCGCACCACTCCAGCCAGCACCCCAACCCGAACCTGTTACTGCACAACAAACCCCTAAACCTAAACTTTGGTTGTGGGTGATAGGAGGAATCTTATTGTTGGCAGCAGGGACAGCAGGAGGAATGGTTTTGGGTAAACAAATTTATTCAAAGCCAGCTCTCACTCCTTCCCCTACGCCACTTGCCATAGCAACTCCCTCCCCAGATCCAACTGCCAACTGGAAAATATACACTAGCAGCGCAGGTAAATATTCCATTAAATACCCAAAAGAGTTTACTCTTAATGAAAACATAACCACTTCTGTAGATGGAGTGAAAAATCCTGCACCTGGGACGATAGAACTTTTGCCACTTGGAGTTACCATCAGCTTTAAACAGATTAATAAAGATGTTTCCCTAACTGACTATCTTCGAAAAAATAGTTGGTGCGCGGATATAGTTCCCGAGAAAGGCAAGGGTATTATTCTCGATGGCAAAAGTGGAATGATTTTTGAATCTACCTCCTGTGGCTCATCTGGTATCACAGAGGTAGATGTTTTGAATGATGGTACTCTATACACGACTCAATCTGTCAGTAATACTTCAGTGTTCAACCAAATCCTCTCCACATTCAAATTTACTGATCAAGAACTTAAAGAGGGAATTCTGGAGGCTGCGGTGGTACGCAGTCCGACGTGCGCAGGGCCAGTTACAGATCAAAAAAGCTGTGAAAGCCCGTACCCTAACGGAACATTTACCATAATTAAGCTTCCTAACAATGAAGTCATGCAAACGGTAAATACCGACAAAGATGGAACATTTACCATTTCCTTAGCCCCTGGAGTCTATAACCTGCAAAACACGGAAAGCGGCATTGGTAAAAACATACGTAACTCAAATTTTACGATTACCGGCGGCAAAACTACCATCCAAAAATTTGATGTAGATACTGGCATAAGATGAACCACTTTTAAATTTCAGTGGAGCTTTCTACTTGGTTTCAACTGCAGTTTTTCCAGTGTAACTTGTTTATCTGTTGACCGTGCAAGACGATCTAGAACTGATCCATACTCCCTTTCCACTTCAATAATACATTCCTTAAGTTCCCTCGTCGTAATAAGTGTATATCTTGTCACTATGTTCATAACGATAAATATCTTATCTCAGACAAAGTTTGATTACTTCTTTAACCCGTTTCTTCGCTTCCTCAAGAGTTTTACCCTGGGTGTAACAGCCTGGAATAGCCGGAACAGAAGCTACATAGTACCCATCCTCGTCCACCTCAAAAATGACGTTAAATTGTAATGCTGCCATGGGAAAATTATACCACGGGATGCTAAACTTGAGATATGGATCCAGTTCCACCAGCGCCACCCCAGCCAGCACCTCAACCTCAACCAGCTGCACTACCACTCAACCCTCCGACCAAAATCTGGGTGTGGATTCTGGAAGGAGTTTTGCTACTGGCAGCCGGGACAACCGGAGGAATATTCTTAGGCAAACAACTTTACTCTAAACCGATACTTCAACCCACTCCTTCACCCTCCGTAACTTCAGTGCAGGAGGGAGATCCCACCGCCAACTGGAAAACATATCAAGGTACGAAGTGGGGTTTTGAACTTAAATATCCACCAACTTGGGGGTTCAAGGAACCAACTTCCAGCGATAAATTTCTTTATCTTTTCTCCAACGGGAGATCAGATGGCCCTGGCCCTAATCCCTTCATCTATATAACACAAACAATAAAACCGCTAGACTCCTCTTTTGCAGAGTTTGCGACTCAAGGAAGTAATGAAGAGATTAAGAAAAACTTCACTTACGTAAAGACTTCAATAAATGGATATAGCGCGTTCAAAACTTCAGGTCTTCCATCTGGATCTGGCTCCTTAGATTATTTCCTAACCCCGGATGGAAAATCATATGTCATTTTAGGGCTTTCACCATACAACGGCCCAGGTACTGAAATCGAAAAAGTCTTTGACCAAATCCTCTCCACATTTAAATTTTTAGATAGTAGTCCTGCAACGTCACCAGCAACTACTTATACGGTTCCATCTAGCTGGAAAAGATTCACTGCCCAGGATAGGTTAAAGCTCTGCCTTCCTCCCAAATGGGAACCAGATACTTATGGCCACACCCTCACGTTTAACCGTGATCCGGGATACCAACCCTTAATTACTATCATCGCTGATATTCCCTACTCCTCGGGGCCAACTCGCGAAGCTTACTTTAAATTCTGGGAGAAGGATTATCCCGATGTGCGCCAGTTAGTATCGGTTACCGAAATTAATATCAACGGCCAATCCGCCCTAATAATTAGTCCAGCCAGCTCTGGTGAATCCAAGACGTCTCCTGAAGGGCCGGCAATTGTCTGGTACGCTTCAGGCAAGTTATGGAAAGCTGGAGTATCAAGCTGGAATATGACCAACAGTTCACAGTCTGCATTTCTAAAAGATTTTTACACCATGATTAGTTGTAGTTTTTAGAAACTATGGAACCAATACCACCGACTCAACCATTAGCTGAACCTATTACTGCACCAGAAACCCCAAAATCTAAATTTTTGTTGTGGGTGTTGGGAGGAATTTTGCTTTTAGGAGTTGGAGTAGTTGCTGGAGTTCTTTTGAGTAAACATCTTTATTCTAAACCAACATTGCTACCCACTCCGTCACCAGCAGCAGAAGTTATCGCAACCCCAAATCCAACCGCCAACTGGAAAACATACTCAAATACTCAACACAACTTTAGGTTCAAACATCCAAATTTAGATGATCTTACAAATACCATTGGTATTGCAGGCCCACAAGATACCACGAATTTAAAACCAGTTGTCCAGTTTGCTAACAAATCAACTATTATGCCCGGCACTGATGCAGCATTTGACGGCTTTGCTGTATATGTCGTACCCAATCCTCAAAAATATACTCTTTCACAATATGTTAATTCACAAAAACAATCATTAACTACAATGTTTAAGCAGTTTAGAGGCTCAGATTATAACGATCAAACACTAGAGACTTCTCTAACAGTTGGCAACCAACAGGCAATCTTGTTCACTAATACAGGTGATCATGTAGATAGGGTGTATGTTAGCTTCCCAAATAATCAACAATTTCTAGTTATTGGTAAAGTTCAATTAAACAATAATAATACTTTTGACCAAATCCTCTCCACATTCAAATTTTTAGATCAAACAACTGACACTTCAAACTGGAAAACATATCAATCAACCAATAATGACGTAGCGTACACGAGTGACTGGTCTGATTTTCAATTCAAACCCGGAGTAATTGCATACGAATTTCGATATCCAACAGATTGGATCTTAGACAGTGGCGTGTTTTCAGATTCCAAGGGAAATAAGGTGGCAGAAATTTTGCCAGGAGCAGTGTCGCTTGCGCCAGGACAAACATGTTTCGACCGCCCATATAATAACTTTGAAGGAAGAACTGAATTAGTTTCTCAAGGGAATATAAATATTGCTGGGTTACAAGGCGTGAGAAGAATCGAAAAGGTCTCTGTTACTTATTGTTTGGTAAAGAATAACGAGGCTTTTGAAATGGTTTTTTATGCAGACCCACCAACATCTGAAAAACAAAAATCGTTTGACCAAATCCTCTCCACATTTCAGTTCACAAACTGATCCTGCGAAGCCTTGGCGAAGTAGGACAAATTCACAAATTAGGAAGGACGCAGGGGCAAACCGGAGCGGTGGAAGAAGCGGTGCTTGGGTTCCTCAATAATTTCCTCTTCTGTTTGATTCACCAGATCTTTTACTTCTGAAAAGAATTGATTGACTGCGGCAATGGGTTTGGCGGTAGTTTCAGATACCGTTTGGGTATTGTCCAAAATTTTATTAAGTTTCTGCATGGCTTGGCGCACTTCCCACAGTATCTGCCACACTTGCACCGCCACCACCGAGACCAGAATCGTCAAGGTAGTAATCACGACTACCAGCAGAAATTGAGCCAGACTGGTCATGTCATTTACCTTAGCGCACCGTAATGTGGCGCGTCAAGGTGGTAGTTTTGCCAGACTTAGAAGTGGCGACAATACTGATTTTATTTTCTCCCGGATTTAAAGGCACCCGAAACGAAAACTGCCCGCCTTTATCCAATGCCACGAGTTGTCCTCCCACCGCAATGGTTGCCTCGGGGTCGGTTGCTCCAGTCACCAAGATGGTAGCTTCACTAGTCTTTTGGCCATCTGAAGGCTGGACTACCTGCAGTGAGGGCGGGCCAGTCAGAGACCAGTATTGATAGCCTAAATAGATGACAAAGACGGTAAACACCAAAGTCACCGCCGCAATAATGGTAGTGCGCGGAGTCCAAAATGTGCGTTGCCCCACCGGATCCGCCAGAGCCCGAGGCACAATCTGGCCCAACTTATTTTCCACAAAATCCCGGCGAAAGGCGGCTAGTACATGATCTGGATTTAATCCCAAAAACTCACTGTAATTGCGCACAAAGCCCTTGGTGACGGTACCACTAGGGAGTTGAGAATAATCATCGGCTTCAATAAATGTCAGAAACTGGGGACGGATGCGGGTAATCCGGGCCACATCTTCCAGTTCCAATTTTTTACTGTGTCGAGCTAGCTGTAGAATTTGACCTGCTGTTTTCATTTGCAAAATATTCTTCCGGATTTCTAATCAAGATTTCTCGCGGTTTGGCTCCGACGGCTGGCCCAACTATACCAGCTTGCTGCAGCTCGTCCAAAATCCTAGCCGCCCGGGCATAACCTACTGAAAGTTTGCGTTGCAAAAATGAAGCCGAGGCATTATTAAATTGAATAATTATGCGCACAGATTCCTCAAACAACTGATCCCGATCCTCACCGTTGGGAGAAATGAAGGATGAGCCCCGCCCGCCGCGATTTGCCCCGGGCATGGTAGTAACTTCCTGTGTATACTGGGGAACCACTCCTTGTTTTTTGAGAAAATCAATTAGGCCATGGATTTCCCTATCCGACACAAATGCCCCCTGAATCCGGGTGGGCTTGGCTTGATCGGGAGGAATATATAACATGTCGCCCCGACCTAATAGCTTCTCCCCTCCCGGCTGATCAATAATCACTCGGGAATCTACCATGGAGGAGACGGCGAAGGACACCCGAGTGGGTACGTTGGCTTTAATTAAACCAGTAAGCACATTCACTGAGGGGCGTTGGGTGGATAATACCAAATGAATGCCGGTAGCCCGGGCCATCTGAGCGAGGCGAGTAATGGCATCCTCGGCTTCCACCTGAGCCAGCATCATAATATCGGCTAGCTCGTCTACCACAATAATGATGTACGGCAAGGCTTGAAAGCCAGACATCTCGTTATAGGCATCGATATTTCTGGCCCCTACTTCGGCAAACATTTTGTAGCGTCTATCCATCTCGGCCATAGACCAGCGTAGAGCCGAGAGGACTTTTTGAGGCTCCACAATTACGGGAGTGAGCAGGTGAGGAATGCCATTGTAGGCGGTTAGTTCCACTCGCTTCGGGTCAACCATAATAAATTTCACTTCCGCCGGGGAGGCGCGAAATAGAATAGAGGCAATAAAAGCGTTAATACACACCGATTTACCCGAGCCGGTAGCTCCGGCAATCAACACATGGGGCATCCTACCTATATCGGCTACCACCGGATTGCCCCCCACGTCTAGCCCCAAGGCCACGGTGAGCTTACTGGGATTACGCTTCATCACCTCCGACTCCAACATCCGGCGCAAACTGACAAATTCTGGAGCCCGGTTGGGTAGCTCGATGCCTACCAAGGCTCGGCCAGGGATGGGAGCTTCGATACGAATTTGACCCGTAGGGGCAGCCAGGGCCAGGGCCAAGTCACTGCCTAAAGCGCTAATTTTAGATAACTTGGTGCCAATGGCCACCTCCAGGGCATATTGGGTGACCGCCGGTCCCAAATTGACTTCCACCACTTTGGCAGTAATGCCAAAGGCTTCCAAAGTCTTTTCGATCACCGCCGCGTTGGATTTGACGTCGCCCCGATCGGCTTTGCCGCCCACGCTTTCGGACAACAGCGACAACGGGGGGTACTTCCAGGGCTGATCAGAAGCGGTGGCCAGAGGCGGGGGGAGATTATCTATAGTCATCTGTTTAGCCCCAGTTTTGATATCAGCGGGTTTATTAACAGCCGGAGCTTGTTGGGGCATGCCCCCCATGCGGATGGCTTTGTCCATCATCTTATCGCCTTTATTTAGTCCCGCCACCGCTTGGCGGCTGCGCCTGGTCAAGTTGACGAAAAAGGCTAGCACATCTTCAAAAGGCACGTTAAACATAATAATTAGTCCAATTCCTAGTCCGGCGAGAAGCAGAATTACCGCCCCGACTGGGGAGAGAAAACCAGCGCTAGATTGCCACAATTGCCCCCCCACTGCTCCCCCATTTGAAATTCCGGCTAGTGCGGCCAGAATAACTAAACTACCCACAAAGGTGTGGGGAGCAGATAAAGACGAGCGAATTTTGGTGAGCATCATTCCCCCCACCAAAATGGGGAAGGGCAAGAAAAAGGTAGCTAAGGTGCCTAGCTGGCCCAACAAAAATCCATTGAGTTTAATTAAGAGGGCCCCTTGGCGAGTAAAACTCACCCAAACCAGCCCCGCAATGCAGAACAAAGCCACGGCCACAATGGAGAAAATAGTGGTCCGCTTTAAGCGGACCTTAAAAGAGTTTTTGCGACCAAACAACGAGGCAGTCCTGGGCATGAGGGTATTATAACTCATCATGAGATGTTGACATTCACACACACACACACTAGGATTTGGAGTTAATGGATGACAATGCGTTTGAGAGATACTTCCGCTCGGGAAAAACTGCCATAAATATTGCTGAAGCGGCACAATATTCCCTCGAAATTCAAAACGAACTGATTAGATCGCATAATCCATGGGACAATTCTGATATAAAAGCGGCCTTCGAAAAAAAATACGGAGCTTCAGAGTTCTCACTGCAAGGAATACCCAGAATAGTCAAAGGAAACGAACCTACAGTGGCTATTACTCATGATCAGTTCCACGCTATCGAAGCAATATTTGGTATAAAAGCGACAGATACCATGCTTAATAAAATAGAAGTTATCATTGGCACTACTTCATCGAATCAAAATGAGAGGGCTAAATTAATGTGGATTCATGCCCGCTCGCCCTTGGATCAAATAATCATTTCTCAAGGATTAGCAAAATTGCTAAAACTCAAGGCTGACGAAGAAATAAAAATTATCGAAATTGAGGAAAATATTAATGATATAGACCTAGATCGATTAAGATAATAGAGGAGAGATTAGACTTCCACAATAACCGGCAATATCATCGGGCGGCGGTGGGTGCGCTCAAAGAAAAATCTCTCCAGAATATCGGCTACCATATCCCGCATAAATTTATCCGAATCAATTCTGCCCGGGCGTTTGGCCACCCCTTGTTTAACGGCATTACTGGCTTCAGACAGGAGCTGGGTATTTTCTTTGGCATACACAAATCCCCGGCTAATCAGATCTACATTAGTAATTGCCGGGGGTTGGCTTTGATCAATCTCTATCACGGCCACCACTATGCCTTCCTCGGCCAGTACCTGTCGGTCACGTAGCACCACATTGCCCACATCCCCCACTCCCAATCCATCCACCATCACATTTCTAATCTCGACAACTGCCCCCAGTTTAACTTTGTCCAGATATACTTCAATAGTCTGACTGGGTTCTGGCAACAGCACTTTGTCAGCACCGTATCCCATCAGAGATGCCAATTTGGCATACTGCACCATATGCCGCCAGGTGCCACCAATAGGCAATAAGTACTTGGGCCGAGTGAGAGCCATCATCAACAAATGGTCTTGCTGACTGCCATGGCCGGAGACATGTAAATCGTCGGTAATATTAGAATAGATGACCGTGGCTCCCTTTTTGGATAATGCGTCTATTAAAGACTGGGTCGTGCCTTCTGTTCCTGGAATATAGTCTGAAGAAAAGACGACTTTGTCGCCAGCTGATAATTCAGCGTCTTTATGTTCACCCGTCGCCAACCGTTCCATTGCCGACCCCGGTTGACCCTGGCTCCCTGCCGCAAGAAGACAAACATTTTTGGGAGGCAGGCGTTTGACTTGGCGGGCATCCACCATCACGTCTTTGGGCAACTTGATGTAACCCAGCTTGGCAGCTACACTGAGATTTCTATCAATAGATCGACCCAAAACTGCCACTCGCCGACCATGGCGAATCGCCGCATCAATAGCTTGGCGCCAGCGGCTAATGTTACTCCCCATAGTGGTAACTACAAACTTGCCTTCACAATGGGTGATCTCCCGCTCAAACATGTCCTCCAATGTCCGCTCCGAGGGAGTATGACCCCGCCTTTCGCTGCCCAAGCAATCTGATAACAAGAGTTGCACTCCAGCAGCTCCGGCCTGGGCGATGCGCACTACATCGGGTTGAACTCCGTCTACCGGGGTGAAATCAAACTTAAAATCACTGCCGTGGTACACGGTCCCCACCGGAGTATTAATAATTAAGTTAGTGGCATCAGGGATGGAATGGCTCACCCGGACTGACTCCACCGTAAAACTGCCCAGTTTCAATGTCTGACCTGGGGGCAAAATGTTGACCGTCTGGGGCATGCCTTGATACTCGGCTAGTTTATCCATCACCAAGTGGGCCGTCAGCCGACTGGCATATACCGGCACTTTTAACTGGGGCAAAATATATGCTAATGCTCCAGTGTGATCTTCGTGACCGTGAGTCAATACCAGGCCGCGAATCTTTCCTGCCCGACTCTTCAAATAAGTAATGTCCGGAATGACTAAATCCACGCCCAACATATCTTCACTGGGAAAACCCAAGCCACAATCAACCAGCAAAATATCGGGCCCATACTCATATACAAACATGTTGGAAGTCACCCGGCCAAACCCTCCCAAAGACACGATTCTTAAAGGCTGATTACTGGTATTTTGTTTAAATTGCATATTAAAACAGGCTTGACTGCTCTGGTTCTACTTTCTTCTCTTCTATTTTAGCAACTTCGGTTGTATTTCCGCCCAGCAAATTTTTTAATTTAGAAAAGTCAGCTATAAACTGCTGCATCACCGCTCCCGCCCGCAAAGCCGCGGCAGGGTGATACATGGGAAAGACAATATACCGCTGACCACTAAAATCCACAAACCTGGCTTGACCGTGGACTTTGGAAATAGACACATCGGGAATAAACTTGGCCATACTATATCGCCCTAAAGTGACAATAATTTTGGGGGAAATAACTTCAATCTGCCGATCCAACCACTCCCGGCAAGCTTCTATCTCGTTGGGAAATGGGTCTCTATTTTCCGGAGGGCGATATTTAATAATATTAGTAATATACACTTGATCGCGAGTCAGACCCAGTTCAGACATCAAAGTTTTTTCCAAAAGTTTGCCTGCCTGGCCCACAAATGGTCGGCCTTGTATGTCCTCATTATGTCCGGGGCCCTCACCGATAAACATAATCTGGGCATCCGGATCTCCTTCACCCGGAACGGCATTAGTCGCGTTTTTAGCAATATCCAACCCCTTAAACTCCCTCACTTCTTTGGCAATTTTCTCTAACTCAGCTATCTTTTCTTCGGTAGTCATCAATAAGTGGGCAGGAATTGTTTAAGGTTGTCTTCGGTAATATAAAACTCTCGGCCTTTGCCTTCAATCACCATTTTGGCAACTTTTCGCACTATGCCCTGGATGGTTCGCTCCAGCGTCCGAATCCCTGCGTCAAACCCTAAGGGGCGGACAATTTTGGGCCAGACGTTGTCGTCAATTTTGATAGCTCCCTCAGCCAGAGTGGCATTTTTAATTTCCCGAGGCAACACATAGTCCTTGGCAATTTTTATTTTTTCTTCATCGGTGTAGCTAGGCATAGACAGGGGCTCCAGCCGATCCATCACGGCAGTACTAATATTGGTAGTGTTATTGCAGGTCGCTATAAACATCGCCTGGGACAGATCAAAAGGATAGTCGATGTAGTGATCGGTAAAGGCCATATTTTGTTCCGGGTCTAATAGTTCTACCAGTACCCCCATAATTTCTCCTCGAGACATATCAGCTACCCTATCAATTTCATCCACTAGAATTACCGGGTTTTTGACTCCCGCTCGGCGAATGCCTTTCATCACTAGGCCCACTTCGGCATCGGCGTGAACTCGGGATTGGCCTCTTAGATCCAGAGCCGAACTCATTCCGCCAAAGGGAATCCGGACTAGCTTTCTGCCCAAGGCTTCGGCAATACTCACCGCCAGTGTAGTTTTTCCGGTGCCTACCAAGCCGACTAATAATAAAATTGGGGCTCGGTAAGAGGATGACTTTTGTTTGTTAAGAATCAAAATAGACAAA
>Ga0209515_10008724_pt1 | contig 11736 bp, 9 predicted proteins | sample Subgroupgradi54m_FD_187454 | JGI IMG/M metagenome (GOLD analysis project Ga0209515, IMG submission 187454) | Subsurface groundwater microbial communities from S. Glens Falls, New York, USA - GMW60B uncontaminated upgradient, 5.4 m (SPAdes)... ... | reverse complement strand
TGTACCGTCCCGGTGTCGACGAACGCGCGTGTGAGCCGTGCGTCCAGCGGGCCGCGCTCGCCGAGCAGGAGCGAGCGCAGGAGCCCGGCGTCGCGCACCGAGAACGTGGCGTCAATCAGCCGCTCCCAGCGCCGGCGCAGCGAGAAGACGGCGGCGAGGACGGGAGCGCCCCGGCCGTGCGCGAGGACGACGAGCCCGTCGAAGGGCCGCACCCGCAGCATCCCGTGGATGCGCTCGCGCGCGAGTGCGGCGCGCCAGTCGTACTCGCCTTCGACAAGCACTTCGTCGCCGTACGCCACCTCACGCGTGGGGTCAGACCCCACGAGCATGGCGCGCACTCGGCCCGCGAGTGGACGCCAGGTGCCTGTGGCGTCGCGGACGTGCCGGAGGCGCAAGACGCAGACGGCGCGGCCCGGCTCTCCAGGGTCAAAGACGCCCACCGGGTCGGTGACCACGACGGCAGGGAGCCGGACTGAGCGCGGCTCCTCGGGCAGGAAGGCCGCCAGCCGATTGTCCGGATGCGCGGACCAGGCCGCCATCCGCACGGCACCCAGACAGGCCCAGAGCCACGCGCAGGGCCGGCACGCTGCGCCGGCGGTCCCGGCGCGCCCACTCCAGGCGACGACCCCGCTGAACGCGCCAATGGCCAACAGCAGCGGCAGGGGGCATGGCAGGCGCGCACCCATCAGGACCCCGGCGATGCACGCAACCGCGACAGGCACGAGAGGAGCCCGCCTCTGTGTCTCCCCGGCCCGCCCTCTACTATGCATCTGGCCGGGGCGGGCTGTGGACTTCTGTGTTTCTGTGGTGTTCATGTAATAAAAAACGCAGGGGAGAGCGTCTCTCTCCTGCGCGTCTCGGTTGTGGTGCGTGGGAACCGCTTACGACGACGGGCCGGACCGGAGGCCGTCGGCGACAAACTGGGCGAGTGCAGCGTGATCCTGCGGGGCGATCTCGGTCATCCGGACGCCGACCTCGGCCGAACGCCGGCGATCGGAGCGGCCGACAAGCTCAACCTCCCCGCTCCAGACGACTTCGGCGATGGCGTTGACCGGCTGCTCGCGTCCCGGCAAGGTAAGTGCGACCTGCAGTTGAGCGCCGGGTGCCAGCGGCTTCTCCATGACGAGGCGCGCACCCCCAGCACCCAGATCCTTCGTCAGCGTCCGCTGGGGCCGCCCGTCCGGGAGCACGGTGTACATCGCCTCCACCGGCGCCGGCAGCCGGACGAAACCACGGGACTCCTTCATGACGCCTGGTCCTCCCAGGAGGGACGACGTGGCACGTCGATCTCGCCCTGCTCATAGAGGGTGAAGCGGATTTCGCGCAGGAACCGCGAGGGCTCAAGGAGCATGCCCCCGTTGCCCCGCGGGCTAAGGTCCATCAGCGGGTGGGTGAGGTAGAGCTCATCCTTCGCGCGCGTCGCGGCGACGTAGAAGATGCGCCGTTCTTCATCCTCGCCGTCCTCCTCGCGCAGCGCCATCTCCGACGGGAACGCGCCCTCGCACATCCGGATGACGAAGACGACCTTCCATTCCAGCCCCTTCGCCTGGTGGACGGAGCTGAGAATGAGCCGCTCCGTCTCGCCGTCCCCCGAGCCGGCGCTGCGTCCGTACACCTCCCCGAGCAGGATGAGCTCCGAGAGGAGGCCGCGCAGCGTCCGGTAGGGCCGCGCGAAGACGGCGAGCTGTTCCAGATCCTCGAGGCGCGCCTGGAACACGTCGTACTTCGCGCGCAGGTAGTCCCCGTAGGCGGTCTCCGGCACCGCGCGGACGAGCTCGGCAGGCGGGCGGTCGAGCAGCGCGCGCAGGGCGCGCAGGTCCTTCTGGAACCGGAGAAACGCGGGCCGTGCGCTCATCGGCAGCCGCTCGAGCACCGAGGAGCCGAGGACCGCGTCCAGCGGATCGGCGGCCGAAGCGATCGCCTCCCAGAGCCGTGCGGCGGTGACGTGGCCCACTTTCGGCAGCATGAGCCACAACCGCCGCCACGCGATCTCGTCGAACGGGTTGTCGAGAATTTTCAGGAAGGCGACGACGTCCTTGACGTGCGCCTGCTCGAAGAACCGCACCCCGGAGCGCACATCGTAGGGAATGTTCCGCTTGATGATCTCCGCCTGGAGGATGGAGGAGTGGGCGTGCGCGCGGTAGAGCACCGCGATCTCGGAGAGCGGGATGCCCTCATCGCGCAGTTGCAGGATGCGCCCCGCGACGAAGGCGGCCTCCTGGTAGGCGTCGTTGACCGGCAGGACGACGGGCAGGCTCCCCCGCCTACGGTGGGCGGTGAGCGTCTTGTGGTGCTGGCGGCTGTTGCGGGCGATGCTGGCGTTGGTGAACTCCAGGATCTCCGGCGTCGAGCGATAGTTGACCTCCAGCTTGAAGATTTCGGTGCCGGGGTTGCGCTCCGGGAAGCGGAGGATGTTGTCGTAGTGCGCGCCGCGGAATTTGTAGATGGAGTTGTGGGTCACGACACCGTCACTCACCATATTGTGAGAGCGCTCGACTTCAAGGTCGTAAAAAGGTATGCCGTCTACATTATCCCGCCATTCGACCGATTGGATCGTGGACACCATGATCCTGTCGTCTCTGACAACGGGAACTTTCATGCCGGGCAACAGACCGGCTGCCGGCATCACACGAAATGTCCCGCTGAAGTGGCTCGCCGGGACAAACCTTGCCTTGTAATGTATCGCGGCCTGATAGCCGCCCTCCGTAAAGGCTTGCTGGAGCCCCTTTGCCAGTGCGAGAACGATACGGTAGTCACGGCTCATTTTCCTGAGCCGCCAGTATCCGTCAACGTAGTGAACGGCGGGAAACCGCCTGATGACCTCTTGAGCCAACGAGCTTTCACACACCACTTCATGACTCTGGTCCGTGCGTCGGCCGTCGCCGTTTTTTGCTCCCGCCATGACCAGGTTGATCGCAATGCGTTGCTCCGAACGAGAAGCCTTCGGCTGAAATGATGGGTAGTCAACGTGCAGTCCATAATCCTCCAAAGCCTGAAACCCGTTCTGCCCGAACTCCTGGTACAACTCTGCGACTTGCGCCTTACTCATCTTCGATTCGCTTCCGTTCCGCCAATATGGGCGAAAGAGGGCTTGCGGAATCCGGTAGCGCAGACCCAGCACGGTTTCGCGGTATTGCGCCCCTTGCCGACTGAGATGCGCTTCAAGCAACCAGAGCTTGTCCGCCTTCTCAAGTGCAGTCCGCATTTGTGGCGTAGAGTGCAGCCGGTCCATGGCGGAGATGTGACTGACGCCTATCCGGAACCCTAAGGCTGCCTGGTACATGAGGTAGACGTACCACCACCTCTCTTGACTGACGACCTTCGCAAAGCACAGGTGATTAGGAGAAGCCCGAAGTTCGTAGCCACCTTCGGCCCGAATGATCAGATACCGCTGGTGCTGCGATGTCGTGACGACGCCTACCCGCTCAGGAACGAGGCGGCCGTTTCCTGCACCAGCAAGCACCTCATCTCCAGGCCTGAGCGCTTCCACGGCTCTGTACCCCGCAGGCGTGAGAATACGAGTGCCCTGGATCACGCACTGCGCGTCGTCGCCGACCACCATGAGGTTGCGGCCGTTCTGCTCGGCGATCCGCTCGACGATGCGGGCCTGCACCAGGTTGGTGTCCTGGTACTCATCGACCAGGATGGAGCGGAACTGGCGGCCCAGCCGCGCCGCGAACTCGGGGCGGTCCTCGACGAGTGCCAGCCAGAAGCGGAGGAGGTCGTCGTAGTCCAGCGCGTTGGCGGCGCGTTTCCTCGCCTCGTAGCGCGCGGCCACGCGCTCCACCTCCATCGTCCACATCGCGAAATGGGGGGCGCGCGCCTCGATGACCGCCGAGAGGCTCCGCTGGGTGTTGAAGGCCATACTGATGACATCCTGGAGGAGGGCCGGCGCCGGGAAGCGCTTCTCCTCCACCTTGACGTTCGCCTCCGTCACGCACACCTTGATCAGATCGCGCTGGTCCTCGTTATCGAGAATGGAGTAGTTGGCGCGCAGGCCGGCCAGCTGGCCGTGCTGGCGCAGGAACCGGTTGCCGATGGCGTGGAACGTGCCGCCCCAGATGCCCGCCGCCTCGCGGCCCGTCAGCGCTTCGACGCGGCTGAGCATCTCGCGGGCGGCCTTGTTCGTGAACGTCGCGAGGAGGAGCTGGGCGGGGTGGACGCCGCGGCTGATGAGATAGGCGACGCGGTACGTAATCGTTCTCGTCTTGCCCGAGCCCGCCCCGGCGATGACGAGCTTGGGGCCATCAGTGCACGTCACCGCGGCGCGCTGGGAGTCGTTGAGGCTGTGCTCAAGATCAAGCGGGAAGGCGGGACCTGTTGAGGCGCCGAGCGTGAAGGTGCGGGTCATCGCAGTAGGCAGTAGGCAGTAGGCAGTAGGCAGAAAACCGGGTGCGATGACGCACTCTGCCGACTGCCTTCTGCCGACTGCTTACTGGTCAGCGGGGGCCGCCTTTCGGCGGACCTTTGAGGGCGTCTTGAAAACTGCGGAACGCCTCGCCGAGCCCCCGCGCCACTTCGGGCAGCCGCTTCGGCCCGATGACGAGCAGCGCCACGATCAAGATGACGACCAGTTCCGAGAGGCCGAGATTGCCCATTTAGTCACCTGCCACCTTCACGTAGTCTTTCATAGACTCCACGGTCTTGGGACCGATGCCCCGCACCCGGCCCAGATCCTCCGCCGAGCGGAAGGGGCCGTGGCGCTCCCGTTCTTCCACGATCCGCGCAGCAAGGGCCGGCCCCACCCCGGGAAGGCGCTCTAATGCTGCGACATCCGCGGCGTTGACGTCAACTTGTCGGGTCGCCTCCAGGGCGCCGTCCCATCGTGCGGCCAGCCCCGGGGACGGTGCGGCGGTCGGCACCGTCGGAGCGGGCGAAGCGGCGACCAGCAGCGCAGGCTGCTGCCGTCCCTCGACGTCGCTCGGGACGGCACGCACCACCAAGGCGACTGGGCGATGCTGCCAGGCCAGACACCCGAGCGCCGCCAGCGCCAGCAGGCCGAGCACAGCTAGCGTCACCCGCTCCTGCACTGAGAGCCGCTCGGCCTGCGCGTCTTCGAGGACTGGATCGCTCCTGGATTCCATGGCTCACTCGTTCGAGGGCTCAAGCATTAGACGACGATATGCACAAGCCGCTTCGGGACTACGATGTCCGCCGGAGGCGGATCCGCCTTTGGCGGAAACGGCTGAAGCGTCATGTCACAATGTTCATTAAGCGCTTTGGCACGATAATGCACTGCTTGATCGGCTGGCCGTCCACGAACTTGCTGACCTGCGGGTCGGCCAACACCACCCGCCTGAGCTCGTCCTCGGTCGCTTCAGCCTGGACGGTCAGGCGCGCGCGGACCTTGCCGTTGACCTGCACGACCAGCTGGACTTCCGATAAGACCAGCGCCGCCGGGTCGAACGCCGGCCAGGCCGCATGGGCCAGACTCTCGCGGTGGCCGAGCCGCTCCCAGAGCTCTTCGCAGAGGTGGGGCGCGAAGGGCGCCAACAGCAACACAAGTGTCTCGAACGCAGAACGCAGGTTGGTTCGGGGCTCGGGGTTCTGGGCTCGGGGCTGTTCGACCATCTTACGCGGGGCCCCTTGCACGGAATCAAGCGATGCGTATATGACGTTCAACAATTCCATCATCGCCGAGATTGCGGTATTGAATCGTAGGCTCTCAATATCCTCAGTGACACGCCTGATGGTGTCGTGCAGCTTTCGCTGAACGGCCTGGTTGACCGGCACATCAGCTTGGTCCCCAGCCCCCAGCCCCCAGCCCCCAGCCGTTTCTCCGAGCCGCCAGACGCGGTTGAGGAAGCGGTCGATCCCGTCGATGCTGCGGGTGCTCCACGGCTTGACCGCATCGAGCGGACCGAGGAACATCTCGTAGCAGCGGAAGGCGTCCGCCCCGTGGGCGTCGATCACGTCGTCGGGGTTGACGACGTTGCCGCGCGACTTCGACATCTTCTCGCCGTCTTCGCCGAGAATCAACCCCTGGTTGACCAGTTTCAGAAACGGCTCCGGCATCGAGACCAGTCCGAGGTCATAGAGGACCTTGTGCCAAAAGCGCGAATAGAGGAGATGGAGCACCGCGTGCTCCGCCCCGCCGATGTAGAGATCCACCGGCATCCAGTAACGTTCCTTGGCGGCGTCCCACGCCCGCTGGTCGTTCTTCGGATCCAGATAGCGCAGGTAGTACCAACACGAGCCAGCCCATTGGGGCATGGTGTTCGTCTCGCGCTGCGCGGGGCCACCGCAACTAGGACACATCGTATCCTTCCACTTCGATCCGTCTGGATTGTTCGCTCTGTCTAATGGAATCTCAACAATCGTGACAGTCTGATTACGAAATGGAGAGCCTCTGATCGATGGGCCAGCCTCAACGACGTGTGGCTTGAAATTATCCAACGGTGGTAGCTCCAGTGGCAGCGCAGACTCTGGAAGCGGTACGGTACCGCACTTCTGGCAATGAACGATGGGGATCGGCTCGCCCCAGTAGCGCTGGCGGGAGAACAGCCAGTCGCGCAGCTTGTAGTTCACCGCCGCCTGCCCGACTCCCCGTCCGGCGAGCCACTCGATGATCTTCGCCTTGGCCTCCTCGCTGAGCAGACCGCTGAAGGGTCCGGAGTCATGCATCCGTCCCGGCTCGGTATAGGCCACCTCAGGAGGTTGAAGTAATCGCTCCTGCTCAGGAACGATTACGATACGGATGGGAAGATGATAGCGGCGGGCGAACTCTAAATCCCGTTGGTCGTGCGCCGGCACCGCCATGATGGCGCCGGTGCCGTAGCTGGCCAGCACGTAGTCCGCGACCCAGATGGGGACACGCTCGCCGTTCACCGGGTTGACGGCGGACGCCCCAGTGAAGACGCCGGTCTTTTCTTTCGCCAGTTCGGCGCGCTCCAGCTCGCTCTTGCGGGCCGCCTCCATCCGGTAGCGCTCCACGGCCGCTCGGTGTGCCTCCGCCGTGAGGTGCGGGACGAGTGGGTGCTCGGGCGCGAGCACCATATAGGTGGCGCCGAAGAGCGTGTCGGGGCGTGTCGTGTAGACCTTGAACTCCATCCGGCCCTGGCGGCGCCGGACGCGCGAGCGGTCGGCCAGCGTGTCGGGAATGGGCGTGGACGGGTCGAGGCCGAACCACACGTCGGCGCCCTCGCTCTTGCCGATCCAGTGGCGCTGCATCTCCTTGATGTGGGAGGGCCAGTCGAGTCCATCGAGGTCCGCGAGCAGCCGTTCGGCATACGCGGTGATCTTGAGCATCCACTGGCGCATCGGCAACCGCATTACAGAATGTCCTTTGCGCTCGCACTTCCCGTCCACCACCTCTTCATTCGCCAGCACCGTGCCACAGAAACCGCACCACCATACTGGCGCGCTCGCGAGGTAGGCGAGATTCTTCTTATAGAGCTGAAGGAAGATCCACTGCGTCCACCGCACGTAGGCGGGGTCGGTCGTGTCGAGTTCGCGCTCCCAGTCGTAGGAGAAGCCGAGCCGCGTCATCTGCCCCTTGAACGTCTCGATGTTCTTGCGCGTCGTGACGGCGGGGTGGGTGCCGGTCTCGATGGCATACTGCTCGGCCGGCAGGCCGAACGCGTCCCAGCCCATCGGGTGGAGGACGTTGAAGCCGCGCATCCGCTTGTAGCGGGCGACGATGTCGGTGGCGGTGTAGCCTTCCGGGTGGCCGACATGCAGCCCCGCACCCGACGGGTACGGGAACATGTCGAGGACGTAGTACTTGGGCTTCACGCCGCCGTCAAGGGCGCGGAAGGCGCGCTGGGAGTCCCAGCACCGCTGCCATTTTGGCTCAATGTCACGGAAGGGATACCGCTCGGACATTAAAATCTTAACCGGGGCCGCTCGGAGGAAGCACGTTGAACCTCGCGTACTGCATGATGCGAGTGTGGTCCTTGGGGTCGATGCTCACGAACTTGATACCGGTCTCCGCCTTCGATGTGTTCCGGCCCTGCGCGTCGAGCCGGAACGCGCTCCAGATCACCTCGGCCAGACACGTCACCGGCACGGGATGGTCGGGCAGCTTGATCTCCACTTCGAGCGAGGTCCCCGCCTCCAGCCGGTCGTCGGTCACGAGGCACGCCCCATGGCCGCTGACGTCCTTCGTCAGCGCGCGCTGGACCCGGCCGGTGGTGCGGTTCTTGAAGATCGTCGTCAGGCGCGTCCACAACCGGATGCTGCGGCGGTGCTCATCCTCGCCAGCTCCCGACAACTCAGAAGCCATCACCCCTCCTCCGTCTCCCCCGCGGGGATGGCGCAGGTTACGACGCGGCCGGCTGGCCCTTCACGTCCTGGTAGAACCGGATGTACGCGGCCAGCGCGGCGAATCCGATATACAAGCTGGCCACGAGCCTGGAGAGCGTGCCCACCAGTCCGAGCGTCACCGCCGCGGGACCGCCGATGAGATTGCCCGCGCCCTCCACGAGACCGAAGACCAGCGTCACGCCGATGGAGATGAGCCCGATGAGCAGCCCCAGACCGGCCGTCTTGAGCCACCGGCCTTTCGTCGCGCGCAGGCTGGCCTTGATGCCTGCCACCGGTCCCACGCGGTCGATCACCACCGCGATGAACCAAAAGGACAGCCGCACCAGGAGCCACACGCCGGCGACCGCCAGCCCCAGCAACACGAGCCACCCGAGGACGCGCCGCACGCCTTCCGGCAAGGGGGCTAGTAGCGCCGAGGCGAGCGCCAGGATGAGCAGAGCGGCCATCCCCGCCCCCATCATCAGCGCCCAAGCGCCGAGCAGCCGGCCGAACGCGCGCGCGTCCTGCTGCCAGAACAGCGAGAGCTTGGCCGGTTGATGGCTGACCCGCGCCGCGAGATAGCCGATCTGCCCGCCGCTCAACCACACGTTCACGACGAGCATCACGAGCATGATGAGCAGCACGAGCGGCCACGCCCGCCCGAACCACTCGCGGACGGCGCGTTCCTGCTCATCGGGTTGCGTCCGGACGGCGTCTGGGGGAGCGGCTGAAGCGGGAGCTTGGTCTGATGTGGTCTGTGAGGGCGCGGAGGCAGCGGTCGGAGGTAGCGTGGTGGCTGCCGGAGCAGCCGGAGGCTGGGTGGCGTCCAATTGGTTGAAGAGGTTGACGTCGCCGGTGGTGGCTGAGGGGGCACGGGCCGGGGTCGGGGTCGGTAATTCAACCGCAGGCGCGGGAACGGCTGCGCGCCCCTCCAGAGGGAACGACGGAGTCGGCGGGTGGGTCGACGCGATGGCGAAGAGACTGACGACTGTCACGAGCAGCAGCGTCCCGGCGAAGAAGCCAATGCCCACCCAGCTCCGGTTGGCCGCCCGGAATCCCTCGCTGAACGCGTGTCCGATTCGTGGTTCCATGCGTCCTCCTGTGTTAAGTGCTGACACCGATTCGCCGGAATGACGCCTGCGGGGCAATCATCGTGCGGCAAACGCTTCGTGCAACACCTGCTCGACCTGTGGGGCGATGGCGCTCCAGTCTCCATCCGGAGTCTTGCTCACCGTAATGAAGGTGTTCAGCGCAAACACCTGTGTGACGCCGGGGATACCGAGCAGCCGCTTCGCCCACTCCGGCTGGGCGCCGGACGGCGCGCCTGCCTGCTGCGGCCTGCCTGTCCCGTCCCCGGGACGGCAGACAGGCGCAGCGGCAGGCACGCGGTACGTGGTCCCCTGTGCGGCCACCACGCGGTTGAGCGTGAACTTGGCCGCGTTGGGGTTGGGGGTCGCCTGGATATCGATCACCAGTGGTTCGTTCATGCGCGCGTGTGTGCCGAGGCGCGGCCCGCCAATGCCCGTCCGCGATGGCGGACGGGCATTGATGCCGAGCCCGGCCGGGATCGGGTAGGCCGGGCGAGGCACCGCCCCACTGCGCCACTGGCCAGCTTCCGAACCGTCGCCAAATTGCGCTGGTCCTCGGCCTCGCTGCTCTTGGGCGTCTCGAGGATGAAGGGCACGTCCTTCAGGCGGGGGTGAGTGACGAGGCGCCGGAATGCCGCAGCACCGATATGCCCCTGCCCGATATGCCAGTGGCGGTCCACGCGGGAGTCGAACGGCACTTTGGAGTCGTTGAGATGGATGAGCTTCAGGTGTTCCAGCCCGACGGCCCGGTCGAACTCGTCCACCGTACGCTCCAACCCGTCCGGCGTGTGAATCGGATAGCCAGCCGCGAAGAGGTGGGCGGTGTCGAGGCAGATGCCGACCCGCTCGCGCGAGGCCACCGCGTTCCGGATGGCGGCCAGCTGCTCGAACCGATAGCCCAGCCCCTGTCCGGAACCTGCGGTATTCTCGAGCAGAATCATCGCGCCCGACGGCGCCTGGTCGAGCGTGCGGGTGAGTGCGGCCGCCACGCGCGAGAGGCCCGCTTCCTCGCCCTGTCCACGGTGGCTGCCGACGTGGGTCACCAGGTACTGCGCCTTCAGGCGGGAGACCCGGGTGTATTCATCACGGTAGCGTGCCACCGACCGCTGCCACATGGCCGCGTCCGGAGAGGCGAGGTTGATGATGTACGGGCCGTGGACCGCCAGCGGCGCAAGGTTGGCGGCGCGACGGGCTGCGTCAAACCGCTCCACGAGCTCGGGGTCAAGGACCGGCGGCGTGCCGCCGCGCGGGCTGCAGCTAAAAATCTGCATGGTGGTACAACCGAGCCGCTTGGCCCGTTCGACCGCCTCCAAGAGGCCGCCAGCGATCGAGACATGGACGCCTAACCGCATGAGAGTAGGTATGTTACCACGACGACGAGGCCAGTTCAATTGACACTCTCCGACGAGCATGTTATCGTAAGGCGTCTTTTCTGACGATGGGGCAGTAGCTCAGTTGGGAGAGCGCCACAATGGCATTGTGGAGGTCACGGGTTCGATCCCCGTCTGCTCCACCATTTTTTCTTCTATCATGACATTCCGCCGCGTACTTCGTGCTCTTTTCTTTATCGTGATCTTGCCGCTAGCTGGTTCGCTTCCCACCCAACTTGAAGCCGCCACCGTCAACGTCATCGAGCTGGACAACAAGATCGTCAGCCCGGTGACCCAGCGGTATATCACCGAGGCGATCGAGCGCTCCGAATCGGACGGCGCGGTCTGCCTTGTCATTCTCCTCGACACCCCCGGCGGTCTCCTCGAGTCCACCCGCGCCATCGTCAAGCGGATGATGAACGCGAAGGTCCCCATCGCCGTCTACGTCGCCCCCTCCGGCTCCCGGGCCGGTTCGGCGGGGGCCTTTATCACGCTGGCCGCCCACGTCGCGGCCATGGCGCCGTCGACCAACATCGGCGCCGCCCACCCCGTCAGCATGGACGGCGGCGGGCCGGTGCGTCGGCTCGTGAAGCGGGTCACGCGCGCCCGGGAGGACGGCGCACGGAAGGCCGGCTCCGGCAAGCCCGGCACGGTCGAGGAGGAGATCGTCGAGGAATCCGAGACCGACCCGCTCTCCGACAAGATCATCAACGACACCGTCGCCTGGGCCGTGACGATCGCGACAGCCCGCGGGCGCAACGCCGAGTGGACGAGGAAGCTGGTCGCGGAGAGTGTGTCCGTCACGGAGAAGGAAGCGCTTGACGTGGGGCTCGTCGACCTGATCGCGGCCGACGTCCCGGACCTGCTCACGAAGATGGACGGGCGCGTCGTCGAGGTGGCGGGGGTGAAGGTTGAGCTGCACACGAAGGGCGCCGAGCCGGTCCGCCTGCCGATGTCGCCTCGCCAGGACTTCCTCGCCGCCATCACCCACCCGACCATCGCCTACCTCCTGATGATGCTGGGGACCCTGGGCC
>Ga0209515_10008720_pt1 | contig 11740 bp, 11 predicted proteins | sample Subgroupgradi54m_FD_187454 | JGI IMG/M metagenome (GOLD analysis project Ga0209515, IMG submission 187454) | Subsurface groundwater microbial communities from S. Glens Falls, New York, USA - GMW60B uncontaminated upgradient, 5.4 m (SPAdes)... ... | reverse complement strand
GTGAGGGTCGTCTTGCCGTGGTCGACGTGGCCAATCGTCCCGATGTTGACGTGGGGTTTGGTGCGTTCAAACTTGGCTTTGGCCATCCGGTAGGTTCTCCTGTTACCGCAATCCCCTGACCCAGTCTCTGGAGCTGGAGACGGGGATTGAACCCGTGACCCCGTCCTTACCAAGGACGTGCTCTACCACTGAGCTACTCCAGCGGAAGCTCTGCCGAGGCGCTCGCTGCGCGCTCAGGATCGTGATGCGCCAAGACAAACGGGTACCTCGTTCGGTGTCGACTCTGTGTGCGGCGGAAGGGCCCATCCGGGATCGTCGGCGTCCGGTGCCGTATGCATGCGGAACGCGCCATCACCGGCTGGTCAGATGATGAAAGAAGCTATTATTATGCCGCAGGCTCAGCAGTTGTCAATCCTTTTTCACGGTGCCGAGCGCGGCGTCATTCAACCACTTGTCGAGCGTCTCTTTCGGGAAGCGCCACACTTTGCCCATCTTCACGGCCGGGATTTCTCCGCAGCGGGCCTTCCGGTAAATAGTGTCCGGCACCACCCGCAGATAACGCGCGACCTCAGCCACGTTCATGACTCGTGTCACGGCAGCCACCCCCCTACCTGGTTTCTCGAATGTTGAAATCTGCACGGCGATGTGCGAGGACCCGTATTGGGATAGAGTTTCACATGCTATTCCCTGGTGCTTTGCTTGTCAAGCGTTATTTAGCGTTTGGAGGACTTTTCCGGCTGGCTTCAGGAGGTGGCGGTGGGACGGAAAAATGGAGCGGGTAGAGGGAATCGAACCCTCGTCGCTTGCTTGGAAGGCAAGCACTCTACCATTGAGCTATACCCGCGTCGCGCCTATTGGAAAACTGGGGGCGCTCCCTCCCCACGTTATAAGTGGAAGGCTGGTGCGAGACCATTGAGCTATACTCGCGTCCATCGGCCCTACGCGCTATATGCGCTTCCAATGCTTAAATGCTTTTACGTCAGCGGGACTTAAATCAAACCATTCTCCTTGCATTCTTTTTGTTTCAAAACGCCTATGCCAGTAGGCTTCGACACCACTCGGATCATCGGTTTTTATTGAATGGATTAAGTCTATCTTTTCTGGTAATTGAATCCTGAGTTCGCTTCCGCGCCGCACAGTATTATTGGTTTTTCCAATTTTATAATAGCGGCCTGATTTAAAAAGATATACTTCACCAATCGTGGAGTGGGGGTCATCAACCCCTCCCTCCTCGTTAGATTTTTCAAGGATGGATTTACATAGATTGACTATATCGATGTAGCCATCCCTATCTTTGCAGTACTCCATTATTTTTGTAGCAAGTCGTTCCTTTGTGCCCAAACGCTGAAAAACCGTTTTGTCTGGAAGTTCAGCGTCACTGTTTTTTTCAACCTGGATTTCTCTGTAAGTCGGGAACTTGCCCAGTTTACGCATAAGGCCGATTATTTTCTCGATGAGAAATGCATCGGCATGTGCGCCCTGGAGTTGATTGGGTGCAAATCCCGCTTCTTTTTGCGCATCGCCAAACCGCGCCCAATATTTACCCCAATCGTAAGAATTGATGCCCGTTTCTTTTTCAAATCTAGCTATACCTAAAGGTTTGCCGCTGTTTCCTTTTGCAGTTTGACGTATTGCATCGATAATGTCTTGTTTTGTTCTTATGCTCATCTGGTGTCTCATCCGGCCTAGCTGATACTGGCTGGTGCTCTCTGGTGCCTCGCCAGCCCTATTTGATACCGGGCTGGCTCGGCATCACTTTCCACCGCCCCATCGGCGGTGGAAAGTGGTGGGCAGGCCAGGATTCGAACCTGGGTAGGGCGTTAGCCCGCGACGTTTACAGCGTCGTCCTTTTGACCGCTCAGGTACCTGCCCCAACTGATTGAGCAAGAATCGGTAAATTCGGAATTGGGAATTCGGAATGGGGAATAAAATTACATCCGCTCTTTATTCCGAATTCCGCATTCCCCATTCCGCATTTAAATGAGCCGGTGGAGGGATTCGAACCCCCGGCCAGTTGTTTACAAAACAACTGCTCTACCCCTGAGCTACACCGGCAAAGACTGATACTGGCGAATCGCCTGCGGTATTCTATCGGCTAGGTCTGAGGCAAGCAAGCCGATCTCGCCTTGCTCCGCGGCGCTCATGTCGCCGGCCAGGCCGTGCAGATAGACGCCGAGGCGCGCAGCGTCCCACGGGGCGAGCCGCTGGGCCAAGAGGCCGGCGATCATCCCCGTGAGCACGTCCCCACAGCCGCCCGTGGCCATTCCAGGGTTACCGGTGTCGTTGACGTACACTGACCCATCGTAGCTGGCCACAACTGTCCCATGCCCCTTGAGGACGACGATGACCCGATACGTCTTCGCGAACTCCAAGGCGATGCGCTCCCGGTCGGACTGGACCTGCTTAGCTGATAGCGTGGTCAGCCGAGCCATCTCACCCGGATGCGGGGTCAGGATCATCGGAAGCGGCAGCTTGCGAAGGAGGTCGACCTGTCCGGCCAGGGCGTTGAGGCCGTCCGCGTCCAGGACGAGCGGCTTGGCGACCTTGGGCAGGAGCTGGCGCACCAGCTCCTTGGTCTGCTGATGCCCTGAGAGACCCGGGCCGACGGCGGCCGCGTCCATCCGTTCGATGGCGCTGGCGATTTCCGGCAGGCCCTGCAGGCTCAGACTGCCCTCCTTCGTCTCCGGTAGGACGCGCAGCATCGCCTCGGTAAGCTTCTCGGCCATCGGGTCGTGGAGGCTCTTGGGGATGCCAAGCGTCACGAGGCCGGCGCCGACGCGCAGTGAGCCGCGCACGCAGAGTGCCGCGGCCCCGCTCATGCCGACGGAGCCGGCCAGCAGAAAGACACGTCCCGCATCGCCCTTGTGCGCCTGCGGGGAGCGCGGCGGCAGCAGGCCTGGCGGGAGCGGCATTCGCTATCGCTTGATGGCGATCGCGCTGGCCACCGCCACCGTGTCTACATGGGAGAGGCTAACGTGTAGCTCTAGACGATCCGTCCCATCGTTATGGAGGACGACCTGGGGGCGGCCGAGCCGGTCGTTGCGGATCTCCACCTGATTCATGGACGGGACGTGCTCAGGATCGACCTGCGAGATCGCTTTGATGAGCGCTTCTTTGGCCGCAAATCGGCCGGCCAGGTGAAGCAGCGTCGTCTGCCGCCGGGCCTTCGCGTAGGCTTCCTCATGCGGCGTGAAGATCCGGCGCATGAAGGCACGGCCGCCTCGCCGCACCGCCCGCCTGAAGCGGACGAGCTCGATGACGTCCACGCCACACCCGATGGGGAAGTTGAAGCCGGCGGGGCGGCGGCCCCTACGACGCGCGGACGGCATGAACGGTCTTCTGAGCGCGGGGAGTCGCTCGGGATTCCGCCCCACCCCGCCGGATGGCGGGGTGGGGCTTCACGAGGGCGGCCATCTCCCGCACCGCGCTCTCCAACCCAACGGACAGGGCGCGGACGACGATGGCGTAGCCGATATTCAGTTCTTCAAGTTCCGGGATGTCGAGCAGGGGGGAGACGTTCTCGTAATCGAGGCCGTGGCCCGCGGCGACTGCCAAGCCGAGCGTCCTTCCCTGCTCCGCCGCCTGCTTGAGCGCGGCCAGTTCCCGGCCGCGGGCGGCGGCTAGGCGTGCCTCGGCATACCGGCCGGTATGCAGCTCGATGGTGGCGGCACCGGTCCGCTTGGCGGCGCTCACCTGGCTCGCCACCGGGTCCACGAACAGGCTCACGCCGATCCCGGCGTCCGTCAGCCGACCCACCACTGCCCGGAGCCGCGCGGCGAGCTTCGAGACATCGAGACCGCCCTCAGTCGTCAGCTCGCGGCGCCGTTCCGGAACGAGCGTAACCTGATGCGGCTTGACGGCCAGCGCCGTCCGCACGATCTCCTCGGCGATGGACATCTCGAGATTCAGCCGGGTCGTCATCACTCCCCGGAGCCGCCGCACGTCGTCATCCTGCATGTGCCGCCGGTCCTCACGAAGGTGGCAGACCACACTGTCGGCGCCGGAGCGTTCGCAGATGAGTGCTGCCTCCACAGGGTCCGGTGCGCGGCCCCGGCGGGCCTGGCGGACCGTGGCGATGTGGTCAATGTTGACACCCAGACGCATTAGGGGGCCTCGAGGAGGTCCAGCATGCTGAGGAATTGCACCGTGGGTTGGACGTCGTGGACGCGGACGACGTGCACGCCGCTCGTCCGGGCAACGGTGACGGCGGCGAGTGTGCCGCCAAGCCGTTCGTGCGCCTCGCCCCCCGCCGACTTGCCGATGAACGATTTGCGCGAGGGGCCGAGGACGACCGGGTAGCCCAACGACACGAACCGGTTGAGAGCGCGCAGGAGTGCCAAGTTGTGCGCGACCGTCTTGCCGAAGCCGAGTCCGGGATCGATGAGGATCCGGTTGCGGGGAATGCCGGCCGTCTGCGCGTGAGCGGCCGCGCTCATCAGGAAGCTCGAGACGTCCTCCACGACATCCTGGTAGCGGGGACGGCGCTGCATCGTCTGGGGGCTCCCCTGCCTGTGCATCAGGATGACGGCGGCACCCCAGCGGGCCGCCACGCGGGCCATGTCCGGATCGCCGCGCAGGGCGGTGACATCATTGATGATCGAAGCGCCCGCATCGAGTGCGGCCGCGGCGACGTCCGCCTTGGAGGTGTCGATGGAGAGCGGAACGCGGACCGTGTTCGCCAGCCGCTCGATAACCGGGGCGACCCGCCGAAGCTCCTCTGCCACGGGGACGCGTACCGCCCCAGGTCTCGTCGATTCACCACCCAGGTCGAGGAGGTCGGCGCCCTGCTCCGCCATCTCGAGGCCCCGACGCACGGCCGAGTCGGGATCGAGGAACGTCCCGCCATCGCTGAACGAGTCCGGGGTGACGTTGAGAATGCCCATGATCAGCGGGCGGCCGCGGTAGCGGAGCGCGCGGCGTCCAGCGCAGGGAACGGTGAACCCCGTACCACGGCCTAACGGCCGTGGCCTCTGGAACAATCCTTCGGGACGACCACGCCATTCCTCCCCACCCTGACGGGTGGGGCGTCCACCGTGGTACGGGGTGAATCCGTCGGCTTGCCGCGCTCGTGGACGAAGCGCCCTGTGGGGCGGCACCACACGGATCTGGCGGAACGCCATGCCTGCGGGCCCAGTCGGGTCAGGCGGAGCGGTTGTTGCCGGGATGCGCGATGAGGTCTACGCCGTCGGGACTGGGACTCAGCGGCCCGATGAGCCGCTTCACGTCCTCCCCATCGAGTACCTCCTTCTCCAGAAGGGTGGTCGCCAGGAGGTCCAGCTGGGTCCGGTGGGTGATGAGCGTCTGCTTGGCCCGCTCGTAGCAGGCATCGATCAGGAGGCGGATCTCCTCGTCAATGAGCACGGCCGTCTGCTCGCTGTAGTTGCGCTCCTCGAAGAGGTCGCGGCCGAGAAACATCTGCCGCTCCCGCTTGCCGTAGGTTAGGGTGCCGAGCCGACCGCTCATGCCGAACTCGCAGACCATCCGCCGCGCCATTCCGGTGGCGGTCTCGATGTCGTTTTGGGCGCCGGTGGTGATCTCCTTGAAGATCAGCTCCTCCGCCGCCCGCCCCCCCATCATGACGGTCATGCGGGCCAGCAGTTCGGTTTTGCTCATCGTGTAGCGGTCTTCGATGGGCAGCTGCATCGTGTAGCCCAGCGCGTGGGCGCCGCGCGGGATGATGGAGACCTTGTGCAGCGGGTCGGTGCCAGGCGTCAGGAGCGCCACGAGCGCGTGGCCGGACTCATGGAAAGCGGTGATGCGCTTCTCGCGCTCGTTGAGCACGCGCGTCTTGCGCTCGGGACCGGCGATGACGCGCTCGAGGGCCTGCTCCATCTCCTCTATGCCGACGACGTCCTTGTTCAGCCGGGCCGCCAGCAGGGCGGCTTCATTCGCCAGGTTCGCCAGGTCCGCCCCAGAAAATCCTGGCGTCTGCCGCGCGACCGACTTCAAGTCCACGTCCTTTCCGAGCTTAATCTTGCGGACATGCACCTTGAGGATGGCCTCCCGACCCACGATGTCGGGCAGGCTGATGACGACCTGGCGGTCGAACCGGCCCGGCCGCACGAGTGCTGGGTCAAGGACGTCCGGCCGGTTGGTGGCGGCCATCAGGATGATGCCTTCCTGCGTGTCGAATCCGTCCATCTCGACGAGGAGGGCGTTGAGCGTCTGCTCGCGTTCGTCGTGCCCGCCCCCGATGCCGGCGAAGCGCTGGCGGCCGACCGCGTCGATCTCGTCAATAAAGATGATGGCGCCGTGCCCGCCCTGACGCGCGTTGCGGCGCGCCTGCTCAAAGAGGTCGCGCACGCGGCTAGCGCCGACGCCGACGAACATCTCCACGAAGTCGGAGCCGCTGATGCTGTAGAACGGTACGTTCGCTTCCCCTGCGACCGCCTTGGCCAGGAGCGTTTTGCCGGTGCCCGGCAAGCCGATGAGGAGCACCCCTTTGGGGATCTTGCCCCCCAGGCGCTGGAAGCGCTTCGGATCCTTCAGGAACTCGATGATCTCGCGCAGCTCCTCCTTCGCCTCGTCAATACCGGCGACATCGTCGAACGTCACCCGGGTGTGCGTCTCCGGGGAGATGAGGCGTGCCCGGCTCTTGCCGAAGGACAGCAGTCCGCGTCCGCCGCCCTGGGTAGAGCGCATGACGAACCACATAATGCCGAGAAAGATGATCCATGGAGAGAGCGCCATCAGGATGCCCATGAAGCCGGCCTGCGTTGGTTGGACGTCGAAGCTGGGCACGTTCTGGCGCAGCAGCTTGAGGATGTCCTCATCCCGGTTGGGGATGTAGAGGGAGAACGTGGTGCCGTTCTTCAGTCGGCCCTCGACGCGGTCATCCAGCAGCCGCGCCTCGACGATCTCCTGGGTGGTTGGGTTGTTTTCCACCACGCGATAAAACTCGCTGTAGCTCATCTGCCGGTGCCACTGGCTCGCGTAGCGCGAGAGCAGGTGCATCAGCGTGAGCGTACTGATGCCCAGCAGGAGGACGAGCGTCCAGCGGGGCCGCGGCGGCCTGGGGCGTAGCGTGCTCATTGGAGTTCGCTATTCTACCTCTTTCTATCGGGAGGGTGCAAGCGCGGGGTCAATCCAGGGCGGAAGGGCTGGAGCGCTGCGCCACCGATCGCAGAATCACCCGTTCCGGATCCCGGCGGAGCTGGACTCCTCCTGGCAGGTCCAGGAGGGTGCCGACCGGCCGCTCGCGGAACAGTCGTTCTGCCTCAAGCCAGTGGCGGTATTCCAGCTGGCCGGCCTCGCCTTTCACCCGCTGAATGGCGCGCCGTATGAGTTGGCGCTGAAGCGCCTTGGGCTGGCGGAGGAAGACCGCAACGGAGATGGACAATCCTTTGGCTTCCCCAGCGGACGATTTGACCGTTCGTTTCCAAGAGCGGCCGGCTTCCTCATCGAGGAAGTGATAGTCGGTCCGGCTCTGTTCCGCCAGCTGGACTAAGCTGTGTTTGATGTTCGGGTTGTAGTCGCGCTCCAACAGCGGCAGCAGGTCGTGGCGGATGCGGTTGCGCAGGAAGCGCCGGTCACGGTTGGTGGGGTCCTCGCGGAACGCCACCCCCTTGCGGCGGACGTAGGCGATGACCTCGCTGCGCCAGATTCCCAGCAGAGGACGGATGAGCCAGCGGTCCTCAATTGGCCGCTTGAGCGCAATGGCGCCGAGACCCATGAGACCGGTGCCGCGCAGGAGGCGCATCAAGACCGTTTCGGCCTGGTCATCCGCCGTGTGCGCGAGCGCGATGGCCTCGGCGCTGCGGTAGCGCGCCACCTCCAGCAGGAACTGGTGGCGGATGCGGCGCGCGCCGTCCTCCAGCGACCACCCTTCCCGCGCGCATCGCTCACCAACATCGTGCCGCTCAATGCTCGTATCCATCTCCAACCGCTGGCCGAGGCGCCGGACGAACTCGGCATCGTCGCTGGAGTCCGGCCGCAGCGCATGGTCCAGGTGGGCGATAAAGAGGCTCAGCCTCCAGGCCGGCCGCAGCGCCACCAGGGCGTGGAGGAGGGCAACGGAGTCGGCGCCGCCGGAAACGGCGACCACGACGCGCGCACCGGGGCTCAGCAAACGGTGCGCGGCGATGGTCCGGTTGACCGCCGCCTCGAGCTCATCCATTTTGAGTGATATTGCAGATTCGCGAGAAGAGCATTCGTTGCAAAGACGATAAAGCAGATGTGGCGTTTATCCGCATTATCTGCTTTGAGCGGAGGTCATTCCGTCGGAATCTGCGTTATCAATCCGCCGGAAGGCGGTTCATGGCCAGCGCCAGGACCCGGCGCACATTGCGATCCCGCTCCCGCCGGTTTCGCACCCGGATGGCCGCGCGCGCCCGCGGGTCGTCAATGCGGCTGACGATATCGACGGCGGTCATCCGCACCTCCGGCTTGCGGTCTCTGAGTGCTGCGATGAGCGCCGGAAGGATCTCGGGGTTGGTGCGAGCCAGCGGCTCGAGTCCCAGCAGGGCTGCACGGCGGACGTGCGGGTGCTGATCGGCATGCAAGATGTCGAGCAGCTGTCGTACCGCCTGTGCGCCTTGGATGGCTGCCAGCGCCCGGACCGCTTCAGAGCGCCGTTCCGGGTCCCCGGCCGTGAGATAGGGGCGGATGGCGCCGACCGTGCTGGGGTCTCGCAGCGCTTCAAGCCGGAGGAACCCGACCTGCCGCTGGTAGGGGTCGTTGGATTCCAGCAGTGCTGTGGCATCCTTGGCGCGCTGATCCGTCGGGCCTGGCTCAGCGCCGCAGACGCGCGGCGTCACGCACGAGCCGGCGAGCAGCAGGGTCACCAGCAGCATGCCGTCGCGCTGTTCACCCCGTACCACGCGGAAGCCCCGCCTATCAAGGCGGGGAGGAACAGGGCGCTGTTCCCGAAGGGTCAGACCTCGAAGCCATGGTTGTGAAGCCGTGGTACGGGGTTCACTGCGCATGCACGCGCCCTTCTTCCGCGCCGACGCGCACGCCGGGGCGGCTGCGCTTCGAGCGACGGAGGAGCCGTTCGTGGCGCCTGGTAGCCTTGCACTTCTCCAGCTGGCGCTCAAGTTCGGCAAATGCGCGCCGGATGGCCGCGCCAGGATCCCGTTGCTCTTCATGCGCCGCCACGGTATGGCCCGGCACATGGCAGGTGACCGCCGCCCGGAAGAGCGCATGGCGGCCGTTCTCTTCGAACAGCACATGGAGCGAGACGGCATCCGCCGTGAAGTGCCGGAGCTTATGCTCCAGCCGGTCCATGAGCTCCTCCAGCAGTCCGCGGACGTGGTCCTTGGCCTTCACGTGCTTCAATTCAATGAACCGTTTCACGATCCCCTCCGTTCTTCTCCAGCCAGCTCCAGCTCATCCACCGCATACGCGGCCCCGCCATCGACATCGACAGGAGCGCGCCACCTCGTCCCCCGCCGCCGGCCTTTCTCGCTCACCCGGAACTCAAGGCTCCCGCCCAGCATGAGACGGGTCTGGGCGTCGAGCGCCGGGAGGGCGCTGAAAAAGGTGCTGATGACCGGGATGAGCAGCCACTCCAGCGCATGCCCAATCCTGGTGAGCGACAACCACCGCACCGGCCGCTTCGGCAGGAGCGACAGGCTCAGGATGATCGTGGTGGCCAGTGACACCGAGGCGAGGCTGAAGATCGTCGCCGTGATGCGGGGCGCGCTGTAGTAGAGGACGGAGTCCGAGAACTCCCGTCCGACGAGCAGCGCCGGCAGCCAGCCGATCACCGTCAGTAAAAACCCCCACGTGGCCCAGGAGACATTGGTCTCAAACAGCTTGAAGCCGTGCCGGAGTCTCGCGGAAAGCGGGATCGCCCGGCTGGTCGTGAACGCCCGCATCACGATGGGAAAATTCTCCACCCCCCACGCCCAGCGCCGCTTCTGCCGGTACACATGGCCGATCGTCTTCCACCACGACTCGGCGGCGGTGACGTCCATCGACACGGTGATGGGCAGGGGCACAACCCGGTAGCGGCCGTCGAACCGGATGAACGCCTTCCAAAAGATCGCCGAGTCATCCGAGATCATGTCTACCGGCCAGTACCCGATCTCGACGAGTGCCGCGAAACTCATGCTGTGGCTCGAGAAGGTCACGAGCCGCTCCGGATCGGTGGCTTCGATGAGCTGGAAGAAGGAAGAGCCGATGTCGAGGATGCGGGCGAAGCTGGGCACGTCCCAGATGTTGTTGTGGTAGACGGGAATCGGCTGGAAGCTCGCCCGGGTCCGCTCGGGACACGTGAGGAAGCGGTAGGTCAGGCAGGCGACGTACTGGGAGTCGACCACCGTGTCCGCGTCGAAGCAGGAGGCCACCACGTCCTTGACGCGGATGCCGCGCTCCGCCAGGTGCGCCGCGGCCGTCTTGGCGGCATACGTCGCGTTGGCTCCTTTCACGCGCGCTTCGCCTGGCAGGCCGTCCGGATGGACGACGACGAGCATATCGAGGAAGACGGCGTGGTAGCGCCGTTGAAGCTCCAGGACATCCGCCTTGATCGCCTCGGACGCGCGCTCTTCGACGGCCAGCACTACCAGGATCCGCTTCGGGGGAAACGTCTGTCGGGCAAGGCTCGCCAGGCCCGGCGCGAGAATGTGCCTGGACTCTTTCATGAGGGGGATGATGACCAGATGGACGATCGCATCCGATGGGGGGAGCGGCTCCTGAGCGCGGACCGTATGCAGCTCCCGCAGATGGAGCCAGTGGGAGAGCCGGCCGCGCAGCGAACGCCCCGCCGCGCCGCGGCGCAGAGTCGTCAGGTAGAGGTCGAGGCGGTCCAGGCCGTGCACGCGCTCTATCCAGTCGGTGTCCTGCTCGAGGGAAAGACGCAGGTAGGACAGCACGAGGAAGATCGTCATGAAGAGCAGGCGCAGCAGCCAGTACAGGTTGAACGCGATGACGAGTGCCGCCGCCAAGCGAGGCTTGCCGACCGCCAGGCCGATCATGCCGAGCAGGATCGTCCAGCTGGCCAAGCCGGGTAGGATGCTGAAGAGGCGGTGGAGGACGCGGTCCCGCCTGGTGGCCGGGTTGGGTGAAAATCGGAAGATCATGGCGAGCTTCCCAAGGAGGTCGTCCGTTCCTGAAAGGAGAAGCTCAGGAGGTCTCGCCGGTGCAACAGAGTCATGGAGCAGAGTGCTCCGGCTGAGGGCTCGAGATAGAACAGGACCCCCGCGTCGTTGTCGTACGCGAAGGCGCTGCCCGGCCTGACCGGAACGAGTGTCTGGACGGTGCCTACCCCGTTCCGGGTCAGCTCGAGCAGCTTGGCCTCGTCGTCGTCGTGCACGAGGAGATGAGAGCTCTCATGGACCCAAAAGGCCTGCGTGATGCGGCGGCTGTTCTCCAGCACCCATCGCACACGCGCCTTGCGCTCCGGCGGCTCGCCCCACTCAATGAGGCCCAGCCGGTCCTTCTGCCAGACGGCCGCGCGCTGATGGCGTGGGTCCCAGGCCAACCCGAGCACGCCATGGTCAATCAACGGTTCGGCGGCTCTGGGGGTAAACCCCGTACCACGGCTTGACCCCGTTCCAACGTGTTGGAACGGGGCGGGGCTTCCGTGGTACGAGGTGAACAGCTCGCCGTGGGCGCCCAAGAGGAGGAGTGCCTCTTTGCTGAACACCGTAATCTCCAGCGGACGCCGCTCCGATGCACGCCGCCCTTCCCCAACCCGCTCATGGAGCCCCACGGGCAGCCCTTCGATCCTTCGACGCCGCTCAGGATCGTGGTGAGCCTGTCGAACCACGACTCCGCTCAGGGTCCCTCGTCGGTCGAA
>Ga0209515_10008719_pt1 | contig 11742 bp, 11 predicted proteins | sample Subgroupgradi54m_FD_187454 | JGI IMG/M metagenome (GOLD analysis project Ga0209515, IMG submission 187454) | Subsurface groundwater microbial communities from S. Glens Falls, New York, USA - GMW60B uncontaminated upgradient, 5.4 m (SPAdes)... ... | reverse complement strand
AACCAGTTCGGTGGCAACGTCGCGCTGGAGCTGAGCATTGCCGGCACCACCGACAAGATCACGCTCAACGGCTTCTTCTACAGCGACGATCCGGCCAACCCCTACAACGGGGTGCAGCAGGTCGCGTTCGCCGACGGCACCACCTGGAGCATTGCCGACCTCAAGAGCAAGCTGTTCGCCGGCACTGCTGGCAACGACAACATCCGCGGCACCACGGCGGCGGACGCCGTCGCCGGTGGCCTGGGTGATGACACCCTCAACGGGGTGGCGGGGGACGACGTGCTCACCGGCGGCGGCGGCAACGACACCCTGCAGGGCGACATCGGCAACGACACACTCGACGGTGGAGCGGGCAATGACGCGCTGGACGGGGGCACGGGGGCTGACGTCTATCGATTCGGCAGTGGCTTCGGTGTCGACACGGTGCTGGAGAACGACGCGACTGCGAACGTGAAGGACGCAGTTCAGTTCCTGGGCACCATCAAGCAAGCCGATGTGCAATTCAAGCATGTTGGAAACAACCTCGAGGTTCTGCTCAACGGCACGAGCGACAAGGTGGTGATCCAGAACTGGTATCTGGGCAACCAATATCACGTCGAGGAGTTCCGCTTCACCGATGGCACGGTGTTGCTCGACTCACAAGCGCAGGGCTTGGTGAGCGCGATGTCTTCTTTTTCACCACCGTCCAGTGGCATCCAGTCGGGGTCGCCAGCGCGCACGGCGCACAACCACATGCTGACCGGGAACTACATGACCCTCCCTCAATGAAGGCTTGATCGAGCGTCGGCAAGTTGCAGCGCCGCGGACCTGCCTCAGCAGTTCCACGGCGCTGCCGCGTCCGCCGCCAACCCGTAGCGCCGAACCGCCTCGCCGAGCAAGCGGCGCTCGCAGCGCCCCTCGCGCACCAATGCCTGCAAGGCCGCCAGCACGATGTGGTGCCGGTCGACCTCGAAGAAGTGGCGCAGCGCGCTGCGCTTGTCGCTGCGCCCGAACCCGTCGGTGCCGAGCGTGATGAAACGCGCGTCGACATATTCGGCGATCAGCTGCGGCCAGGCGCGCACATAGTCGGTCGCCGCAACCACCGGCGTGTTGCCCGCCAGCAATCGCTGCACATGGCTGACCCGATCGACCGCGCCCGGCTGCAGCCGGTTCGCGCGCTCGACCTCGCGTGCCTCGCGTGCCAGCTCGCTGAAGCTCGTCACGCTGAACACCTCGCTCGCGACCTGCCAGTCGGTGGCCAGCAGCTCGGCCGCGGCGATGACTTCGCGCAAGATGGTCCCCGAGCCGAGCAGCCGCACCTCGGCCTGCGCATCCGCCACCTCGTGCCGGCTGAAGCCGTACATGCCGTGCAGCAGGTCGGCGTGCAACTCGTCCGCCAGCGACGGCTGCTCGTAGTTCTCGTTCATCAGCGTGACGTAATGGAACTCGTCGCGCTGCTCGACCAGCATACGGCGCATCGCATGGTCCATGATGACCGCCACTTCACACGCGAACGCCGGGTCCCAGGCGCGGCAGTTCGGCACCGTCGCGGCCATCACCAGGCTGGAGCCGTCCTGGTGCTGCAGCCCTTCGCCGCCGAGCGTGGTGCGACCCGCCGTCGCACCGAACAGGAAGCCGCGCACACGTTGATCCGCCGCGGCCCAGATCAGGTCGCCGACCCGCTGGAAGCCGAACATCGAGTAGTAGATGTACATCGGCAGCATCGGCAACCCATGCACGCTGTACGCGGTTCCGGCCGCCACCCACGACGACAGCGCGCCGGCTTCGGTGATGCCTTCTTCGAGCAGCTGCCCGTCGCGCGCCTCGCGGTACGACAGCATCGAGCTCGCGTCTTCGGGCTCGTAGAGCTGGCCGTGCGGCGAGTAAATGCCGATCTGGCGGAACAGGCTCGCCATGCCGAAGGTGCGCGCCTCGTCGGCGACGATGGGCACGATGCGCGGGCCGAGTTGCGCGTCCTTCAACAGGCCGCTCAGCATCCGCACCGCGGCCATCGTGGTCGACATCTCCTTGCCGTCGGCCTGCAGCGCGAAGCCGCCCCACGACGCGAGCGGCGGCACCGGCAGCACCGGTGCGCCGGCCTTGCGCGCCGGCAACGCGCCGCCGAGCGCGGCGCGGCGTTCGTGCAGGTAGTGCATCTCGAGGCTGTCGGGCTCGGGACGGTAGAAGCGCATGTTGGCGAGGTCGTCGTCCGAGAGCGGCAGCGCGAAGCGGTCGCGGAAGACCTTCAGCGCATCGACGTCGAGCTTCTTCGCCTGGTGCGCCGTCATGCGCGACTCTCCGGCGCCGCCCATGCCGTAACCCTTCTTGGTCTTCGCGAGGATCACCGTCGGTCGCCCCTGATGCACGCGCGCCGCGGCGAATGCCGCGTGCAACTTGCGAAAGTCGTGGCCGCCGCGTTTCAAGGCATCGACCTCGCTCTCGCTCATGTGCGCGACCAGCTTCTGCACCTCCGGGTCCTGGCGGAAGAAGTGCTCGATGTTGTAGGCGCCGTCCTTCGCGCCCAGCGTCTGGTACTGGCCATCGACGGTGGCGGCCAGGCGCTGCAGCAGCACATGCTGGGTGTCGCGTGCGAAGAGGGCATCCCAGTCCGAGCCCCACAACACCTTGATGACGTTCCAGCCCGCCCCGGTGAACAGCGATTCGAGCTCCTGCACGATCTGGCCGTTGCCGCGCACCGGTCCGTCCAGACGCTGCAGGTTGCAGTTGATGATGAAGCTGACGTTGTCGAGCCGCTCGCGTGCCGCCAGCGTCAGCCCGGCGATGGCTTCGGGCTCGTCCATTTCGCCGTCGCCGAACACGCCCCAGACATGGCGATGCTCGGTCTTCAAGAGCCCGCGGTGCTCCAGGTAGCGCATGAAACGCGCCTGGTAGACGGCGTTCAGCGGCCCGAGGCCCATCGAGCCGGTCGGGAACTGCCAGAAGTCGGGCATCAGCCAGGGGTGCGGGTACGAGCTCAGGCCCGGGCCGCTGAGCTCCTGCCGGTAGTGCGCGAGCTGCTCTTCGCTCAGCCGCCCTTCGAGAAAGGCGCGTGCGTAGACGCCGGGCGCCGAGTGCGGCTGGAAGTAGACCAGGTCGGCGTCGCGCCCCGCGCCGTCGCCACGAAAGAAGTGGTTAAAGCCGAGCTCGAAGATCTCGGCCGCCGATGCATAACTCGCGATGTGGCCGCCGAGCTCGCCGTACGCCGCATTCGCCCGCGCCACCATCGCCAACGCGTTCCAGCGCGTGATCGCAGTCAGCCGCTCCTCGATGGCCAGGTCGCCGGGGTAGGGCCCCTGCTGCTCGACCGGAATCGTGTTGCGGTAGGCCGAGTAGGGCTGCACATGCGGCACGATGCCGAGCTGCTGCGCCTGTTCTTCGAGCCGTTCGAGCAGGAACATGCCGCGTTCGGCGCCGCTCGCCAGCACCGAGGCACGCAGCGCGTCGAGCCACTCCTGCGTTTCGGCGGGGTCGCTGTCGCGCGCCGCGGCGATCAGCTGGTCTAACAAGGTGGTGGCTTCGCGTCCGGCCATGGGTGCTCCTCGGCGTGGCAATCGTCAGGGTTGACTGTAGTCCGCGGCCGGCGGTGGAATCGACGCCTTTTCGGTGTCTGAGCCGGGGTTTTGATACGCTGTCCCGATGACCGGGTCCAAGCTGTCGATCTACGACGCAATCGCGGCCAACGTGGCGATCGCGGCCACCAAGTTCATCGTCGCCGGCATCACCGGCAGCTCGGCGATGTTGTCCGAAGGCATCCACTCGGCGGTCGACACCCTCAACGGCGTGCTGCTGCTGGTCGGGCTGCGCTTGAGCCAGCGCCCGGCCACGCCCGAACATCCGTTCGGCCACGGCAAGGAGCTGTACTTCTGGAGCCTGATCGTCGCGGTGCTGATCTTCGGGCTCGGGGGCGGTGTGTCGTTCTACTGGACTTTGACGACGGCACCGCGGCGGCCGATGCCGGCGCGGCGATCGGCGCGATCGAGCGCGAGGTGCGTGAGCGTTATCCGATGATCAAGCGCCTGTTCATCGAGGCCGGCGCCGCGGCGGCGCAACAGCGCTGGAGCCGGCCCGATTCGACGCAGGCGGCGGGCGACGCGGTTTGAGCCGGGCAGTCATACCGGCGAACGCCGGTATCCACCCGCGCAGTCTCCCGCGCGCTTGGGATACGCTCGTGGCCTTTGGGCAGTGGATCCCAGCTTTCGCCGGGATGACGCGCATTCCAGCATGACCGCGAATTCCCGCATGAGCGCGACCATCTTCCCCGCCGAAACGACCGCCGTGCCGCGCTTCCTCGAGCTGCTGCAGCGCAGCCTCGCGCAGGCGAGCTTCGTCAAGCTCGCGCTCGGCAAGTACCGCGGCGCCGATGCGACGCTGCAGCGGGTGCTGGTGCGCAGCGTGGTGTTGCGCAGCGAGCCCTGCCTGTCCTTCGTCTATCGCCACACGACCCGCGACGTGACGAAGAACCTGACTGTGGCCGACGGCCTGGCGGCGATTTCGGATGCGGTCCAGGCCGACTTCGAACACGCCCACCTGCTGACCACCGGCCACGACGTCCAGCTCGCGCTGACCAAGAAGGGCGTTCACACGCTGCGGGTCGGCAAGCTCGCGGCGCCGAGCGTAGCCGGGGCCGCGGCGCCGGCCGCGCACGACCGCGCCAAGCACCGCTTTCTCGACATCGCCACGCCGTTCCTGGTCGAGCTCGGCGTCACCACCGCGCAGCACCAGCTGATCCCGGCGATGGCGCGCAAGTGGAAGCAGATCAACAAGTTCATCGAAGTGCTGGCGCATGCGATCGACAGCTCGGCGCTGGCGCAGGCCGAGACGCTGCGGGTGCTCGACTTCGGCTCCGGCAAGGGCTACCTGACCTTCGCGGTGCACGACCACCTGCTGCGCCGCGGCGTGCGGCCGCTGGTCACCGGCGTCGAGCTGCGCGAAGACCTGGCGCGGCTGTGCAGCGACGCGGCGCAGCGGCTGCAGCTGCAAGGCCTCGCCTTCGAGCAGGGCGACGTGCGCAGCCATGCGGCCGGCGGCGTCGACATCATGATCGCGCTGCACGCCTGCGACACCGCGACCGACCACGCGATCCACCGCGGCATCGCGAGCGGCGCGGCCATCATCATGTGCTCGCCGTGCTGCCACAAACAGCTGCGTCCGCAGATGCGCAGCCCGGCGCTGTTGCAGCCGATGCTGCAACACGGCATCCACCTTGGCCAGCAGGCCGAGATGGTGACCGACGGGCTGCGCGCATTGCTGCTGCAGGCGCATGGCTACGAAGCGCAGGTGTTCGAGTTCGTCGCGCTCGAGCACACGAGCAAGAACAAGATGATCCTGGCGGTCAGGAAGGGCGCGCCGACAGCGGCCGCACGCGCGGCGCTCGAAACCCAGATCGCCGACATCAAGGCCTTCTACGGCATCACCGAACACTGCCTCGAGACTTTGCTGGCCACTGAGCCGCTCGGAGGCTGAGAGCTGTCATCCCGGCGAACGCCGGGATCCACTCTCGCCGCAGCGCGCATCGATCATCAGTGGATCCCGGCGCGGGCGCAGCCCCGGCCTGTCCTGAGCCTGTCGAAGGGCCGGGATGACGCTCACTCCGTGGTCGTGGCCGCCAGCACCTTGCCGCCCTGGGTCTCGAACTCGCAGCGGAAGCGGAACGGCACCGCGTTCATGCCCAGCGCGCGCTCGACCGCGCCGCGTCCTTCGAGCGTCGTGTTGGCGTTCGGCCCCGGCCGCAGCTCGCGGCCGTCGGGGTCGAAGGTGATTCGCCCGACCCGCGGGTACTTGGCCTTGAGCACCGCGGCGGTCGCGCTCTCGCAGTTGTCGGGCGAGAAGTTGCTGAGGTCGGGTTGCCAGGCCGCTTCGCTGCCGGCCCGCAGCGCGCCGGTCTCGCGGAACAGCACGCCCGAGGTCGCGCCGCTCTGGCTGTTGAAGACGCATCTGTAGCTGAAGTGGGTCGCGCCGCTGCGCCCGCCGTAGCGGCCTTCGCCCTTGACGTCGACCTCGGGACCCTCGCGCGGCGACAGCAGCCGCTTGGCGCCGATGAATTGCAGCTCCTGCGCCTCGGCGCCGCGCATGCGCCGCACCGTTTCAGCGACCGCCTCTTCGCAGCGCTCGCCCGCCTTGGCCGGAGCCTGCTGGGCGCACGCCGCGCCGCCGGCGGCGAGCAGCAGCAGCGCGACGGCGGCACATCGAACGGGCTGGGTCATGGCCATCACTCCTTGGTTTCGCGGGGCAATCCGCGTGCCGCACGCGGACTCTACTTTCGCACGTTGTCCAGCGTCGGTGGGGGTGTGTAAGCGAGCTCGCGGACCACCTTCAATCGAGGCTTGACGCAGGCTGCGCTGCGCTATACAACCCAGAGCCTAGTGCATCGCGCAGTCAGTGGTCGCAAGCTTCGAGAACACAAGAATGGACGACAGTTCGGGAGAAGTCGGCGGGTCTGCGAAGGTGACGATCGTCGACACCTGGCTCGAGCCCTTGGCCGATTCGGCGTGCGGCGACGACCTCGAGTACGACAACGAATTCCTCGAGATGACGACCGCCGCGGCCGGCAAGCCCGAGACCACCTTCGGTCCGGCCGAGCCGCCCGACTGGCGCCAGGTCAAGAAGCTGGCCGAAAGCCTGTTCGACCGTACCCGCGACGTGCGGGTCGCCGTCTACTGGGCGCGTGCCATGTTGCGCGTCGATGGTGCGGCCAGCCTGCCCGATAGCCTGCGCCTGGTGCGCGGCCTGCTCGAGCGCCACTGGGACGACGTGCACCCGCGCCCCGACCCCGACGACGGCGACCCCTACGCCCGCCTGAACTCGCTCAACGACATGGTCAGCCTCGAAGGCATGGCCGGCGACCTGCGCGAGGCCTCGGTCATCAAGAACCGTGCGTTCGGCGAGCTCACCGGGCGAAGTGTAGAAATTGCCTTGGGCACGCTCGAGCCGCGCAGCACGGACATGGTGCTCAACAGCAGCCAGATCGAGCAGATGCTGCGCGACGCCTCGGCCGAAGATCCCGACCTGGTGCGCCTGCCCACCGACGCCAAGCGCGAGCTCGACCAGCTGACCGAGCTGATGCGCGAGCGCGTCGGTTACGCCCGCACGCCCGACTTCAAGCCGCTCGCCGACTTCTTCGCCGGCCTCGGCAACTGGCTCGCACCTGCGGAAAACGCCGACACCGCGGCCGACGCCTTGCAGGAAAATGCCAGCGACGCCGCAGGCGGCCCCGACTCGCCGCGCCGCGCCCGCGGCAGCGGGCTCGGTGACCGAATCGACTCGCGCGCCGACGCCACGCGCGCCATCGAAATGGTCTGCGCCTATCTCGAACGCACCGAACCGACCAATCCGGCCCAGCTGCTGCTGCGCCGGGCCGGCAAGCTCATCAACAAGAATTTCCTCGAGCTGGTGCGCGAGTTCGCGCCCGACGCGGTCGGCGAAGTCGCGCGTGTCATGGGGGTCTCTCCGGAGGAGTTTTTCGGCGATCACTGATAGGCGAAGTAGGGGGGCGAGGCCCCTCTGTCTGAGCGTACATTTGATAACCATCGTCCACCGATACCAGGAGTCAGCATGGGAAGCAGCCAGAAATTCATCGCACGCAACCGTGCTCCGCGCGTCCAGATCGAATACGACGTCGAGCTGTATGGCGCCGAGAAAAAGGTTCAACTGCCCTTCGTGATGGGCGTGATGTCCGACCTGTCGGGCAAGTCCGAAGAGCCGCTGGCGCCGGTGTCGGACCGCAAGTTCCTCGAGGTCGATGTCGACAACTTCGACGCCCGCATGAAGTCGATGAAGCCGCGCGTCGCGTTCGCGGTCGAGAACACCCTCACCGGCGAAGGCAGCCTGCCGGTGGATATCACCTTCGAGAGCATGGACGACTTCTCGCCCGCGGCAGTGGCGCGCAAGGTCGAGGGCCTGAACAAGCTGCTCGAAGCGCGCACCCAGCTGTCCAACCTGATCACCTACATGGACGGCAAGACCGGCGCCGAAGAGCTGATCGCCAAGGTGCTGAAGGACCCGGCGCTGCTGAACACGCTGACGGCCGAAGCCAAGCCGCAGGAATGAACCTTTTCGTCGGATCGAGCAACTCATCGAACAATTGAATCGGAGCAATCCAATGGCTGAACTCGAGAAGCAAGGCTCGGCGCTGGCCGGTGTCACGATGGAAGGCAGCGACTTCGCGTCGCTGTTGAAGAAAGAATTCAAGCCCAAGACCGAAGAGGCCAAGAGCGCCGTCGAAGCCGCGGTGCAGACGCTGGCGCAGCAGGCGCTGGTCGGCACCACGGTCATCGCGAGCGACGCGGTCAAGACGATCGAGGGCATGATCGCCGCGCTCGACAAGAAGCTGACCGACCAGGTCAACCGCATCATCCACAACCCCGAGTTCCAGAAGCTCGAATCGGCTTGGCGCGGGCTGCACTACCTGGTCAACAACACCGAGTCCGACGAGCAGCTGAAAATCCGCGTGCTGAACGTCTCGAAGGCCGACCTGGGCAAGACGCTCAAGCGCTTCAAGGGCACGGCCTGGGACCAGTCGCCGCTGTTCAAGAAGCTCTACGAAGAGGAATACGGCCAGTTCGGCGGCGAGCCCTACGGCTGCCTGGTCGGCGACTACCACTTCGACCACACCCCGCCCGACGTCGAGCTGCTGAGCGAAATGGCCAAGGTGGCCGCCGCCGCGCACGCGCCGTTCGTCACAGGCGCGTCGCCCTCGGTGATGCAGATGGAGTCGTGGCAGGAGCTCGCCAACCCGCGCGACCTGACCAAGATCTTCACGACGCCCGAATACGCCGCCTGGCGTTCGCTGCGCGAGTCCGACGACGCGCGTTATCTCGCGATGGCCATGCCGCGCTTCCTGGCGCGCCTGCCCTACGGCGCCAAGACGAGCCCGGTCGACGAGTTCGATTTCGAGGAAGACACCGCCAACGCCGACCACGAGAAGTACAGCTGGGCCAACGCGGCCTATGCGATGGCGGTCAACATCAACCGTTCGTTCAAGCAGTACGGCTGGTGCTCGCGCATCCGCGGCATCGAGTCGGGCGGCGCGGTCGAGAACCTGCCCACGCACGCGTTCCCGTCGGATGACGGCGGCGTCGACCAGAAGTGCCCGACCGAGATCGCGATCTCCGACCGGCGCGAGGCCGAGCTGTCGAAGAACGGGTTCCTCGCGATGATCCACCGCAAGAACTCCGACTTCGCCGCCTTCATCGGCGGGCAGTCGCTGCAAAAGCCGCAGGAGTACGACGACCCCGACGCCACCGCCAACGCGGCGCTCGCGGCGCGCCTGCCCTACCTGTTTGCGTGCAACCGTTTTGCGCACTACCTCAAGTGCATCGTGCGCGACAAGGTGGGCTCGTTCCGTTCCCGCGAGGCGATGGAAAACTGGCTCAACGAATGGATCCTGAACTACGTCGACGGTGACCCGACGAACTCAAGCGAAGAAGTCAAGGCGCGCCGCCCGCTGGCTGCCGCATCGGTCGAGGTCGAAGAAGTCGAAGGTTCTCCCGGCTACTACCAATCGAGGTTCTTCCTGAAGCCTCACTACCAGCTCGAAGGTCTGACGGTGTCTTTGCGCCTGGTGTCCAAGCTACCGTCGGAGAAGTCCGCTTAACAGCAGTCGCCCCAACGGGCTTGTTCTACTCAAGGAGATTAAATCGTGGCAGTCAACGCATTCGTCAGTTTCTTCGACAAGGCCGATGGCGAGTCGATTCAAAAGGGCAAGGAAAAGTGGATCGAGATTCAAGGCTGGGACTGGGAAGTCGAAGCTGAAACCAGCTGGACCAAGGGCGGCGGCGCGAGCGTCGGCAAGCCCAACCCCGGCAAGATGAACATCGAGCACTATTTCGACACCTCGTCGACCGTGATCCTCGGCTACATCTGCACCGGCAAGGCCTTCCCCAAGGTCGAGCTGCAGATGATGAAGACCACCGGCAAGGGCAGCCCGGAAACCTACTTCACGATGACGATGGAAGGCGCCTTCATCACCAAGGTGTCGAACAGCGGAACGGAAGAAGGCAACGTGGTGCAGAAGGTCGAAATGGTCTTCAAGACCGTCAAGATCGAATACAAGCCGCAGAACAACAAGGACGGCACGCTCGGCGCTGTCAAGACCTACAACTGGGACATTCCGGCGGGCACGGCTTCTCCGTCGGCCTGACCGAGTGGGTTTGCGGGCGGCCGGTGGCGGCCGCCGAGTCGCGGGCAAAGGGCGCCGCGCCGTCGAAGGCGTGTCGTTCCGGCCCGCGCCGTTGCGATTTGCGGGGCGCAGCGTGTTGACGCCATGGGGATGCTTTCATGAGTGGGTCCAACATATTCATGCAGCTCATCACCGCCACCGGGCCGGTGCTGGGCGAAGGCTTGCTCGAAGGCTTCGAGGGCTCGATCGAGCTGAAGGACTTCAGCTGGGGCATGCATGCGTTGAAAGACTCGACGCCGCCGCCGGCCGGCCTCGGGGCGCGGCTTGCCGCCGGCATGAAAGGTGCGGGGTCGATCCTCGGCTTGGGCACCACGGTCAGCATCAAGCTCGAGCCGCTCGAGTTCACCAAGCGCTTCGACACCGCGTCGTCGCAGATCCACATCTGCCTGGACAACCACCTGCCGGTGATCAGCGCGTCGATCACGGTGCTGCACATCAAGCAGGGCGGGCGCTTCATGCACCAGCCGGGCTTCGTGCTGCTGGCCACCAACGGCTACTTCTCCGAAGTGAAGGTCGAGGTCGTGTCCGACGGCAACATGGCCGAGGTGGTCGAGACCTGCAGCCTGAATTTCGAGAACGTCGTCATCACCTACCTGAAGACCTTCGGCAAGGACAACATCCCGACCGCGCCGTTCTTCTATCCCAACCCGATTTCGATCTGAGGTAGCGCGCCATGGACTCGGCCGAGGTATATCTGACGCTGCTGCGACCGAGCATGGTGCCGGTTTTCGGCGAAGCGTCGCCGATCGAATTCACCGGCCAGATCGAGCTCGCCACCTGGTCGTGGAATATCCACAACGAAGAAGAGTCCAAGCGCGCCGCGGCCAAGGCGCAGGCCTATGCCGACAGCGAAAGCAAGCTGAAGTCGAAGACCGACGCGCTCAATGCCGGCCCGTTGCAGCGCCAGTTGCTGGAACTCGAAGACACCCAGGCGCGCAAGGAACTGAAGGCGAGCATCAAGCAGATCCAGGCATCGGGCACCGAATTGCAGAAGAAGCAGCTCTCGACCTTGCAGGAGCAGCTCGACCACTGGGACGCGAGCAAGACCGAGAAGCTCGCCAAGTTCGACAAGGAGCTCAGGAAGACACTCGGGCAGGCCCAGCAGGACGCGGCCGAGCTGGCGCTCGAAAAGAAGAACAAGGAGCGCGACAAGGCCATCGACGACCAGAAAGCGAAGATCGAAGAGGCGATCCGCAACAAGAACTTCGAGTTCACCTTCAGCAAGCGGGTCGACGTGGCGACCACCCAGATGCTCAACTCGATGAAGGCCGGTGACGTCTTTCCCACCGCCGTCATGACCATCCACCAGCGCTCGTCCAATTCCGGCCTGAGCCTGATCTTCACGGTGCAGAAGCTGCGCCTGCTCGACTACGCGCTGAAGTGCGAAACCAGCGACACCATGACCGACATGCGCGAGGAGTGGAAGGCCGAGTTCTATTCGCTCGCCTACGTCTACAAGAACCGCAAGGCCATCAAGAAGGCCTCGGGTGCGGGCCAGATGGTGGCGCAGGCGGCGACGCAGGGCACGGTGCGCGCCTTTGCGATGAAGAACATCGGGCTGCCGATCTGAGCCCGCCGCAACGAAC
>Ga0209515_10008716_pt1 | contig 11745 bp, 16 predicted proteins | sample Subgroupgradi54m_FD_187454 | JGI IMG/M metagenome (GOLD analysis project Ga0209515, IMG submission 187454) | Subsurface groundwater microbial communities from S. Glens Falls, New York, USA - GMW60B uncontaminated upgradient, 5.4 m (SPAdes)... ... | reverse complement strand
GTTTTTTGTTATTGGTTTCTTAATCCCTACCTAATTGTTGAATTGTTAATGAATGCTCACAACGATCTCTTAATGATCACTGGTTTTATCATTTCCATGTTTTTTATTAGCCTACAACAGCAAATTAAATCAATTGCATCTCTTTTGGTAACTATCTTTACAAAAAGCCCGAACTTTTCTAGTCCTGTTATATTTGGAGCTCCAGCACTTTTGCTAAATAGGGAAAAATGGCCATTTTATTTTAAAGTGTCAAGTCTGGCTTTGTTTATTTTTTTGATAACATTCTCATCACACTCAATACTTAACTGGTACTACACTTGGATTTATATGCTTTTACCCTTTGCCAAACTTAAAAACTATTCATGGATCTTAATTTATCTGATGGGCCTAATGTTGATTTTAAAGTACCAAAATTTTCTTTATCCTTGGAATGATTTTATAAGCTGGATAAATATCTTTACTAAACAAGTAATGCTTATACTCGCCATCGGAGTTGTTTTGGTTGAAATAGGCAAACCAAAATGGTTTAATTCAAACAAATAAGTATTTGGCTTCATTCATTTTTGCTTTGTCTTTTATAATCGGGTGAACTAACAATGTAAGAATCAAGTCTTTTGCGCTATAGTTTCTCATTTATTTACTTAATCCCTATTTTCCATACACCTTTTTCTCTAAAAGCCGGAATAGTTTGGCGTTTTGCAGCATTTAAAATTACAGGCGCTGGTTTACCAACTTTTATGGCGTGCTCTGTTGCCTCAATAATTTTACTTCCTTTTAAGTAAGTAATCCTTTTATGTAAGGCCTCTAGCAAAGCAAGTGAGATTATCTTTTCCATTGTTTTAGTCAATCTATCATCCCGATATTCGCCAAAGGAGCGGTAATAAATTTGTTTTTCTTTATCACGGATTATTATCCCGGGAAAGCCAAGTTTGTATAACTGATAGCTTATCAACAATCTTCCTATCCTCCCATTCCCATCATTAAATGGATGGATTGTTTCAAATTGCAGGTGGAATTTAGAGATTTTATCTATAAAGTAATTTATATCATCGCTTGAGTACTCAATCAGAACTTCTTCTAACCTTCTCTCTAAATGTTCTGGAGCAGGAGCAATAAACGTTCCTACTCTGACATATTCATCTTTTTTACGCAGTCTCCCAGCAATACTTTCATCAATATTACCAATTAACATTTGGTGCAGAAGTAATATCATTTCTTTCGATAGTCCCTCTGAAAATTTAATTCGGATATATTCCATAACCCTAGCTAGATTTTTAGCTTCAAATACCTCACGCAGACTAACGTTTCGAGAAACTTCCATCTCAAGTAAAATCTTCTCTGTTTCTTTAAGAGTTAATGTAGAATTCTCTATCGCATTAGAGTTATAAACACTTTCGGCAGTTTCAGCTTCATCAATAAGTTTGTTTAAAGATTCTTTGCGAATCTTTAAACGGTCATATTCTTGTTTAAGAAGTTGTATCCTTTTTTGGATTGCAGCCGAAGTTGACATAATAACCGCATTATATCATATTCACGTTATTTTGTCAATTTAACGTGAATTATAGGTGTTTTACGGTATGAATTCACGTTATTTCTATATGTTCTCCTGAGTTGGAGGGGTTGGGATTAGCAAACGAGGCCAGAACCTATTTTCTTTTGAAGATAACTAATTTGTACCCATCAGGATCTTTGAGGACAAATTCCCGGTTGCCTCTTAAATCTTTTAGTGCACTTGCTGGTTTTATTCCTTTTTCAAGTAGTTCTTTATAAAATCTATCCAGAACCAATTAGAATAGACAGTTAAATGCTCTTCATCCTGTTTTCTAATATCAAATCCTAGCATTTTGTAAAATACAGATGTTCTTTTAAGATCTTTTACAAAGCAGGTTACCCCAGAAACACTTTTTATCTTCATATAAAATTATGACCTATTATTTAGAAAATACATCATACTTGTTATGACTAAACGAACTGCAAAGAATGTTAGGGTTAAAGCAAATACCTTAAATACAATTGAAATCACTTGCTCTTTTATTAGTAGGTTCCTGAAACGAGAGAAAAGAAATGTTAAGAGTAAGGTTGAAGAAAACCAACCCAATTCAAAGATAATCATAAAAAAAATTAATCCCCCAGAAATTTCCTTGCTCAATACATAAGCCTGCGGAACACAAACAGTTGACCAGACAATCCATAATGGCCCATTAAAGATGGTTAAAAGGAAAATCTTTCTGAAGCTAAATAACTTTCCTTTGTCGTTTAATTTTTTAATTGACCATACTTGTTTTGCAAGCCAAATCAATACTCCTGCACCTATAAAAGAAATTCCATAGTAAACACCTTGGGGGATGTTTATAGAGAAGAGTAAAAACATTATTAGGGAGGCTACAATGATTTCAGAAATTGCAGCAAACATTATTACACGTAAACTTCCAATAAAACCCTTTCTTAGGGCTTCAGTAAAAGTAGAAGCTAAAATAGATCCAGGAATTGATCCACCAATAAAACCAAGTGTAAATATGCTCACAAATTGTGTAATGAGATCCATTTACTTGAGTAAATCAGGTTCGAACATCCATTAGGGAAATTGGATTTTGAGGCTAAAATAAAGTGCTCGGCCGACAGGACGATTTTAGAACGGTTAACTTTGACACCTACGTAAACAATTGTTACAGTGATAATTAATGCCTAAGGAAAAAGGATTTTCTCCATTAATTATTATTTTAGCTTTAGCAATTCTGGGTGTAATGTTTCTTGGTGTTAGATACTTTACGTCCCCTTTTCACAATAATCAGATTTTCAAACCATCAGAAAATTCCATTCAACGTCAGGCTAATTGGAGTACCGATAATGCTGAAAAAAGAGGTCAGAGTTTAAGCCACAACCAGTGTCAGGGGATGGAAATTAGAAAATTGGGAACCCTACCAATGAAGTATGAGGACTTTAGTATGATTATCCCTTATGGACTGGTAATAGGCGACCATGTTACCCCAATTGATCACCAATATTTCTCTCCCACAATCTTTAACTCACCCCGTGATAAATATGAGGTTTATGCCATGGCTGATGCAAGATTGGTCAGCATCGAACCTCGGGTTAAACCTGAATATACTGAATACAGGTTGGTTTTTACAATCAGCTGCAGACTGTTTTACTACTACGATTTAGTTACTTCCCTCACCCCTGAGCTTAAGGCTGAGTATGATAAACAAGGGCGCAGCGTCAATATCTCCATAAAAGAAGGGCAACTCATCGGCCGGATTGGCGGCCAGACCCTGGATTTTGCAGTCTGGGACACAACCATCGTCCTGCCTGGGTTTGTTGACCCTAAAAATTATGAGGAAGAGATGTGGAAGATTCACACTGCCGATCCCCTGGATTACTATACAGAAAGGTTAAAAGAATTAGCCTTATCAAAGTACATCAGGACCATCCCTCCACTCAGCGGTAAAATTGATTACGACATTGATGGCAGACTGATAGGTAACTGGTTTCTGGAAGGAACGGAGGGTTACCAAGGAACTAAGAAACAGGCAGTTGGGAACTATTCCCAGACTCATCTGGCTATCGTCCCCAACCATCTAGATCCGTTTTCTTACATTGCTTCGTTTGGTGATTATAATAATGAGTTCAAACAATTTTTGATTAAAACCGCGCTTCCTGATCCGAAGGAAGTTGGAGTGAACAGCGGCGTAGTTAAATATAAGTTGTCAGATTTTCAATATATCAAAAAGGATGGAAGCAACTGGGATCATATGAGTTTAACCCAAAATCCCAAGATCAAACCTGGAGAGTCCAGAGGTTGTGTTCTCTATCAACTACTAACTGACAGAAAACTTAAAGTTGAGACTTTTTCTAACCAAAGTTGTAACCAAACCCTTGAGTTTTCTAACCAAGCACTTACCTTTTACCGCTAAATTCCACCCTCGTCAAACTGGGCTCCCCCGAGAGGATTTGAACCTCTAACCTAGTCATTAACAGTGACCCGCTCTACCATTGAGCTACAGGGGAATATTATTAATGGACAATTGACAATGTATGAAATTGACAATTAATCCGGTTATTTCAAAGTACTGGCTTTTGTCCTCTTGACAATAGCAGTCAAGATTTTAATCAATTCACTCACTTCTTGCAAGGCATTATCTAACTTACTGTTTGAAACTAGGTCTGTCTGCTCAATCACTCTTAGCCAATACTCCGTTTCACGAGCCTCCTTTAAAGAAATTATCATTGTATGTATAAAATCTTTTCTAGATGAAGCATCTTGAGCTTCTTCTACATTTGCTCCAATACTAGTTCCTGCTCTTACCACTTGATTAGCAATTGCAAAACCTGCAGGAGTTTTGGGTAGTAGATTAACTAAATTTATAACAGCTACAGAAAACTTGAGGGTTCTTTGTCTAATATCAAAGCTTTTTACTTGTTGGGCAGAATTTTCCATTGTCAATTCTCAATTGTCCATTATTCTAAGTAGTCTCTTAGTTTTTTAGCTCTGGTGGGATGTTTTAATTTTCTAATAGCTTTGGCTTCAATTTGTCTGATTCTTTCCCTTGTTACACCAAATTCTTTTCCCACTTCTTCCAAAGTTCTTTGTTTACCATCTTCTAATCCAAACCTTAATTGTAAGACCCTTTTCTCTCTGGGGGACAAAGAATCCAGCACCTCATCTAGGTGTACTTTTAATAGTTCTCTGGTTGCCTGTTCATCCGGCTGCAAACCCTGATCTGCAATAAAATCTCCTAAATGAGAATCCTCTTCATCCCCTACTGGAGTTTCTAAAGAGGTTGGTTCTTGAGAAACTTTGATAATTTCTCTGGCTTTAGTTTCATCAATTTCTAAAACTTTTCCCACTTCCTCAGGAGTTGGTTCTCTGCCCAATTCTTGCATTAATCTTCTTTGAGTTCTGTTAAATCTATTAATTGTCTCCACCATATGGACTGGGATTCTAATGGTTCTGGCTTGATCAGCGATAGCTCTAGTGATAGCTTGTCTAATCCACCAAGTGGCATAAGTTGAGAATTTATAACCTCTTCTCCAGTCATATTTATCAACCGCTCTCATTAGTCCAATGTTTCCTTCTTCAATTAAATCCAAAAGACTCATTCCCCTTCCAACATACTTTTTAGCAATAGATACCACTAATCTCAAATTGGCACTGATTAATCTATCACGGGCTTTTTTCTCATTTTTCTCTGCTCTTTTGGCCAAATCTATCTCATCTGCTGCTGTTAAGAGGGGAATTTTACCAATATCTCTTAAGTATTGTCTAACTGGATCTGTGACTGAACCCTCCTCCATAGTTGATAAAAGCTCCAGTTCTTTTTCAAGCTCTGTAGAGGCTTTAGACTCTGATTCTAAATCCTGAGCTGTTGTTTCAAAAACATCAATGTTTTCTGAGATTAACTTAATATAAAAGTCATCCACTTCTTCCAGTGTTTCCTCAGGTTTTGGGAACACTTGCAGAATTTCTTCTTGGGTAATAAATCCTCTTTCTTTACCAAGCTTTAAAAGTTTCTTAATATCCAGCTGTGTTTCTTTTTTTATTTTAGCCATATAGTTTGATTTTAAAGATTTTTTAACCTGACTGAAATATCCCTGAATCTTTTATTCAGAGATTCTACCACTTCCATCTTACCAAATTCCTGAGCATTCTTAATCTCTAAAGATAGTTTCGCTAAGGAAGCTTTAATCAAAGCTTTTTTAAGCTCTGACACTACTTCTGTAACTTCTTTTTGCCAATTTTTTGCAGTTTGCAGTTTACTATCAAGCTCGGTTAAATACAAGGAGTCTACTTCTGGCAGCAACTCCTTTGGTAAATCATCAGAAAATTCATTGATACTAAATTCTTGGCTTTTAAATGAAATAGAATCTAAATAAATCAACAAAAACACGTATATTTGTCTAAATGATTCTTTCAAAAAGATAGTTTCCGGGAAACTGGGCACATATACAAAATCTCTTGGTGGGTGTAAAAGCAAAGCAATTAAATACTCTTCCAGCAATTCCCTTCTTGATCTGATAGCTACAATATTATCCTGTTTAACTTTTTGATGTAAGATGGTTTCATAACTTTTAGGCTGTTCTTTATCTATTTTTGAAATGGCATCTCTTAAAATTTTATCTTCTGTTTTCAAAAATGCAGCCAGCTTTTGTGTATAGCGTTCTTTAACTAACTCATCTGGAATCTTGGACCAGATCGGAATTAATTCCTGTCCTATTTTTTTCAAATCAGAGGGGTTTTTAATATCATATCTTTTAGCAGTGGAGTTTAAATAATAATCATAAATAGGTAAAGCCCCGTCTATTGCTGTTTGCCAAATTTTGGCATTTTCCAAAATCACCTCTGCTGCATCTTTTCCTCCCAAAATTTCCACTACTTTAATATTGATATTGGCTTTCTCCAAAAGTTCAATACTGCGTCTGGAAGCACTATCTCCTGCCAGATCCATATCAAAACACAAGTTTATATTTTCAGTGTATTTTTTAAGTAATTCTATCTGCCCTTCAGTTAAAGCTGTACCTTTACAAGCCACTACATTTTTAAACCCGGCTTGATGAGACAAAATTACATCCATCTCCCCTTCCACCAAAATTGCTTCTTTTTTATTCCTGATCTCCATTTTTGCTAAATTAATTCCAAAAAGATAGGTGCTTTTATCAAAGATTGGGGTTTGTGGACTGTTAATATATTTTGGTTCTTGAGGTACTAAAACCCTGCCTGAAAAACCCCTTAGTTTTTCTTTTCCATCAATTAAAGGAAAAGTGATTCTGCCCCTGAAACGGTCATACAAGGAGGATCTTGATGGTATTGCCAAACCTGATTCAATTACCTCCTGTGTTGTAAAACCCCTTTTTAATAAAAACTTAGTTAAAGATTCCCAGGAGTTGGGAGCATATCCTATACCAAAGTTTTTAATAGATTCATCAGATATTCCTCTGCCTTTTAAATACTCTAAAGCCTTTTTACCCAAATTGTGTTTAGTTAAAATATAATGGAAAAATTCCTGAGCTTTTAAATTTACTTCAAATAATTTGTCTTTTAAGTCTTTCTTACTTTCAGTTTGTTTCAAAGTTATCCCAGCTTTTTTGGCTAGTATTTCCAAAGCGTCTTTAAAATCCATCCCCTCTTTTTCTATTAAAAAGGTAAATATATCACCTGATTTTTGGCAACCAAAACACTTAAAGATTTGTCTTTCTGGAGAAACTACAAATGAAGGGGTTTTTTCATCATGAAATGGACAATTAGCTTTAAAATTTACACCAGCTTTTTTTAAGGTCAAATACTCAGAAATTAAATCTACAATATTTATCTTCTGTTTTATCAGTTCAACATCATCCATAATTTTTACAATTATCCCAAAGGCCCAAGATAACTGTGGCTTCCAGGTATTGCAGGCGGATTGTACACCAAACAAGAACCGAAAACAAGGCTAACAGACAGATGAAACTATTTAGCAATCCCTTCAAAGATAAATTGTTTGATCAAAGACTGATATGGCACATCCATTTTATGTGCTTTTATCTTAACCCTGTCAATTAAACCTGCTGGCAAACGAAGAGTGATTGGTTTGGTAGTAAGTTTGAGATTAGGAAAGCGCCAGTTCTCTAAGGACTTATACTCAACATATTCTGTTGAATCATGGGTTTGCCAAAACTCCCGCTCTTCTTTTTCGCTTTTAAACTTGGGTATTCTTTTTAATTCTTTCTGCATATAGCCTCCTTTCTTTTTGATTAGCTACCCTGGCTGATATCGCTCTAATTTTATGTTTCCTCAAAGTAAAAACAATAAATAAAACTCCGCCCGCTGCATTTTTACCAATTGCAATATATCTTTTTTCTTTTTCCTGATGTTTAATATCTTTTTCTACCTGTATATCTTCATCTGTAAAAACCTGTTCTGTTTCATTGGGTGTAATACCGTGCTTTTGATAACTTTTGTCAAAATTACCCTTATCCCACTCAAAACCAATAATTCTGCTTAAGTCTATCACTGTACATATATTACATGTACAGTTTTTTGTTGTCAAGATACGTTTATGAAACTAAACGTATCAAGGTGGACTAGAGCAAACGATCTCGGTATAATAGGACAAACTTGGAGGAGTCAGATAGTGGTTAATTCTACGTACTTGGAAAGTACGCGAGCGTAAGCTCACGCGGGTTCGAATCCCGCCTCCTCCGCCTTCGCTCGCCGAAGCGAGCTACGGCGGACACGGTCCGCTAGAGGATAATTTTTAATAGATATTCCTTGTTGCCTGCTCCACCTAAGATCGGAGAATCGATTACTTCTTCTATTTTAAACCCTAAATTTTCAATATTTTTAATAGTTTGGTTTTTTATTTCTTCTACTAACTCTTCTGGAACAACACCTTTAATTAATTTCTTTTGTCCACCTTCATAGTGAGGTTTTAATAAAGCAATGATTAACCCTTCTGATTTTAGAAAGTTTTTAACAATTGGTAAAACCAGTTCCAGTTTGGTCCAGCCAGCATCAATAGTAATCAAATCTGTCTGCTCGGGCAAAGAGTTTAAATGGAGGATATTTGTCCGTTCCATTACTACTACTCTGGGGTCATTCCTTAGTTTCCAGGCCAGTTCCCCATAAGCAGTATCTAAGGCATAAACTTTTTTGGCACCATTTTGCAACAAACAATCTACAAATCCGCCAGTTGAAGAACCAACATCTAGAACCACTGAATTGATTATGGACAATTGAAAACTGGGGCCCCACTGGGCGATTGCTGCTTGAAGCTTTTCCCCACCCCGGGAGACAAATTTATCACTTGCCATATTTTTCTAGAGCTTGCTTAAAAAGAGTCTTGTCTTGAGAAAAAGAAAGCTGTTTTAAAGCATCTTCAGGATTAAACCAACCAGATTCTTCTACTTCAAAATCATGATCTTTGATATCTCCTGATTTATATTTCATTAGAAAATAGGTCACTACTTTAAAAATCTTCTCTTTATTAAATGTGTAGACATATTTTGAATAACCCACCTTATCAACAATTTCAGCTGCAACCCCCCCTTCTTCTTTTACCTCTCTTAAAGCAGCTTCCTCTGTTGTTTGTCCTGGATCAATTAATCCCTTTGGGAAACTCCAGTGCTTATTTTGAGAATGCTTTGTAATAAGCACTTCCACATTACCATCCCGAGCTTGTCGAAGGACAATCCCTCCTGCTGAAAATTCTCTTTTCATCTATAAATATCCTTTCTATGATCTACATCTAATATCATAATTATGTTCTCATATCCAATATCAAAAACAATTCTATAACTACCTACTCTGAATCTATACTTACCTATTTTAGTATTAGTTAAAACTTCAGCAAAAACTAACGGGTTTTGTTGACTCAGGTAAAATTCAAGTTTTGTAACTATTCTTTTCTGTTTATCAAGTGGGAGTTTTAGGAAGCGTTTTTGGGCAGAGGCTTTAAATTTAATTTGAAACATTAAAGGCCAATTTGTTTTTTCACTTCTTCAAGAGTATAAGTTTTTTTATCTGCTCTTGACTTGGCAATTCTTTTTAGATAGTTTGGGGAGGACATTGCCTCTAAATCCTCTATGAATGAATCCCAAACATTATTAGGTACAAGCACTCCTACGGGCTCATTGTTCCTCATCACTCTGACAAATTTGCCATCCTTTTCAGCTTTTTTTAAAATCTTAGTAACTCCGGCTTGAACTTTTTGTACACTGGCGAAATCTTCGTTAGTAATTAATTGAGACATAATATAATAATTATTACAGAATCCTTATATATTGTCAAGTTGCGGTGGGGGTGAGATTCGAACTCACGGCTGACTTACGCCAGCGTTGCTTTTCGAAAGCAGTGCCGTACAACCACTTGGCTACCCCACCAAAAATGCGCGCTCGGCGGGGGTCGAACCCACAATCTCATCGTCCGCAACGATGGGCATTATCCATTGTGCTACGAGCGCTAACATGGGTGTATTTTACACTAATAAGGCTTAAGAAGCGATTTATTTATGAACATTTTCCAAGGGAAAATTTTTTTGCAATGAATCTGACCATTTTTCCATCCAGGATCTAAATGGCTTCTCATGAAATGGTAAAAACCTGCTCACTATTTTTTTAACTTTTTCCCCATCTACTCCTTCTAAAACTAACATCAGTTGAGCTGGAAATCTAAGCTGGGTCTGAATATGCATAACCTGGTGTCCTTCTTTTTCTTTAAACCAGAATGAGTCTAAAAAATGCCAAAAGTAAAAATCTTCACCCACAGTAATCCCCTGGGTAGAAATTCTATAACCAACCCTATGTGGAGGAACAAAAGCCAAGACATAAGTTACAAAGGCAAAGGATAAAATTGTGGCAATCAACAGGAATTCTCTAGCTAAAAGTAGAATTAACACCAGTAAGATTACAATGATAGCCAAAGTGGTGTAGTAGGATCTTTGCTTTTTCCTAAAAGGTCTGGAGGGAGCTTCCCAGACAAGCAGTGTTTTAATCTCTTCTGCCTCTCCCATTTTTGGAGTGAAAAACTCTTGCATTTGAGGCTCTTTGGGTTGAACCTTTTTAGGAGGATTCTGTTTGGATTTAGCGGGCATATTTTGATTAAATTATATACTATCTCATTTTAACAACACAACTATTTCCATATTGCCAATACCCTGACTCTGAACTCCAAAATCAGAAGTTAGACTAATAATTGGTCTGTTCATTTTTCCTTTGGACAAGCTACAATAACTTCAGGGTTTCTTAACAGAATTGTCCTATTAGTTGTGTAAGATAACCCCTTATTGGGGTTAGTTTCAAAACCAATATATACTATCTCTACTTTTCTTGCTTTCAGCTCTGCTACAGCAGGTTGTAAATCAGAATCTGAACTACACAGGACAGCTGAATCCATCTTTTTATCACAGGCAAAAGCCACCAGATCAACGCCTATTTTTACATCTACACCTTTCTCTCTAAAAACAATTTTATCTCCCACCTTTTGAGCCCTAACGTTACCAGCAATAACAAATTCATAACCTTGTTTAACCAAACTATTTCTCAGCTTCCTCTGAAATTTAATAAGCTCCAGGGATTTCTTCTTAGTCTCTGGATGAACATGCAACCTGGAAACATAAAATATCTTTCTGGAAATATCAAAGTTTTTGAGTGGTTCTTTAAACAGCTTGTTTAAATCAATAGAACCTAAGTCGACACTATATTTATCAATCCCTTCCTCTTTTAAAACTTCTTCAACTTTATGCAAGAAATTTTCACCATCAATAAATAAAATAGACTTAGACATAAGGAGATTTTAACACAAAATGAACATAAAAAACCTCAGCGGACCTTACGGTACTAGCTGAGGCGTTTATGATGTAAATATACCTTATTTTGTCCTTATATGTCAAGCCATGGTTTGATATATTTTGATACGCTTGTCCCGAAAAGCGGAGGGGGTGAGATTCGAACTCACGGTCCCATTGCTGGGACAGAAGTTTTCAAGACTTCCTCACTAGGCCACTATGAGACCCCTCCCTGGGCCTAATTCTACCAGAATTACTACATATACACATTTTCATAATGAGTGAGACTAATAAGCTCATCTTCTGGAGAAAGAATGATTGCTACCACATCAATTCTACAAGGCAAATCTTTTCCTTTTAGATAGATTAAGGCCATATTTTGTACCTTTTTCAATTTATAAGAGTTGATCATTTCCTCAGGCAGACCAAACTGTGTGCCTTTTTTAGCTTTTACCTCCACAAACACATAGGTGTCCTGATCTTTGGC
>Ga0209515_10008715_pt1 | contig 11746 bp, 16 predicted proteins | sample Subgroupgradi54m_FD_187454 | JGI IMG/M metagenome (GOLD analysis project Ga0209515, IMG submission 187454) | Subsurface groundwater microbial communities from S. Glens Falls, New York, USA - GMW60B uncontaminated upgradient, 5.4 m (SPAdes)... ... | reverse complement strand
TTGTGAATATCTCGACAGAGGCTAATAAATGAATCTGGAAAAAGCAAACGCGGAAATGAAGGCGTCCGTGATAAAATTGCGCAAAGCCAATCTTCTTTTGCGGATGGAGATTGTATCCCTCAAGGCTAAATTGCGGTGTGAATTTCTGTCTTATAGCTATTATGATGGTTTTAGGATGGTGACAAATGATCTTCTTCCTATTTGGAAGAGATTTTGGGACGTCTCTCCGGAAATCATGATCGATCTGAAAGTATCAAAAAGTCTTGATGTTTACGCTTCCAAATGTGGGGAGAGTGCAGAATCGTCCATGCGAAGCATATTTAATATCCGTTCTTTTAGTGAAGGTGGATTGGCTTGCGTGGAAGTGATACGACTTTTTAATCATTTCAATGATTATTGTGATGGGTTGTTAGGTAATAAATGAGTTATTGGTTTTGGGTGCAGCAGCTAGCCGCCGGTTAAGGGATGGTACTATCGGCGAATTGCTTAACTAAAAATGGATAAACCATGAATAATCCAAACTGTTCCAAATGTTACGCTTCCTTGCGGTTGTTCGGGGACAATATTGTTCCGGATGATATATCAAAATTGCTGGGTGTAATCCCAAATTATAAGGTAGTGAAGGGTAAAGAAGTAATCTCTCCTAGCGGTAAGCAAAGGATTGCTCCCACGGGCTGCTGGATATTAAATAGTGAGCAAAACAAATCCACTGATTTGGATGAACATATAAATTGGTTACTAGATCAGGTGTCAAGAACCGAATATCCCGTTGCACTTCGACATATTGTCGGCGTGGAGAAGATGGATATTTTTTGTTATTGGTCGTCCGCAACAGGACAAGGCGGACCTGAGTTTCTAGTGGAAACATTGTGCAGGTTAAGCAGCATGGGACTAAAACTGGGATTGGATATTTATTTCTGTGAAATCCATGAAAAGGAGTAAAAAATCATGAATAAAAAATCCGTACAAAATGGTCAGTTAGTTGATGGGAAAACAAAGCATACCAAGAAGCCTCGCAGAAAGAAATTCCCTTATTCCGATCAGCAGAAAGCAGAAGCATTAGCTGTTTTAGATGCCAATAACGGCAACGTCAAAGGTACTGCTGATGAATTAGGTATTCCCCACACCACTTTAGAATACTGGAGTAACGGGGGAGGAATTTATGAAGCGGTTACAAATCTTCGCAGGGAAAAGCGAGATAATTTGGCAGGTGCGATGGAAGATGTTGCTTGGTTATTGGCCGCTTCCATCCCAGAAAAGATCCCCTTTGCTCCATTAAAAGATGCTTCACTTTCATTGGAGAAAACTATATCTGGGATGCAATTATTGAGAGGGGAGCCTACTTCCATCACGGGAAGTAAAGATTTGTCTCATGAGCAACTCTACAATCGACTTTTCTCCATTGCTGAGAGATATAGCGGGGAAATTGCCGCTGATGTCCCCCCAGGATCAGCAGGAAACCTCTTGCTTACTGGACCAGCTGGAGATAATGAATCAGCGGGAGAAGTGCCGGGCTAGTTTCAAACACTTCGTCAATTACTTCTGGGACGAGATTCCTGGATCGGAAAAACTTGATTGGAACTGGCATCTTGATGTTCTTTGTGAAGAACTTCAGAAGGTGGCTGAACGTGTGTTTCTTGGTCTGCCCAAGGAACACGATGTTATTTTCAATGTGAGTCCTGGAACCAGCAAAAGCTCGATGTGTTCAATCCTGTTCCCCGCGTGGGTATGGATCAGGATGCCTAATGCCAAGTTTATTACAGCCAGTCATGCCGCCGATTTAGTCCTGGATCTGGCAAACAAATCTCGTCATGTTATCCGCAGCGAAAAGTACCAGAAGCATTTCTCTGACATTACTATCAGTGATGAGCAGGATACCAAGGGTTATTTTGCTAATAATCAGGGAGGTTATCGTTATTCCTGTACTGTAGCGGGCAAATCCAGCATGGGATTTCATGGACATTTTCATATCGTCGATGATGCGATCAATCCTAAGAAAATGGTTTCCGAAGCAGAGATAAAAACCTGCAAAGATTTCTTTGATTCGGAATTATCCGGACGTATGGTAGATAAGGCGGTTACGGTACTGTTCCTTATTATGCAGCGTTTGCATGATGATGATCCGACCGGGCATTTACTAGAAAAAAGCAAACGGAAAGGCTCCAGTAAGATCAGACATATTTGTATTCCGGCAGAAATAAGTGATGAAAAGATCAAGGTTAGTGTTTCCCCACCGGAATTAGTGAAATACTATACCACAGATGGTTTGATGGATCCCAAGCGGTTGTCGTGGTTGGTGTTGAATCAGAAGAAAGCAGATGGTGTTTATGCTTATAGTGGCCAATATCTTCAATCCCCCGTACCTCCTGGTGGAGGTATGTTCAAAGAAATGTTTTTCACCAACAGGGTCAAGGCAGCTCCTTATCATGCCAAACGTGTTTTGTATGTAGATAAGGCTTTCACCATTGGTAAATACTCATGTAACACCGCTGTAACCTTGTTGGCGGAACATGAAGGCAACTTTTACGTGGGGCCGGTATGGGTAGGAAAGTGGGAACCAGATGAAAGGGACTTGGTTATCCTTTGTGCAGCCCAGCAATGCCGGGACAGATTTGGTCCCCGCCATGAGCCCACTGTGGTCATCGAACAGGAACCTGCTGCTGGTGTAGATTCTTACAGACAACTAGCCAAGAAACTGCGTGGTTTTAGAGTACAGGCCGATCCTGCTCGTTCTAACAAGATACTAAGAGCTGATCCGTGGGCTTCTCAGTGTGCTGCCAGGAACGTCTATATAGTCGAGGATGGTAATTGGGATATAGCTGGCTGGATAGATGAGCATTGTCATTTCCCTTTGGGCAAATATTTAGACAGAGTGGATAGTGCCGCTGGGGGTTTTAATTGGCTCACCAAGAACACCGTTAGGAATATTGCCGAACAGTTCTACATTCTCAAAGGTCGAAGTAAAGATGCTGATAAAATGCGGGTGGTTTCTTGTGATTCTTCCCAGTTAGCTGTTACGGTGCTAGAAGAACCTTTTATATTGGTCTTCGTGAAGGAACCTGAGATTGTAAAAACTATTAAAATAGGGAGATATTTTGGCAAGAACAAGATAGTCAGCAATCACCCAGTTACCGATATTGTTCCTTTGGGAAAACAATTACCCCAGACTCAATCCGACAAGCTCATAGACCATGTCATCGTAACCTTCGCTGATCTCAGCCCTGCCGATTTACAGCAAGTGTGGGACCAACCATTAACACCCTGGAACAAATTACCCGCTGACCTTATCATGTCCCGGCAGCATGCCAAATCTATTTGGTCATGTATCACCAGGAAAAGAACCAGACAACCCGACACCATCCTCGTTTGCGGGGAGGGTAGTATTCCCCAATCCCTGGCATTAGGCATCTGTGACGCTCTGCACCTGGAACGGAAGAAGACGGTCGAGATGCTAGGATCGGAAGAGGTGTTCGGGAAAGACACACTGCCTTTGAATTTGCATATCTTCCAGACCATCAAAGACGGTAGGTTTTTGGTGGTTTAGCTACAACTAGATTCAGTCCCAGAAAACTTTCCGGAAGTAAACTAGATTCAGTCCCAGAAAACTTTTCCGTAAGTGAATCCCAGACATTCCCAAAATTGGGCTTGCATCCAATCTAAGTAATATACTAGAATATCAATATGGATATGTCAAAGCGAACTCTAACATTGTGGTTGTCTCGTGAGGAGCATTTAATAGTAAGGAAGGCTGCTGCTGAGCACGGGAAAACCATGTCATCCTACGTGCGTGAAATACTCATCAGAGAAGCCAAAAAAACAATTGAGAAAGCCAGGGAAATTAAGTAGTGATGTACATCTGTCCTTGTACGATTCGTACAAGGACAGATGTACAGTAAGTCCTAAACCAAAAAGAAAAGGGATGATTAAGACCATCCCTTTTCCCCTAGCTGAAAGGAGCTAGTTCTCATGTCCAAAACTATTATAGCAGATTCCAAAGCGGAAGTAAAATTTATTACTTTTGCTTTGATTAAGATAGACGAGAAAATTCAACCAAGGGAAGAATTAAATGATGAAATAGTAAAAAGATATCGTAAGAATATGGATCGTGGGGATATATTCCCCGCAGGCAAAGCTGTTTTTGATGGGAAGGTTTATTGGCTTTATGATGGGTTCCACACCGCAGCTGCAATCCTTCTGAAAGATCCAGAATCTCTTGATAATAAAATGAAGTTGTTGGTTGTGAATGGTACTAGAGACTTGGCGATTTATCTTGCTTGTGGAGAGAACCATCAGCATGGTTTACAATACACGTCACAACAAAAGAGGAAGATAATTAGTCGTGCAATATTATCAGCTCCAAAAAAGGATGGGAAGATCAATGTTAACGGATTATCCAAACATTGTCATGTGGGTCGTCAATTTGTCAGAAGAATGGCTGATAAATTGGGTGTAAAGTATGGAGAAGACAAAGTTGATAATCCAAACAATAGAGTTAAGCCATCCCCAAAGAAAAATAAATCCCCCAAACCTCCAATCAAATCTAATGACGACGAGGAAACAGATCCACCTTCAACTAACGGCAAACTAAATCCTAAGACTACTAATGCAGATCCGCCCAAAGAATCCAAATCAACCAAGGAATTATCCACCAAGGGGAAATTCCAAAATGCTTTGAAGTTAGCTTATGAACCCATAGCAGATCTGCTGGATGAATATAAATACAAGGCAGATCTGACAAAGGCAATGATTAAAGAGGAGAAGTGGTCAGATCTGCAAAGGGGACTATTTTGTCAGAAGCAAATATGGGAATCAAAGGTAATAAAAGTTATAAATGAAATAGCTGATGAGATAGGGGGATAAGCAGATCTGCCATGCCTAACACCTATTTCGCTGATTATGCTCGCGAGCGGCGGAAGATACTTCAGACTCAGGGTCTTTGTACTCGCTGTGGATGCAGATCTGCCATCCCTAATCGTTCTAAATGTCAGATCTGCCTCGTCTATGGTAAAGTATTGGCTACCAAAAAGAATGAACTACGCCGGCAGAAGGGTCAGTGTACTCGCTGTTCCAATCCCATCGACACGGGCAGATCTGCCTGGCACTGTCAGATCTGCCTGGATAAAATGAAGATCAAATATCATAACGGCAGATCTGCCTGTAGAGAAGTACAGATGTGAACAGATTGGCAGATCTGCCTAGTAAGTTGACTAACTTACTAACGATTAGCAGACCTGATAGTATGAATGGCAGATCTGCCCCTGGAATCCCCCAATCCCTTTTCAAGGCAACTTTCCCCGTCTGCGGGCAGATCTGCCCTCCTGAGCAAAGCTAGGCCCCTTCCTGGACATCGGCAGATCTGCCTTTTCACAATAGTATCTCAAAATCCGGCCTGCCTCGTAACATCCATTCCTAATCGTGCCATCAGATGATAAATCCGATTCGCGGCGAAGTTGGGATGTTCCCACAATCCATCCTCGCGGAGTTTTGCCACGCACGACAGTTCCGAAAGTCGTACATGATCTGTACGTTCACCAATGCGAATGTACAGATCATTCGCATAAGCACAGACCGTGGGTGCGGTCTTTTCATAGTGCTCACAAACTTCTGTGAGAAATGCCAGGAACTCCCCCAGCATTTTATTCCACGCATCCATGATTCCAATCTCCTGCTAAGGCGAGACTCGTTTCTTCACTAAGATCATTGTACGAAGTTGTAAGGCGATGGCAAGGGGTCGGGCTTCCCTTAATAGTTCCTGACAGTGATCGCAGATCTGCCTTAACATACAATAATTCATGCAAACGATTGGATTGGAGTTTCCTTCCCCCAATCCAGCCGTACAGGAGATATCACGGGATTTCTGAGATAAAGGACGCGAACTCTTCCGCTTCCTTCACAGTTTGAAACGGCCCAAACGGGCCGATCTTTTCACCTTCGTAGTCCTCATCTTTTGAGGACACAAGGAGCATGATCGTCTTGTCACTCTCCTCTATGATTTCATAAGAGAATCCATTCTCATCGTCGGCGTTCTTGGTTCCGAAGTCCGTGTTGTACCACATTATGATTCCAATCTCCTGCTAAGGCGAGACTCGTTTCTTTCACTAAGATCATTGTACGAAGTTGTAAGGGAGAGTCAAGGGGCCGGAAGCATTTATTTTAGAATTCCCATCTTTGAGAATCCAAAATAAATCCATCAAACCCCTTGACTTCGCTAGCCAATCCCATATGATAAGTGTAGTGAAGAAACGAGTTTTGCCTAAACAGGAGAACGAGCATGAGACTTCGAGCGCATGACGAGAAGCCGGCCCCGAAGTTCCGGGGCAACGGCGACGAGCCGTATTATTTGGGGATTGAGTTGGAGGTCGAAGCCCCCGACCGGGAGAAAATGGAAGAGGGTCTGGCCTTGCACAACCGCCCCAGGCACTTCCACGCCAAACGAGATGGCAGCCTCAATTCCTACGGCTGGGAGCTGATAACCATGCCGATAGGGAAGAGCATGTGGCTGGACCGCCGGCCGGCGGAACGTACCCCTGTGTACCAGTTCTTCGACTTGGTGGCGGATCTCAAGTCGATGGAGTACCAGTCCCATGACGGAGGGCGCTGCGGCCTGCACGTCCATGTGTGCCGCAAGGCATTTGGCGTGGATCTCACTTCGACGAACCATTACTACTGGTTCAGCCGGCTCGTGAACGGCCCGCTGTTCCGCCGGCTGAGTCAGCGGTCTGACGATAGTATCGCCAGCTGGGCGGCCCAACGCACGGATTGGGAGAAGTCGATTCACACATCCTCCCCGTATTCTCGTACTCGGTACAAGGCCACGAACATCACCCCCCGGACTATCGAGGTGAGGATCTTCCGGGGCAATCTCCGGGAGGATCGCATCCGGAAAAACGTCGAGTCTGTGATCGCGGCGGTCGAATTCGCTCGCGAGCGAATCGAGCTGGCCCCCTGCAAGGAGAATCCCGACTTCGCGTGGATGTGCTGGGTCCATCAGCACGATCAGGAGTATCCCTATCTGTCGGGATATCTGGACGTGCTGGATCTGCCCAGTGGTCCTCCTGTGACGGAGGAAGCGGCTGCTGTAGCGGTGTAATCCCTCTGGGGTTGGGTAGAATTATTTCCAGAATAATTTTACCCAACCCCTTGCCATCGCCTTACAACTTCGTACAATGATTAGTAGAGGGGGAGAATAACTCTTCCCTGGCAAACACAGGAGAACGAGACAATGTGTATCATCATCTACACTCCAGATGGGAACATCCCCCGCAAGCATCTTCAGCGGAGCCTGCACGCCAATCCCGATGGCTGGGGGTTCATGTTCGCCCGGAAAGGGCACCTGGTCATCCGGAAGGGAATGTCCAATCGGGCATTCTGGTCAGCGTGGCGGGAGGAAAAGCCCTCCGGTCCCACGGTGTTCCACGCTCGCATCGGCACACAGGGGACGAAGAGCGAGAAAAACTGCCATCCGTTCCCCGTTCCGAACCACGAGCTGGCGATGTGCCATAACGGCATCCTGCGACAGCACTGCGATTCCGAGTCGCCTGTGAGTGACACTCAGCTCTTCGTCTGGGACGTTCTGGCCAACCTGCCCACGGGATTCCTGGATAATGAGGGAATCCAGGCCCTGCTGTCCCACTACGCGGGCAACGGGAAGCTGGTTTTCATGGACGGAAAAGGCAACGTGGCCATCATCAACGAACATATCGGATATTGGCACAGTGGTCGCTGGTACTCGAATTCGAGCTACCGTCCGCCAGTGGTCGAGGTGCTGAAGCCAATGGATCTGCTGCTGCTGAAAAATCGGACGTTCGCCCAGTCCAAGCCATTCTGGGAGGTACCTCAGAACGGCTATCCGAAACGGGAGCTAACGGCATCTCGTGATTGAACTATCTCCGGGGGAATGGATTCCCCTTTTTCCCATCTTTGAGAAAATGGGAATTGACCCTTGACAATCGCCCAGCAATCCGTATGATAAGTGTAGTGAAGAAACGAGTCTCGCCCGATGCAGGAGAACGAGCATGACCAGTCTGAAGAACGACACAGTGCGGGAGAATCTAACTTCGGCTCTGGAAGAGACCATCAAGTGTCTTATCCGGGAGGCGTTGGATGACGGCAGCCTCCTAGAGATGGCGAAACAGGTTGTGGACACCGTCGCTGAGGATCTGGATCTCTCAAAAGCCGTTGGCGATGCAGTGGCCGCCTTCGACTTCAACGACGAGATGAAGGATCGTATCGACGAAGCCATCCGAGACACTGACTTCGACGCTCCGGTCGACGCTGCCATCCGAGACGCTGACTTCGACGCTCCGGCAGAAGCAGCGATACGGGAGTTCCTCCAATCGGACACCTATCGGGATGAGATGGAGGTCATGGCCGATAAGGCCATCGGGAATGCAATCACCTATGTGCGGGAGATCACATCGGGTCAGCTTTCGGCTGATGACACTCTGCTCGCGGATATCGCCGGCCGCGTGGTGGACATCCTGGAATCCCGCCGCCCCCTCCCGCTGTGGAAGCGGTCTGCCAACATCGTTCGGGGTTGGTTTGGCTGGTAGACTATCTCCTGTGCGCCGGGGAGTGGGTGTGTTGCCCACTCCCCTCTTTCTTCCATCGGGTTCTAGTGGGATTATTTCTGAAATAATTCCAGGAAACCCCTTGACAATCGCCCAACAATCCGTATACTGATATTAGTCGCCTGAAACACTAATTGGAGAATAGAAATGGATGAGATCGTGGCCAAAATCGCCTCGAAACAACTCGGGATCAATATCAGTTCATCTCGAGGTAGGGATGAACTGGACTTCCGCGAGATCAGTATTTGGGAACTGAAGAAGGCCCTGGAGACCGCTTTCAGGGCAGGTGTCGAAGTGGGTGTCACGAGTGACCTGGAGGCGCAATCTTGGCACCTTGTCGAAGGGTCTGGAAGCCCGCCGGCTCGCGAGTTGGGCTAGCGACGACATCCGGAAGTAGACTATCTCCTGTGCTTGGGGAGTGGGTGTGTTGCCCACTCCCCTCTTTCTTCCATCGAACTCAAGGGGATTGAAATGGACGGATATCTCACGCGAGCGGAAGCCGTCCAGAGGATCTATTCCTCTGGCAATCTGGTATTCGGGTGTTCGTTCGTGAAGCGGAGCGACGGTTCGCTCCGGAGCGGAGCTTTCCGCCTGGGTGTCAAATCCCATCTCCGTGGTGGGGAGCGGGCCTATGATGCCCACGCCCACGGCCTTATCACGGTTTTTTCAATGAACGACAATGGATATCGTTCGTTCGGGATTGAAGGGATTGTTTCCGTGACATTCAATGGGGAAACTTTCATCATTTCTGATAGTCCAGATAATCCCGTGTAATCTGAAGGCAGATCTGAAGGCAGATCTGAAGGCAGATCTGAAGTATTCGAGGTGCAAAATGTCTAACGCGACGAACAAGCAGTCAGCTCCCGTCATCCCCAATCCCAAGTTGAAGTACGGTTTGGGTCAGCAAGTACCCATGACTGATGGTGATGCAACCATCACCGGGATGGAAATACATTGTCGGTGCTATGATGGGCACTATTCTGCGGAGTGGCAATATTTCCTCTGCATCTGGGATGGAACTTCCTGGCAGCACAAGTGCTGTGTATCCGAGTATGAGATCACTCTGGATTTGAAGTTGGCGGGCAAGCCCTCCTGGGAACCGCGGGACATCCTGCGCCAGGAGGGTTGAGAATTCTCAATAGTGGGAACCCATAAGGGGAGATGGATTCATTCCCATTATTGAGAATCCAAAATAATTCCATCCAACCCCTTGCCAATCGCCCAACAATCCATAAGATGAATGGTAGAGGGGATGGCATTCCGCCGACCCCAAACAGGAGAATGAAACATGAGTACGTACAAAACAATGACCCCGGTGGATCTCGGTGACAACGCCACCGAGAACGATCTGATGCAATTCCAGGCAATGTGCCGTGAGGCACAGAAGCTGCATCCTGATTTGGACGATGTTCAAATTACGAACGCCGTCTGGTATGACGGCGATTATTATCGGGGCGCACGCCGGTTGGGAGTGGACGTGGCATCTGTCGTAGGCTGGGAGTGGACGTGACATCTGTCGTGGTCTAGTGCTCTTGGGGTTGGGTGAGATTATTTCTGAAATAATTCCATCCAACCCCTTGCCAATCGCCCGACAATCCCGTATGATGAATAGTAGAGGGGGAGAGCATTTCGCTCTTCCCCGCAGCACACAGGAAAGGATCGAAACATGAGTAGCTTTCTGGACAACATCACCGTGGAACCCCGCAACAGCAACGTCGTGTCCGAGCAGCACGACGTGAATCAGATCAACGTGGGTTCCGCTCCCGATTCCGGCAAGCCCTCTGACAGGCTTCGTGGTCAGATTGCATCCCTCCAAACGGGGGGTTGGGATGAGGCCGAGTACGGCATCAGCCGTCTCGCCCAGATTGCTAAACTCGAAGCTGCCTTCAATGAGGCGGTGGCCTTTGAGGCCACGCCAGAGGGTATGGAAGCGGCCCGTCTCGCGGTGGAAAAAGCCCTGACCGAGATGCGGCAACGCGCTCTCAACCGGGCCGGTCTCTTCGTCCGCAATGGTCGCGTATCCGTGGCCGTCGCTGGTCAACCCGCTTGGTATGGTCTCGGCGTCAACGTCCGGGACGCCATGAATTCCAAGGAGGCCATTGTCCGGGGCAACCTGGACGTGAAGGTGCTGAAGTCGCCCCTCTCGTTCCAGGGAGCTGACGGTCAGTGGCATTCCGCAGAGGATGTGTTCGCCCTGCACTATGAGGATATGAACGAGCACTTGTACACGGTCGGCAGCCGTTACCAGGTCATTCAGAACCAGCAGGCGTTCGACTTCGTCGATGCCCTGGCGGGGACATTCGACGCGAAGTACGAAGCGGTGGGAGCGATCAACGAGGGCCGGAAGGTCTTCCTTTTGATGCACTTTCCGAAGCAGTCTTTCACGCTGCCGGGGGATGACAGGCAGGAAGCCTACATCCTCTTCACCAATACCCACGGCGGGGAAGCGGCTTGGTGCTTCCCGACGAACGAACGGGTGGTGTGCGCCAACACCTGCCGGCGGGCTTGCATGGGGCGCAAGAAGGGAATCAGCATTCGGCACACCGGCAACGTCCTGAGCAAAATCGCCGATGCTCAGGAAGCGTGTGGGTTGGCCGTCACCGGCTTCGATCTGTACAAGGAAGAGGCAGAGGCCATGTCCCGGACCAAGCTCCCCGATGCCCGGAAATACTTCGGTCTGGTTCTGGATGACTTCCTCCAGTTCACCGAGGCCGAGCATGCTCTTCGTACTGGTGGCATCCTGGAAGCCGTTCTCCAGATGACCGAAGCCGAGCGCAAGGTCACGGAGAAGAGCCTGGAATCCAAGCTCAAGCATCAGGACATGCTCCTGGAACAGATCCTGACGAACTACGAAAAGGATTCCAACGGCCCGGCGGGAACAGTCTGGCGTGGCTGGAATTCCATCACCGACCTGACCTCCCACGGGAAGACGGATCTCAAGCAGTCCCGTGACGAGCGGAAGCGGGCCGAGAGGCGATTCGAGAGCATCGTCGATGGCGAGCGAGACGACCTCAACCAGGTGGCTTATTCCCAGGCCCTGGCTCTCACCGTGTAGATCGATCATATCCATCCGGGGACTCGCCCTCCCCGGATATCTGAAGGAGCGAATCATGCGAATCATCGTGACCATGTGCAGTGACAACGGTCGGTTTCGGTCGGTTTCGCCGGAACAGGTG
>Ga0209515_10008713_pt1 | contig 11752 bp, 14 predicted proteins | sample Subgroupgradi54m_FD_187454 | JGI IMG/M metagenome (GOLD analysis project Ga0209515, IMG submission 187454) | Subsurface groundwater microbial communities from S. Glens Falls, New York, USA - GMW60B uncontaminated upgradient, 5.4 m (SPAdes)... ... | reverse complement strand
GCCAAGAATAGGCAGAAACTCATCCGGTCGTTCCACCTCACGGTAAATTTCCATCCAGGTGTGCGCATCGTCTTGCGGCAGGCTGGTGCGTTTGAGCAGTTCACCCTGAATGCCGGTGGCATGGGATACGGCGGCGAAGAGCCGGGGCGCGATGGACAGCATCTCGGCTTCATGCTGCGCGCCGGTCTTGTAATAGATGAACAGTGATTTCATTTGGCCGGTAACGGGTAAGGCAGGGGCAGAAAATTCAGCACCGGCCCATCGCTGTTGAGCACGCGTACCTTGCCCTGTTCCTGTGCTTCGATCGGCAACTCAACCAGCAGATCGCTACCGCCGGCAGGGTGGGGCGCGACGTTGACGATCAGGCCGCAGGGCGCTGCTGCATGAAAAACATCCATGCCCGGCTGCAACCCTTCGGCATCGGCATGCGCCAGCGCCATGCGGCGTTTGAGTTTTCCAAGGTAATGGCTGCGCGCAACAATTTCCTGACCGGGATAGCACCCCTTGCTGAAACTGACGCCGCCCACTGCGTCGAAGTTGACCATTTGTGGGACAAACTTTTCCTGGGTGGCGGTGACAATTTGCGGAATGCCGGTCTGAATTTGCGTCCACCACCAGGCCTCGAGTGTGACGCTTTGCCAGTGTGCGCCGTGGCGTTGCACAAAAGCCTGATCAACGATCAGCAGCCAGCGCGGCGCGCCTGAAGCCGCAGGCAGGTGGATCAATGTGCCGGTTTCGGTCTGCGCAGTACCGTAATCTGCGTCGGGCAGGCAGCCGAATATTTCTTTCAACAAGGCGGCTGCGCCACTGCCACCCATGCCAAGAATGACACGGCTGTCGGTCGCATCATTCAGCACGACTTTGGCGCGTAGAACAAACATGCCCAGACGTTTTTGCACGGCAGGCTGGATCTCGCGATTGACCAGCAGACGTACCGTACCGTCTGTTTTCCAGGTCACAAAGGTGGCCAGCAAGCGGCCCTTGGCGGTGCAGTAGCCGGATAGTTGTGCCTTGTCTGCTGCCAACCCTTTGATGTCGTTGGTCAGCTGGCTTTGCAGAAAATTGACGGCATCTGCGCCACTGGCTTCGATCAGGCCGAGATCGGAGAGCGTGGCGGCCCAGCAGGGTGCGGCGAGTGGATTCATGGCGGTGGCTGTTGTTTCTGTAAAGTGGCGGTCAGGCGGTTATTATAGAGACCCTTGTGTGATGCTCTCAGCGTGTTGGCGATGCCTCGTTCCCTGTCCCGATTTTTTCTTCTGCTTGGTCTGTTTCTGCTCGGTGTCGGCGGGCTGTGGTTCTATATCAATCAACCGCTGCTATGGTCCGGGCCGGCCAAGGAGTTCACCCTCCCACAAGGCAGCACTGCGCGGACTGCTGCCAGGTTGATGGCGAAGGAAGGCGTGCCGGTCAATCCGCAAGTGTTTGCCTGGTATGCGCGTCTGACGGGCAAGTCGGGGCAAATCAAGGCGGGCAGCTATCGCGTGGAAAGCGGTACGCGGCTGCACGATGTATTGATGCGCCTGGTGCGTGGCGATTATGTCGAATACAGCATGACGATTCTCGAAGGCTGGAACGTGCGTGTGTTGCGCCAGGCGATTGCCGACAATCCTGCGCTGGAAGACGATGTTTCAGCACTGAGCGATGAAGCCTTGCTAGCCTTGGTGGGGGCGCAAGAAAAACACCCTGAAGGATTATTCTTTCCGGATACCTATCGTTTCTCCAAAGGCAGCAAAGCCTCCTTTGTGCTCAAGCGGGCCTATCAGTTGCAGCAGGAAAAACTGAGCCGGGCCTGGGAAAACCGCGATCCCGATTTGCCGCTGCAATCGTTGTATGAAGCCTTGATCCTGGCGTCGATTGTCGAAAAGGAAACCGGCCGGGCTGCCGACCGCGACCGGATCGCCGCCGTGTTCATCAACCGGCTGCGCAAAGGCATGTTGCTGCAAACCGATCCCACCGTGATTTACGGACTGGGCGCGAAATTCGACGGCAATCTGCGCAAACGCGATCTGCTCACCGATACTCCGTATAACACCTATACTCGCGCCGGCCTGCCGCCCACGCCGATTGCACTGCCCAGCGCAGCGGCCATCAATGCGACGCTGCATCCAGCCCAGACCGACGATTTGTTTTTTGTTTCGCGTGGCGACGGTAGCAGCCATTTTTCGGCAACGCTCGATGAACACAACAATGCCGTGAACAAATACCAGCGGGGACAGTAATAGCAGCATGCAACGCGGAAAATTCATCACGTTCGAAGGCATCGATGGCGCGGGCAAGAGCACGCATATCGCCGCTTTTGCCGAAGCATTGCGCATGCGCGGTCATGCGGTGACGGTGACGCGCGAACCCGGTGGCACGCCGCTGGGTGAGGAGCTGCGGGCCGTGCTGCTGCATTCGCGTCAAACCATGCACCCGGAAACTGAAGCCCTGCTGATGTTTGCGGCGCGACGCGAACATATCGCGCAGGTCATCGAACCAGCACTGGCGCGCGGCGAGTTCGTGATTTCCGATCGCTTTACCGATGCTTCCTTTGCCTATCAATCCGGTGGACGCGGTGTGCCGGTGGAAAAACTTGAGCAGTTAGAGTGCTGGGTGCATCCTGATTTGCAACCCGATCTGACGCTGCTATTCGACCTCGCACCGGAAACCGCAGAAGTGCGGCGCCAAGGCGCACGCGACGCGGATCGCTTTGAGTCCGAGCAGCAGGAATTTTTTTCCCACGTGCGCGCCGCCTACCTAGATCGGGCACGAAAAAATCCACAACGCATTCGCGTGATCGACGCCACCCGGAAGATCGACGAAATCCGCGCGACGCTTGAACAATATATTGCAGCTATTTGATCGACCCAACATGAACTACCCCTGGCTGAAAAACGATCTTGAGCAACTCCTGGTGCGCCGCGCGCAGTTGCCGCATGCGCTGTTGCTGCATGGTCAGTCGGGGATTGGAAAAACTGCGCTGGCGCAATTCTTCGCCCAGTCACTGCTGTGCGAACAGCCGCAGACGCACGGTGCTTGCGGCGATTGTCCGGCGTGCCATTGGTTTGTGCAGGGGAATCACCCCGATTTCCGCTGCATTCGCCCCGATGCTTTGAACGAGGATGGGGACAGCGCAGACACGGAAGAAAACAAGGAAGGAAAGGAAAGCAAGGAAAAAAAGAAAGCCAGCCAGGAAATCCGCATCGACCAGATTCGCGCGCTGGCTGATTTCGTCAATGTCGGCACCCATCGGAGCGGGGTGCGCATTGTCCTGCTTTACCCGGCGCAGGCGCTCAACTTGAATGCCGCTAATGCCTTGCTGAAAATGCTGGAAGAGCCGCCGCCGCAATCGCTGTTTCTGCTGGTGGCCGATGGACTGGATCGTTTGCTGCCGACGATACTCTCGCGTTGCCAGAAAATCGCAGTGGGTTTGCCCGATCCGGCCTTGGCGACTGCCTGGCTGAAACAGCAGGACATCAGGAACGCCGAAGCATTGCTTGCCGAGGCTGGGGGTGCCCCGCTGGCGGCGTTGGCGTTGAACGCCGCCGCTGAGTTGCGGCAGATGCAGGGTGAGCTGCTCACCGATCTGGCGCAGCCAGCGCAACTGGATGCGCTGCGTCTGGCGGAAAAGCTGTACAAACTACCGTTGCCGACCGTTATCGACTGGATGCAACGCTGGCTGTACGATCTGGTTGTCTATGTTCAGGCGGGCAGAGTACGCTACTACCCGACACGGGAACAATCCCTGCGCACACTGGCGCAGCAGGTGTCGTTGGGCGCTGTGATGGATTTGGCGCGCCAGGTCAACCAGTTTCAGATGATAGCCAGACATCCCTTGAATGCGCGAGTGCAACTGGAAGCGCTGTTGCTGCAATATCAACGCGCACTGTCGCGACCGGCATAGCCGTCAAGGTATTTGGTGTTATGGTGTTTGTGAGATGAATGATGTCAAGGGAGAAAAGATATGGCTGAAGACAACAAGGCACACGCTCGCCCCAGCGTGCTTTCACTGGCGATCAAGGAAAAGGCGGCGCTCTACGCCTCCTACATGCCCTATCTGAAAAATGGCGGTTTGTTCGTTCCTACCAACAAACCCTATAACCTGGGCGACGATGTCTATCTACTGGTCACGCTGATGGACGATCCGACCAAGATCCCGATCGCTGGCAAAGTGGCGTGGGTCACACCGGGTAATGCGCATAATGGCAAAGCGCAGGGCATCGGCGTGCAATTTCCAAACGATGATGGCGGTGAAAATGCACGTCGTCTGATCGAGAACATGCTTGGAACAGCGATCAAATCGGCGCGTCAAACGCATACGGTTTGACCTGCGCCGCCATGTTTGTCGATTCGCATTGCCATCTTGATTTTCCAGAGCTGCAACAAGAGCTGGGCACGCTGCTGGGCAATATGCAGCAGAACCAGGTCAGCCATGCGCTGTGCATCAGCGTTACGCTGCCGGAGTTTCCCGGCGTACTGGCGTTGGCTGAAGCACATGCCAATCTCTACGCCACCGTCGGTGTGCACCCGGATTACGAGGAGACGCCCGAGCCTACGGTAGCGCAGTTAGTGCAACTGGCGGACCACCCCAAAGTGGTTGGCATTGGCGAAACCGGGCTGGATTACTATCGGCTGACCGGTGATCTCGAATGGCAGCGTGAACGTTTTCGCACCCACATCCGCGCCGCGCGGGCCTGCAAAAAGCCCCTGATCATTCACACCCGTGCTGCCGCCGATGACACCCTGCGCCTGCTGCGCGAGGAAAATGCGGGAGAGGCGGGCGGGGTTCTGCATTGCTTTACCGAAAGTTGGGAAATGGCAGAGGCCGCACTCGATCTGGGATTCCATATTTCATTTTCCGGCATCGTCACTTTCAAGAATGCCATTGCGCTCAAGGAAGTGGCCAAAAAAGTGCCGCTGGAACGCATGTTGATCGAAACCGACTCACCGTATCTTGCGCCCATGCCGTTCCGTGGCAAGACCAATCAACCGGCCTGGGTCAAGCATGTGGCGGAACATATTGCGCAGTTACGTGGGCAAAGCGTGGATCTGATTGCACAGGCAACATCAGAAAATTTCTTCAAATTATTCAATATATTGAGATAGTTATTTAAAGTGATTTATAGGATTATTTTCGTGCTGGCCGCGTTTTTCCTGAGTGCTCCGATACAGGTGCAGGCGGGTGCTTATGAGGATCTGTTGCAGGCAGTCGAGTTGGATGTGACCGGTACTGTTGAGCGTTTGCTGATCCGGGGCGTTGACCCCAACACCATCGACAATGAAGGCTCACCGATTTTGGTGCGGGCGATCAAGAACGAGGCCTTTGCAGTTGTCGATATCCTGCTCGAACAACGCAATCTCAATTTGAATCAGCCCAACCGCTTTGGCGAGACCGCACTCATGTATGCCGCCTTGATGGGGCAGGAGACGCTGGTGGCAAAGCTGGTCAAGCTGGGGGCCGAGGTCAACCAGCCCGGCTGGACTGCACTGCACTATGCCGCCAGCGGCGGTCATACGGCAATCTGCCAATTTCTGCTGGACAATAAGGCGCATATCGACGCGCTCTCGCCGAACGGGACAACACCGCTGATGATGGCGGCACGCGACAAGAAACGCGCGACTGTGATTCTGCTGATCCAGCAGGGCGCCAATTCAACCCTGATCAATGCGGCAGGTTTTACCGCTGCCGATTTTGCTGCACGGGTCGAGGATATGGAATTGTCGGACTGGCTCAAACGCCGCGAAAATGATTACCGCAAAAAGTACGAGACGGTTGAAACGGGTAAAAGTCCGTAGGAACAGTTCAAGCCAGTGCCTGCAACAAACCGTCTTCAACCCAGCGCCGCAGCAAGCTCGCTGCCGTGAGCGCGGCGTGTTCTGCATCCCCATGCTCCGCTGCCGCTGCACATAATTGCGCAAATGGCGCGCCTTCCATGAAAACGCCGAGCAGCTCGGCTTCGGTGTCGTCTAGTGAACGCCATAATGTTTCCCGACCGGTCTCGCCAGCACGCCACACCAGCAGCGTATGGGCGCGTGTGGTCGGTTCCAGTGTTTGCCCTTCGGTCTCGGTGCTAAGCGCCTTCCAGGTCGCCTCGACTTCCCACATCAGCGCCACCATCCTGAGGGCCGGCTGCGGCCGGCAGCACAGCGTAGGCCAGAGCTCGGCCGGTAATGTCAACAGATCATCCACCCGCAGAAATGGCGCGTCGGCCGCATCGAACGAGCAACCAATCGCCCACTCCATGCGCGCCAGATCGCTCAGGGCAGGGTGGGGCAGCAGCTCTGGCTGTTGCTGAAGAAAGTCGGCCAGCGCATGGCCAAACCAGCGTATCGAAGGTTGCCGCGAAGGGTGCTGCGCGATGTAGCTCTGCGCCAGCGTATCGAACAGCGCATCGCCGAGCAGGCGATACAACATCGGATAATTGCTTTGCAGTGCTTCGTTCAGACGCGCGCCATAGGCTTGGCGGTAAATGTGCAGCAGGGCAGGACTGCCGTCCGCGCGTGGGCAGAAAAGATCGCTTTTCTGAGTACAGGCGGTCTCGCCCTCCCTCAGTATCTCCTGCTTGAAATCCCGTTGTTGAGCGGGCAGGGTGCTGTCGGCTTTCATGCAGCGTCCGCCTCTGAAAAGGCGTCACGGGCAATCTGTCGGGCTTGATCGAGTTCGGCGAGCAGATCGTCCAGCGGCGGGATATTGTCATCGCGCTCGATCATCGTCGGGATATTGCCCAGTTGCTGCAAGGTATAGGCATACAGATCCCAAACCGTATTGCAGATCGGGTGATCATGGGTGTCGATAATGTAGTCGCCATGATCTTCATGTCCGGCCAGGTGAATCTGGCGTACCCGCTGGCGCGGCATGGCATTGATGAAGGTGTGCGGGTTGAAGCCGTGGTTGACGCTGCTGACGTAAATGTTATTCACGTCGAGCAACAGCTCGCAATCAGCACGTTGCACCAGTTCAGCAATGAATTCCCATTCCGTCATTTCGTCGTCACGGTAGGACACATAGCTCGACACATTTTCCAGCAGAATTCTTCGGCCCAGGATGTCCTGCACTTGCGTAATGCGCCCGCTCAGGTGGCGCAAGGCCGCCTCGGTATAAGGCAGCGGCAGCAAATCGTGCAGATTGGTGTGATCCACGCCGGTCCAGCACAGATGGTCGGACAGCCAGGCTGGCTGGATGCGTTCGACCAGTGTCTTGAGTTGTTTCAGGTAATCTGTATTGAGCGGATCGCTGCTGCCAATCGACAGTGACACGCCATGCATCACCATCGGATAGTCGCGCCGAATCGTATCCAGGAAATACAGCGGTTTGCCGCCGGGAACCATGTAGTTCTCGGAAATCACTTCCAGCCAATCCACGGCCGGCTTGCGTGCAACGAAATCCGAGTAGTGATCGGTGCGCAGACCCAGCCCAAAGCCGGTGATGGAATCGTTCAATGTATGCCTTTGGAATCGTTACAAAACAGCCGGTATTCAATGCCGCAATACCGGCTGCATTTGAGATGCTTACTTGACGAGTTTGCCGCCCTTGTCGGTACATTCCTTGGCCGATTTGGCGTGCACCCAACCCTGGCCTTTGCAGCTGTTCTGGCCTTTGCAACCGTGGGTGGCGCTTTTGCATTCGGAGGTGCCTTTGCAACTGTTGATGCCGGAGCATTTCACACTCGCATCGCCCGCAGGTGCAGCGCCTGCATGCGCAGCCGCCATCACGTTGGAAGAAGCAAACAGAGCCGCCGCAGTTGCAGCAATAGCCATACCGGATTTCATGTTCATTGTTGTATCTCCTGAAAGTAAGTAAAAAAGCAAGTGAGAAAAACAAACGTCTGAGAAAACTGACTGACAACAAAAGCTGCGAGAGCTTTTTCACCAACACCCATCAAACAGGTGTGCCGATCTGTCGGGAGAACGTTTGAATCCTTACAACCACCGACAATTATTTTTTGATCGTCACGAAGAAATGAAACGCCTCGCCCTACGTTATACGCAAGGGATGTGATTTTGGATGTGTTATTGCTGGATATTTTTTGGCGGTGGCCATGGTGAGCGTCTTACTTGGATGCGCATAATGTATATTATGTTAAATAGTAAGAGGGGCAGAAAAGAGCCAACTGACAGCGGCATTGAAATGTGGCGCTTTGCTGCCTTCTCATTTGCCTGCGAATTTCGATCAAGCCGCCTGACCCTGTTGCAGCAAATTTCGCAAACCGTTCGGATCAAGCAGACGCACCTGCTTCTGCTGTACTTCGACATGACCACTGTCATGAAACCTTGAGAAAATACGGCTCACTGTTTCCAGTGTGAGGCCGAGATAGCTGCCGATTTCCTCACGCGTCATGCGCAGATTGAATGCGTTCGGCGCAAAGCCGCGTGCTGCGAAGCGTTGCGACAGGTTGAGCAGGAAGGCCGCCACGCGTTGTTCGGCGCGCATGCCGCTGAGCAGGAGCACGATCTGACCGCGCACGATTTCCTGGCTCATGAGCCGGTGGAGCTGGTGTTGCAGGCTGCGTATTTCGCAGGACAGCTCTTCCAACCGGGCAAACGGTACGAGGCAGACTTCGCTGTCTTCCAGTGCTGTCGCATGCAATTGGTAGTGTTCGCTGCCTACGCCATCCATGCCCATCATCTCGCCGCTCATCTGGAATGCGGTGATTTGTTCGCGGCCATCATCGGTCACCACAAAGGTCTTGAAAAATCCGCTGCGCACGGCATAAATCGACTTGAATGGCTCCCCGGCGCGATACAACGTTTCGCCGCGCTTGATACGACGACGCGTGGACACCAGCCGATCTACCTGTCCGATGGCGGTATCTTCCGTCTTGCCTGGCAGACAGAGCGCGCGCAGATTACAGTTTGAACACTGTGGCGCGGGGCAGCTGATATCGCGCAGTACGGGGGGCGACCGCAATGGCTGTGAAAAGGATGGTGCTGAGTCTAGACTTGCTTCGACAACTGCTTCGAGAATTGATCCGAGAACAGCTTCCATGACGATCTCCTAGAAATCAGATGCAGGGTGCGCAGCAATCACCTCTTTCACGCGATGAAATTCGGTGCTCTTGTCGAAAAAATGGCGTGCACCGGCATCCATGCAAATACGCCGGTATTGCAGATTGGGATGATTGGTCAGAACGATGAAGGAGATATCGGGCGCCAGCGGGCATACCTGTTTCAGCACTTCCACGCCGGTGCCACCAAGCAACTGAAAGTCCAGCACCACGCAGTTCGGCTGAGCCGCGAGAATGCCCTGCACTGCATCGAACGGCGTTTCCGCCTCGCCCACCACGCGTACGCCAGCGAGCGCACCGAGTGATTCGATCAGCCGTGCGCGTACCGGGGCCGAGTCTTCGACGATATAGACCGTGGTTTGCGGTGGCTGAAGGGGCGAAGTTTCCATGTGCGCAGTATCGGCCATGCCAGCATGGCCGCACATCGGCCCGGGCTGAAATGCGTCGTAGGACCACGCCGCGCGGCACGATTAGGAATTGTCCTACGGTCGAGACGCCCTGCCCGACTCAATTCGATTCAACTCAATTCACGTCGGGATCGAGCAGCCGATGCGCCAGCGCATAGCGCACCAGCTCGGTGTGGTTGGTCATGCCCATCTTCTCCAGCAGACGCGCCTTGTGGGTGCTGACGGTTTTCACCGACAGGTTCAACTGCGCGGCAATGTCGGACACGGTCTTGCCGGAAACCAGCGCGCGGAACACTTCGTATTCGCGGTCCGATAAGGTCGTGTGCGGCAAGCTTTCGATATGCGGCATCACACCCAGCGCCAGCTGTTCGGCCACTTGCGGGCTGACAAAGGCGCCGCCGGAGGCCACCTTGTGGATCGCCGACACCAGTTGTGCCGAGGCGCTTTCCTTGGTCAGATAACCGGAAGCGCCGGACTTGATCGCGCGGATCGCATATTGCTGTTCTTCGTGCATGCTCAGGATCAGCACACGCAGCTTCGGTTTGTCCGCCTTGATCTGTTTGATGAGTTCGATGCCGCTCTTGCCAGGCATCGACATGTCGAGCAGCAATACATCAAAATCGAGTTCGCGCACGCGCTGCATCGCTTCAAAGCCATCGCGTGCTTCACCCACCACGCTCAGATCGGGGGTGGCTAGCAGCAGTTGCTTGAGCCCTTCGCGCACGATGGTGTGGTCGTCGGCGATAACGATGCGGATCATGGGGATACCTCCTCCGCCTTCAAGAGGAGGAAATCAAATCGAATGTACCTATTGAGATTTCCATAATTCATGACGGCATTCAAATCGGAGTTCGTCATTCCCGCTAACCAACGACTTGGTACTGGTCTTATAGTGCCTAGTCGGATGGCTATGCAGAGCAAAGCGGGAATCCATTCAAATGGTTGAGAAACATGGATTCCCGCTTTCGCGGGAATGACGAGCTTCGTTGATTTGTTGTCATGAATTATGGAAGTCTGAATAGAAATCATGGTTGTGGTTCCGTCGATGCCATCGGCAGACTCACCTCGATGGTTGTCCCTGCCCCTGGCGCGCTGGTGATTATTGCCGTGCCACCCAGCAGCATGGCGCGCTCGCGCAAGCCGGTCAGGCCGTGTGAGCCGGGCTTGCGCGTCTGCGGATCGAAGCCGATGCCATTATCGCGCACGCGCACTTGCACGCTGCTGCCCGCCTGTACGATGCCGATTTCGACATGGGTAGCTTGAGCATGCCGAGCGATATTGGTCAGCGATTCCTGCACGATGCGAAACACTGCGGTGGCGTTGGGGTCGTGCAACTCCGGTTCGGGGTCGCCGACATTCAGGGTGCAGGCAATGCCGGTACGCTGCGTGAAGTTCTGCACCAGCCATTCGGCCGCCGGGATCAGGCCGAGATCGTCGAGCATCAGCGGGCGCAGGTCGGCGGAGATGCGACGCGTCGCAGCGACGGTTTGATCGAGCATGGTTTCCATCGCCGCCAGTTTTTTACTGCTGCTGTTATCGAGGGGATCCGCTTTCTCGCGCAGCCAGATCACGTCCATTTTCAACGCGCTCAGGGCCTGCCCCAGTTCGTCGTGCAGTTCACGTGCGATGCGGGTTTTCTCCTGCTCGCGCACTGAATGCGCGGCCAGCGCCATTTGCTGCAACTCTTCCTTCGACTGGCGCAGCGCCTGTTCCGCCGCCACGCGATCGGTGACGTCACGCAGGATCACGGTGTAGAACTTGTTACCGTGTTCGGTGATCTGCGAGATCGAGGCGTCGATCGGGAATTCCTCGCCGTTGCGGCGCAAGCCGGTGACAATGCGTTGCGCGCCCATGCGCCGCGAGCTGGTGCCGGTGGCGCCGAAACGCTGGATATGTTCGCCGTGCGCGGCGCGAAAACGCTCAGGGATGAACCACGACAGCGGCGCGCCCAGCGCCTCCGCCCGCGGACAACCGAACACCTGCTCGGCGGCGTCGTTGAACAGCACGATGTGCTGGCGCTCATCGACCGTAACGATGGCATCCATCGCCGAATCGAGAATGCCGCGCAGGCGCTCTTCGCTGCGAATCAGCGATTCCTTGGCGTGCATGCGCTCGGTCACGTCGCGCAAAATCACGGTGAAAAGTTTTTTGCCGTTCTCGATATGTTGCGAGATCGACGCTTCCATCGGAAATTCTTCGCCGTCGGCACGCAAGCCCGCCAGAATCGCCTGCCCGCCCATGCGCCGCGTGGTGACGCCGGTCTTGCCGAAATGTTCGATATGGTGGTGATGCGTGCCGCGAAAACGTGCCGGCAACAGCAGGTCGAGTGGTTGCCCGATCACCGCCGCACGCGGCCAGCGG
>Ga0209515_10008712_pt1 | contig 11754 bp, 13 predicted proteins | sample Subgroupgradi54m_FD_187454 | JGI IMG/M metagenome (GOLD analysis project Ga0209515, IMG submission 187454) | Subsurface groundwater microbial communities from S. Glens Falls, New York, USA - GMW60B uncontaminated upgradient, 5.4 m (SPAdes)... ... | reverse complement strand
AATCTCTTGTGATTTTATAGCTTTAAGCGAAGTTTCTATTGCTTCTAAAGAACTGGAAACATCAGATTTTAAAACCAGATTCAAAAATTTTTTATTCTCATCGCCCGTTTCAACCGAACCCTTAAAGAAAGAAAATAGGGGAGCGAGATTAATATTTTCTCCGGCAATTCTAGTTGCTTCATCCTTGTTTGGAGCTACAATAAATTCCTTGCCAATGTCCGGAGCTGTTGGCCAGCCGGTAATTAAAACCGGTTGTGACGGCATAGCTTGAACTATGGCCTTGCCCATAAAATCTTCCATAGATTTTATTTTCCCAACTACGGTTCCCACCACGATCCAATCGCCTACATTAAGAATTCCTTTTTGAACCAAGCCAGTGGCGACATAGCCCCTTCTTTTATCGAGGTTTGATTCTATTATCACACCTTGAGCAGGCGAGGATAAATCTTCTTTGAGTTCCTCTAGCTCCGCCACCAAAAGAATCATATCTAAAAGTTCGTTTATATTCCTACCTTCTTTAGCTGAAATTTCTATAACCGGAACTTTTCCGCCCCAGTCTTCAACCAGAACATCCTCCGTTGCCAAATCCTGTTTAACTTTCTGAGCATTTGCTCCTTCTTTATCTATTTTATTAAGAGCTACAATAAAAAGAATCTCCTCTTCTTTAATAATTCTGATGGCTTCTTTGGTTTGTGGTTTCACACTTTCATCTGCAGCAACAACCAAAATAGCAATATCGGCCACCTTTGCTCCGCGGGATCGAATGGCGGTAAAAGCTTCATGGCCGGGCGTATCCAAAAAAGTAATTATTTTTCCGTTAATATTCGTTTGGTATGCTCCTATGTGTTGAGTAATCCCTCCCGATTCCCCTTCGGCAATTTTTGTTTTCCTGATTGTATCTAAAAGCTTTGTCTTCCCATGGTCAACATGACCCAAAACAACCACCACTGGTGGCCTCATGCTCTTATTATTTTTTGTGTCTTTAATATCTGTCATTTGAACCCGTAAATTATATCATTTTTAGCCCAAAATATCAATAAAAATTAAAAAACTCCGTGAGAGAGTTTTTTAAAATCCCATTTTGGCGGAAGGGGTGGGAGTCGAACCCACAGGCCGCTTTTTAGACGGCTACGGTTTAGCAAACCGCTCGCTTGACCATTTGCATACCCTTCCTTGCTAAATTCACTAAATTTTACCATAAAAATCAGCCTCTCGCAATAACTAAAGCAATAATTTTTGAAGCGCCGTTAGCTTTCAAAACCTTGGCACATTCGTTCAGGGTGGCGCCAGTCGTACAGACATCGTCTATAAGTATGATCTCACGGCCAATCAATTTATTTTTATTTAAGACCTTGAAGGATCCCTTTAAATTGCCTAGTCTTTCTTCTCTTCCCTTTATATCTGCTTGGGGAGTTGTATTTCCTAGTCTCTGAATTACGTCCAAGGCCATTTCCATTTGAAAAGTGTCGGCTAATTCTTTTGCAAAAAGTTCAGATTGATTAAATCCTCTCCAATTCAAGCGCCTCTGATGAAGCGGTACAGGAATCAAAAGGGGATTAGTTTCAAAGACGTTAAAATTTTTATCCAAGGTCAGCCACCTAAGATACTTCTTCATTAGAACCGATAACGGCTGTTCCAAGTCTGGAATAAATTTATACTTTAAAAACTTAAGCATTTTTTCAACTAAAAAATTCTTGTAATCTACTACAATCAGCAACTGGTTCACAGAATTGATTTTGGCACACAGATAACAGGTTTGCCCGAAAGGGGTGTTTCTCTTGCATCCGATGCATTCAAAATTTTTCTTGACAGATATTGTTCTAAGGCATCCCAAACAAACATAATCGCCAAATTTGTCGCAGCCGATGCACCGGATGGGAAAAATAAGACCTAAGAACCAAATCAACGCCCTCTGTGCATAATGAGTATTCATTTCATGTTATACTTACCTTGATAATTATGGGTATCTTTAATCTTTTCAGAGAAAAAGGCAAACTGGGCATAGACATCGGAACAGCTGCCATTAAAATTGTTGAGCTCGAGAAATCGGGTGGACGTTTCGCTTTAAAAAATTACGGTCTTTTTGAATTGAGAAGTACCGATATCCAATCTTCCGGACCAGGCATAGGACAAAGCATTTTGAAACTACCGGATCAGGAAATTATATGGGGATTAAAAGAACTAATAAAAAAAGGCCAGATCAAATCTACGGACGCAGTAGCATCAATTCCTTCCTTTTCAACTTTTACCACCATCATCGAAATGCCTTATCTTTCGGAACAGGAGCTGGCCAAGGCCTTGCCTTTCGAAGCCCGAAAATATATTCCCATACCTCTGAACGAAGTTATTCTTGATTGGTCTATTATAGATATTTCGAAACCAACTAGTCCCGGAATTCCCGGTTCGGCTTCCAAGCCCACTACGGTTCAAGTATTTCTCGCCGCCGTTCCAAGAGATGAAACCGAAAAATACAAAAGAATAATGAGAGGCGCTGGCTTGAACCTCAAAGCCCTAGAATTAGAAAATACAGCTCTCATCAGAGCTCTTTTAGGAAATGACCTTTCCCCTACAGCCATAGTGAACATAGGCGGACGAAGCACTTCCATTGTTATTGTAAATAAAGGATACGAGAGAGTAAGCCACAACTATGAAATAGGGGGCTTTGAGATAACAAAGTCCATTGCTCGCTCCTTAAATGTAAGCATCGAAAAAGCAGAGGAATTAAAAAGAAAGCTGGGCATGAAAAAAATCGATGAAAATATTGTGAATGAAGCCATGGTTAATTTAATAGATATGATGGTTTTTGAAACCAAAAAGACGATAAGCAATTATGAGAGTTCGAGAAATCAGAAAGTATCAAGAATCCTTTTGGTGGGCGGGTTAACCAATATGCCTAATTTTGTAAATTACTTCAAACAAAAATTGAACATGGATGTTTATGGCGCCAATGCTTTCGCCAGAATTATTTATCCAGAGTCATTAAAACCAGTTATTCAAGAACTGGCCAACACATTCTCTATTGCTGCAGGTCTTGCGATGAGAGAAGTATAACTCAGGAGGTCTGTTGATAATAAAAGTTAATTCTTAAGTTATAATACAAGAAGATGCCTGATCAAAATGGGTTACAATTACTTCCCGAAACAAGAAGAAAGATTGAGATAAATATTCCGGGAGAAAACAGGCTTATTTACGCAGGAACCACTGTTCTTGTTTTAATACTTGTTCTGGTAATAGGTCTCTACTTTTACAGAGATGCTCTGAGAACAAAGAGGGATGTACTAGATTCGAGCATAGTAAACCTCGAAAAGGGAAGGGATAAAAAGGTTGAGGCTAATCTTTTGACTTTGAGTAAACAGTTGTCGTTAATATCAACCCTATTGGACTCGCATGTTATTTGGTCAAGGGCATTAGGCAAGGTTGAGAACTTATTACAGCCACAGGTTCAATTTTTATCATTTTCCGCCGCTGTCTCCGATAATCGGTTTGAATTTAAGGCATTGGCCAATAATTACACTGTTGTGGCCCGGCAAATAGCTGCTTTTGTTTCCGATGATTCAATAAAGGATATAACGCTTACCAATGTCCATATCCTGACTTCCGGTAAATTAGAGTTCAGTATTAAACTAGATTTCGATAAAAATAAATTCTTAAAAGAATGAATAAAAACTATATCGGAGCAGGATTGATGGCCATAGCGATAATTTTGTTTTGGACATTAGTTCTTCCTTTCTATAACGAAGTTTCTGATTTAGATGCTGCCATTAAAGAAAGAGATGATTTGCTGAAATCGAAGAGCACTATTATTACTAACATCCAAGGACTAAATAAAGAATATCAAAAAAGAATCCCTGAAATCGCCAAGCTATCATCTATCGTCCCGTCAAAAAAGAGCGTCGCCGAAGTTTTGTCGGCTATTAACGATATATCTGTCAAAAATGGTATCGAACTGTTCAATTCCGCCATCATCGGCCAAAAGATGTCCAATGCAGATGCAAATGCCTACAATCTTTTGTCTCTAGAAATGGGTTTAAGCGGAAGTTATCCAGGACTAACAAATTTTCTTAAAACATTTGAAAGAAATTTAAGACTCGTAGACATAACCTCGGTCGACGCCACAGCTGGTATAGGAAACACTTCTGTTTTAAATTTTGTCGTAAAAGGAAATGCATATTATCTAAAATAATGGCTCCACAACAATCAAACAATCAAACCTCGCTTATAGTAGCTCTGATAATAGTTCTCGGTTTTGCCATCGGATATTTTTATTACTCCCAATGGGCGGTTCCAGCCAGAGTTCCGATAGAGCCCCCTCCGATAACTGGGAGAGATGATCTTAGAACATTTGAAAACCTGAAAATAGATTTTTCGATACTAGATAACAAGAAATACAAAATATTGGAGGTTTTCGGAGAATCGCCGGTTAATCCTGGGACTACAGGAAAAAAAGATATGTTTGCGCCCATTTAGGTCAAGGTCAGATGATTAACCCATGCCCATCAAAATACCCCAAACTCTTGTAGACGAACTTGTTCGTCTTAATATAATTTCGACAGGAGATACAACTACCTTTTCTGATTTGGCTCAGAATGAAAATAAAGATTTTGGCCAAGTTCTGGTAGAAAAGGCTCTCGTCTCAGACTCCGATCTCCTAGCGATAAAGTCTAAACTTTATCGCTTACCGACGGTTGACCTGGAAGGATACGAATTCAACCGTGAAGTTTTGAAAGAATTTTCTGAAGATGTGGTTAATTTTTACAAAGTTGCCCCTTTTGAAAAAGAAGGAGACGTTCTGAAGGTAGCGATAATCAACCCCGAAGCCGTCGATGCCCTTGAAGCCCTAAAATTTATAGCAGAAGACAAGAAATTAGTACTGGAGAAGTATCTAGTAAACTATCGAGACTTTGAGACCATTATTAGGAATTATAGAACCTTATCAGGTGAAGTTGGTAAGGCACTTGAATCATTGGCAGAAGAAGGAGAGAAGGAAGAAGAGGGTGGTTCTATTAAATCAATCGAAGATATTACAGCGGAGGCGCCGGTATCAAAAATAGTAGCCGTTTTAGTAAGACACGCCGTCGAGTCTAGGGCATCAGACATTCATATTGAACCATTTGAAGACCGCGTAAGGACCCGTTTTAGGATTGATGGTATTCTCACTACGACTCTGACCCTACCCAAAAATCTCCAATCTGCAGTAATAACCCGCATCAAGATTTTGTCTGACTTGAAAATAGACGAGACCCGCTTGGCTCAAGACGGAAGATTTTCCACAAAACTTGGCAATCGCAGGGTAGATTTCCGCGTTTCCACTTTCCCAACAAAGAATGGAGAAAAGATTGTAATGCGTATTTTGGATCCGCTAACAGGTAAAGTAGAGCTGCCGGAATTAGGGCTGGACGGCAGATCAGCGGAGATAATAGAAAAGGCAATGGCGAAGCCTTTCGGAAGCATTCTTATAACTGGTCCCACTGGTTCCGGTAAATCAACAACTTTAGCCGGCATGCTTAAGAAAATGAATAGTGAAGATGTAAACATCGTCACCCTTGAAGATCCGATTGAGTATTTCGTCGATGGGGTTAATCAATCACAAGTTCATGAGGAGATAGGGTATACTTTTGCCAACGGTTTACGCCACATCTTAAGACAAGATCCAGACATTATAATGGTAGGAGAAATAAGAGACCAAGAAACAGCTGGTTTGGCCACCCAAGCCGCTTTGACAGGTCATATTGTTCTTTCAACATTGCATACTAATGATGCCTTGGGAGTCGTGCCACGTTTGATAGATATGGGTGTTGAAAAATATTTAATTCCCTCAACCCTAAATGTTGCTGCGGCCCAAAGACTATTGCGAAGGTTATGTCAAGACTGCAAACTTGAAGTTAAAACCAACACAGCCGAAGAAAAAATGATAAGTGAAGCCATACTTGATATGCCAGCCGATTATCAAAAAGAATTTCTTTCTAAATCCGGCTATACAATCTATAAGCCAAATATTGAAAACCCGTGCAAAAAATGCGGAGGCAAAGCATTCAAAGGCCGAATAGCTATTTTTGAAATGCTTGAGATGAGTGATGAGCTTGAAAAAATAATCTTGGGCGCGCTCTCGGAAGCAGCTCTACGTCAAGAAGCAAAGAGACAGGGAATGATCACAATGTACCAAGATGGAATTTTGAAAGTATTGAAGGGGGTAGTATCATTAGAAGAACTGCTTGAGATTGCCCAAGCTGGAGACAGTGCATAAGGTCAGATAATTAATCCATGTTAGATCAAAAACGATATTTAGAGGAATTGCTTCTGACAACCGCCCAGCAAGGAGCGACAGATTTACATCTGTCTCCCGGCCATTATCCAACATTGAGGATAGACAGCCGTTTGATAACGCTTAGCCAGCAAAAAATCCTAGACAAAGAGACTTTGGAAGGATTGGTTTTCGCTCTCTTGGGAGAGGAGCGAAAGGCTCGGTTTCTGTCAGAAAAAGAATTGGACTTTTCGTATGAATTGGAAGGTAAGAATAGGTTCAGAGTAGATGCTTATCAGACGAGAGGTGGCCTAGCCGCTTCTTTAAGGTTGATTCCCAATGAAGTGAAGTCTATTGATGAGCTTAACTTGCCTCAAATAGTCAAAATATTTTCAAAATTGTCCCAAGGTTTCGTTTTGGTAGTAGGACCGAATGGCCATGGCAAATCCACGACCTTAGCTGCCATAATAGACATGATAAACAAAGAACGTGCTGAAAAGATCGTGACCATCGAGGATCCGATAGAATACATATTCACTCCCGATAAAAGTATCATCGACCAAAGAGAGGTTTATCAAGATACATTTTCTTTTCATAAAGCTCTACGGTCGACCTTCCGACAAAATGCCAATGTGATCATGGTGGGGGAGATGAGGGATTATGAAACCATGAGCGCGGTAGTAACTGCGGCGGAGACAGGACACTTGGTTTTGACTTCTTTACATACTAACAGCGCTTCTCAAACTATCGAAAGAATTATAGACACTTTTCCTTCAAACCAAGAATCACAGATCAGAAACCAGCTCGCCAATACTATTTCGGGTATAATTTCACAAAGATTGATCCCGAGAATAAAAGGCGGTCTTATTCCCGCAGTAGAGGTCATGATAGCTACACCGGCCATCAGAACATTAATTCGCGACAACCGCCCCAAACAAATGGACATGGTGATCGAAACCAGTCAAGACATAGGCATGATAAGTTTGGACAGATCACTAGCAGATTTAGTCCGGAGAAAAGAAATAAGTTTGGAAAGAGCAGAATTCTACTCGCTTAATCAAGCTGAATTAAGAAACCTGCTCTAGGATTAAACATCCGATTATATGAATTTTTCATACAAAATAAAAACTCAAAGTGGTGAAATACTTGAAGGAAAAGTAGGAGCTCCCGATGAGAACACGGCTGTCGACACTCTTCAAAGCAAGGGTTATTTGATTTTGTCTATCGAGCAGTTGGAGAGTGATATTTTTTCAATAGATCTTAATAAATATTTTCAAAAACCCACAAATAAAGACATTGTCATCTTCACCCGCCAACTTTCAACTCTTATTGATGCTGATATGCCATTAGCTGAAGGGTTGAGAACTTTGGCTCGTCAATTCGAGAAACCTACTTTAAGAAAAATAATTTCCGAAATATCAGATACAGTTGAAGGAGGCTCTGCTTTGTCAAACGCTTTAGCCGCCCACCCCGAACTCTTTTCCTCATTTTATATTAAGCTCGTCCAATCTGGGGAAGTGTCTGGAAAACTACATGAGGCCTTGCTCTACTTAGCCAATTACCTTGAAAGAAGTCAGGAGATAAGTTCTAAGATTAAGGGCGCCTTGGCTTATCCGGCATTCGTAGTGTTTGCCCTTATTATCGTTACGGGTATTATGGTGGTTTATGTTTTACCTCAACTATTAGCCATCTTTAAGGACGTCGGAGTTCAGAACTTACCCCTAACCACTCGAATACTAATTTGGACAACTAGCTTTATAAATAACTATATTTTCTTTATCTTTACAATTATTTTCGGCTCTATCTTTTTAGGCTGGCGATATATTAAAACTCCGGAAGGCAAAGCTGTGTTTGATAATATAAAGATAAATATGCCCGCTTTAGGAACGGTGATAAGAAATTTATACCTCGCCAGAATATCGGAAAGCTTATCTACTTTGATTAAGTCAGGTATACCCATCCTTGATACTATTCATATCACTTCTGACTTAGTTGGAAATGCTAATTACCAAAGAATTCTTCTTGATGCTGAAGAGAATGTCAGAGGAGGAGGAAGTATGTCTGATGTTTTCGGAAGATACAAAGAAATTCCTCCCCTTATGTCCTCCATGATCTCAATAGGAGAAAAGACTGGAAAATTGGATTTCATGCTCGAGCATATCTCCAAGTTTTATAAATCTGAATCGGATAATACCATAGACAATATTGCTACACTTATCGAGCCGATTTTGGTATTAGTACTTGGGGTAGCTGTAGCAATATTGGTATCCGCAATATTGCTACCAATATATAATTTGGTCAACGTGACTTAGAATATGTCTAGATGAGTTATCAACTCCCATTTATCCTCACTATCTACTATAATTAGGGTATGAAAAATAAAAGCCAAAAAGGTTTCACGTTGGTCGAGTTGTTGGTCGTCATCGCTATTATTGGTATATTAGCCACATTACTCTTACTTCAATTAGGTGTTGCCAGGCAACGAGCAAGAGACGCAAAAAGAATTGTTGACATAAGTCAGGTAAGGACCGCTGCGGAACTCTATTTTGATGATGCTGGTCAGTATCCTCAAGTCGCGACTTTTGTCGCTTTAGGCGCGCTCTTTGTTCCTAAGTATATGACCCAACTTCCCGTAGACCCCTTAAACAATGGAAACTACTCTTACAATTATGCTTTCAACACTTTGACAAAATATCATCTTTGGGCGGAACTTGAACAATCAGCCGCCGCCCTAAAGAGTGATGCGGATATTAATTCTACTGGCTGGACTGGACAAGCTGCGGATGGAGCCATTGAAGTATGTACTACCACTGTTATTGACTGCAGGTACGACCAAGGCCAGAACCAATAACACTCCCTCAACAAAATCTGCCTAGTCTGGCAGATTTTGTTATACTTAACTCATGGTTACCTTGTTTATATTTTTAATCGGATTAAGTGTTGGCAGTTTTTTAAATGTAGTCATCTTTCGGTTAAATAAAAAAGGGGGGCTATTAACGGGACGGTCAGAGTGTCCTAAATGCTTAAAACAGCTTAGATGGTATGACCTGTTCCCGGTTGTTAGTTATATATCTCTGGCAGGGAAGTGCCGATACTGCAAAAAAAGCATTTCTCTTATCTATCCTTTCGTTGAACTTCTAACAGCCTTTTCTTTTGTTGTCTTTTACATCTCCTTTTTAAACCAGCCTGTGTCATTGGTTACAGCCCTATTCTATATTCTTACAATATCGGCCTTTATACTCATAATTTTCTTTGATTATCTTTATTTCTTAATCCCCGATAAAATAATTTTACCCTTAACTATCCTAGCAATTTTATTCAATTATTTTTTCCGACGGCCTGAATTTATGACCCTGTTGTTATCCGCTTTAACCTTGGGCGGTATTTTTGCTATAATACACACAGTCTCCAATGGAAACTGGATTGGCTTTGGAGATGCCAAGCTACTATTTCTGATTGGATTAGTGCTTGGTTATCCTTTGGGATTTCTGTCTATGATATTTTCCATTTGGATAGCAGCTTTGGTGGGAATCGGGTTAATGCTATCTGGAAAGGCTACTCGTAAAACCGCTTTGCCTTTCGGTTCTTTCTTGGCCGGAATTTCAATTCTAATTATTATTTTTCAAAATGAAATTACTAACCAATTTTTTTAAAAAACCCCTCATGGTTAAAATCGTTTTAATTATTGCCGGTATCGGTATTTTATCTTTCCTTAAACTATCTTTTAATTTATCAAATAATAATACCTCCAACTTGGCTACATTGGTCATGAATTTCGAAACAGAAAAAAGATTCTTTGAGGGCGAGGTGGTCAAGGACATGACTATGCTAGACGCATTGAACGCGGCGATTTCTGTAGGAAAAATAAAATTAAACTATGCCATTGACAAGTCTGGCAAGGTGAACATGATGGAAATAGACGGTTACACAAATGGAATTGGTAGTAAATATTTCATTTTCTATCTCAATTCAAAGAAAATAGCCACGGAAGATTTGAATAAAGAAGTGGTTCATAATGGAGATAGGATAGAGATACGAAACGAATAATGTCTGACAATGGATTCACCTTAGTTGAGGTTCTAGTGGTAGCGGCAATAACTGCAGTTATTAGTACATTCATGTTGCTAAGTTTCGAAAGAACCCGAATAGATCTAAATCAAAGTAGTAGTGTTGTTATAGCAGACTTAAGAGTTGCTCAATCTAAGGCTCTTGCAAGTACAAAATACGACAGCGGTTCTGGACCTAAAATAAGATGCGGTTATGGCGTTCATTATGTAGATCTGACCTCATATTCTATTTATACCGGCCCTGATGCCAGTTCAAATAACTGCCCATCATTTAACAGAAATCTTGACGGCACAGATACAACTATTAGAACCAAGAATTTTGGAGATTCCAAAATTGAGTTTAAGAACATTTTTAGTGACATATTTTGGGAACCTCCTTACCCTTATACTTATATAAACAACTCCTCAGTCAGTGCCTCCATAATCATCACAATCGGTAAAAAGGGGGGTACCTGTCCTGAAGATTGCCAAACAATAAATGTGTCCACGTCTGGAAAAATTGAATAACAGACTTTTTCTGAATTCATCAAAAGGATTTACCCTGGTTGAAGCTCTAGTGGCTTTGGTTATTTTAACTATGGCCTTGGGGCCAGCTTTAGTTTTATCCAGTAACATTTCCTCGACCGCATCTATTATTCAAAATAATCTAATTGCAGCTAATCTATCTCAGGAGGGTGTTGAGATAATACGAGCATTAAGAGACGCTAATTGGTATAACGGATTCTCTTTTGATAATGGGCTGACTAATGGAGTCTACCGGATTGAATGGAATTCAAATGCCCTCATCTCTTTAGGACCCAATCCTCCTCTTAAGATAAATGCCGGTTTATACAATTATTCCTCAGGAACCGATACTTTATTCAAAAGAACTATAACCATAACCCAGATAACCTCTGAAGAGTTAAGAATAATAAGCGATGTAACTTGGACAGAGAGAGGAAACAGAGTTCGAGACGTTAAAGCCGAGTCGCATTTATTTAATTGGAAGTAATGTCATGAAAAATCACATAAAAGAAAATGGGTTTACTATAGTAGAGGTACTTGTAACCTCTTTGATTTTTTCGATTATTGCCCTGAGTGTGAGTGCTATTTTTGTACAGATTATCAACCTAGAAAGGCGTGGTTTTGCTGTCCAAAAGATTCAAGATAATGCTCTTCTGGTATTAGAGGAGATGTCTCGAGACATGAGAGTAAGCAGAATTTCTAATCAAGACTCTCCAAACTGCACAGCAACTACTGTCACCTTGATTCATCCTCTCAAGGGAACCGTGGTTTATCGAATAAGCAGCGGAATTGTTCAAAGAAGTGCGAACGGTGAAAGCTATGTTGATGTTAGTAGTTCTAATGTAAATTTTACTAGAATGAATTTTTGTATCTTGGGATCTTTGACTAATGACAATCAGAGTCCGCGAGTGGCAATAATTACTTCAATTCAAAACCGAACCG
>Ga0209515_10008711_pt1 | contig 11755 bp, 10 predicted proteins | sample Subgroupgradi54m_FD_187454 | JGI IMG/M metagenome (GOLD analysis project Ga0209515, IMG submission 187454) | Subsurface groundwater microbial communities from S. Glens Falls, New York, USA - GMW60B uncontaminated upgradient, 5.4 m (SPAdes)... ... | reverse complement strand
GGCGGCGGCCCGTTGGAAGACGAGATCCAGCAAATCTGTCGCGACGCCGGCGTCGCGGACCGGCTGCGCATGGCAGGCACGTTGACGAGCCAGGCGCTCATCGATGCGTACCACGCGATGGACGTGTTTGCCTTCGCCTCGAAGAGCGAGACGCAGGGGCTCGTCGTCGCGGAAGCGATGGCCGCGGGGCTGCCGGTCGTGGCGATCGACGCGCCGGGCGTGCGCGATGTCGTCGAAGACGGGCGCAACGGCCGCTTGCTGCCAGATGAAAACGCCGAGGCGTTCGCGCAGGCGCTCGAGTCGCTGATGCGGCTGCCGACCGGGAAGCGGCGGCAGTTGAAGGCCGGGGCTCGCGCCACCGCCGAGAGCCTGTCGATGGAGCGCTGCGCGGACCGGGCGCTGACGCTGTACGAGCAGCTGCGCGAACGGGAATTCGTCGAGCGGTCGCACGACGACAGTCCGTGGGCGACGGCGCTGCGCCGCGTGCACGCGGAGTGGGAGCTGCTGAAGACCGTCACGAAGGCCACCGCGACGGCCATCATGGAGTCGTCGCCACCGACGGCGGGTGTCTCGGCGGCAGGGGCGCTCGAGCCGCGGTAAGTCGTCGCCATGCTGACTCGAGTCAGTGCGTGGTCGCGGTCGGTGAAGGGAGTGGTCAGCCGCAGCGAATGGCTTGCGCGGCTGCTGCGTCTCTCGCGCGCCGAGGGTGCGGCCGCCACGCCGGGCTTGATCCTCATCCAAATCGACGGCCTCTCGCGCACGCAATTGCATCGCGCGCTGCACCGCCGCGAGCTGCCGTTTCTCCAGACGCTCATCCGCCGCGAGCACTACACCAACCATCCGATGTATGCCGGCGTGCCCGCGAGCACGCCCGCGTTTCAAGCCGAGCTCTTCTACGGCGTCAAGACGGCGGTGCCCGCATTCAGCTACCGTGACCGCGACACGCGCCGCATCTTCACGATGTACCGGCCCAAGGACGCCGCCGAAGTGGAGCGGCGGCTGCAGCAGCGCGGCGAGCCGCTGCTCAAAGGCGGCAGCAGCTACACGGATATTTTTACCGGTGGGGCCGATGAACCGCATTATTGCGCGAGCGGCACCGAGTGGACGCGGCTGCTGCGCACGATCAATCCGCTGGTGCTGCCGATCATCCTGCTGATGCACCTCGACATCATCGTGCGCACGGCCTGCCTCATGGTGCTCGAGTGGGTGCTGGGGTTCCTCGACTGCTTCCGCGGCATTCTCACGGGCAAGACGCTGCTCGAGGAGGTGCACTTTGCACTCTGCCGCGCGGCGACGTGCATCTTGCTGCGCGAGGTGGTCGTCGTCGGTGCCAAGGTCGACATCGCGCGCGGGCTGCCGATCGTGCACGTCAATTTCGTCGGCTACGACGAGCAGGCGCACCGGCGCGGCCCGTCGTCGCGCTTCGCGCATTGGTCGCTGCGCGGCATCGATTGGTCCGTCGCGCGGCTGTGGCGCGCGGCGATGAGCTCGCGCCGTCGCGCCTACGATGTGTGGATCTACTCGGACCACGGCCAGGAAGACGCGCTGCCGTACGCCGAGGTGCACGGCCAGTCGATCGAATCGGTCGTCACGAATGTCATCGAGCGATTCTCCGAGCAGATGCCGATGAAAGGGCCGCCGCCGCTGGCGCGCTCGTCATGGCAGACGCGATGGCGCCACAGCCAAGCGCTGCAGCCGATGTGCTGCTCGGAGCATCAGCAAGAGACGATCGTCAGCGACGAGCCGCGCGTCGCGATGACCGCGATGGGTTCGCTCGGGCACATCTATCCGACGCGCGACCTCACCGCCGACGAGGCCGACCGGCTGGCGCACGAGCTCGTCGAGCACGCGAACATCCCACTCATCCTCGCAGCGGATGGGCCCGACCGTGCGCGCGCGTGGACCGCTGACGGCGAGTACGCGCTGCCCAACGACGCGGAGCGGCTCTTCGGCGCGGACCACCCGTACCTGCGCGATGTCGCGCGCGACCTCGTCGACGTCTGCCATCATCCGGACGCCGGCTCGCTGGTCATGTCGGGCTGGCAGCGCGGCGGCCCGCCGCTGAGCTTTCCGATTGAAAACGGCTCGCACACCGGCCCGGGCCGCGAGGAGATCAACGCGTTTGCGCTGTTGCCCACCGACGCGCCGCTGCGCCCGCCGGCGACCGGCGCGCTGCGCGCGACGCATCTGCGCGAGGCGGTATTGCGCCTCCTCGGCCGGGCTGGGGACGACGACACCGTGACCGCGACCGAGGCAGCGCCGACCACGGTCCGCATCATGACGTACAACGTGCACAACTGCCTCGGCACCGACGGCAAGCTCTCGCCGGACCGCATCGCGCGCGTGATCGCCCGCCACCGGCCCGACATCGTCGCACTGCAAGAGCTCGACGTCCGGCGCCCGCGCTCGGGCGGCGTCGACCAGGCGCAGTTCATCGCGAAGAAGCTGAACATGGAGCTCCACTTTCATCCGGCCATGTCCGTGGAGGAGGAACAGTACGGCAACGCGGTGCTCAGCCGCTTTCCCACGCGCCTGGTGCGTGCGGGCCTGTTGCCCGGCTGGCGCAACTGGCCGGACACCGAGCCGCGCGGCGCGCTGTGGGTATCGGTGCAGGTCGACGGCCACGCCATTCAGCTGATCAACAGCCATCTCAGCCTGTGGCCGCGCGAGCAGGTCCTGCAGGTCGCGAAACTGCTCGGGCCGGACTGGCTCGGCTCGCACGCATGCACCGGGCCCGTCATCCTCTGCGGCGATTTGAACGCTGTGCCGCGGTCGTATGTTTGCCGGCGTCTCGCGTCGAAGCTGCGCGACGCGCAAGCCGTCCTCTCGGACCATCGGCCGCTCGGCACATGGTCGGGCCGGTATCCCATGCGGCGCATCGACCACGTGTTCGTCGACGACTCAATCGACATCGTCAACATCGACGTCCCTCGCACGGAGCTGGAGAAAACGGCGTCGGACCACTTGCCGCTGATCGTGGAATTCCGCGTGAAGGTCGGCAGTCTGACGTCGACTCACGGGCAGAAGATAGAGGTCTGACGCTGACCGTTGACGTCTGGTTGCCGATCGCGATCCACCGTCGAGAAAGACTATTGACGAGCGACGGGCGTCTTTGTTAGGGTGATAGTGCTCATGAATGTTCCTCGGTTGAGACCATTCCTCTTCGGGACTGATGCCACGGCGAGCCGTCGACGGTTTGCCGTGTGCGCGGCGGCCGTTTCGCTGCTCTCGGTCGCCACCGGCTGCGCGAATTCACTCTCCGAGGTCGGTCCGAAATTTTCCGGCAAGGCCCAGCGATCCGTCTACGTCCGTCCCATCAACCTCGACGTCACGCGCGTCGACCGCGAGATGGCCACCGGCGAGGAACTGACCGACCTGCTGATCGAGAAACTTCACCAGCGCGGTATCGACGCGTCAAAGAACCCGCACGAGATCAACGCGACCGACACGCTCTACTGCGGGGTTCCCAGCCTCGGCTACTCTGTCGGACGGGGCTACCCTCGGCTGCTCGAGTATCAAGCGAACCTCTCATGTTCGCTGGTCAACCGCTCGAGCCAAGCCGTTGATTGGCAGCGGCACCTCGAGCAGCGCTACGATGAGTCCGTCGTCTTCAACACGATGACCAATTTGCCGGAGTCGCACGAGCCGATTTTGTGGCGGGAATGCGTCATGCCGCTGTGGGATGCCATGGCGATCAGCTTGCGCATGTATCTGGATCGACCGCCGATGCCGCGGACCCATGTGCAAGTCGGCGTGCCGGAAGAGACGGACACGCCGCCGGCCGCCGTGGAGTACCACAAGTAACGCCCTGAACGCAGACAAGCTCGAGATTCGCCGCCCAGCGGATGACCCGCCGCGCGGCACGTGGATGCTCGGATCTAACTGAGGAGGAAGGCGCATGACGGGGTGGCGGCGTGGCATCGCGGCCGGGTTGCTGGCGGGAGTGGCGGGATGTGCCACCACGCAGCAATCGGCGCAAGTTGGGAAACTCAGTCTCGAGGTGGCGAAGCTTGAAACGCGCATCGCCGCCATAGAGCAGCACCAAGCCCCGCAGACCGAAGCGAGTGCCTGGTCCGGATCGTCGACGCACGAGCTGCCGAGCGTGAGCCCGTCGTCGGACGCGACTACTCGGGTCAAACCGACGACTCGCAGAATTCAGCAAGCCCTGAAGAACGCCGGCTTCTATGCCGGCGAGGTCGACGGCCACATGGGCCCGAAGACCAAGCAGGCGGTCAAAGATTTCCAGAAGGCCAACGAGCTCACGGCCGATGGTGTCGTCGGCCGCAAGACGTGGATTCGATTGGGCAGCCATTTGACGACGGCGGCTGCCGTATCGTCGGCGCCGTCGGAGTAAGCTCCACATGCCCACGCCGCAGACGGTCACTCGACGAGGACGCAAGACGAGCTGCTCGAGTTGCTGCGTGCCCACGATCTCCGCCGGCTCGCGGATATTCGCTTGATTCCCGCGTCAACACGCTATTCGCATTTCGGCCGCGACCGGCTCGCCGCCGCGCTCCGAGAGGCCGGCGTCGCGTATCGACACTTTCGCGATCTCGGCGGCCATCGTCGTCCTCGCGCAGACTCTCCGAACGCCGGCTGGCGCAACGCGGCCTTCCGCGGCTACGCGGACTACATGGCGACCATCGCATGAAGCGCACGGTCCTCATCATCGACGACGAGCCGAAGATCATCGAGACGGTCACGCTGCTGCTGAGCTCGCAAGGCTACGACGTCATCAGCGCCGCCGACGGCCGGCAAGGCCTCGAGTCCGCGACCGCGCAGCAGCCGCGGCTGATTCTGCTCGACGTGATGATGCCCAAGCTCGACGGGTTTTCCGTGCTCGCGCACCTGAAACGAGAGTCCGCCACGCGTGCCATTCCGGTGGTGATGCTCTCGGCCAAAGGCGAGAGCGACGCGCTGCTGTTATCGCAGCAATTGCGCGCCGACGACTACCTCATCAAGCCCATCATCATCGACGATTTGCTCAGAGCGGTGCGCCAATACGTGTGCTGATCGTCGCTGCGCACCACAACGCTCGATGTTGTCGCCCGCAAGTGAAAAATATTTTTGCAAGCGACCAATCGCTGTGGTAGCCTGGCCATAATTGCAGCAACTCGACACAGCCTGAGTGCGCGCCGAAGGCGGACGCGCAAACGTCATCTCTCATCGCGGGCGGATTGATCGAGCGGCAGTCGAACGCAGGAGGTTCAATGAATCAGAGAACGCGTCGGTTTGTGGCATTGGCAGTGGCTGGGTTGATGCTCAGCGGCTGTTTCGGTCCCTTCAACTTGACTCGGAAGGTTTGGCGGTGGAACAACACGGTCAGCGACAACAAGTGGGTGCGTGAAGGCGTCTACTTGCTCTGCACCTGGCTGCCGGTCTACGGGTTGGCTGGTATGGCGGATGCCCTGATCTTCAACTCGATTGAATTCTGGACCGGCAACAATCCGATCACGGACACGGCCTCGATGCCCGGCCCGCGCACCAAGCGGATCGCCTCCGGTGACACGGAGGCCGTCCTGACGGAGGGCAACGGCGAGCACGGCCGCGAGACGCGGGTCGAGGCGTTCCGCAAGGGCCAGTCCCTTGGCGCGGTGCGGCTCTATCAGCAGTCGGGCTTGACCGTCGCGTCGAACGACGCGGGCCAGGTGATCTATCGCGCGCAGACGCTGCCGGACGGCAGCCTGCTCGTGACGGACGTTAAGGGCCAGAAGGTCGCGTTCTACTCGAGCGACCAGGTCGACCGGCTCGTCGAAGCGTCCCGCAAGTAAGTGATTCGGCGTCGGCCGCGATGCGGCCCGGCGCGCTCGCGAAGCCCCTTTCTGCCGACGGCAGGAAGGGGCTTTCGAGTCTGTGCCGATACTGAGTCGTATCTTGATTAGCCGACGGGTGGCGCGCGTTTGGTGAGCGACCGAGGCGGGGGCCCCGCGTCGTCGCGGGGTGCCGAGGAAGTGTCGCACGATGCTGATCGTGCGACCGGCACCTTAGCGCAGCTGAGCGACCGAGCGCGCCAGCGCGAGGAAGTGTCGCAGCCGGGCAGACGGCTGCGACCGGGCATGGATCGCCCCGAAATCTCGATAGGCGAGAGCGAGGCTGCGCGCTCGAGCGAGAGCGCGGCACGCAGGGCCGCGGAGCGACCGAGCCGGCCCATCCCTGCCGGCGAGGAAGTGTCGCACGCCGCGGGGCGTGCGACCGGTGCCGCGAACCGAATGCGAGCCAGGCCCCGTCGGCCCCAGAAACGAAGACTCGCCCCTCGCGACCAGGCGCAACTCTTTGACGTCGTCGACGCTGATCGCTATTCTGTCACGAGGTCCCCATGGGCTTTAGCTGCGGTATTGTCGGTCTTCCGAATGTCGGTAAATCGACGCTGTTCAACGCGCTGACGCGTTCGTCGGTGCCGGCGTCGAACTATCCCTTTTGCACGATCGATCCCAACGTCGGCGTCGTGCCCGTCCCCGATGCCCGCCTCGCGGAGCTGACCAGGCTCGTCCCGACGAAGCAGGTCGTGCCCGCGGCCATGCAGTTCGTCGACATTGCCGGCCTCGTCAAGGGTGCGAGCCAGGGCGAGGGCTTGGGCAACCAATTTCTGAACCACATCGCGCAGGTCGAGGCCGTCGCGCACGTCGTCCGCTGCTTCGAGGACTCGCAAGTCATCCACGTCAGCGGGTCGGTCGATCCGCAGCGCGACGTCGAAGTCATCACGACGGAGCTCGTGCTGCGCGATTTGACGACGGCCAGCGCGGCGATCACGCGGCTGGAGAAGGTCGCGAAATCCGGCGACAAGAAAGCGGTCGCGGCGCTCGAGGTGTTGCGGCCGGTCGTACAGGCGCTCAACCAAGGCCAGCCCGCTCGGACCGTCACCTCCGCCCTGCCGCCCGAGGCGCTCGAGGTCGTGCGGCCGCTCAATTTGCTCACGGACAAGCCGATCCTGTATGTCGCGAATGTCGCGGAGCAGGACATCGCCTGCGACGACATTCCGCTCGTGCAAGCGCTGCGCCGCGTGGCGGACGCCGAGCACGCGCCGGTGGTGGTCATCTCCGCGGCGATCGAGTCGCAGATCGCCTCGCTCACCGACGACACCGAGCGTCGCGAATTTCTCGACGCGGTGGGGCTCAAGGAACCGGGGTTGAATCGTTTGATCCGCACGGGCTACGACTTGCTCGGGCTGCAGAATTTCTTTACCGTCGGCGAGAAAGAGAACCGCGCGTGGACGGTCCGGCGCGGCGCCCCGGCGCAGGAAGCCGCGGGCAAGATCCACAGCGACATCGCGCGCGGGTTTATCCGAGCCGAAGTCATCGGCTACGACGACTTCATCGCCTGCGGCAGCGAGGCGGTCGCTCGCGAGCGAGGGAAGCTGCGGCTCGAGGGCAAGGAATATCTCGTCCGCGACGGCGACATCATGCATTTCCGCTTCAGCGTGTGAGCCGCGACTGTTTTTTTGGGGACGGGTTGACCTGGCCATGTGCCCCACGTATCATGAAGCAACCGAGGGATTGACCCGTATGCGAACATCACGACGTTGCTTGCCGAGCCACCAGGCGAACTTTTAGCCGATGCGTATTCTGCTTGTTGAGGACGACGCGCGCGTCGCCAGCTTCATCCGCCGGGGCTTGCGGGAAGAGCAGTACACCGTCGACGTCGCCAACGACGGCGAGAAAGCACTCTTCCTCGCGCAGACGGGCGAATACGACCTCATCATCCTCGATATCTTACTGCCGAAGCGCAACGGCCTGGAAGTGCTCCGCACGCTCCGCGGCGACAAGATTACGGCACCCGTGCTGATGCTGACCGCGAAGGACGAGTTGCACGACAAAGTCGAAGGCCTCAATGCCGGCGCCGACGACTATCTGACCAAGCCGTTCGGGTTCGACGAGCTGCTTGCTCGCGTACGCGCGCTGCTGCGGCGGCGCGGCGACCTCGTGCCGACGGTGTTGCGCGCGGCGGACTTGGAGCTCGACGTCCTGCGCCATCGCATCACGCGCGGCGGCAAAGAGCTCGTGTTGACGAGCCGTGAGTTCGAGCTGCTCGAGTTTCTGTTGCGCCATCCGAATCAAATTGTCACGCGCACGATGCTCGCCGAGCACGTCTGGGAGCACGACTTCGATCCGCTCTCGAACGTCATCGACGTGCATATCGCACGGCTGCGCCGCAAGATCGACGAGGGATTTACCCCGAAACTCCTCGAGACGGTCCGCGGCCGCGGGTACATCCTGCAAGTTCCGGACAAGACACCGAGCCACGCGCACAAGAAGTAGGCGTGGCGCCGTGTCCGGTCGACGCGGCGGTTCGCCCGCCGACCGGGCTGGTGTGCGTGATTGGGACACACCATGCTTCGCTCACTGCGAGTTCGCTTGACTCTCTGGTACGTCGCCATCCTGGCGGCGATCCTCGGCCTATTCAGCCTCGTCCTCTACGCGAACGTCACGAAGAGCCTCCATCGGTCCGTCGATCGGTCGCTTGCCCTGCAAGCCGACGCCGTCACCGGGACCGTCACCGCGTTCTGGGAAGCCGACCGCGGCGACTCCGGCCCAGGCAACTGGATCAGCGCGCCTTCCAAGACGCTGCGCGCGGAAATCGACGCCGGGCGATTTCCGGATTTGATGAGTCGGTGGGCCGCGAAGACGCACGCGTTCGACGTCGCGCGACCCCTGCAACTCTTGGATCGCGACGGTAGGTTGATCGGCTCATCGCACAGCTTCGACCAATTACAGCTCGACCCGCCCAGCATGCATCTCGACGACCTGCTCCATGGGCACGCCGCGTACGAAACGCGCGCCACCGCCGACGGGCAGGTGCGCCTGCTCAGCCGGCCCGTCATCGAGCAGGGCCATGTCGCGTACATCGTACAGGTCGGCACCTCGCTGACGCAGACCGAAGCGTCGCTGGCGGAGCTGCGGATGTGGCTGTGGGGGCTGATCCCGCTGATGCTCGCGGTCACGACAGCGGCGGGCTTCTTCATGGCGACGACGGCGTTGAAACCGGTCGGCGAGATGATCACGCAGGCGCAGCGCATCGGCGCCGAGCGGCTGGAGCAGCGGCTGCTCGTGCCCAAGACGCGCGATGAGCTGCAGCAGCTGGCGATCACGTTCAACGACATGCTGGCGCGTCTCGAGCGGGCGTTCCGCCGGCTGCGGCAGTTCAGCGCGGCCGCGTCGCACGAGCTGCGCACGCCGCTGACCGTCATGCGCGGCGAGCTGGAAGTGGCCCTGCGCAAGCCGCGCGAAACAGACGAGTATCGCCGCGTGCTGCGCACGCACCTCGAAATCATCGACGAGATGTCGCAGACGGTCCAGGAGCTGCTGGCGCTTGCGCGCAGCGAAGCGGTGGACCCGGCGATCGAGTGGAGCCCGATCGAGCTGGGCGCGCTGGCCAAGCAAGTGACCGACTCCTGCCGGCCGCTGGCGGACGCCAAAGCGGTTGCCGTGGAGTTGCCGGCGGCGCAACCCGTCTGGGTGCGGGGCGAGCGGCGGCTGCTCGAGCGGCTGGTGGCGAATCTGCTCGACAACGCGATCCGCCACACGCCGTCCAGCGGCCAGGTGAGCGTTCGCGCCGACCACTCCAACGGCGAAGCATGCGTGATCGTCCAGGACACCGGCCCCGGCATCCCGCCGGAAGAGCTGCCGCAGATCTTCGATCGGTTCTTCCGTCGCCGGCCGTCGTCAGAGAATGGCGGCTCCGCCGGGCTCGGGCTGGGCCTCTGCCGCTGGATCGTCGAAGCCCACCACGGCCGTATCGATGTGAACAGCCAACCCAAGCATGGGGCGACATTCACCGTCTGGCTGCCGGCCATCACGCCGCCCGCGCGATAATTCAACGTCATTCGACCGCCGCGAACGGGTCTCCAACGAGCGCCCGATCAGCCGTCGCTGGGTATTTGTAAGTTTCATTCCCGCAGATAGTTGAGCGCCATCAAATCCACCACTGGATGACGATTCTGTCATCCAAAATTCATCCACGCGTCATTCGTCCTACATAAACTTAGTATGCGTACGCTCGCACTCCATCTCGCAGTCGGGGTGCACCGTGTAGAGCAGCCAACTGGTGAGGGCACGGCATGAAGCATGAGCGGGAATTTTTCGTGAACGATGAGCCTCAAGTACTTTCCGACGAGCTGGCGCTGTCGAAGAAAAAGCCATTGCTCTTTAAAGACGACCTCGAGATGAGCGACCAGACGTTTATGCCGGCCGTTGAGGCCGAACCGGTCGAGGCGAAGGTGGAGGCCGAGCCGGAGGCCCGCTCGTCCAGCGACTTCGTCAAGATGTACCTGCACCAGATGGGTCAAATCCCCCTGCTGACGCGCGACCAAGAACTCAAACTCGCCCAGCGCATTGAAGCGTGCGACCTAGCATACCGCGACGCGGTGTTGGATTTGCCCTTCTTCCGTCGCGAGCTGCTGAAGCTGTCGGACACGCTGCTTGCCGGCGAGATGGCCCCGGAAGATTTCATCAAAGACGACCCCAACATGAAGCGCGAGGAGCTGCTGGCCCGGCTGCGCAAACTTCGCCGGCGGCTGGTCGCGACCCACGTCGATGAGGCGTTCCGCGCGCTGGTCAAAGAGTTCAAGCTCACCGACCGGGCGATCGCGTGGATCGTCGGCCGGCTCGCGAACCGGCTCGATGCGTGGGAGCGCGTGCAAGGGCAGATCACGCGATTGAAGCGCGAGCAGCCGCGCGCGCGGGCCAAGCGGGACGAGCTGCAGAAAGCGAAGCGGTCGCACGAGCGCTGGCTGATGCACTCGGCCGAGGAGCTGCGCGGCGCGCTGCGTGAGATCCGCGCCCGCGAAGCCGAATGCGGCCGCGCGAAGAAGGCGCTGGTCGAAGCCAACCTGCGGCTGGTCGTGAGCATCGCGAAACGGTACACGAATCGCGGCCTGTCGTTCCTCGACCTCATCCAAGAAGGCAACATCGGCCTCATGACCGCGGTCGATAAATTCGAATATCGCCGCGGGTACAAGTTTTCCACCTACGCCACGTGGTGGATCCGCCAGGCGATCACGCGCGCGATCGCGGACCAAGGCCGCACGATCCGCATCCCCGTGCACATGACCGAGACGATCAACAAGCTCGTGCGCGTCTCGCTGTCGATCATCCAAGAGACGGGGCACGAGCCCACGCCGGAGAAGATCGCGAAGATTACCGCCATCCCCGTCGAGAAAGTCCGCGGTCTGCTGCGCGTCGCGCAAGAGCCGATCTCGCTGCAAATGCCGATGGGCGAAGACGGTGCGACGAACTTCGGCGATTTCATCGAGGACAAGCGCGCCGCGTCGCCGGCGAACACCACGGCGTATGGAATTCTGAAGGAGCACCTGTCGGACATGCTCGTCGGGTTATCGGTCCGCGAGCAGCAGATCTTGCAGCTGCGCTTCGGGCTGAAGGACGGGACGCCGAGGACGCTTGAAGAGCTCGGGCGCATGTTCAAGGTGACGCGCGAGCGGGTGCGACAGATCGAAGAGAAAGCCTTGCGTAAGCTCCGTCGTGGCGCGCAGACGCGCGGCCTACAGTCGTTCTTCAGCGCGACGGAAAATAAGCGGCTCAATTTGCTCTGGGCCGCGACGTAAGCAGACACGGAGGCGACAGATGCGAAGCGCCGGTCGTTGGCTTGTGATGCTCGGACTCGTGGGTGGGCTCGCGCCGATCGCGGCCGCGCACCCCTATACATTGGCGGTGCCGGAGCTTCGCCAGCGATTGACCGGCGAGGTGATCGCGGTGAATCGAAACGGCGGCGGGTTGGTCGTGCGTGAACAGCTTGCACCCGG
>Ga0209515_10008710_pt1 | contig 11756 bp, 11 predicted proteins | sample Subgroupgradi54m_FD_187454 | JGI IMG/M metagenome (GOLD analysis project Ga0209515, IMG submission 187454) | Subsurface groundwater microbial communities from S. Glens Falls, New York, USA - GMW60B uncontaminated upgradient, 5.4 m (SPAdes)... ... | reverse complement strand
TTGATGCAGTAGGCAAACAGCGAAGGATAGGCTTTGCGCTGCGCAATGTCCCGGTGATCCAATTCTTGCAGATGCGCGACGATGATCGCCGTGCATTGCCGTTGCGCCGCCGCCAAGCGCTTCAGATTCTTATCCAGCTCGTCATCAAAAAGTGACTGTAAATTAAGCGTTCTTCTGATGCTATCCGCGCCGGCGCGGATAAGGCTCTCGGAGGCGGCAGTTATCAAATGACTCACAGTATATATACGATTGATAGGGACGAAAAGTTCCATAGATATGGCCCGGCGATAGTCCCGTCGGAGGTTTGCGGACCGCCCTGCGCGGCACCCCCGGACCAGCCCAGTCACCGGTGCCTACTTTCAGTGGGTGCACCCGGGCCCCGCAACGGCGACCCGTCTGCCGTTAAATTTCCTAAACTGGCGTATGAGCGAGACCCCCGCCGACCCTTGGCCTCTTCCCGGCTGGGAGGCCGTCCAGCCTTTCCCGTTCGCCGCCGCGCGGGGGGTATTCGCGGGCATGACCGGCACGGAAGGCCGCATCGTCCTCAAATACTACCGCCGCCACGACGGCTCGCTCGTGGCCACGGCGCGCTTCGGAGCTCTCTCGGAGGGCGCGCCCGGCATCGTCCACGGCGGGGCGATCCTGACGGCACTCGACGAGGCGCTGGGCGCGGCCGCCTGGCTCGCCGGCCGCCCGGTCATGACCGCGCGCCTGACCACGGAGTTCCGCAAGGGCGTGCCCCTGGGTGCCACCATGCTCGTTGAAACGCGCCTGATCCGCGAGCGCCATCGCCTCGTGATTCTCGAGGGCACGCTCAGCGGACCCGATAACCTCGTCTACGCCTACGCCGACGGGCGCTTCATGGTCTTGAACGACGCCGACCAGCGCCGCATCCTGGGCCGGTCGGCTTAAATATCAATATAAGGGGTAAATGAGGAGGAATCGACTATGACGACGGTCACCATCTCTTCCGGAATCGCTCAAGGCTTTCGTGACCAAGCAGATCAAGCGTAAGGGCTTCGGGAATGTGAGCGAGTACTCTGCATGAAGTTGGTCTCCCGCGCATATTGGGACGCGCGGCCTAAATAGGCTAAAATCGTTTTATGCGCCTGGCACAGAGCTATTCCCGGCTCGGCACCGAGACCGCCTTTGAGGTTTTGGCCCGAGCGCGCGCGCTGGAAGCCTCGGGACGAAAGATCATTCACCTCGAGATCGGCGAGCCGGATTTCGACACCCCGGCCAACATCCGCGACGCGGCCAAGAACGCCCTCGACGCGGGATTCACGCATTACGGCCCTTCCGCCGGCCTCCCCGAAACCCGCGCGGCCGTCGCCGCGTATGTGAGCAAAACCCGCGGGGTCGCTTATAAGCCGGAAGAAATCATCATCGTCCCCGGCGGCAAGCCGGTCATCTTCTTCACCATCCTCGCCCTGATCGAGCCGGGCGATGAGGTCATCTACCCCAACCCCGGCTTCCCGATCTACGAATCCATGATCAACTACGCGGGGGGCAAGCCCGTGCCTCTGCCGATCCGCGAGGAACGAAATTTTGATTTTGATCCGGCGGAATTCGAAAAGCTCCTTACCCCTAAAACCAAACTCGTCATCCTGAATTCACCCGCGAATCCGACCGGCGGCGTCATGTCTCCCGACACCATGGAGCACGTGGTCAAGGCGCTCGTCAAATTCCCCGATGCGATGCTCTTATCAGACGAAATATACTCGCGCATCGTGTACGGGGGCAAGCATCTCTCGCCCGTGTCGGCGCCGGGAATGAAGGAACGCACCATGCTTCTCGACGGATTCTCAAAAACCTGGGCCATGACCGGCTGGCGCCTGGGCTACGGCGCGGGCCCCAAGTGGCTCATCGACGCGATCGCGAAACTGGCCACGAACGATCATTCCTGCGTGTCGTCGTTCTCCCAGATCGCCGCGATCGAGGCCTTGAACGGTCCGCAGGACGCGGTGATGGCGATGGTGACCGAATTCAAGAAACGCCGCGACGTCATCGTCAAGGGCTTGAACGCGCTGCCGGGAATCACCTGCAAGACCCCGAGCGCGGCCTTCTACGTTTTTCCCAACATCAAGGGCACCGGCCTCAAGTCGAAGGCCTTGGCCGACGCTTTGCTGTCCGAGGCGGGCGTGGCCTGCCTCCCAGGCACCTCGTTCGGCGCCATGGGCGAGGGCTACCTGCGCTTCTCCTACGCTAATTCCGTGGAGAACATCGCAGATGCCCTCGCGGCGATGCGCTTGGCATTGCCCAAACTGTCGGCGGTCGCGGCGAAGTGAACGCCGACCGAGCGTTAAGCGAGGAAGTGCCCCTTCCAAATTCCGTCAGAGGAGGGGCCGACCGACGCTCGCTCACTCGGCTTTTCTCTTACGTCAAGCCCCACCGCGCGCGCCTGTTCCAGGCCGTCGGCGTCATGGTCGTCGTCGCCGCGCTCAACGGCGCGCTCGTCAAGGTCCTCGGGCCCATCACGAACAGCCTGTTCATCGACAGCGACCCGGTCCTCCTCAAACGCGTGGCGCTGATGATTCCGGTGATCTTCTTCCTCAAGCTCATATTTCAATACACGCAGTCGTACCTGATGTCGTGGCTCGGGCAGAAGATCACGCAGGAGATTCGCGAAGACCTCTTCACCCACCTTCACGCCCTCTCCATGGATTTCTTCTGGAAGTCCAAGGCCGGCGAGATCATGGCCAAGCTCACCAACGACATGACCGCACTGCAATCGGCTTTGCAGTTCGTGCCGCTATACGCGATCCGCGATTCGTTGACGATAGTCGTCGTGCTCGGCGTCATGATCACGGCCAACCCGAAGTTCGCCATGGTCGCCACAATCGCCATTCCCATGGCGGGCGGCGTCCTGGGCATCCTTGGGCGCAAACTGCGCTCCGCCGGCAGGCGCGGCCAGGAGGTGATGGGGGAGATCTACCACCGCTTCCAGGAAAGCCTGCAGGGCATGCTCGTAGTCAAGTCCTTCAACTACGAGAAGGGCGCGATCGCGAAGTTCCGCGTCGAGAACGACGAGTTCTTCCATCAGATGATGCGCTACTTCCGCGCGACGGCATTATCGGGACCGCTGATGGAGTTCCTCGGCTCCCTCATCATGGCCGCGATCGTCTGGCTCGGCGGAAGCGCCATCGGCGCGGGCCGCATGACCGCCGCGCAGTTCGCGGTCTTCCTGGGCTCCTTCTTCATGGCGTATGGACCGATAAAAAATCTTGCGCAAATGAACTCCACATTACAGTTAGGTCTGGCCGCGGCCGAGAGAATATTCTCGATCCTGGATGAAAGCCCTTCCGTTGTCGAGCCGCTCCATCCGTTGCCGTTTCCCCCCCTGACCAAAGGCGTGGTCTTCGATAAAGTTTCGTTCCGTTATCCGTCCCGCGAGACTTGGGCGCTTAAAGACGTGTCGATCACTATTAACCCCGGCGAGGTCGTGGCACTCGCCGGCCCTTCGGGCTCTGGTAAAACGACATTTGTCCATCTGCTCCTGCGTCTTTTTGATCCGACCGAAGGTCGGATACTGATCGACGGCGTCGACATCAAAGACATCTCCTCGCACGAACTGCGCATGCGCCTGGGCCTCGTCTCCCAGGAAACCATACTGTTCAACGACACCGTGTTCGGCAACGTCGCCATCGGCCGCGAGGGAGCCTCCCGCGACGAGGTGTCGAAGGCGCTCGCCGTCGCCGACGCCGCGGAGTTCGTCGGCGCGATGGGGCAGGGCCTCGACACGCCTCTGGGCGACCGCGGCGCGCGCCTCTCCGGCGGCCAGCGCCAGCGCCTGGCGATCGCGCGCGCGGTTCTCAAGGACCCGAAGCTCCTGATCCTAGACGAGGCGACCTCGAACCTCGACGCGGGCAGCGAGCGCGCCGTGCAGAACGCCATGGAGCGCCTGTACCCGGGCCGCACCGTCGTCATGATCGCGCACCGCCTCTCCACCGTGCAGAAAGCCGACCGCATCGTCGTCATGCGCCACGGCAGGATCGAGGAAGCCGGCACCCACGGCGAGCTCCTCGCCAAAAACGGCGTCTACGCCACCCTCACCCGCTACCAGCAGCTCGAGGCTCCCGAAAGCTGATGCTCACGCTCTTCGTTCTGCTCGTTTTTTCCGTCGTTTGGCTGGTCTGGCTCGTCGGCGGGTTCATGAACGCGACCTTGGGCGTGGAGAAAACGCCGCTGTGGCGCGATCTGTGGACGCTCGACGGCGAAGTCGACCGCGGCCGCTACCTCTTCCTCGGCTTCTCGCTGATGGCGGTCAAATACAACCTCGAACGCGTCGTCGCGGGCATGCTGTTCAACCGCTCCTGGTCGGTCCTCGCGCATTATCTTCGCGCCCCTCGGCTCGACCTCGACCGTCTCAATGGCACCGATGCGAGCTTCTATTCACTGATGATCTTGATGTCTTTGCCGTTCATCTGGACGGGCGTGGCCCTCACCGTACGGCGTTTGCGCTCGTGCGGACTTCCCGTCGGTCTCGTTGTTTTATTCTTCGCGCCGGTCCTCAACCTTTTCTTCTTCCTGCTGATGGCCGCACTCCCGTCCGCCGCCAAGTCCGCGGACTCCCCGCACTTCCTCGACCGCTTCATTCCTCAATCCGACGCGGGCAGCGCCGCGCTGACCGTCGGCTTCGGCGGCTCCCTCGTCCTGCTCATGACGCAGTTCTCTACGATGCTTCTAAAGGGATACGGTTGGGGACTGTTTATCGGCCTGCCGTTTGTTTTGGGGCTGACTTCGTCTCTCATATACGGTCATCACAAAATACGCTCGATCAAAGAATGCGTCGGCGTGGCGATGCTGACGACGACCTTCTCCGGCGTCGTGATCCTGGCAGCCGCGGTCGAAGGGGTGATCTGCCTGGCGATGGCCGCGCCTTTGGGCTACGCGCTCTCGCTCATGGGGGCCCTCATCGGCTACATAATCCAAAGTCGTCCGCGTCCCGCGGGCCACGCGGCGGCGCTGCTGCTCGTGCTCCTGGGCTTGCCCGTTTTGATGAGCGCCGAGGAGCTCGAGGGCGGGCGGGATCGTGTTTTGCCCGTGCGCACCGCCATCGATATCGACGCTCCGCCCGCCGCGGTCTGGCGCAACGTCGTGTCCTTCTGCGAACTTCCCGCCCCGACGCATCCGATCTTCAAGCTCGGCTTCGCCTATCCCGTGCGCGCCACGATCAAGGGAACGGGTGTGGGCGCCGTCCGGCATTGCGAGTTCACGACCGGCGCCTTCGTCGAGCCGATTACGGTCTGGGATGAGCCCCGTTTATTAAGATTCTCGGTGACGGCGCAGCCGTCGCCGATGAAGGAGTCGAGCTGGTACCCGGACCTGCGCCCGGCCCATCTCGATGGATTTCTTGTCTCGGAAGGCGGCGAGTTCCGTCTCGAGGCACTGCCCGGCGGCCGCACGCGCCTGACCGGCACGACCTGGTACCGCCACGAGATACGGCCGTCGTGGTACTGGCGCCCGTTCTCCGACGCCATCATCCACCGCATCCATGAGCGAGTGCTCGCGCACGTCAAGTCGCTCTCGCAGGTCAAGGCGTGAAGGCCGTCATCTTCGACATGGACGGCGTCATCGTCGATTCCGAGGCGCGGTGGCAGGAGGTCGAGGCCGAGTTCTTCCTCGCGACCGTGCCCGGCTGGAAGGAGTCCGACAACGATCGCATCACCGGCCTGGGCGTCGAAGACTTGCATCGCTTTCTTGTTAAGGAATTCGACCTGACGATGGGCAAGGTCGAGTTCCTCGACCACTGCGATGTCTCCGCCCGCAAGGTCTACTGCGACCGGGTGGACTGCTCCGAGGGCTTCCTTGACCTCGCGCGCCATCTCAAGCACAAGGGTGTGCGCACCGCGATCGCCTCGTCCTCGCCCGAACGCTGGATCAAGATGGTCGTCGAGCGCTTTGAGCTGTCGCCGCTGATCGACACGATCGTGTCGGCCGACGACGTGGGGGGCAAGACCAAGCCCCTGCCCGACATATATCTCGAAGCGGCGTCCCGCCTCAACCTGCCGCCCGGCGAGTGCCTGGCCATCGAGGATTCCGCCATCGGACTGCTCTCCGCCACGCGCGCGGGCATGAAGGTCGCGGCCTACCGGACCAAGTCCAACGAAGGCCAGGATCTGTCCACCGCGGACTTCGAGCTGGGAAGCTTCGCCGGGCTCGATTACGACCGTTTGATCTCGCGCCTGCGACGCTAGCTGTTGCGGGCGAAGATCAGGAAGACGTACTTGGTCAGGACCTCGTCGATCGTCAGGTTGTCGAGCGTGAGTTCCATGGCGCTGCCGTTCGCGCCGCCCTTGAGCGTGCCCGAAACCTCGTCGTAGACGAGGCCGACGGAACTGTGGTTGGCGGCGCCGGTGATCCGATGGGCGGCGGGGTCGTAGCGCAACTCGAGTGGAGCCAGGCCGAGCGCGCCGGTGAGGGTGTGAGTCGCCGCGTTGTAGGTCAGATCGACCGGGGACAAGTTCGCGCCGCCCTTGAGCGTGCCGGCGTCCTCGTCGTAAACCAGGTCGACGGGGCTGCGGTTGGCGCCGCCCTTGATGGTGCGGGCCTCGTAGTCGATCTTCAGGGTGATGCCGCTCAGGTTCGCCGCACCCGTCACTTCGCCGGTCGCCTTGTTGATCGTGATCTCGAAGGGGGAATGGTTGGCGCCGCCCTTGATGGTCGCGATGCCGCGGCGGTGCGGGTTGCCCCGCGCGGCCTGAGGCTGGACTGCGGCACGCAGCGCGGCGGAGCGAAGGCTCAACGAGTTGGCCTGCCGGCCCGCGTCCTCGAGCGTGAGGGCCGAAGCGGCGACGGCGAAGACGATCAGGATTGCGGCGAGTGAAGCGATTTTCATGAGGTTTCTCCGATGACGCTCACATTATACCAAGAAATGAGATGCCGGCATCACCAGCGACGGCTAGTCGAACTTAAGGTTCGACGGACCGATCTCGGAGGCGTTCTCAAAGAGAATGTGCCGGTAGTGCCGGTGGTAGTAGCCGCCCCGCGGGTAGGGGATGTTCGGTTCGCGGTTCGGATCGCGGCGGCAGAACGCGGTGCTGCGGCGCTCGTTGCACCGAGTGGCGGTGCGCGACGCGAAGAACCCGAGCTCGGCGCCGGAACCCGCGCGGAACGCGACGCTCCAATTCTCGTCGCAGGGATCGTAGGAGATGTCCACGAGGCAGGTCTGGCTGCCCTGGTCCTCCCACTGCGTATAACGCTGGTTCGGTCCGGTGATCGCGGAGGCCCGGGCGCTGGTCATGTCCACGGGCTGGCCGATCTCGGAGCCCTTGAGCGTGAAGTTGCCCGTCGTGTAGTCGCCGGCGACCTTGGCGTTTAGCTCGATCTCGGAGCGGTTCGGCTGGCGAACTCGAATATTGATCGAGTTGTCGGACGAGCCTTTCTTGAACGTGATCTCGGTCTTGCCGGCGACGAGTTCGGCGGCGCCGTTGAGGCCGCTGAGCGGGATGCCGACGGAGCCGGCGGTCAAGGTGATCTGTCCGGAACGCGTTTCTTTGAAATCGCATCCGGCGACGGCGAGGAGCACGGCGACGAGGGGGAGGGATCGGCGCGACATGCGGTTATTCTAGCACAATCAGGCCAACGGGATCTCGCGGCTCAAGCGCTGCGTCGACTCGACGAAGCTCGTCCACTCCGCGCGGCGCTTGGCGCGCGCGCCCTCGTCCGACTTCGGCGCGAAGGACTTCTCCACGCGCGCATCGGCCATCCTCTCCGGCTCGGGCAGGCCCGCCGCCTTCGCGGCGAGGATCGCAGCACCCAAAGCGGTCGCCTCGACTTCTTTACGGCGCTCGAGCACGGCGCCGAGCGCGTCGGCCTGGAAGGACATCATCGCGTCCGCGCGCGACAAACCGCCCGCCACGCGCGCCCGCGTCACGGGCGAACCCGACGACGCCATCACGGCGGCGGCGTCGGCGAGAAGCATGCACAGCCCCTCCGCCGTCGCGCGGACCAAATCATGCTTCGTGGTCTGCGAGTCGAGACCAAAAAACACGGTCTTCGTTTTGTAGTCCCAGCGCGGAGCGCCGAGTCCTCCTATCGCCGGCAGCATGAGGACTCGTCTCTTTGATTTTTTAAAGGCCGCGTCGATGGCCTTGGTGTCCTTCAGCAGTCCTAGATTATCTCTGAGCCACTCAAACGAGGTCCCCGCGGCGTGGACCGTGCCCTCGAGATAGTAGCCGCGCAATTGTCCCACCGTCGCCGCCGCCGAGGCGAGGAGGCCGGGCGCCAGTGAAGGGCGGGGGCCGGTGTGTCTCAAGATAAACGCGCCGGTGCCGTAGTTGGCGACGGCGTCGCCCTCGTTCGCCGCGCCCAGACCGATCGCGGCCGACTGCTGATCGCCCACCGTGGCGAGAAGCGGAATCTTGCGTCCCTTGCGTTCGATCACGCCCCAATCGCCGGCGGACGAGCGTATGGAGGGGAGTATCTCGGCGGACAAGCCGAAAAGAGCGAGCAGGCCGGGATCCCAGGCCGCGGTGTCGAGATTCATCAGCAAGGTGCGCTGGGCGCATGTCGGATCGGCCGCCACGACCGCGCCCTTGGTCAGGCGCGCGGCGATAAAAGTGGAGACGGGGGCGCACAGAAGCCGACCGGCATCCGCCAGCGCCCGCACCTTGGGTTCGCGATCCAAGAACCAGCGGATTTTCGGGGCGGAATAATATGGCGTCGCGTACAGGCCGGAGAGTCCATGCACCTCGCCTTGTCGTTCCTGCAGAGGCCACACGAACTCGGCCGCGCGGCCGTCCATCCAGGAGGGCGCCGCCGCCGCGGGCTTGAAGCTGCCTTTCTCGCAAAACACGATGGTCGAGCGCTGAACCGCGAGACCGGCGGCAAGCACTCGATCTCTAGAACCGATTTTTCCCAATACCGCGTCGAGCGCGGCCTCGAGCGTCCGGGCGAGCTCGAGCGGATCGTGCTCGACCCAGCCCGCCTGCGGCCGCTTCGAGCGTACCGGCCGCTGCGCCAATGCCGCGATCTTGCCCGTGAGCTCAAAAAGCACGGCGCGTGACGACGAGGAGCCCTGGTCAAGCGCCAGCAGAAGGTCGCGGGTCTTCACAAGCCCTTGAGCTTAAGGTCCGTCGTTTCGACGCGCTCGCCGATTTCGGTCAGGCGCGCGCGCAGATTTGCCTCGGTGCCTTTGTCTTCCACGAGCTTATTGACCAACGGCGCCGAAGGCGCGAGAATTTTCTCGTAGACTCCCGCCTTCTTCAGTATCTCGATAACCTTTGGTTTGTCCGCGAACTCCCACTTCACAACGGGAACCGACGAGACCTCGAAACGCTCGCCGAAGGCGCGAACGTAGTTTTTCTTCTTCAGCGCCGCGCTCAGCGCCGTCGCGGCGGCTTCGGCCTCGGCCTTGGCCGCTTCGACCTTGGCCACCGCGTCGCCGTACTTGTCCACGAGTGCGGCCAGCTCCGGCTCGCCCGCAGCTTTCGCGGCGACCGGCGGCATGCCCGCGTACTGGTCTTTATAGATGGGGCAGATCGGCTTGTAGTCGCACCAGCGGCAGGCGTTCTCAGTGGGCTTCGGGTCGAAGCGGTCCTTGATAATGCCTTCGGCCGTTTCGACGATGCGCGTCGTCAACTCTTTGACGAGCGGCTTGTCGCGGCGCACCGTCCGGTGTTCTTTAAGCGTGGGAAGGTGATAAAAAATGAGCTCGCCGACTTCCGCGCCGAGCTGGCTTTCGCACGCGAACTGGTACATGGTCAGCTGCGCGTCGATGTCGAGCCGCCCTGCCGCCAGTTTCTTGCCGGTTTTATAATCAAGAATCGAGAGGCGTCCATCGGGGAGCTTGTCGATGCGGTCGACCTTGCCGGTGAGGGGAACTCCCTCGTATTCGAAGTTGAAGTTATATTCGACCGAGAACGGCACATGAAAGGTCTTGGCGTGCTTATCATGGAAGCGCGCCAGGATCTGACGGCCCTCTTCGAAGTACTCGGCTTCCTGGCGCTCGTCGCGGTAGCCGGGCTTCACCCATATCTCTCGGTAATGTTTGAGCAAGTCTTCGAGGGAGGGGGCCTTCGGCGCCTTCGGCGTTAAGACCGGACCGTAAAAATATTCGAGCGCCAGGTGAACGCTTTGTCCAAAAGAAAAGAAGTGCTTGGGTTTCTCCGGGATTTTGTCCACATACTTGAACTTATACTTCTGGGGACACTCGTTGTAGAGCGAGATGGACGAGTGCGACAGAGGGCGGGGTAGTTTCATCGCCGGGGCGTACCGCTAATTTATTTTACCAAACCTCAGCAGTTCCGTGTTCGGGTTCTCGAAGCCGGGGCCGCCGATCGTGGTCTTGACCCGGCCGACGCCCGGACAGTAGTAGTCGTAGCGCCAGGAGTTTTTGAAGGCGGAATCCCGCTCCCGAATCTTGAGGCAGCCGGTGTAGGCGCCGCCGATTAGGCGGACCGTGGTCGAGGCCGAAACGACGAGATACTCGACCGTCGACTTCGCGCGCCGGGAGGACCAGGTCATCGCTTCATTGTAGGGATAGCGCAGTATCGCCTCGCGCCCGTCCTTGTCCACGCGCCATACGGCCCAGTCGGCTTTGGAAAAATATTCGGTTTTCGTTTGAATGCGCTTGTCGCCGGCGTACAGCGCGCTCAGGATCGTGCCGGAGGTTCCCGAGGACGCCCGCGCCTCCCATTCCAGGCGCATCGCCTTGCCGCCGCTGGCGCTGTCGACATAAATCCAAGTCCGTCCCGGGTCGGTCGGGAAGAAGTCGGGACAGCGCAACAAGCCGGACTGAGCGCGTTCTCGGCAGATTTTCTGGTCGGGAAAATCTCGGGCCGCGGCTTCGTAGTGAACGCGCGCCTCCTGACAGCGGCCGAAGAAGGTCCGGTACAGCTCCGCCGCGCGCAGGCGCACCTCGCAGGCGCGAGGGTCCGTGGGGCGTGAGGCGAGAAACTTCTCATACTGCTTCATGGCCTGGACCGGACGCCGCGAATCCTCGAAAAGCGTGCCCGCGATATAATGATAAGTGTCGCAGCCCGCGAAGAGGGCGGCGGCGAGGGCGACGAAGAAGGCGCGAGCGATCATTTTTTAAAGTATGCCACTTTCAAGCGGCGCACCAAAATGGGCGCGACGATCATAGCACCCAGGACGATCAGCATCGTCGTGTTCGGATCTTTAAAGTAGGCGTTCAGGCGCAAGGTCGAGAACGCGATGACGCCGTAGTAGAGCATGTCGCCCGCGATCGCGATCGCCCAGCCCGCCACGAAGCCGTGCCCGGCCGCCATCGCCGCGGCGCGGCCCGTCATCGGGTCCACGCCGAAGGCGATGAGGATGAGCGTGAACGGCCCCGCGCCCACGCCGCCGTAGTGGGACGCGGTGCGGTCCATCGCGGCCTTCATCGCCATGCTGACTCTGGCTAGAAGCGGGATTTTCCGGCCGAGCGCGACGAGCATTCGCAGAACCGGCTCGAACGCGAAAGCCAGCATGACGTCGGATATAAAATAAAGCCCCGCGGCGACCGGCCAGGCGAGGCCGAGCTTGCGCGCGAGCAGCACCCCGGCCGGAATGCCGCCGCCGACCGGTATGAGAAAAAGCGTCAAAACGGGAAGCATGAGTGATTTTAGCTCTTGTCGGGTAATGACTGCTGATAATCACTGGTTCTGGAACGAGTGATTATCAGCAGTAAGTATTCCCGCATAAATAACTTTTTCACGTAAGGCGCAATCGACCCACCTCCTCTCCCGCCTGTCCTCTTCGGGACACCGCTGCTTCAAAGCCAACTCCGACGGAACGAGCTCCGGACAACACTA
>Ga0209515_10008706_pt1 | contig 11760 bp, 4 predicted proteins | sample Subgroupgradi54m_FD_187454 | JGI IMG/M metagenome (GOLD analysis project Ga0209515, IMG submission 187454) | Subsurface groundwater microbial communities from S. Glens Falls, New York, USA - GMW60B uncontaminated upgradient, 5.4 m (SPAdes)... ... | reverse complement strand
TGCGCCATCACTATAGCTATTGAAGTTCTCCGTGGTGATGGGGCCGTATGCGGTAGTGCTCGAGGTGGTGGTGTTCACTTCATCGCTTGCGGCTTTGGTGAGGCGGTAGAGGTTGTCATAGGTGTATAAGATGCTTGAGGTGGTGCCGTTTCTGCCGCTATTGTCGGTGATTGCGGTAATGTTACCCACGGCATCATAGCTATAGCGGAGGTCTTGAAGGGTGGTCGACGTACTTCCACCACTTCCTCCGCTTGCAGCCGCAACCGTCAAGGTTCCGCTTGAGGTGAACTTTTGCCACGTATTGCCTGCGCCATCAGCGCCGGACGTATTGCCGCCACTACAGGTGAGCGTGATATCGGGGCAACTGATGATGACGACACCTGAGCCGCCCGCGCCACTTTGACCGTTGGTATTTCCGAGATTGTTCGTCCCCGCTCCTCCTCCACCTCCGCCCGTATTTGGCGTCCCTGCGGTTCCTTGGGTTGCGTTTCCACCCGCACCTCCGCCTCCCGTACCGCCACTGCCTGCGGTTCCCGATGAAACGCCTCCACCTCCGCCACCGGCATACGTTATCGAAGATCCCGTGATCGCATTCACGGTTCCCGCACCTCCATTGCCGCCATTTCCCGCACTACCATTTGCACCTGTTCCCGTTGCGCCACCTCCTCCGGCACCGGCATTATCCGCTGCACCACTCCCTCCGTTTGTTCCCTGACTTCCGGTTCCACCAAAATTGTTGTTTGCTCCTCCGCCTCCGGAGCCTCCATTTCCCCCGTTTCCATTCACTGCACCATAACCGCCACCGATTGCGGTGATCGTCGTGGTGATCCCTGTTCCTTGAACGATGGAGCTATTGCTTCCTGGATTTCCGTTTCCAATTCCGGAAGGTTTCGCACCGCCCGCACCGACGGTGATCGTATAGGTTCCGGCAGTGATTGATTGTGCCGCCTGATACTGATATCCCCCTCCCCCACCTCCGCCCGCGTCGGGGTAGTTTCCGGAAGCATCTGTCGCGTTTGCTCCGCCACCTGAACCGCCTCCCGCGATGACTAATATTTTTGCCGTAGCGGCGGAGGCAACGAATGGACAAAGGACGATGAAGAATGTACAAAAAAGTTTTTTCATAGTGGTCATGGCATTAGTTGAGGATAAGGGTTTCGGGAACCCCAGATATCGTCGACGTCGATACTGTTAATTTGCGGGTGAGGCGGTAGAGCTTCGATTGATCGTAAGTGAACCACGTCATGGTGTTGTTGCCATAGTCGATGAAGATGGGCTGACCGGTGGGGCCATAGTTGGTGGATTCGATCACTTTGCGCCAGGTGGTTGATCCTAACGCTAATGAGAATACGCGATTGAGATCACCTGCATCGTTGTAGATATTTGCAATCTGGTGGCCGTTGGGATACGTGAGCGTATCGACGACACCGGTGCGCAGATATGTGGTGCTCGTTGTTGCCCATGTGGAACCGATCTTCTTCGCTTCGGTTGTGGTGAGGCCGATGGGGTTGTATGCATAGGTCGTTGTGGCGGCATTGTTGGCATTCACTTCGCAGAGTCTCCCTTTTCCGTTTGTACAAGTGTCGTAACGGTAGATGATGTCGGTGAGGCCGGCGGCAGTTGACGTGGCATCTTCGGTAAGAACGCGATTGAGTGCGTCGTAGGTGTAACTTGTTGCAAGACCAAGCGGTGAATACTGTTGAATGAGATTGCTTGCATTATCATACTGTCGCGATGTCGTGCCGAAGGTGGTGTCGCCTGCCGCATGTAAATCTTCGCTTCCCGTGAGTCGGCCAATTGTGTCATAGGTGAAGTTGCGAATGTTACCGAGTGCATCGGTGAGCTTGGTCATCTTACCCAAGAGATTCCATGCATAGGTCGTGGTGGCGGAAGTTGTCGAAGTTGGCCACTCGACGACTTGCGCGAGATTGCCATACGCGTCTTTGATCATATCTTTTTTGTTGTTCAGCGCATCGGTCACGGTGAGACGCCAATCACTGTAGGTGTTGGTTGTGGTGCCGACGGCGTTTGCAACTGTGGTGATGCGGCCTTCCGGATCATAGCGATAGTTCGTGAAGAGTGCGGGGGCACTCGTGGCACTTCCATAGGTATTGGCACTGGTGAAGTATGGTAAGGAGTCGCGGTCGACGGAGCCGATATTATTGTACTGCGTATCCCTCGTGATCCATCCGTTTGCCGCCTCTGCTTCGCGTTTGCTTTGCGTGGTACGGCCAAGACCGTCGAAATAGGTGTAACTGTCGGTCGAGGTGGCGACGCTCAAATAGGTGCGCTTGAAAATACTCGATGGGGTGCTCGTGCTGTCGGTGTAGGTGTATTCATTGAGTGCAACAAGCGTGCTTGGCGTGGTGAAGTCGGGCTGCCACTCTTTTATGGTACGACCAAGACCGTCATAGTCGGTTTGCAGGGTGCGGCTGTTTGCATCGGTTGAGGTGAGTATTTTTCCTGTCGCATAATCGTAGGTGAATGTACTTGCTTGGTTTAATGGATTTGTGGATGTTGTGGGGTACAGATTGTAAGCATCATACGCAAAGGTTGTTGTATTACCCAAGGGGTCGATGGAGGTGAGTATATTACCGTAGGTGTCATAAGTTTTCTGGGTATTGATGTAGGTCGCGCCTGATTTGAGTTGTTCTGTTTTTGTCGTATTGCCTTTGATTGCTGTACCGAACGATTGAGTATCGTAATACCACTTGGTATCTTTGACGGTGTTGCCCGTCTGATCGGTGACAATCTCACGAGAAGGCAATGACATCGTTGTATTTGTGGAACTGGCGGCATAGGTATACGCAGTTACCGCCTTATCGCTACCAATGTCCGCGAATGTTCCATCTGCATTTCCGGTGACCTCACCCCAGTTGGTCGAGGTTGCGACATTGCCATTTGTGTCATCATAGAGTGTTTCTTGTGCGGTATCGCGATGGCTACTATCACCGTCGAATGTTTGCTTTATCGATTGAATGAGCTTCACAAAATTACGCCCATTGCCATAATCCGCACGTGCCCACTTGTTGATGATGCGCGAGAAGAGATTTACATTTGTCGTTGTGCCATCAAGTGTTTCGATCAGAAAAGGTTTTCCCGCCTTGGAAATATCGTCACCGTATTCGCCATGTGTGCTGTCGCTCCCATTGCCTTGATGATATTGGGTACGGACGGTATATCCCGATGCATTTGTTTTGGTTGTCGTGGCAAAGCCGGCAAATTGTCGTTCACGTTCGTTGTTGTAATAATACAGTCCGCCCTTATAAGTATAGGTGCTTGTGGCGACTGCTCCGCCAAAACTTGGATCGCTTCCGACAGCCTTTATGGTCGTCAGATTGATTTGAAGAGAGGGATTGTCTATGGTGCCATCATCGGCAAGTTGAGCGCTTCCTTTGTACGTGATATTTGTAACCCCGCCTTTTTCGTTGGTGATTTTTGTGAGCAAATCACCCTTAAGGCCGTCTTTTAACCAGACCCGTTTATCTGATTTCATGCAATTACAATCTTCAAAGGCATCCCGACTCATGACAACATCAGGGAGTCCGTCACCATTGATATCATCAATACTCACTCCCAAGTCTTTTGACCACCAACTTTGATAAGTTCGTACAGGATTCACAGGAAAACTTCCCGTTGCACTTACCCAACCGCTGTTGGTATTGAGATAATCACCCAGACCGCCGGTAATGTCCGGGAGTCCGTCGCCATTTAAGTCGGCAAAACGTCCTCCTTGGTCACCCATGTCGGCAACAAAGTATCCTGCGGGAATCGTCCAATTTGGAGCAAGTTCCCATGTGCTACCAGTGTTCAAATAAAGCGCCTTTTGTGCATTGTCTCCGCTGAAATTATCGTGAGAAAGAAACACATCAGGTAAACCGTCGCCATTCACATCGAGAATACTCACACCGCGCTCATTTTGTTCCGCGTTACGCATGATTGCAGCCGGAAATATCCACCCCGGTTGGAGTACCCACTGTGAGCCGTTATTGATATAGGTTCCATAATTACCGGTAATGTCCGCGAGCCCGTCCCCATTCACATCGATAAGGCGGACGCCTTTATTGTAGACGGTGTAATTGAAGTCACTATCGGCAAAAAGTATAGGCGGTACCCATCGTGTGGTTTCTTGCGTCCATCCCCCGCCTTCTTTTCCAAGATAAACACTCTGATATGTTGTTCCCGGATTTCCGTATTGATGATAGGAGCGCACGATATCTATTCGTCCATCACCATTGATGTCACCCATGCGCACACCCGGATCTTGAATATTGATTGGAAAACCAAGGCTTGAAGTCGCCCATGTTGTTCCGGTGTTTGTGAATCCACCGACAATGTCCGGTAACCCGTCACCGGTCACATCGACCAAGCGCCTACCTTGATCATCCCCCAAATTTCCCGCAAAGAAATAGCTTGGGCCCGGAAGCTGCCATTTAGTGGAGTCGGTAACTTGCGTAAAACTTGGCGTACTTCGGGAGTATGCATATTGTATTGCGGGTAATGTGGTTGTACCGGTGCCGCTGTTCCAAGCGGATTCTTGGACGGAGGAAAGTAGCGATCGAATGCTGTTATCTCCAGTTGTATAGGAAAGTAGATAACGATGGGTAAGCTGCCCGTTGGTGCGCACAAGAATTTCTTTGATGCGTTGATTCGTTGTTACAGGAAAACCCATAAGTGAAGAAGTAGAGATGTCACTGCGGGATTCACGAAGAAATTCCACTTCAAAAAGATTGTTCATGCCCGCCGCATTTCCTCCATAATTAATCTTCCATGGATAGATTTGCCCGCTGTCTTTGGCGTAGGTATAGGTGCTGCTATTTCCATTCGTATCAATGGTTTTGTCGAGCATCCAACGATAGGTGCTTGAGCCATTTGCCGTACCTTGTCGCGTTGTTGATGCGCTTCCAAAGAAATACTGCGTGCCGCGCTTGTCGATTGCTTGCCAATAATCCGTACCATTTATGTCATGAAAATACGTGTACTTAATGAAATCGCCATTTTCAATTTTTGGACGAAAGACACCTTGAAAATTCATGGTAAAGAAATCTCCTCCCGTCGACCAGCTCCCCGGATTGCCGTTCTGATCGAAGAATTTTATCCTCCAGAAATATTTTGTTCCATCCATGGGAAATGTCGTTGTTGCGACAACATCCGCAATGCGTACTCCGGTTGGTGTCGAGGATGCAAGGGTTATTTTTCCTGAATCCCAATATGGCAAAGACCATGAGGTTGAAGCGGTGGTAAATTGTATTTGATATTGTGTGGCCAAGAGCGTGGTGGTTGCATTCTGAACAACAGCCGAGAAGTGCGGTGTTGTTGTCCCGATGTTGCCGGGATTTGTCTGAGCTTCCGTAAGCAGATTGATCGGAGAAGAAGGACCGCTTTGAACGGTCATTATTTCAAGATAAGGATCGGTCGTTGTTCCCGTTGCTTCCATCGTGGCAATTTTATAATTCAGGTCATTGTCCGAACCTACTGTCGGTTCGTGGTCGGCAGTATCCGCATGAGTACGTCCTCCGAGGCTGGTAACACCGGTGATATTGATGGCAGAAGGTGTGAGCAGAATGTTGTTGTATTGTCCGTCGGTCGTTGATGCAAAGTTGAGAGACCCCAATACCGTTGTGCCGAAGTTTGTGTATGTATAATCGCTTGTTGAAAGGCTCGTATCGTTTCCCGTTGTTACCGAAACGATATCAAGCGCGGCATCGCCCGCCGGTGCACTCACTTGGTTGACATGCGAGAGGACGCTGAGTTTCAGTGTTGCAGTTGCGACCGTGTCATTATCGGGGATGCTTGCAGTGTCGAATTTAAAGACGCAGCGACCCAATGCGCGCCATGCATTTGCTTGAGAGAGGGCGCGACATTCTGCTTGAACTCCATCAGAAGAAATATAAGTGCCGCTTCCTGTGCGCAGCGTCGACCATCCTTCTGTTGATCCTGAATAACGCTGGACAAATCCATCAATCGTTGATGTTGAAAACGTGAATGTTGCATCCGTACGTACGGGATACATCGCCTGTTCAAGCCATGCACGGGGAATCCGTTTTACCATTGCGATGGTGCCATCGTCAGTTTGATTGTAGGAAATATCAATAGGGAGGATTGAGGCGGAGGGGTCGGTTGAAGTTCCATTTGCGTGCGCGAGCGGTGGAAGAATGAATGTGTCATTTCCCTCATTGTCAGTAATTGTCGTCATGTCCTGAGAAAAAATTGCATGGTTCTTTTCGAGTGTTTTTCCTTTGGTTTTAAGATTGAGTTTGTGTGAAAGCGGCGGGGTCGGTAAAGGAGCTTGCGTATCATGTTTTTTGTCGATGGTCGTCGATGCATTATCAATAATGGGAATTGTAGAGAATGATGATGTTGCGTTGTCAGTAGCGACCGGTGATTTTATTTTTTCGATACTTGAGGCTTCTTTTGACTCAGCAAGGAAAAAACGGGACCGGACAAATGCACTGGTTGAAGTTGCCGTGCTTGTAGCAAAATTTGCCACCGTGTCGATAATGCTCGATGTTGTCGCTCCCACTGTGCTTGTTGGTGTTCCTCCGATAGTTGGGAGAGTTTCTGAAGGTGTACTTGAACTGGAGATACTTGGAGAGGAACTGGATGTAGATGTGGAAATAATGGGTGATGGAGAAACGCTAAGCTCACTCGTACTCGTATTTGTCGCATTGTTTTGCGTTAAAAGTTGATTGAGCGATAGCGTAGTTGATGCAGCACTTGAGTCTGTCGTTAATGGAATTGTCGGCAAAGTGTCTCCTGTCTTGAGTATAAAAGGTATTTCAACATAGTCACCGGTAAATGCCGTCAATGCTTCTTTTGAACGAAATACAACATTTTTTACAATAGCATCATTTTTAAAGATGATTTCCAAATCAATTCCCGGGCCGAAGAGGTCGGGATAAAGAACGGTATTGTCGGCAGTTTGATGAGCGCGGAGGAGTTGTGTGCTTGATGCCAGCGGACTGCTAATGGAAAGTGTGCTGCTTCCGTGAGTAAATATCAAAAGAGGCTTTTTTCCCGTCACATCCAATTGTGCTTTATAAGGTGCGTCATTGATTTCGAAACCAAATGGAGTAAAGAGCGGTTGAGTATTGATTTCTTTTAATGTTCCGGTTTCGTTGTCTCGATAGTGTATTGGCTTGGGGAAAATATGATAACTCGTTGCCACTTTTCCATTGGGAAACAGCGTGATAAATTTTTTGCTGTTCAATGTGCGCTCACCGCGTATTTCGACAGGATTTCCTATTCCTGTGGTGATATACCCATTGGGCATGACAAGATCATTCTCATCTTGGAGCGTGTTCTTTTCAATATCTTGTTTTTTGTTTGATTTTCCTTCTTCAATGGGCGTGAGCATTTCAGCTATTTGCGCGGTGCCGAGCACTGATGATCCCGAAAGTGGGGTTGTGGTGGGGTTATAGGTGAGCTCTCCGGAAAGTGAAGAATAAAAATAAGTGTGATCCTTGTCTTGATTATAAAGACTATCCACTCCGAGTTTGTTGAGGCGTTCAATATAGGGAATATTGAGCGACCATCCTGCACCAAAAGGACTCCCATCGCTGATAGATTGGCTTGAATAGGAAAGCTTGAGATCAGGTTGTATCCCATTGCGACCGGGAGGAACGGCAATTGTTTGGCTTTGCGTGAATCCCCCACCGGAGAAATCAGGCTGAAGAAAGGGATCCGGGGTGAAATATTCTTTCGTCTGTCGGAAAAATTCATCTGCCGCAAGCGCAGGGCTTGGGAGCAGAATACTCATAAGTAGAAAAAACGTAATATTTTTTACCAACGCACTTTGTCGAAATCCCGAACCAAACATTCCCATTCCTGCATTTTTATTTTTTTGCATGACAAATAATTCCTTCCCCTTTTAATAGTTAATATCGTATCACGCATGCTTCATGTGAATAGATGTGTATAAACAACAGACCACAAGAATTCAGGGGTACGCAAATATGTTGATGACCATTAACAGCAGGAGGCCATATGGTGCTTTGTATAATCAATAACTGTTGGAGGGTATGAACAGGGTAAAATCAAAAAATCGCAAATATTGTTTTTCCACTTCCCTCACCCGAAGCACCCTACTATACTTTTAATCTTCCTCTTCCGCCAAGAGTTCCACGGCAGTTTGCAATGTAACAATCGATAAATACGAGACTAATTATAGAGGGATTTTACAATATCACCATTGCCAATTGACAAGGGGAAGGAGGAGTATATAATGAAAACACAAATGCCTTCGGGCCGGCCCTCGCAAGAGGGAGAAAAAGCAGAGAAAAGCCGTCAGAGAATATCTTTGACGGCTTTTCGTACAACTTCAAATATTTTCTTATCAAGTCTGGTAATCTTCTGATCAAGACGTTTTGTATCAATCAAACGAAGTTGTGAAATTATTGCACATGCTTTTCTCCCCCCAATCATTCCGAGTGGAACATGATAAGGATTTTCCTTCTCGGAGGTCGTAAGCGGAATCACAAGGCAGACATGGCGACTGAATGCTTTGAATATCAAAACAGGGCGAGACATTTTGCTACCAGTACCATCTTGTTCGAAACCGATATTTAATCCAAGTCGACACCAACGAATCTCTCGTTCGTGATACAAAAGTGTATATTCTTCCTGTCCATTGATGAGCTTCTTCTCGTTATTCCATGCATCAAAATGTTTTTCCATATGTCCTAGCCTAACACAAAATACCCTTCTAAAAAACCAATAATGATCAGTGCCCCAATACCCCTTCATTCATTGAAGGCTTTGGTCGGTGTTGACACTTTACGCCTCTTCTTCCGCTAAGAGTTCGACGACAAAGGTGGAGCCTTTGCCGGGGCCTTCGGAGTCGATCCAAATCTTGCCATGCTGTGCTTCGAGCATTTTCTTCGCCACATAGAGTCCGAGACCGCTTCCGGCAGTGTGCTCTTTTTGCCCACCCGAGCCGCGCGTGAATTTGCCGAAGAGATGATGAATGTCGTCTTGCGAAAGTCCGATGCCGCTATCCTTCATGCGAGTAATAACAGTGCCTTGGACCTCATTTTTCTCGATGGATATTGTAACTTCTCCTTTCTGTGTATATTTAATCGCATTGTCGAGAATGTTGGAGAAAATTTGCCGAATTTTCCCTTCATCGGCGGTAACAATAAATGACGTTTTCTCAGGACGTGCGAAAGTGAGCTTGAGCTTCTTCTCTTTGGCCTCTTTGCGAAATTCATCGGTGAGATCGGTGAGCATTGCGTGGAGATCGACCGAAGTGAAGGTATAGGTCATCTTCCCCTGCTCGATCTTGGAGATATCGAGGAAGTCGGAAACCATGTCGGCCAAGCGTTTTGACGATGCGAAGATTTTATCGATCGGCCCTTCTTGTTCTTTTGTCAGTTTGCCGTATGAATCTTCAAGCAGAAGCGAAGCGTAGCCCTTGATGGCGGTGATCGGCGTACGGAGCTGATGGGAAACAATCGAAACGAATTCACTCTTGCGCTGATCAACAATACGCAACTGCTCATTACTCCGCGCCAACTGCCAATTCGTCTCCGACAGTTCATTCGCCAATGAAGAAATTTTCTCTCGCGCCTTTACCTCTTGCTTCACGGCGCGAATCAAAAGAACCCCGAAAAGTATTACGGTAACAAAGATAACACTATCGATGGCACGAGTAGCGACAGTGGGGGAAATAAAAATTCTTGCGAACAACGTAATACTAAGAATAAATATGAACGCTTGTGTCGCGATGAGCTTGATATTAAAAAGGTTATATTTAACGATTGCATAGGCTATTGCCGCCATGAGGATTACCGGGTATATAGGGCCCAGAAAGACAAGAAAGGATTTTTTAAGCAAAATTACAAATACTACATTTGTAAGTACCATGAGAGAAAATGTGAGCAGGATTCCATAAAAAAAATATCTATATTGATTTCGCTCAACACCAGTAGAGTGCCGGTATCTTAAAAGAAAAACAATGAAACTGAGAAAAAATAATCCTGCAAAATCAATAAGAAAGATAGGAAATCCCAATCCCGGTGTGGGATTGATTTGCCCATCCTGATACGTAATGCCAGTAAACATGAGTGGGGTAAATGAAATACTTGCAGAGGTTACCATCAGTAGGAGTGTCGGAAAAAGGTAGCGTTTTTTGATGATAAATTTTTCTCCGGGAAAAACAAATACAAGGAAGAGTAATATGGGTCCAAGGAAAGAAGTCACGAGCATAACGACACGAATCCAGAAGAGTTGCACTTCCGGGGTAGCCAGTGGGGGGTGGAGAGAAAAATAATTTGTAACAATATAGGAATTAATAACAATCCCCAAGAGAAGAAAAAAACGGCTTGTCCAACTTTTTGGATTACGCAGAAAAACAAGAAGCGCAAGATAGGTCGTGGTAATAAATGCAAGAATCCCGAGAATAATTTCGATGCTGAGTGTTTCCATGGTTATGGGTATATTGTAACGCGAAACGTGTGTTTATTGATAAACACACGCTGTGGGTAACTGTGGCCAAGACGGATACGTGCCACCGTTTCAGCGGCAATTGCCCCTGCCATAGCCGCCGTTGAGCCCAATTGGGGAATTAGTGTTGAGGTGGGAATTTCAGATTTATTCAATAAAATTGACTCTAGTTCCCCGGTGCGATATTCAGTACCAATTAGCTTGTCCACAAAATTAAAGAAAAGTTCTTCAGTAGGTCTTGGGGATTGAAGAATGGTATCAAGTGATGCATGAAGAACATTATCCGGTGTTCCAAAAGTTAAAGGTGTCTCAGAATCAAGATCGTAACGCAGAACATCAAGTTGCACCGCCGAACCCATGTCACTCACCATAATGAGAGGGATACGGTATTTTCGGGCAAGCTCACGAAGCAACACTTTTACAGAGGGATCGTCAACCTCTTCGAGTAAGATATCAATTGGTGGCTCATTGCCATCCCCTCTTAAAAACTGCTCAGCATTTTCTTCGGTAATCCCATCTTCGTAAACAAAAATATCAATAAAAGGATCAATGCGATAAATCTGTTCTGCAGTTATTCGTGCTTTATTTTTTGCAAGAAATTCTTTAATGTTTTTGCGCTCTAAGTTTGATGTACTCATTTCATCATATCCGAGCCGTACCCTGTTGATGTTCTCAAGTTTATAGTTACTTTTATCGGCAATTTTTACTTTTCTAGGTCGCAAGTCGAGTGCAATAGAATGTAGCACATTATTACCAACACTTCCTCCTGCAACACCAATAACAGTATTCTCAAAAATATTACGAATAGCTGACCATGAAAGAGATTTTTGCGGATTGTTCAGTAGTGTCCCACTACTCGCCACTGCAACAGTACGATGCCAAAATTCCGGACAATAGCGCACAAGATCATTACGCTCACGATAATAGGCATAGATACCGTAAGGCATACTATTTCCTTCTGCAGACTCCATGGCTTTTTCATAAAGTTCCCATTCTTGATTAAAAAGATCGCGTAAGGTTTTTCCAGTCTCGTCCATCTTTGGTGAAGTCGCCGCACTCGTGATTCGTTCATTGAGACCAAAAATCGTTCCTTGCGTAAGATCAAATTGATGAGCAGATGGTATATTGCAAATTTCACCCGTAGAGAGCGTAAGGTGCACAGTTCCGTCAGCATCATAGCGAACAATACCATTATCATGTGCTTCACGGGCATCAAAAAGTTCCGGTTTTTGCGAGAGGCGAGGATGGGTATGTTTCATACAAGTTTAATTTATTATAACGTGAATCATCTCTTGCGACAAAAAAACCCGCCACAAA
>Ga0209515_10008705_pt1 | contig 11760 bp, 8 predicted proteins | sample Subgroupgradi54m_FD_187454 | JGI IMG/M metagenome (GOLD analysis project Ga0209515, IMG submission 187454) | Subsurface groundwater microbial communities from S. Glens Falls, New York, USA - GMW60B uncontaminated upgradient, 5.4 m (SPAdes)... ... | reverse complement strand
CAATCTTTAAAAGATGAGGATCCCGGAGTGCGGAATACGGCTGGTCTTGCCATTACACATTTGGAAGAAACAAAAACGGTTGATCGGTTGATCGGCAGTTTGCAGGATAATAATCCGGAAATCCGGCAAAAATCTGCAGAATCGTTGGGTATTTTCCGCTCGCAGAAAGCAATTGATCCGTTGATTCAGACGCTCAAAGACGGAAACATTTCGGTACGCATAAAGGCCGCAATTGCGCTCGGGCAGATTGGCGATAAAAAAGCAATCGAATCTTTTCATGAAACATTAAAAGACAAGGATGCACAGGTACGCGAAAAAACGGCGTGGGCGCTTGGTGAAATCGGAGGATTGGCTGTTGATTCCCTGATGCGCGCGGCGAAAGATGAAAATGAATTCGTGCGCGAGCAAGCCATTCAATCTTTAGGTAAAATCGGAAATAAAAAAGCGCTGGATATTTTTATGGAAGCTTTGAAGGACAAAAATGCGGATGTCCGTAAAACCACAGCTGCCATTTTAGGCGAGATGAAGGATTCGAAAACAATTGATCCGCTTCTTCAAGTTTTAAAGGATGAAAATAAAAGTGTGCGGGAAGCCGTAATTGCCGCACTTGAACATATGGGAGAGCCTGCATTTGAGCCTTTGATCAAATCTTTGAAAGGCGAACACGTGCTCATGCGGGCAAGCGCTGCCGTTGCGCTCGGCCGCATCGGAGACGCTCGCGCGCTTGCTCCTTTGATTCAAAATTTAAAGGATTCGAGTGAAATTGTCCGCGCAAGAACAGCTGAAGCACTTGGTGAAATGCGGGATCCCGGCGCAATCGATGCGCTCATTCAGGCATCGAAAGATGAAAATGAACAGGTTCGAGTCACTGCCACGGCGGCGCTTGGTAAAATTAGAACGTCCGAAACAACCACGGCGCGCAACGACGCAACGTTCAAGTGTCCGCGTTGCGGCCGGCCCATTAAAGAACCGACCGTTGCTTCATCGCCGGCCATTGTATTTATTATGGTCGGGATTTTGCTGACCCCTTTTTTAATCGGAATCCCGCTCGTCATTTATGGCTGGAATTTAAGAACGCAAAAAGGGGGCTACTGGCTGTGCAAGCGGTGCGGTTATAAAGCTCCTCTGCGCTGGTATGATTGATATTCCCGAATCGCCCGTGTTATAATCCGTCGTTACTTTAAGCACTTATCGATTTAGCTATACTCATTTTTAAGGAATCACAAAAGGAGAAAGTATGGAAATCCGCGCAAGTTTATATTCTGAAAAAAGAAAACAAGCAGATTTGTTAGTTGCGGCCTTGTTTGAAGGCGAAAAATATCCGTCCAAGCTTTTGCAGAAAATGGATCCGGCAGCTTACGCCACTTTCGAACAAGCTATTAAAGCCAATCGTTTTTCAGGAAAAGAGGGAGAATCGCTTCCTGTTTTCGGAACTACAAATTTCAGCGAAGCCAAAGATATTCTTTTGATCGGTCTCGGGAAAAAAGATGCTTTTCACGCTGAGAAACTCCGCAAAACTATCGGAAATATTCTCGGCCGCGCGAAATGTCAAAAATCAAAATCCGTTCGATTTCTTGTTGAGAGTTTTACAGGCAGCAAGGTTTCTTTTGCACAGGCGTCTGGGATCATTCCAGAAACACTCTGGCTTGCGGATTATAAATTTGACAAATATTTAGAAAAGAAAAAAGACGCGCCTTCACCAAAAGTAGAGAAAGTGGATCTTCTCTCTGGAGATGCAAAACAAGAGAAAGCTTTGCAATCGGCAGTGGAACGGTCCGAAATTATTGCGCAAGCTGTCAATCTGACACGGGATTTAATTAATGAACCGGCCAATGTGATGAGCCCGCGCGCATTTGCCGGGAAGGCAAGTGAAGTTGCAAAAAAATCGAAGCTGCGCATTAAAGTTTTGGAGCTTCCGGAAATTAAGCGCCTCAAAATGAGCGGCGTGATTGCTGTCTCGCAGGGTTCGAATGAGCCGCCGCGCTTTGTGGTGTTGGAATATGGCGCTCAGCACAAAAGCAAAGGCACGATTTGTTTGGTCGGAAAAGGTGTCTGTTTCGATTCGGGCGGAATTTCCATTAAGCCGTCCAAAGACATGGAAAAAATGAAGTACGACATGTCGGGCGCTGCAACGGTTGTCGGAACCCTGCAGGCGATTTCGGAATTAAAGCCGCACGCTCACGTGGTTGGTATTGCACCGCTTGTTGAAAATATGCCGAGTGGGACCGCGTCGAGGCCCGGCGATATCATCACATATTCCAACAGAAAATCAGTTGAAATCATCAATACCGATGCGGAAGGCCGCCTCATTTTGGCCGACGCGCTGCTCTACGCGTGTGAAAATTACAAACCAAAAGCAGTGATTGATTTGGCGACCTTAACAGGCGCATGTGCCGTGGCGTTGGCGGATAAATGTGCGGGGCTAATGACCAATGATTCAGCCATCGGGAAGCGTTTGATTACAGCGGGTGAAGCGGTGGGGGAACGTTTGTGGGAACTTCCGATGTGGGAAGATTATTTTGAAATTATAAAAGGCCACCACTCCGATATTTTAAACGCGGGCTCCGGTTACGGCGGAACCATCACGGCCGCGAAGTTTCTTGAGCAATTTGTCACTTGCAAATCTTGGGCGCATCTCGATATTGCAGGCGTTGCGTGGGTGGATTCCGCGAAGCCCTATAATTTCCGCGGTGCAACAGGTTTCGGTGTGCGTTTGCTTTGTGAGTTCCTCGAGAGTTGGAGATAATCTTTGCGCAACATTTCTACGGATGCCGGATTCGGTGTGCGTTTGCTTTGTGAGTTCCTCGAGAATTGGAAATAACAATTGATCGAAAATTTAAAAGCTTACGATATCCTTCTTTACAAAGGTGAAGGGTTTACGAGCAAGTTGATTGAATGGGGAACCGGAAGCCCTTACAGCCACGTGGCGGTTGTGGCGGATCCCGAAATGCATTTGGGAATCGAATCCAATACGGGCCACCAATCCGGTGTACGTGCAATGGATCTTCGGAAAGCAAGCGACAGTGAAGTGGACATCTTTCGCGTGAAGCCCGAATTTCCGTTTGACGGCAAAGAAGTGATTTCTTTTTTGGTTGGCTGCCTGGGGGCCAAATACGATTTCTGGGGAGTTGCCGGACTTACGGGTTTAAAAATCCTAAGTTTTTTCACCGGTTTTAAGAAATTGACGCACTACAACGCATTTCAAAAAGATCGGGATTATTTTTGCAGCGAGCTCGTTTATCAGGCGTTTCACGCCGGCGGACTTGATATCGTTCCGCAAGTGAATGAAGCAGACATTACCTCTCCGGGTGACATTGCAGAGAGCAGCCGCCTCCTGAAAGTTTGAACTGGGGACGGTCCCAAAAGGGACATACCTCAGCCTGGCTTCTCAATGTCCGTCCCTCCAATTGTGCAATTTCTCATCAAGTATTTTATTGGACAGAGCCACGTTTTTCTTCATCTTCAGTAAGTCTTATCTACCTGTTTCCGGCTTTTTAAGGCTGCTTAATTTTTGAAATCTAATTTACTTTCAGCTATTGACATTGAAAAAACAGCTTGTGCATACTTTAAATAAGGAAGCGAAAGGGGAACACTCCTATGGATATCAAAGAGCTGATTGCTAGAGAAGAGGTTGGTACGTCAAATTTAGATCGTCACTTTCAATGTTACTTTCACAACAAGATGATGGTGCTTTTAATGATGATTGAGCATCCATTTCTTTACACGGATGTTTGCGTGGCCGAGAGAGAGAAAATTTCTCTCGACGATCTTTGCCGCCATTTTTTGCCATTTGGCGTACACACAAAATATCATCATGCGTTCAAGTGGCTCCGCCTTTTCTTGGATCGGTTTCCGAATGTGAGTTCAAGAAGAACGGAAAAAGCGCTTGAAATGGTTCGGTTGGTATATGAAGGGTTTGGATTTAAATCGGATCTTTTGGCGCAAGCACACTGTGCCGCGTGATTTGATTTCGCCGGCCAAAGTGACAGTTGCTGTCTCGCCTGTCACTTTAAAGAGTTGATTGATCGTAAATCGAAAGGAACGGTTTTAGTGTTTTTAACATTTCCCCGTGAATTTTCCCGTTAGTTGCCAGAACCTGCGGCCGGTAAATACTGAATGGTTTCCCGCGAAAATCCGTTACTCTCGCGCCGGCTTCTTTTGCGATTAAGTAACCGGCTGCTTGATCCCATGCCATGAGTTTGGATTCCCAATAGCCGTCGAATCTTCCGCAGGCAACGTAACACAGATCGAGCGATGCGGAGCCGAGGCGCCTCACGCCGTGAGAGATTTTCATAAAAGCCCCAACCACTTTTAGGTATTCCTGCGCTCGTATGGTTCGGTCATAAGGAAAACCGGTAACTAGAAGAGATTGGGCGAGGCGGGATATTTTGGATACGTGAATTCGTTTGTCATTTAAAGATGCGCCTTTTCCTTTTTCGGCCCAGAAAAATTCTTTCAAGAAAGGATTCCAAACGCAGCCCAAAGTCACGATGCCGTGGCTTTCAAAGCCGATACTGACGGATGCTATCGGAAGCCCGTGCGCAAAATTGGTCGTGCCGTCGATTGGATCAATGATCCATCGGTACGGGCTTTCGTTGGTCGGCCCGAAGTTTGCCGATTCTTCAGCCAGAATCGAGTGACTCGGGAAATTTCGTTTGATGATTTCAATGATTCTTCGCTCGGCAGCTTTGTCGGTTTTGGTGACGAGATTCGCGGTACCTTTATATTGAATGATTTTTGGCTTTTGGAATGCTTTTGATAAAATCCGCCCGCCTTCCAAAATCGCTTTTTCTAATGTTTTTTTAATTTCATTCATGGTAGATCTCATTGGGGTCGGTCCTAACTCCCTCAAACCTCAATTCATAATAAAGGTGATAAAATGTGAATTTATCTTTATTTCCAATGGTTCGGGGGTTTCAGGACAGACCCCTTTTTTATAAGAGATTTCTCAAAAATGCCGATATATACAGCTGATTCTCGTATTGAAATGTAAATTTGGATTTGCTACGATGAATTTCCCGATTTCATTATCATTATAGCATTGGCGAAACGAAAAGAAATTAAAATGGTACCTCACACACCGCTCACTCAAATTATGGGAAGATCAAAAGCCCAATCATGAGTTCAGAAAGGATTCTGTATGGCATATAATATTACACTTGTCCGAGGCGACGGCACGGGCCCGGAGTTGGCCGCAGCTGCAAAAGCTTGCATTGACGCAACCGGTGTCAAAATCAATTGGGATATTCAGGAAGCGGGTGTGGACATTATGGAAAAAACCGGGACGCCGCTTCCGGACTCTCTGATCGAGTCCATCAAGAAAAATAAAACGGCTCTAAAAGCGCCGATTACCACACCGGTCGGAAAAGGATTCCGCTCCGTCAATGTCGCGCTTAGGAAAATATTTGACCTTTACGCGTGTTTGCGTCCCTGCAAATCTTACGAAGGTGTCCGGTCAAAATATAAAAATATTAATCTGGTGATCGTTCGGGAAAATACAGAAGACCTTTACGCCGGAATCGAGTTTCAAAAAGGAACTCCGGAAGCAAAGCAGGTGATCGATCTTTGCTCTGAATTATCAAAACAAAAAATCCGGCCGGATTCCGGAATCAGCATTAAACCCATTTCCGTAACCGGAAGTGAGCGGATTGTGAAATTTGCATTTGATTACGCGGTGAAAAATAAACGTAAAAAAGTGACCGCGGTTCACAAAGCAAACATCATGAAATTTTCCGACGGGCTTTTCCTGGAAGTCGCGCGGGAAGTTGCAAAAAAATATCCCAACATTGAGTTTGAAGACCGGATTGTGGACAACATGTGCATGCAGCTTGTGCAGCATCCGGACCTTTATGATGTGCTCGTTCTTCCAAATCTTTACGGGGATATCATTTCGGACGTTTGCGCGGGATTAATCGGCGGGCTTGGTATTGCGCCCGGCGCTAATATCGGAGAAGACGGGGCGCTTTTTGAGGCGACGCACGGTTCTGCGCCAAAATATGCGGGACAAAATAAAGTCAATCCGACCGCTGTCATTTTATCAGGCGTTCTGATGCTTCGGTATCTTGGTGAAATTCAGGCAGCGGATCTTTTGGAAAATTCAGTCGCAGCCGTCATTCGCGAAGGGAAACATGTGACTTACGATCTTAAACCAAATCGAAATGACCCAACGGCTGTTGGCACGAAAGAAATGGCCGAAGCGATTGTTGATCAAATGCAAGTTTTAAGCCGTAAGCCTTAAGTTGTAGGTTAAAAACACGCCTCTTATCACTTTACCACTTACGACTAATCAATATGGATCAACTCCTCAAAGAAATCGCGTCGAACTTTTGGTTTGAATGGAACCCCGAAGCAAAAACTCTTTTTTCGGATTTCAATCCGCAGCTTTGGACTCTCTGCAATCGGAATCCTTACCGGTTTTTGGCCTATCGCCTGGAAAACCCGCTCGAATACGAAAAGCGTTTTGCTGAACTTATTACCGATCCGGATTATCTCGCCCGTTTTGAAAAAGTCAAAACCGCTTGGCAAAGTTACATCAATCCCAGCGCCACGTGGATTCGCGAGCATCACCCCGAATTTAAGGATAAAACGGTCGCTTATTTCTCAATGGAATATGGAATCGAAACCATCAAAAATTATTCCGGCGGGCTTGGAATTTTGTCCGGAGACCACATTCGGGGCGCGAGTGACCTTGGGCTCAAATTTGTCGCGGTCGGGCTTTTTTATCTTCAAGGTTATTACGAACAGGAAATCACAAAAGATGGGGAGATGCGCGTCACATACGATTCAATTGTTCCGCCGCGGAGCTCTGTCCGTGAGTATCTACCTCTGGAACCGGTGAAGAAAAATGGAAGTCTGGATGACCTGATTGTTCGTGTGCCGATCGGAGGCCGCCAAGTCAATGTTAAAGTTTGGCGCGCGCGGATTGGCCGTTCAGAACTTTTGCTCTTAGATACCAATTCGAAGGAAAACTTGGTGCATGACCGCCACATCACACGCCGTCTTTATGCATCTGAGAAGCAGCATCAGGACGAACGGAGCCGGCGGTTTGAGCAGGAGATGATTTTGGGAATCGGCGGCGCAATGGCCATCCACGAAGCGGGCTACGATCCGCACGTTTATCATCTGAATGAAGGCCACGCTGCGCTTGCCATTTTAGAAATTGTCCGGTATCAAGCTAAAAAAGATGGGACCAATTTTAAAGCGGCAAGGTATCGGGCCGGAGCTAAAATTGGGTTTACGTCTCACACGCCGGTTGCGGAAGGGAATGAACGTTTTGATGAAAATTTGGCGCGTGAATATCTGGTTCCTTACCTCGATCAATTTGCGTCGAAGGAAGATCAGCAGATCGTTTTTAATTATGCCAGGAACCGTGATAATTTTTTCGACATGACAAAATTTGCGCTGATGTTTGTAAGCGGGTTTCGAAACGGCGTAAGCCAACTGCATGGGGCTGTCTGCCGTGACATGTGGGCATATGCCTGGGGGAACAAATATGACGAAAAAATTAACGAAGTTCCGATTGGTGCGATTACAAACGGAGTTCACGTTCCATATTGGCAGTCGCCCGAAATTCGAACCTTGATTCAAAACGCAGGCGGAGTTAAAAATATCGGTCAAATTCCGGACGAGAAATTGTGGCAGGCAAAGGCTTATCGAAAAATTCGGATGATCGTGAAAGTAAGAGAACATGCGGCTTATCATCTTTTGCGGACAGGGCTTCCGCCGGAGGAAGTTTTAAGAAAAACGCAGTCGTGGCTCGATCCCGACGCCTTCATGATTGGTTTTGCGCGCCGTTTTGCCGGATACAAACGCGTGACATGGTTTTTGGAAGATGAAGAACGGCTTTTCGCATTTCTGGAATCGAGTTACAAAAAATACGGAAAGCCCATTCAAATTTTATTTGCGGGAAAGCCGCATCCGGATAATGAAGAAGGCAAGCAGCAAATTAAGCAAATTTATAAAATGTCTATTCGTTTGAACGAAAGGGCCGAAGCCCGGAATTTCAAAGCGCAGATTTTTTTCATCGAAGCGTACGATATTGATTTAGCTCGCCGCCTTGTTTCCGGTGTTGATATTTGGTTGAACAATCCTATCCGCCCGCTTGAAGCCAGTGGAACCAGTGGAATGAAGGCTGGAATGAACGGAACGCTCAATGTATCCATTCCGGATGGCTGGGTCGGAGAAGGCATTAAGACCGGAGAAAACGGCTGGCTCTTTGGAAAGGGAAGTGTGGAAAGTTCCAAGGAGGACCGCGAAGAATTATTTCATTTGCTCGAAAACGAAATTTTTCCGATTTACTTTGAACGTCCCGATCCAAAATTGAATTATTCCCCGCGCTGGCTTGGGTTGATTAAAAATTCTATTCAAACCATCACCGAGCAATTCTCCGTCGAACGAATGTTGATTGAATATGTGGAAAAGATGTATCTTCCGGCTGTAAGTGCAAATCAAGCTCCAGCTGTTTCCCGTTCAAGTCAGTAATTAATACCATGAGAAAGTAATGTTGAGCGCGAGACAAATATTGATTCGGTTTTTAAAAATTTGTTTTTTGACATTTTCAGTTTTTTCAATTTGTTTTTTAAAAGGATATTCCATGGAAAATTATGATTGGATTGAAGAATTTGCCAATAATCCTGCTGTGAAAGCTGTGACATTAAAAGGAATCGTCCGGAAAAAGATGGTTCAAGAAGGAAGCAGAAGTCAGTGGAGTTATTATGTGCTGGAAGTTGGGAACTTTTTGAAAAAGGAAGAATATTTACTCAACGATTACAGCTGGCGGATTACACGTACTGTTCCTAACCTCAATCTTCCTTACGAAGAACTTGTTTTGCTTGAAAATAAGCAAGTCAAGGTGAGCGCTTTGGTGTATGAGACCAATAGTCTCGAGAATAAAAGAAAAGAACTCGAGAAGAAGGCAAAAGCTTTGTATCCCAAGTATGAAGAAGCGCAGAAAAAAGACATACCTTCGAAAGACCGTGAAGCCAATCCCGACGTAGAAGGATGGTCGGAGGCTGCCAAAAGTTTAAGCGAAATAACCGATATGTTTATGACGAAAACCAGCAAGTTTTTGATTGTCAAAAAAATTTCAGACTGAACGCATGTTCGTGCTTTTAATTGGTTTAATGCTTTTTCATGTTTCGTGTTCGCAGGGCAATCGTAATCCCTTAGCGGGAAGGAATGAGAAGAAGGGGTGAGGAATTTCCCTGCCGATGTTTCAGGTAGGCCGTCTTTAGGAATTCAACCGCATTTTGTTTGCGAAGTCTTAAGGTTTGAAGAATGGACATCAAGACTTCATGGGCATGGGCGCCTTTTTCTGACATGTTCTGAAATGAAATCTTTCTGAAGATCACATTGGGGCGGATCATGCGCTCGGCATGATTATTGTCAGAGGGAAGTCCCTGGACATCAAGAAAAGTTAAAATCTCATGGTAATACTTGAGAAGCCGTTTTGATAAACGCTTCCAGTTTTGATTGGTGAAGGGTTGTGCGGCAAAGTCAAAGAGTCTCTCTTTAAGTAAGCGTACTCGTCTTGCAAATACCCAAGGGGCAAGTTTCCCGCGCGTTTCATTTAGCCGCTTTGCATCATCAATAATTCGTTTCAGTTTCTTGTAAGCCAGTAAGTATTCTTCCGAAGCATCCGTTTTCCGACACTCACTCATTTCTCTTGTTAAATGAACCAGGCAGCGTTGTCTCCTCCTCCCTGATTTGTCATAAGCGGACAGGAAATCAGTGATCGGAATTCCGGAATAACCTTTCGTCAGTACTTCTTCTGGAACCTTTCTCCCACGGCTTCTTCGAATGCAGTAGAGTGCAAGCCGCTCATTGACAAAGTCCCAGAGCCAGTGACTCGTTCCTGCGATCTTCCAGCCGGTTTCATCCATGTGAATCCAGGGGCTTGCCCTGACTGCTTTCACAATCACCTCCTTTTCAACTTGAAGCCATTTGGCGAGCCGTTGAAGTGCCTGAGCGAGCGCCGAGTCAGTAACCTTGAGTCCGCAAAGCTCATGAAAGAGAGTTTGAATCTTGGAATAAGGAAGACCATGATGGTATTTCATGATGAGTGTGTAGACGAGCGTATTGGGTCCCAGATAGCCATAGGGGATTTCCTCTGGAGCGTAAGGCGCCTTTTTTCTTTCTTTGCAATGGGAACACCAATACCCGTGACGAATGAATTTGGTCGCTTCCACGATGGCAGGGACAATATCTTCCTGAATATGCTCTTCTCTTTCTGAGGGAAGCTCGGTTAGGGTGTGGTTCCCGCAATCGGGGCAGCGTTCTAAAGTTTGATGGACACTGTGATGAATGACATCGGGCTTAGGCCTTGTCGATCCCAGATGTCCTATAGGTCTTCCTAATTTCTTCCAGCGTTTCTTTCTTTTAACTGCTGCGATTTTGATGGGTTTTGATTGAGCTTGTTTCTTGAGGGTTTCGTTTTCTTCCTCAAGCGCTTTTACTTTGTCTTCCAGCCGGAAGATTTCTTCGATTAATTCATCCTTTGATTTCTCTGCAAAAGATACCCAGCGGTGAATAAGGTCAGTGACTTTAATCATTCCGTCTTATTCTGACGGCATGTCACCGCCAAAGTTTAAGAGATTTATTCCTTCCCGCTAAGGGATTACTATTTAGGTGTCTTTTTACCTAATATTTGAACATTTACAGCGATAAATCCACCGCCTCAAACACCAAATTCTCATCTGACCAATACCGTTCAAACATTTCCCCCGCTATTGTTGGCAACAGCAAAAAAGACCCTTTGCATGTTCTGTATGCGAAGGGTCTTTTTTATTTATCACGGCCAACAATAGCCCCAGGAGTCCGCCTATGGCGGACGACGTGGGGCAACCTATAACCCTCGCCCTTGTTGCGCGAGTGCGATGCCGTCACGTTTTAAGGTTTAACGTGCACGGCAATCGTCCGGCCCCCGCTACGCTTCTTCGACTACAACCAAAAAAGCCTCTCAGTAATTTTGAGAGGCTTTTTTGCTATTTATATTGAAGTCGAAGAACGCCCCAGGAGCTGCTTTCCAAGCGACGTGGGACTACCTTTTTTCTAGCACCGAGTGTGACGTGGAGCTAAACTCATATTTATTGAAAAACTTGGTTGGCTCTCACTCTCGTGATCGTTATTTTTTTAAAACCATGAGAATTATAAGAGATTAAAAAATTTAAAATAGTTATTGAGTATTTTGGTGAACTTTTGAAGGGGAAGACTCTTATCTTATAACACCTAATATCGGACACGCAGTGCGTCATAGAACTTGTCATTTGTATATATAACGTGTAAGCTTTGGTCAACTAATTCTTAAAAGGATCAGAAAACCAATGAAAAAAAGAAAAGTATTCCTATTAGTTTTTTTAATCATATGTTTTCTTAAAATATCAAACTCCTATTGCGATTCTTATGTTGTAACCGAAATAGCAAACAATGCTTATATAAATGCCGTGCCTCAAATAAATGTTCATAGGCATATTACTTGGCAAGGCGGGAATGGCTATGGAGCAGATGTTGACTCGCACCTGTGGGATGCGCAAGGTCATTACAATGGTCGCTTTATCGTTGAGAGTATGATAGAAAAAAAAGGTGGGGACATTTCTGAGCAAATCGCAGGAACTTATATATATGGGGTCTTGGATACAATTCGTGTTCTTGCTCCAGATTTTTTTGCCTCAACATATGCCAATACCACAAAAGGTGATATTGTAGACGCTGTCAAACTTTATTATAAAAACAATCCTACTCAGAGACATAGGTCTGTGATTG
>Ga0209515_10008704_pt1 | contig 11761 bp, 16 predicted proteins | sample Subgroupgradi54m_FD_187454 | JGI IMG/M metagenome (GOLD analysis project Ga0209515, IMG submission 187454) | Subsurface groundwater microbial communities from S. Glens Falls, New York, USA - GMW60B uncontaminated upgradient, 5.4 m (SPAdes)... ... | reverse complement strand
TTTAAGCAGCGAGGAGCGGGGCCGGCAGGCGGCGGGGCTAATAGCTATCAGCAAGGACCTTTCAGATATACATATACTTCTTCCGGCGGAGAAAATCCGTTTGAAGGATTCGACTTTGGAGGGTTTTCTGATCCGTTTGATATTTTTGAGCAGTTTTTCGGATTTGGGAATCAATCCGGCGGTCGAAGAAGGCAAAGATCAGCCTATAAAACGCAGATCGAATTTAATGATGCCGTATTTGGGACAGAAAAACAGGTCAAAATAGAAGGTAAAACTAAGAAAATAAAAATACCGGCGGGAGTCGATAATGGATCCACGATCAGATTTGACGATTTTGATCTGGTTGTCGAAGTGAAGCCACACCCGCATCTCAAAAGACAGGGTCAGGATATCTATCTCGAAAAAGAAATACCCTTTTCTCTAGCCGCCCTTGGAGGAACTGTTGAGGTTCAGACGTTGACTAAGCCGTTGAAGCTTAAAGTCAGGCCGGGTACACAACCGGGAACAACTGTTCGCCTGATGGGAGAAGGAGTGCCTTATCCACACAGTTCACGACGAGGTGACCAATATGTCATTTTTAAAGTAAAAGTTCCGCAAAAAGTTTCGCCCCGGGCAAAAAAACTATTTGATGAACTCGATAAAGAATTATGAGGACGACTGCCGGAAATTTAAAAAAAGGAGATTTTGTAGTTCACTTAGGTGAAGTTTGGCAGGTTCAAAAGGCAGACTTCAATTTTCAAGGCAGAGGAATGGCAACAGTACGCCTGAAAATAAAAAGCATCGGTTCCGGTAAAACAATGGATCTGACTCAAAAGTCAGTGGATTCGCTCGAACTCGCAGACGTTGAAACTGTTCAAATGCAATATCTATATAATGACGGCTCACAACTCCACTTCATGGACGAAAAAACCTATCAGCAGACAACTGTTGAAACGTCTTTGGTGGGAGATCTAGCCAACTTCCTCAAACCGGGAGAAAAATACTATGTGATTATGTATGAAGATAAAGCTCTTAATGTGCGGCCGCCAGCCAGCGTCCGTCTGAAAATCATTGAGTCGGAAAGCGCCGTGAAAGGCGATACTGTCTCAGGAGCCAAAAAGCAGGCGACAGTTGAAACCGGGGTTACAGTGGCGGTGCCATTGTTTATTAAAAAGGGGGACCTGATAGTCATCAACCCTGAAACAGGCCAATATGTTGAGCGCGTCAAGAGTTAGAAACTACTTCAATATATGTTAACCGTTGGAGAAATCTTACAGACAGAGAGACTTAAACAGAATATCAGTCTAAAAGATATAGAGAAAAAAATCAGAGTCAGGGAGAAGTTTCTTCGAGCTCTCGAACAAAACGACTGGAGAATTTTTTCATCAAAAATTTACATTTCCGGCATAATCAGAAATTATTCAGCCGTATTAGGACTGGATCCCGAAAAAATGCTAGTTTTTTTCAGGAGAGAGTATGCACGAAAGGAAGACACAACATTTAAAAAAAGGATAGCTAGCAAACATCTCAGGCCGCAAGCCAGGAGATATTTTGTCTTCGGAATTTCATTGGTTTCACTTATATTTTGCGCCTATTTTGGCTATGAACTTTTTCGATATTTTTCCCCACCAAAGATTGAGATTCTTGCGCCCTTAGAGTCGTCGATCAAAAAAGAGAATAGAGTAAGAGTGGTTGGCAAAGCGGAAAGTGAATCGGTAATTACCATTTTTGGAGATAGAATCTATCAGAATAAAGACGGAATATTTACCTATGACTATCCTCTTAAGCCCGGAAAAAATATCTTGGTTATAGAAGCAATAGGGGCAAATGGAAAAAAAGCGGTTATCAGGAAAGAATTTTTCTTAAATCGCTAATCGATTTCACTCTTTGAGACGAAATAATCGATTGAAATTTGAGTCGTCGCGCTTCTTGCATTATTTTATCTTCGTGAACGACAGATCTTATTTCGCCCAAGAGCCCTACTTCACCAATGAAAACGGTTTTATTTGGGACGCGAATATTTTTAATCGAAGAAATCAAAGATGCGGCTATACCAAGATCCGCAGCAGTGGATTTTATACTTACACCTCCTACAACGTTGACATAGACATCAAATCTATCAAGAGGTAGATTAAACTGTTTTTTGATAACCGCAATCAAAAGTTGTACTTTATTAAAATCGACACCTTTGACTACTCTTCTTGGAGAAGGAAATACAGTGGATGAAACCAAGGTTTGTATTTCAAAGAAAAGAGGCCTTCTGCCTTCGATGACGCCAACAATTACTTTACCGGCTGTTGTTCCTGATGTGTCTTCAAGAAAAGCAAGAGGATTATTCACTTCGTGCAGGCCGCCTGATTTCATTTCAAATATTCCAATTTCATCTGTTGATCCAAACCTGTTTTTTGCAGCTCTAAGGATTCTATGGTGTGAAATTTTATCTCCTTCAAAACTCAAAACGCAATCCACCAGATGCTCCAGCGTCTTTGGTCCTGCCACACTCCCTTCCTTAGTAACGTGACCAATGAGAATAACCGCTAATTTATTTTGTTTGGCAAAGGTGATCAGTTGGGTTGCCGTCTCCTTGAGTTGAGAAACGCTTCCGGGGGCAGTATCAAGTCTGTTTGAATAGATTGTCTGGACGGAATCGATGACAATGACATCAATTTCATCTCGGTGATTTTCTATTCCTTCAATAATTCCTTCGATCTGCAAGTCCCCGGAAAAAAGCAAATTATTCATATTTATTTTCAGTCGTTCCGCGCGGTCTTTTACCTGTTCTGCCGATTCTTCACCGGAAATATAGATGGTTTTGGCATTTTTGAGAGTCTGAAGAAGAAGAGTAGACTTCCCCACGCCCGGTTCTCCAGTCAGAAGAATAATTTCTCCAGGAACAATTCCTCCGCCAAGCACACGATCAAACTCAAAAATCTCTGTCTTGATTCTTTCTTTTCTTTGAGTGCCGATTTTTGATAGAGATGTCAGTTTGAGCGGCTTGGTTTTCTCTTTTGAGCGCCCTGACTTCTCCTGACGCTGTTCAACCAAAGTATTCCATTGGCTGCAATCCGGGCAGCGTCCCATCCATGAAGCAGAACCATAACCACAATTTGAGCAAATAAATAAAGCCATAACGGTTTACATTTTTTTAACTGTTTCTATTCCCAGAAGATAAAGTCCTTCTTTGATTGTTTTACCAACAGCTTGAGTGAGGGCAAGTCTGAATTGCTTTGTCGACTCATCTGCTTTAAGTACGGAATGTTTTTGATAAAAGAAGTTAAAACTTTGAGACAGTTGAAATAGATAAGTTGCAACCAAGTGAGGAGAGTAACGTTCTACGGCCGCTTCAATGATCTCGGGAAATCTATAAATAGATCTAAGGAGATTCTTCTCTTCCGGATTTAGCTCGACTCTCACATTTGGAGCTTTGAAACTGGAGGTTTTTCCCAAGATGCTTTGAGTTCTGACGTATGTATAGAGCAGATAAGGTCCTGAATCACCCTCTCTGGCGATGCTTTTTTCCAAATCAAAAACAATATTTTTATAGGCATCAGATCGGAGAAATGAATATTTTATTGCGGCAAGTCCTATTGTTTGTGCCAATTGCTGATCAATATCATATTGTTTTTTAATTGCGTCTTCCGTCAGATCTACAACTCCAAAAGCATCGATAATTTTACCAGTGCGCGAAGACATCTTACCTGTTTTAAGTTGAATCAAACCAAACCCCAGATGTTTCAGCTTCCCTTTTAATTTTGGAAAGATTAGCTCACTGACTTTAGTGACTACTTTATAATATTCATTCTGCTCATTGGCAGTAGTTACTATTGATAGATCAAAATCCAGCCGGCTCTTCAGCTCGTTAAGACCTATGTCCTTGGCTTCATAAGTCGGCATGCCAAACTTGGTGATGAACACCCTGGTATGGAGGCCATACTGTTCTCCTTTGAAGATAATCGCTTCATCGCTTTTGGCGAAAATATCTCCGACATGTTTTTCAACAATTTCCTTTCCGCGCTCTGCAGTTTCACTCTCAAAATAATATTTGTCGTATTTAATCCCCAAAGTTTTTTCAAATTGCTGGAAAAAGTCCAGACACCACTTCCTTGTTTCATTCCAGAGTTTAGTTATTTCAGGATCCCGATGATAGATTTTTTGATTGAGTTTGTCTATTTCGGCCTGAATTCTCTTATCTTCCTCATAAAGCGTGGAACCTTCCTGATAGCATTGTTGGAGGAAGGCAATTTTATCTGACAAAGATTTCAATTCCTTAACTTGTTTGCTCTTAGCTTTTACCTGGTGAAGACACTTGGCGACATGAAGGCCTACGTCGCCCTGGTAATTTGCGCGGATGACTTTGTTTCCCGTATATTCTAAAATTCTGGCTAACGACTCGCCAAAAATATAGGAGAAAAGGTGGCCGATATGCGGAGTTTTATGCGTATTGGGCTGGCCGTACTCCAGGAGGACTGTTTTTTTAGCGATGGATCTTTTTTTATCGACCGAACTCCCGTTTACCTCTTCCAACTTTTCAAGCAACGCTTTTTCGGACAGAAAAAAATTTATAAAACCGGGTTTTTCAACCGTTACTTTTTCGAGGAGCTCACTTTGAGCAATTGAATCTTTTATTGATTGAGCCAGTTCAAATGGCTGTTTCTTAAGTTGATTTGCATGTATCAGGGCGACATTGCTCGAGTAATCTCCGTGTTGAGTATTTGCCGGATGCTGGAGATTGAACTCTCTGGCTTCGACTCCATTTTTTTTAAGAGAATCTCGAAGAAGAGAAAGAATTTCGTCTTTAATCATTGCTACATATGATAGCAAATAATCGCTGAGTTGGCTAACTCGTTTGGTATAATAAAGAATGGCAAGTCCCGACAGGCTAGAATGTGAAGTAGCAAGAACCGAAAAGGCAGAAAAACTCCTAGGGTACAGATTTGAGAAGTTACTATCAACGCTGTCCTATGAGGCAGAGGAGTGGGTTCCTCAAGAAATAATAAACATCGTCAGATCACTCTGCTTCACTTTTTATGAATCAACAGAGTTAGATAAAATTAAGTCTCAATTTACATTCGGTACTGCTCCCAAGGGAAAAGAGTTAGACCTGAGTCTCATAGAGAATAGTCCTTATGCGATTCTGAATATTGACGAAAATTTTTTCAATAATTTGGATGAAATTGAACAGCAAGAACAATTAGCTGTAGTTGCAAGCAAGGTTCATGATTTTAATGGATGTCAGTATTCTGAGGTAAGATCACATGAAAGAGCTCTAGGATATAAATACGATTTAAGAGAGGCGAGAGAAGATGCAGAAAAGCTGGATAAGTGAAATTATTCGTCAAAGTATATCGGTCTAAAAGTTAATTTCTTCAGCGGGACATTCATATTATTAAGAGTGTAAAATTCAGAGTCAAAGTCGTAATGGCAAAAGAATTTATATACTGTTAGTTCTTGTCCAGCCATGTCTTTCAATCCGTTGACATGTTTTGCAACCTGTTTTCCTCTTCCGTTCTTTCTGCCTACTTCGATAACGACTAGAGAGGTGTCAGGAATAATATAGACAACGTCTGCTTGGCCAAATTTTTTTTGATCAGAGAAAGCAACTTCCTTATAAGCAGATGCTGGTACAATGGAGTGGCCTTGAAGAGGAATTAATTTCGGATGAATAAAATCGCATTGGGCTACCAACATTTCTTGAATATGACTATGATTTTTACTCTCTTCTTCTACGTTTGTCCCTCGATCTTGCGCCATAACAAGTTTTTCACTTAGCTTTAAGTGATCATATGGAATAATCTCTTCATTTGACGCCTCTTCAAAATATGGAATACCGATCTGATACCATCCATCTCTTTTCGTCAAAAAGGTATAAGATTTTACTAGTGTGTGATAACGTATATTAAATCTTTCTTGATGAGTTTGCGTTTCTCCGGTCGAAGAAGATCCAAGTATAGGATGGTTTGATGGTAATTCAGCTCTTGCCGTCACGTCAGTATATTTTAGGTGATCGTACAACTTTAGGTCAACTAGGATTTAAGGATACGGAAGGGGTCAAAGGCTTACTTTCTCGATCTTTTCTCGGTAAGCGCAATACTCGCAGTCAGAGCCGCAATCGGGCAGTTCGTCTGAACTCAGACTTTTGCGAATCTCGAGCAGAAGAGGTTCAATCCATGACGCATCGCCTTTATAAGGGACAATAGACATGACAAATTCCAGTTTGCCATCAAACTTCGGTCTGCTTCTGGAAGCATTGGCAAAAACAAAATAACCCATGTCCGAAACATCAAAACCCTTTTTTCTGAAGATCCATTGATAGACCTCAATCTGCTTTTTGTACCCCTGTTTCCATTTGTCCTCAAGCGAAATCTCTTTTGATGTGCTCGTTGCTTTGTAATCCACAATGATTAGTTTGCCTTTCGGATCTTTCCAGATATCGTCAACGATTCCCCCGACGACAAAGTTCGATTTTTCCTCCAACGCAGAGGCGCCCTTATATTGATACATATCATCGCGCCATACGGGAAGTTCAGGATGTTGGAACGGCACAGCGTCAATATGATATTTTTTCATCAACTCATGAGACTCGCCATTTTTTCTCAAAAGATCAAACTCTTTTTTGAGCAGGGCATCGACAGCGCTGTTGAGAGTGAAAGCGGGAATACTAGGTCTGCCGATTCCCAATCTTCGGTCCAAATAAAAACAGCGGGGACAACTCATATAGAGATCGATTTTGCTGCGACTTAAAGTGAATGGTTCTCGCGAGGCTGGATCAAAAAGCGTCCTTACTCTTCTGCCGTAAAATTGCGCCATTCTACCATTGTATCACAATCTCTCTCTGACGAGGACCATCAAATTCAATGAGAACGACTCTTTGCCATGTTCCTAAAACCAAAGTACCATTTTCAACAATTAAAGTAAGGGTCACACCAATCAGGGTTGAAATCAGATGGTCGGGAGCATGGGAAGGATCATGGTGTTGATGAAAACCAACGTGTGGAATAATTTTATCAAAAGCCGCCATCATATCCCGATCCATGCCAGGGTCAAGATCAGCTGTTGTGAGGGCCGCTGTAGTATGGGTGAGAAGCAGATTGATCACGCCATTTTTGATTTTGTTATCCTGTAGAAGATCATTAAGAGTATCTGTGATGTCGACAACCTGTTTCTTATTCCTGGTTTTAACAATGAGTTTTTTCATTCTAGTCAAAGAGAAATAACTGGTTGACCTTGGCTAGGAATTTTTTGATTGCTTCTTCCTCGATCTGTCTTATCCGTTCGGCTGAAAGTTTATATTTTTTCCCAATCTTTTCCAAAGTTCTATCTTCCAGTCGGGCGACAAGTATCTCTTTCTCCTTCTTGCTTAATTCGTGAGACTTTTTGACTATTTTTATAAAATAACGGACAGTCTGATTAGCTACCATACAGGTTAGATCGTATTTTCTGCGATGAGCTTAAAATGTTCCCAGTTTCCCTCTACGAGTTCATTCCGCTTTATCATTCTTTCCCAGTCTTTCTTTTGAGTCAGGTGCGATTTCAAGGCTTTTATTTTGGCTTTGTAGACTTTTTCTATATCTATATTGGTGCTTATCTCCTCATCTGGCGTAGCTTTCATTCCGCCAAAGTCATCATATTTGAAACCTGCTTTCTCATATTTTTCAAGACTGCTTTTGGGAAGAACAACGTGATAAAGTCTGACGTGTTTTTTGGCAGTTTTCATATAGAGCAAAAAAGCAACTGTTGTCGCTTTAGAAATGGCAATATGATCGGGATGGTTTGATATCCCATCTTTATGAAAAGTAATAACAACGTCGGGTTTTTCCTTTCTGAGAAGTGGAAGGATTTTTTTCAACAGTTTTTTTTGTGAGACTTTGTGCAGAGTACCATCTATAAAATTGAGAAAATAGATTTTGGAAATCCCTACAATTTTGGCAGCTTTTTTGAGTTCCAGTTCGCGAACTTTACCCAATTTTTCCTTGGTTGTTATCGGAGGATGACCCAGCATTCCGGCCTCACCGCGGGTGGCAGTAATAAGCTTGGCGGTCCAACCTTTTTTAGTTAACATCGAGATTGTTCCGGATGAGGAGAAGGTTTCATCGTCAGGGTGGGCAAAAACCAACAGGATCTTCATGCGGCTATTATACCATGATGATAATCTAAATTAATTTCTGTACAATGTTATTCTTATGCTGAAAATAAAAAAGATGGAGAATTTCAATACTCTCAAAAAGTATCTTCCTGCTCCGATTAAACAGCCAATTTTTCAGAGCGTCTGGTATCTGGAAGCTTTTGCCAAACATTTCAGTTCTGACGACAAACTCATTCTTCTTGGTATTTTCAGGGAGGAACAATTTATAGGTTATGGAGCGTTTGAGAAAAACGATAATGCAATAGTCTTTCTGGGTATGAAACCTGTTTTTTCCAAGGAAGAGGTGACAGACTATGGAGATATATATTTGAGCGATTGGTCGAGCGGAGTCGCTGTTCAAGCATGGGAAGCAATCTGGAAATGGTTTGAAGATAACAATATTTCAGCTCTCCAACTGGATTATGTGAGGGAAGATTCAGAGACATACAAAATTTTTAAAGAGAATAAAATAGCCCGAACTACCACGGCCATCACTGTCCAAGAAGTGGCTCCATATATCACTTTACCAAATTCCTGGGATAAGTATTTGGTATCTCTAGACAGAAAGGAAAGAAAAGAGCTCAAGCGCAAAATGAGCAGATTGGATACAGTAAAGAATTTCCATGTCTGCAGCGATGAAACGCTTCAACTTGATTTTGAGGAGTTTATCAGACTTCATCGCTTATCCGACTCAGAAAAGCACAAGTTCATGAGTGAAGGGATGAAGAGTTTTTTCTGGGACTTATTTATGGCGAAAAAGGGTAGTTGGGAGGCAAGTTTATGTTTTCTTAAAATTGACGGCAAATATACCTCGTCAATAATGAGTTTTGAATTTGAAGATGAAATCTATGCCTATAATTCCGGCTATGACTCGGCCTATGATTTCTACAGCGTCGGACTTCTGCTCCACGCTTTTAAAATAAAAGAAGCGGTCGAAAAGAAAAAGAAACTATACGACTTTCTAAGAGGAGGGGAGCGATATAAGTACGATCTGGGAGCGAAAGATCTCCAACTCTATAGGATAATTATTTCCCGACAATAATCACAGCGTCGTAAGTAGAGCTGCTGCTCAAAGTTCCTGAAGCGGCGAGAGTATATTTATCCTTCAGCGCGTCTTGGATATCGGTTAAAAATTTCTGCCTTGAAGCTTTGATGTTTATTGTTACATTCTTGTAGTCGAAGTTGTCTGCATTATCCGTATCAATATTTTTATAGCCTTTGCCGGAGAGATGATCTCTTACTTCTCCTGCTATTCCAACTGTTCCGCTCCCATTCAAAACTTGCAGATTTAGCTGAGTTGCGTTATCAACAGCGCCAGTCGTAGGTCTTGCTGTGGGTGAGGCTTCCTTGGATGGCGCAAGTGTGCCGCTTGGCGTGGAAGTCGGTGTCTCGGTAACTGCTACTGTAGGTTCAACGGTCGGTATTGCAGTAGATTGTTTCGGAGTTTTTTTAGTCTGGACGTTGAAGAAGTAATAAGCGCCTCCGGCAAGAAGAAGCAAGACAATAATAGCTATGATTATCCCGCTGCTGCTTTTCTTAGGCGTAGGTGAAAAATCATTCATAGAGCTATCCATAGCCTTATTATAGATAATAAATTCTATAAGTCAACCCTTGAAAAAAGCCTGATTTGGTATAATAAGTGTTCCTAAGTATGATCGAGCAAACTGGCTCCAAGCACAACCCGAACAAAATAGAGAGAAAACACATAAAAAGACAACTTCTGATACCTATCGTAACATCTCATATCGCCGAACTTGCCGGCTTATCTTCAGATCAGGATCAGGATATGGAATTAGTTATAGATAGTATCAGATTCGCGCCTTATGACAGACTTTTCTCCGATAGGCAAGTGAAAAATTTTAAAAGGGGAGGGCTGAGCAGAGTGGTATTTGAGATTGGAAGTGTTGCCGACTTGAACAAATGGGATCCTGATTCTTCAGAGGTCAGATATATGACTGGAGTTTTGTTTCAAGCGCACATTGGAAGGCGAATTGAATGGTTTGAAGGACAGATCGAAGAAATCAAAAGAGGAAGTAGAAAATATACTACCGACGAACTGACCGCTCAACATCAACAGGAAGAGGAAGCGATTAGAGCAAAGCTTAAAGAAATAAATCTCACCTTGACTGAGAATCTTGCAATGCTCGCTTCTGAAAATTTACTCGGAAAGGAGAATGGAGAAGAGTATGTCAAAGTGCTTGGATATTTTGCCAGGTTATCTGACTATTTCGCGGATCATCAGATGAGAAACCGAGTAAGAGTGCAGGTAAGCCGATACATGGATAAAAAAATGATAAAACAGGCTCTTGATTATATTTCTGAGCGTTTACAAGATGTCAGTTAAAGTAAGGAAACATTTTAAGAAAAACGACCCGATACTTTTCTCATATTTTGAGAAAGTTGAGCTCATACACCATCGCCCCCCTTCTGATCTATTTGTTGAGCTCTGCGATACGATTATCAGTCAGCAGCTTTCGGGCAAGGCCGCCGCAACTATTTTCGGCAGGTTCAAAAATCTTTTTCCCAAGAAGAAAATAACAGCAAAAGGAGTATTAAAATTAAGCGAAGCCAAGATCCGCTCCTGTGGAACTTCTAATGCCAAGGTAAGATCGCTCAAAGATCTGGCGCAGAAAGTTATTTCTCGAGAGTTGAAACTCAAGAGGTTGAAAGATCTTTCAGACGAGGACGTTGTAAACGAGTTAGTTAAGGTCAAGGGAATCGGCCCGTGGTCAGCCGAGATGTTTTTGATGTTTGGTTTAGGTAGAGAGGACGTTTTCTCTTATGGAGATTTGGGTTTAAGAAACGCGCTGAAGAAAATGTACGGTTTTAAAAAAGATCCCTCTGCGAAACAAGTTGAAAAAATTGTTGGCAGATGGAAACCGTTTCGGACGTATGCGAGCCGAATCCTTTGGAAAAGTCTTGAGCTTAAGTGACTCGCCGCAATTTTATTTGCGCACGAGGATACCGATTACAATCAAGAGTTGAATAGAAGCGGCAAGAATGTTTATAAAGATTATAGGTTTGACTTTATGGACTATTCCATAGAATAACCAAAACGAGCTGGCAACAAACATTCCTGCCCAGGAAAGCAAGGATACGCCCGATATATCTCCCGGGCTCCATACCCGTATCAGCTGCGGAATAAAGACCAATACGCCAAGCGATCCGATAACATAAATAATATCGTCGACAATTTTATTGAAAGTTTTTTGTTTCTGGGTAAGCTCCTCCGATTTCTTTTTGTTCTTTTGATAATGGTGGAGGGCAATCTGCATAATAACATCATATCAAATTCCTGTTTATTTTTTCTGCAAGTCTTCCTCAGAATAACCGAAGTGATGAGCGATCTCATGACGGACAACATGCTGGACAAGTTGGGTGAGATGATCTTTGCCTTGCGCATATCTTTCGATTGTTCTTTTGAAGATGGTGATCTTATCGGGCAAAACCCAGGAATAATAAACTCCGCGCTTTGTCTGCGGAACTCCTTGATACAAACCTAGGAGATTGGGAGAGGCTTCGACTTCATCTTCCAAGATTATCTCAACATTCTCCATTTTTTTCTGAAGATCTTCAGGAAGAGATTCAAGAGCTTGTTCGATCATCTGTTCAAACTCTAAGTTAGTAACAGAATTCGATTCCATAGGAAATTATATCAAT